>WNGL01009853.1_pt1 | contig 11045 bp, 8 predicted proteins | sample 5400591 | NCBI WGS metagenome assembly WNGL01 (sample SAMN13153377, study PRJNA577476) | soil metagenome | isolation source: 80 cm soil or saprolite under Garry oak tree replicate 1 | place: USA:California | collected 2016-06-15
GGGGGCCTCATCCTGCTCGACCGCAACGGCAATCCCGGCTTCGCGTTCAACACCCCGCGCATGGCCTACGGCTTCGTGGGCCCCGACGGCACCTTCCTCACCGCCGTCTAGAATCTGGGGTTTTTCTCTGCCCGAGATGACAACAGACCCCTCCCCCCCATCAATTTGTATGACTATCAAAAGAAAAGAGTTACAAAAAATGCATTTCGTAAGTGATTGATTTTAAAGGACGCGATTCGTTTGTTGGGGGGTGCAAGGGGCGGAAATGGCAACCTGAAAAAGAAAGCGGGAGCGTGCTCCCGCGCTCTACGCGTAGTTTTCTACAGGGTTAAGTGTACCAGGGAATAGAGGAGAGTCAAGAAAAACTTAGCATTCCGAATGGAGTGGTAAGTCCGTTGAAGCGCCAACACGTTAGAAAGGTTGAAAGGCTTACTGTGCGGAGCTCAAGGAATGGAATCTCACGAGGACGGGGCAAATTGACGGAAGCCATCTACATATGTAGACTTATTGCATGCGACTTCGTGTGACAACTCTCGCCACGAACGTCGGCGGAATTGATTTCAGTTTGTGAGTTGGTAGAGAATGGCGAGTCCTTGAAAGGAAATTCTAATGCCTGCACTTACGAATGGCAAAATCTGTTACATCGAGATGCCAGCCACCGATGTTGCGCGTTCGGCCGACTTTTACAAAGGAGTCTTCGGCTGGAACATCCGGAAACGCGGTGATGGCAGCACTGCTTTTGACGACACGACTGGCCAAGTGAGCGGCACCTGGGTGCTGGGGCGCCCTCCCTCCGGAAAGCCCGGGCTCCTCATTTACATCATGGTGGACAGCGTGGCCGCGACTATCGACGCGGTGGTGGCCCATGGAGGCGAAATTGTGCAGCCGATCGGCGGCGATGCTCCCGAAATCACGGCGAGGTTCCGCGATCCCGGAGGAAACGTGCTCGGCCTCTACCAGAATCCTGCCTAACGCGTTGGATGCCTGTCGTCGTTTAGCTTTAGAATCTGGCCAGAAGGTCAGCGTGACGGATTGGGGGAGTACTGTACCTTGCAGGCCTCGAAGAGGAGCCAGGAGCGTGGCTTACTGAAGCTAGAGCAAGCCCGGCCCTCGAAAGAGGTCATTATGAAAAGCAGATGGATCATCATTGGAGTTGCTGGAGTGAGCATTTTGCTTGGCGGTGCCGCGGCAGCGGCGCATTCCTACAATCCAATCAAATGGATCAAGAAAGGCCCGAGCCCCACGGCAAGCGAACAGCTCGCGGCGAACAAAGAGGAAGAAAAGAAGCTGTCTCAGCAGTTGCAGGCGGTGTTGCCTCCGCGCACAAGTCTGAAGGATGCCTGCGCGGGGTTTAAGGACCTAAACGATTGCGTCGCCGCACTTTACGTAAGCCACAATCTCTCGATCAGATTCAACTGCCTTAAATGGGATGTGACCGGCGCGAAACCAGCTGGCGACGTCAAGTCATGCGGAGCCCCGTCGAGGGGCAAGGCCATGGACCTAAGCAAAGCAATCCACGCGCAGAAACCGGAAGCCAATTCCCGGGCGGAAGCAAAGAACGCCGAGAAACGGGCGCGCGAGGACGTCAAGGACGCGTCCTAGTCAGGCATAGAGCCAGCGTTCGGGTCTGTTGTAGGGGCGGATTCAGTCCGCCCCTTTCCTTTTTTTGCATCTTTTTTCTGCTTTTGTACTTTTGTAGAGGCGCACCACCGCCGCGCCTTCTGCCAAGACCACTCGCTTCATGGTTCGCCCTAATCAGCAACAAGGCCCAGCATCCCGCCTAGCAGTCGGACTAGACAGGTATGATGTCCCGGTGCACTCTCAGGTGCAGCACAGGTTGCAAAATCCGCCGAGGCTGGCGCACAAATCCAGTTCTGGGAGTATCCATGAAAACTAGTTGGAGTTTCCGTCTTTGTGTCACCTTCCTTGCATTTCTGTCGATTTCGTTGTCTAGAGCGGTACCCGCCGTGGCTGCGGAGAGCCCGATCAACTCACGCACGGCGGTGGTGGACGGAATGAAGCTTCACTACCTGACGGCGGGCCACGGCCCTGCGGTGATCTTGTTGCACGGCTACACTCAAACGTCGCGCATGTGGAGACCGATCATCCCGCTCCTGGCGGAGAAATTTACGGTGATCGCGCCCGACCTGCCTGGAATCGGGGACTCCGAAATCCCCACGACTGGTCTGGACATGAAAACCGCCGCCATCCGCATTCATGGTCTTGCCAAATCACTCGGTGTTGAGAGGGCGCGAGTTGTCGGACACGATATCGGGTTGATGGTCGCTTATGCGTATGCCGCGCAGTTCCCGGCCGAAGTGGAAAAGCTCGTAGTGATGGATGCCTTTCTCCCCGGCGTTGCCGGATGGGAAAGCGTTTATAACAACCCCGGAATCTGGCACTTCCGATTTAACGGTCCGACGCCGGAGGCGCTAGCACGCGGACGGGAGCGGATATACTTTGAACATTTCTGGAACAACTTCGCAGCCGACAAAACTCGTTCGATTCCAGAAGCCGATCGCGTGGCTTATGCCGCGGCCTATGCACGTCCAGGACGAATGCGCGCGGGATGGGCCTATTTCGTCTCCTTTCAGCAGGCAGCCAAAGATTTTGCGGAACTCTCTCGGACCAAGCTGACCATGCCGGTCCTTGCGATCGGCGGCGAGAAGGCAAACGGAGATTTGCTGGGGCAGCAAATGAAGATTGTGGCTTCTGATGCCACGATGGTCGTCCTTAAAGACACGGGCCATTGGGTGCTCGAGGAAAAACCCAAAGAGACGACGGATGCACTGATGAAGTTCCTGTGACAATCAGGGAATGATTTCATTTCGCCCGTCGCAGCGTCCGTCGGAAGGACTCTGAACTCTAAGACCCGGCCCGAACATTGCCTGGCTGACGGATGTGGGTGTACGTTATCGTTTGGCCGGAAAATCAAAATGGAAATCCTGAGCTGTTTTGCGTTCTAAGGTTCAGACAGTAAGAAGGAGAATCCTATGGCAATAATTACGACGAAAGATGGGACGGAAATCTACTACAAGGACTGGGGCAAAGGTCAGCCCATCGTGTTTAGCCACGGCTGGCCGCTGTCGGCCGATGATTGGGACACGCAGATGCTGTTCTTCCTCAAGCACGGCTATCGCGTCATAGCCCACGACCGGCGCGGACATGGCCGTTCCTCCCAGACCGATGGCGGCCAAGACATGGATCATTACGCCGACGACCTGGCAGCGCTGACCGCGCATCTCGACCTCAAGGAAGCGGTGCATGTTGGCCACTCAACCGGCGGCGGCGAAGTGGTGCACTACGTAGCGCGCCACGGCGAAAGCCGAGTGGCAAAAGCGGTGATCATTAGCGCGGTGCCGCCGTTGATGGTGAAGACAGCGGCCAATCCGGGCGGGCTGCCCAAAGAGGTATTTGACGGGCTTCAGGCGCAGCTCGCCGCTAACCGAGCCCAGTTCTATTACGACTTGCCGGCTGGACCGTTCTACGGCTACAACCGGCCTGGCGCGAAGCCCTCTCAGGGGGTGATCTGGAATTGGTGGCGCCAGGGCATGATGGGAGGCGCCAGGGCGCATAATGACGGCATCGTCGCCTTCTCCCAGACGGACTTCACCGAAGACCTGAAGAAGATCACCGTACCGGTCCTGGTGATGCATGGCGATGACGACCAGATCGTGCCTTATGCCGATTCTGCACCGCTGTCGGCAAAATTGCTGAGAAATAGTACGTTGAAAACCTACAAGGGCTTTCCGCACGGCATGCCTACGACCAACGCGGACCAAATCAACGCCGACTTGCTCGCGTTCCTGAAAGGCGCAGCGACCACAGCGGCGGCGTGATTGAGAATTGCACCAGCCTTTAGGCGACCCGCCGTTTTGCGAGTGGCCAGGGTGCTCGCCATTTTGCGGCGGGTCGTCAACTTAGCGGGATCATAGTCCGGGGAATCCGCAAAGCGGAGAAAAGGAGAACATTATGATCTTAAGCGCATTTACTCTCTTTCACGTGGTGTTGAGCTTGATAGGAATCCTTGCCGGGTTCGTCGTCGTGGGCGGATTCCTGACCGCGAAACGGAGTAGCGGCTGGACCACGCTTTTTTTAGCAACCACGGTTTTGACAAGCGTGACCGGATTCCTGTTTCCGTTCCATAGATTTTTGCCTTCACACGCCGTCGGCATCGTCTCCTTGCTCGTTTTGGCGGTGACAATTCCGGCCCTGTACGTTTTTCATTTGGCGGGTCCGTGGCGCCGCACGTATGTCATCGGCGCGGTCATCGCTCTTTATCTTAATGTTTTTGTTTTGATCGCCCAGTTTTTCATGAAGGTTCCCGCGCTCAAGGCTCTGGCGCCAACGCAATCAGAACCGCCGTTCCTCGGGACGCAGATCGTCGTCATGTTGATTTTCGCTGTCCTCGGGGTTCTCGCGGCCAAGCGCTTTCCTGCGGAAGCGGTCCACGCCGTCTGAGCGTTTCATCAGCAAATACACGACCGGAGGGTTGTGAGCCAAGGCTCTCCGAAGAGTAGCAAACCTTTGAGATCACTATGACTCACACCGCTGCCGATCGGCCGGAATGCTGGCCCGCTCTGCCTCTGAGCTCATGGAAAGACACGTACGCAACGCTGCACATGTGGACGCAGATCGTTGGTAAGGTGCGCCTGCGTCTGACTCCGAACCTGAACCACTGGTGGAATGTCCCGTTGTACGTAACCGCTCGCGGTTTGACGACCTCTCGTATCCCGTATGGTGAAAGAGCCTTCGAAGTCTGGTTTGACTTTATACGGCACCAGCTTGTGCTGGAAACGAGTGATGGACTGGAGAAGACGCTCCCGCTAAAGCCTCGTTCCGTGGCCGAGTTCTACCAGGAGTTCATGGAATTGCTTCATGCGGCGAAAATTGAACTGAAAATCTGGAGAATGCCAGTCGAAATACCCGATCCCATTGCTTTTGATCGGGACCGTGTGCATGCCTCCTACGACCGTGCCTCGGTCGAGAAATTCTGGCGTATCCTGCTATCCGTGGACACGGTTTTCAACCAGTTCAGGACCAGGTTCGTCGGCAAGTCCAGCCCGGTGCACTTCTTCTGGGGAAGTTTCGATCTTGCGGTCACCCGATTTTCCGGCCGCCGGGCACCGGAGCGACCCGGCGTCGACGCCATGACTCGGGAAGCCTATTCCCACGAAGTGAGCAGTGTCGGTTTTTGGCCCGGCAGCGGTAACGTCCAGGGTGCGGCGTTCTACTCGTATGCGGCTCCCGAGCCGCAGGGATTCAAAGACAAGCCTGTGCGTCCGGATGCCGCCTTTTACGACCGGCAGCTTGGCGAATTCCTCCTGATGTACGACGATGTACGCAAGACGGAGTCGCCGACGGGCGCATTACTCGAGTTTTGCCAAAGTACGTATGAGGCCGCGGCAACGCTTGGCAAATGGGACCGCGGTGCCCTTGAACGGTAGCCACACGCGATGCGTCGATAGCAGCCATGAGACCACCTTGCGACGAAGCCGTGATCCGGTCGGGAAGTGTCCGAGCTCCGTGTGGAGAACAAGCGAGGCTGTGGATACTCGCCGCGACGATTCTCGGCTCCAGCATGGCTTTCATCGACAGCACAGTCGTCAATGTGGCTCTCCCCGCACTCCAAACGAGTTTTCATGCGACGGTAGTCGATGTGCAATGGGTGGTCGAGTCTTACGGGTTATTCCTGGGAGCTTTGATTCTGGTCGGCGGCTCGCTCGGTGACCTGTTTGGCCGTCGTCTGATGTTCGTGGTAGGCGTGGTAATTTTCGCCCTGGCTTCTGCCAGTTGCGGAGCTGCCTCGAACATAAATCAATTGATCATCGCGAGAAGCGTTCAAGGTGTGGGGGCTGCGCTTCTCGTACCCGGCAGTCTTGCGATCATCAGCGCATCTTTCGACGAGACGAGCCGAGGACAGGCCATTGGGACGTGGTCAGGGTTTACAGCTATTACGGCCGCAATTGGGCCCGTTCTTGGGGGCTGGCTTGTTGAGCACGCATCCTGGCGCTGGGCTTTCTTCATCAATGTCCCGCTTGCGGCCGCAGTGATATCCATTTCGCTTTGGCGTATTCCGGAAAGCCGCAGCGCCGCTGGAGCGCGTGTGGATTGGTTCGGAGCTGTTGTCGTCACCCTAGGGTTAGGCGGCCTGGTTTCCGGGTTCATCGAATCTGTCAGCTTGGGTTGGAGGCATCCTCTGGTTTTCGGGAGTCTGATTGTTGGCTCCGGCTGCCTTATTGTGTTCGTATTCGTCGAAGCCAACGGAACCTGGCCGATGGTTCCGCTCAAGCTGTTTGCCTCCCCCAGCTTCACTGGGGCGAACCTGCTTACCCTCTGCCTCTATGCCGCCATTGGAATCTTCTTTTTCTTGTTCCCGCTAAACCTGATCCAGGTCCAGGCATACTCGACAACCGCGGCAGGTGCTGCCGCTCTCCCATTGATTCTGCTGATTTTCCTTCTCTCTCGCTGGTCCGGCGGACTCGTCGCGCGCTATGGGCCGAGAGTCCCGCTGATCATCGGACCGCTGACTGCGGCATTTGGGTTCGTTCTGTTTGCCGTCCCCTCCGTTGGAGATGGCTACTGGAAAGCGTTTTTCGTTCCGGTCATTGTTCTTGGGCTTGGAATGGCGATCACCGTAGCTCCACTGACAACGGTCGTAATGAATTCAGTCGACAGGAATCGCGTCGGCGCGGCTTCTGGAATCAACAATGCCGTTGCTCGGGTCGCGGGCGTGCTTGCGATTGCCGTGCTTGGGATCGTGATGGTGAACGCCTTTGGTGCTCGCCTGGATTCCAGGCTGGCGAACTTCTCGCTTCCTCCCGGCACACTTCGCGAGATTCAAGCGGGCGAGATCAAACTCGCAGGCCTGCAGTTGCCAACTAGTCTAAACGAGACTACCGGAACCGCAATCAAAGAATCGGTTCGAGAGGCATTTGTATTTGGATTCCGGCTCATTATGCTGATTTGCGCCGGTTTGTCTGTGGCCAGCGCCGCGGCGGCGTGGCTGCTGATTCCGGGCAAGAGAGGTGATCGTTTATAGCCTGGGGAATAAACCTGGGCGGGTTGTTGTATCATGCGGCGGGGCGGGAGCTTAGGAATCGAGGCTTGGATGAGAGGCGCCGCAGCTGGGGGCATGGGGAGATGAAGAAACGCCCATTCTTGCTTTCGTTGGCATTCTTGATCGGAGCAGCTTGCGGTCTGGCGCAGACGCCACCGCCGCCGGTGATTTCTCCCGAAGTGCACCCCGACAGGACGGTGACGTTCCGGTTCCGCGCGCCGAACGACAAAGAAGTTGCCGTCACGATCGAAGGCATGGCCAAGCCTTTGTCCATGCAAAAAGACGATCAAGGCGTCTGGAGCGTGACCACCGGCGCGCTTGCACCGGATTATTACGGCTACACGATCATCGCCGATGGCGTGGGCCTGTTCGATCCTTCCAATCACGTGATCAAGCCCAACTTCCTGTATCGCGCGAGCGAGGTGCACGTTCCCGGACCGGCTTCACTTTCCTGGGAGACCGGCGCGGTGCCCCATGGGGAGATTCATCATCATTTCTACAAGTCGGGAGTGGTCGGCGACGATCGTGGCTTCTTTGTTTACACTCCGCCGGGCTATGACCCGCGCGGGAAGCAAACGTTTCCCGTTCTGTATTTGCTTCATGGCTTCAGCGACGATGAGAGCGCGTGGACGGCGGTGGGCCGCGCGAACGTGATCCTCGACAATTTGATCGCCCAGGGCAAAACCAAGCCCATGCTGGTGGTCATGCCGCTGGGCTACGGCGCGCCGGAGGTGCTTAGTCCAAACTCTGGAGTATTTCGCTACCGCTCACTCACGGAGCGAAACTTCGATAAATTCCGCGACGCTTTGCTCGCGGAAGTGATCCCACGCGTGGAAGCGGATTATCTGGTGTTCAAGGACCGCAACTCTCGCGCCATCGCGGGGCTATCCATGGGCGGGGCCGAATCGTTGCTGACGGGGCTGAACACGTTGGACAAGTTTGCCTGGATCGGCGCTTTCAGCTCTGGCGGGTTTACCGAAGATTTTGAGAAGGAGTTTCCGGCGCTGGGTTCCAAGTCCAGCGAGAAACTGCACTTGCTTTGGGTTGCCTGCGGGACAGACGACCGCCTGATCGACATCAACCGGAAGTTCCGCGGGTGGCTGGCGACCAAAAATATCAAGCACGTGGACATCGAGACGCCCGGAGCGCACACGTGGATGGTGTGGCGGCGCAATTTGACGGAGTTTTCGTCGTTGCTTTTTCGATGATGCCCAGGACCCGCGCTTCCAAATTGCCGCTCACGATTCAGTCGTCATCATCTCTCTTTGCGCCAGCTTCGTCGTTATCGAGCTTGGCGATTCCAAGCCGCATGGCTTGATACGCGGGAAGCTGCGCCGCTCGAGGAATATTTGAAGAGCTTCCCGTGCACGCGAACCAGATCACGGCGTTCAAAACTTTGGGGTCGGCCAAGTCCGCGTGAGCGAAGTTCTGACGGTTCGATCTTCTCATCCACTCGGCAGCGGCCTTGCTCTTGGGTTTCTGCGTGAGCAGGTTGTCCGCGGCAATCACGGGCAAGACGGCTTTGTAGGGCGTCAAGTCTGGCGTCTCCTGGAAAATGTCCATGGGTACGGCGGAAGCGTCGAGCTGGTTCATGGGTGCGATTCCCAAAAGCATTTCGATCGTTCGAATCATGCTGACTGTGCTGTGAAATTTGTGGATGAGCGCACCGGGGCGGTTGTAAGCGCTGATTGCCAGGCCCACCGAGCGGTGCGAATCGACGTGGTCCGGCCCGGCCTGCGCGTCATCTTCCACGATAAAAATTGCCGTGTCTTTCCAATATGCGCTGGAAGAGACTGCTTCGACGAGGCGACCCACGGCGTAATCATTGTCCGCGACCATGAATTGCGGAGTCGGAAAGGCATTTTTCATTCCGGTCGTATGATCGTTGGGAAACCGCACAATGCTGAGCGCGGGCATGAGGTCGGCGTGGCCGGCGGCACGTTCCGCAACGAAATTATTAAACTCCCCGAGCCATTCTCCCAACCGCGAATTGCCGCGACAATTCGAACTGGCGTTGTCCTGAAGGACGGCAGCATCGGAGGAGGCCGACGGATTCAGCGCTGCTTGGTAGCAATCCACGGTCATACTGTCAGGAGCGGTCACGTCAAAACTTCGAAAGCTCAAGCTGTGATGCTTCTGCAGTGACTCCTTGTGTGGTATGGCGCGCATGGCATTCGAAATATCGGGATAGGTCTTCTGGCGTTTTTGGCCGGCGGCTTCGACGTCTTTCGCTGAGATCACGCTTACAAATTCTCCGTAATTGCGGTAGGTCAAACCCGCACGCGCAGCGGCGTCCCATAGATAGAGGCTTTTAGGCTCGGCGAGATCGGTGAATCCCTGGCGGTAAGGAAGATGCTTTTCGAGCATGGCGGTCAAGGCTGCGAGCACGTTGCCGTTGAACTTGTCGAGTTGCAAATTGCTTGGCGGCTCGTAATCGGGCAGACGGTTGTAGCCTTCCCAATCGTACGTGCGGCCGCGCCCGGAATAAGCCCAGCGAAAGCCCTTGTCAACGTAGTCCGTGGAGAACGCGGCGGTCGCCCAGTTGTGTCCATCGGGGCTGGCCTCGGAATTAACGAAGAAGCGGTCAAACAAGCCAAAACGCTGCGCTAACGCATGATGATTGGGTGTCACCACTTGCCGCGTGCCATCCGGCCGCTGCGCAGTGGCGCCGCCCCCGAAAATCGCAAAGTCGGGATCGCCATCGGCGGGGTGACCGTCGCCGGACGTTTTCACGTCGCCAAAGACCTGATCGTAAGTGCGATTTTCCTTGATGATGTAAATGACGTGCTTGATCGGGCTGTCTCCAGAAAAAAGTTTTGGCGGTGCAAAATCCATCAGCCCGTCATTCTGCATGGTCTGCTGCGTGTAGCGCGCCAGCGCGGGGTCGTCGGGCAGCGAAACGATGCTGATGTTTCCTGAAACAATCGACCCGCTGTATTGGCCTCCCTGGCGATTTTTCTCTTTGTTGGGAGGAAAAGCGGCGTTTGGCGGATTGGGCGTGCGCCCGCTGTCGTTCACGCGCATCGAAGAAGGTTCGAATCCCGTTCCTTTTCCATTTCCGATGAAGAGTTTGCCGTCCGCTACGGCGACTGCGGATGGATATTGTCCCGTGGGAATGAATCCCAGAATTTTCGATTTCGCAGCGTCCGCTATTTTTTCCGCTGATTTCCCGCCGTGTGCTTTTTCGGAAAGGGCCACCACGGCGATAGCGTTGCTGTGAGCGTTCGCCACATACAGCGTCTTCTCGTCTTCACTGAGCGCCACGGCCTCGGGACTCGATCCTGGCAACGCGTCTTCCGCAAGCCGGACGTCGATGCGTTCGATCTCTTGATCCGTCGTCGTGTCAATTACGGAAATGTTGTCAGCGTTCGAATTCGCCACAAACAGCCGCGTTCCGCCGGCGTTAACGATCATGGAAGTCGGATGCCGGTCGACGCCGATGTATTTTTGCACGACGCTCTTGCCGCTCAGCGAGATCACCGCAACCGAGGAATCATTCCAGCAGGAGACATACACCCGCGCTTTGTTGGCGGTTCCGAGTGCCACGACTCCGTATGGGTAAATGTTTTCGTTGGGCTTTCCGGGATGATGTAAGTCGATTCTCTCCATCCGCCGCGCGTTGCGCATGCCGCGCACGATGGTCACGCTGTCGCCGAGATTGTTCGCCGTGACCAGCGTGGCGCCATCCGGTGTCAGCGCCAGTCCGGTCGGATAGAGCGCCGCCTTTCCTGCATTGTAGTCGGGCGGCGAGACTTCTCCGGCTTTGCTGATTTCAAACGATGGCGCCGTCACTTTCGTATCCGGCCCGTTCGAACCAGGCTGAAGCGGCGCCGCAGCCTTCGGATCAAAATGGAAAATCCAGACTCTGTTTTCGAATCCCCCGGAAACATACACCTCAAAAGTTCCGTTTGCGCGCGCGGCTGAAGAAAAAGCCAGGCCCACGTTGGCGCTTTGGGGCGTAGGGAAGTAGACATTTTGAATTACC
>WNGL01009854.1_pt1 | contig 11045 bp, 11 predicted proteins | sample 5400591 | NCBI WGS metagenome assembly WNGL01 (sample SAMN13153377, study PRJNA577476) | soil metagenome | isolation source: 80 cm soil or saprolite under Garry oak tree replicate 1 | place: USA:California | collected 2016-06-15
GGGCCAGACCTCGCCGGCGGGCGTGACGGTCATGTAAGCACGCGCCCAGCCGCCCATGCACGGCTTGGGAAATTCCTCGTGGTAATCGGGGAGCACCCACACGATCTCGAGCGTCGTCCCGAGCCGCGCGCGCTCGCGCTGCACCACGCGCCAGGCCGCGTCGAGCTGGGCCTTAGTGGGCATCAGGGTATCGCGATTGTGGAGCGCCCAGCCATAGAATTGCGTGTTGGCCAGCTCGATGCGCTCGGCGCCGAGCGACTCGGCGAGCCGGATGAGGGCCTCGACCTGGTGCAAATTGCGGCGATGCAGCACGACGTTGACGGTGAGCGGGAAGCCGAGCTCTCGCGTGTAGTGATAGGCGGCGATCTTGTCCTGATACGAGGCGGTACCGGCGACCTCGTCCGAGAGCTCGGCGTCCGCCCCCTGAATGCTGATCTGCACGTGATCGAGCCCTGCGGCCTTCAGGGCCGCGAGCCGCTCCCGCGTGAGTCGGTACGCCGACGTGATCAACGAGGTGTACAGCCCCAGGCCATGCGCGGTGCGGACCAGCTGGTCCAGATCGGGCCGCAGCGTCGGCTCGCCGCCGGAGAGCCCGAGCTGCAGCACGCCGAGGGCTTTCGCCTCACGGAAGACGCGGCACCATTCCTCGGTCGTCAGCTCCTGCTTGAAGCGCGCGCCCGCGAACTCGAGTGGATTCGAGCAGTACGGGCACTGCAGCGGACATTTGTAGGTCAGCTCGGCGAGCAGCCACAGCGGCTTAGGGACCATAGGTCACCAACCCCTTCGCAGCGAGCCCGTCGAGAAAGCCGCTGACGTCGCGCTCGATCCCCTCGGCGCGGTAGCGCTGCGCCAGCGTGACCGCGACGTCGGCCACCGAGCGGACCCCGTCACACAGCTTGAGGATCTCGGCACCGGTCGGGTTGAGCGCCACGAGCCCCTCGGGGTAGAGCAGCACGTCGCGCGCCCGCACCTCGTCCCACACGAGCCGCGCCTTCGGGTGGATGCGCGGCACCGCCGCCGCGTCCGCCGGGCTCACGTCGCCGCTCCCGCGAGCGACCCTCGCTCCACCGCGTCCAGCAGGCACCACAGCACGTCGCACTTGAACTCGAGCGCCGCCACCGCGCGGTCCTGCTCGGCGCGGCTCGCGCACCGCTCGGTGACGAGGCCCAGGGCGTACTCCGCGTCGCGCGGCGCCTGCCGCAGGCGGTTCCGGAAGTACTGCAGCCCTTCCGGGTCCACCCACTTGTAGTGCTCGAGAATCGCGCCGAGCCGCTCCTTGACGATAAGCGGGGCGAACATCTCGGTGAGCGACGCCGCCACCGCCTCGAGCCACGGCTGCGAGCGGCAGAAGGTGACGTACGCGTCCACCGCGAAGCGTACCCCCGGCAACAACCGGCGCTGGCTCGTCAGGTCCGCCCGCGGCACTCCCATCGCCTCGCCCAGACGCAGCCATGCCTCAGTGCCGCCTGCTTCACCCGGACAACCGTCGTGGTCCACGATCCGCTGAATCCAGTGTTGCCGGACCTCGCGCTCGGGGCAGTTGGCGAGGATCAGCGCATCCTTGATCGGAATGTTGATCTGGTAGTAGAACCGGTTCGCCACCCAGAGCTGGAGCGCCTCCCGCGACAGCTCGCCGCGGTGCATCCGTTGGTTGAAGGGATGAAGGTGGTGGTAGCGGCGTTCGAGCACCGCACGCAGCCGGGCGGCGAGCTCGTCGCTCACAGCTCGAACTCCATGGCGTCTTCCCCCACGACGATTCCCGCCGCTTCAACCCGTGCCCGCTCGGCCGAGCTGCGGCAGAGAATCGGATTCGTGTTGTTGATGTGTACCAGGACCACGCGCTTCGCGCCGAGCCGCGGCAGCAGCTCCAGGCTCCCGCCCGGCCCGCCGACCGGAAGGTGGCCCATCTCGCGCGCGCCGGGCGCGTCTCCACCCACTCCCGCCGTACGGAGCTCGTCGTCCGACCAGAACGTGCCGTCGAAGAGCAACACGTCGGCGCCCGCGGCCACGCTCCGCACCGCGTCGTCCAGCGCACCCGCCGTCGGAACGTAGGCCAGCGTTCCTCCGGTGCGCTCGTCCGTGAGCCGCAGGCCGACATCGAACGTGGCAGCGCCCGTTGCCCGCGCGTACCGGGGAGGACGGCGCGCGACGGCCGCCGCGCGGCACGAGATCCCGAGCGGCGCCCCCACCGCGTCCGCGAGCGCCACTGCGCCACCCTCCGGCAGCACCCGCGGCTCGACGCCGGCGTAGGCGGAGAGCACGCGATAGAGCGGCCACTGGTCCCCGAGCAGGGCGGCCACGCCGGCGGGCGCATATACGGGGAGCGGCGCCGCGCTCTCCCGCAGCAGCAGCAGGCCGAGGGTGTGATCGATTTCGCCGTCCGTCAGGACCACCGCCCCTACCGGTGTACCGCGCGGGCCGGAGGGCCAGAGCGGGCGATGTGCGGCGAGCTGCGTGCGGAGGTCCGGCGAGGCGTTCAGCAGAATCCAGCGCGCGCCGTCGGCGCTCACCGCCACGGACGACTGGGTGCGGGCGCGGCCGCCGTTTCTGGCTGCGGTACAGTTGGGGCAGCCGCAGTTCCACTGCGGGACGCCACCACCTGCCGCTGAGCCGAGGATGATCGCGCGCATTGTGAACAAAGAGGCCGGGTTCGTCACCCGGCCCCTCGCTCAACCGTGCCAGCCTGGTTCAGGCGTTGCCGGCGTACGCGCCGACCTCCATCCCCAGCTCGACGACCTCGAATTCGGGCTTCGTCCACGACATGGGATATCCTCCAAAGCGGTAGTGGTCGACACTAGCTACCGCCTGCCTCCTGTGCACGCGTCGTGCCAGTCTTCATGGGACCACGGCACAGGTTTACAACACCTTCCTTTGCAGGCAGTTGACCCCCTGTGACCGCTCCGCCCGGGGCCGCAGGGGGAGCCGTGGTCGGTGAGGGATTTGACCCACTCTGGGTGTTATCACCCAGCGTCACGGTTGCAGCCCGAACTTCTTCAAGCGGTAACGCAGGGTATCGCGCGAAATCCCGAGACGCTGAGCGGCCTTGGTCTGGTTGCCGCCGGCCGCGCGGATCGCTTGCTCGATGAGCGACTTCTCCCACTGCGCCAGGTCCACGCCGGGCGGCGGCAGGGAGGGATCGGCGCGTGCCGGGAGGGGCTCGGCTGACACGGCGCCGACAGGGTTGGTCAGCGACAGGTGCTCGACGTCCAACACGGGACCCCGACTCCACAGGACCGCCCGCTCGATCACGTGGCTGAGCTCGCGGACGTTTCCGGGCCAGGGATAGGAGAGCAGCGCGGCGCGCGCCGGGGCGCTGATCTCTCGCACCACCTTGCCGTACTTGGCGTTGAGCACGCGCAGGAAGTGCTCGGCCAAGAGCAGCACGTCCTGGCCGCGCTCGCGCAGGGGAGGCACGTGGAGCACGATCACCGCCAGGCGGAAATACAGATCCTTGCGGAACCGCTCCTCACGCACCTCGCGCTCGAGATCGCGGTTGGTGGCGGCGATGATGCGCGCGTCGATCTTGCGCTCCCGCACGCTGCCCACGCGCCGTACCCTGCGCTCCTCGATCGCCCGCAACAGCTTGCCCTGCACCGCAAGGTCGACGTCGCCGATCTCGTCAAGGAAGAGGAACCCGCCCTCCGCCGCCTCCACGAGACCGGGCTTGGACTCCTTGGCATCCGTGAAGGCGCCCCGCTCGTAGCCGAACAGCTCGGCCTCCATGAGCGTCGCCGGCAAGGCCGTGCAGTTGACCTCGATGAACGGCCGCATGGTACGGGGGCCGGAGGCGTGGATGGCGCGTGCCAGGAGGCCCTTGCCGCTACCCGTCTCGCCCGTGAGGAGCACGGGCGGCGTCTCCTCCAGCGCGGCGATCTGGCGCGCCCGCTCCAACACGGCGCGGATCGCCGGCGACTGGCCCACCATGCCCTCGAACCCCACGTCACGGGCGGCGCGACGGCGGTAATAGGACAGCTCCTGCTTCAGCAGACGGTCTTCACGAGCGCGGTCCGCCAGGAGCTTCAGCTCCTCCAGGTCCACCGGCTTCTTGACATAGTCGAAGGCCCCCAGCTTCACGGCCTCGACGGCGCCCTCGATCGAGCCGTAGGCCGTCATGATGACGACCGGTATCACCGGGTCGAACTCGCGGATCCGCTTGAGGAGGTCGAGCCCGCTCATGCCCGGCAGCCGGACGTCCGCGAAGACGACGTCCGGCTGCAGGCTCCCGAGAAGCTGCAGCGCCTGTTCCCCGGTGCCCGCCACTTCCGCCTCATAGCCGTGGTCGGCCAGAAAGGCCTTGGCCGACCGCGCCAGTGTCTGCTCGTCGTCGACGATGAGGACGGTAGAGCCGCTCATGCGACGTTCCGATCGCTGTTGGCGGCCGGCAGCCAGATGCGAACGGTCGTGCCGCGGCCGACCACGCTGGCGATCTCCAGGCGGCCGCTGGCTTCCTCGACGTAGCGTTTGGCGATCGCGAGGCCGAGACCCGTGCCCTCGGGTCGCGTCGTGAAGAACGGCTCGCACACCGTGGCCAGAATCTCCGCCGGAATCCCGCCGCCCGCGTCGGTGATCTCGATGACGACCCCGTGCGCGCCGTCCGCGCCGCCCCCCCCCTCGGCCCGCGCCTCGATCCCGAGCCGCCCGCCGTCGGGCATGGCATCGACGGCGTTCGACACGATCTCGGTCAACGCCTGTTCGAATCGCATCGGATCGACCCGAATCGCCGGTAGCGGCTCCGCAAAGCGCACCGCCAGCTCGACCCGGCGCCGCCGCAGCAGCTCGGCGTAGCCAGCGAGCGCGCCCTCGACCAGCGCCCGTACGCTCTCCGGAAGCGGGTGGAAGGGAGCGGGTCGGGAAAATGCCAGCAGGTGGGCAATCCGAAGATCGAGGCGATCGACCTGCTCGACGATGGCGCTCAACTGCTCGCGGGCGGCGGGGGCCTCGACGCGGTGCTGGGCGAGCTGGGCGGCCGCGCGCAGGCTCGCCAGCGGATTGCGGAGGCCGTGGGCCACGCCCGCGGCCATCTGCCCGATGGAGGCGAGCTTCTCGGACTGGACCAGCTGCGCGCGGGATTGGCGCAGCTGCTCCGTCATCAGCGCGAACGCGCGCGCGAGATCGCCGATCTCGTCGCGCGATCGCGGCGCGATCGTATGGTCCAGGTCGCCCGCCCCGACGACGGCCATGGCCTGGCGCAGCTCGCCGAGCGGGCGCGCCAGGCCGCGGGAAATGAGCCACGAGCCCGCGAGGCCGGCCACCAGCGCAAGGAAGATGATCGACCACAGCACGCGGCGCTTCGCCTCCACGATCTGCTCCACCTGCGCAAGGGCTCGCTGGACGCTGAACTCGCGCGCCTGGCGGTAGATCTCGCGGTTCACCCCCGCCAGGGCGGGTTGCAGGCGCTCGACGAGCTCCTGCCGCGCGGTCAGATATGCCGCCTGGCGCTGCCCGGAATCGTAGAGTTTGAACACGCGAGCCGCGACGGCGCGGATGTCGCCTTCGATGCTGCGGACGCCGGCCGCGAGTTTGATCTCGTCGGGGGGAAGCCCCGCCGCCCACCGATCGAGCCAGTAGTCCACCACCTGCTCGGTGAGGGGGAACTCCTTCTTGGCCGCGGGATCTCCGCTCAGGTAGCGCCAGACCACCTGGGTCTGGTTGAACATCGCGTCTTCCACTTCCGCGTACGTGCGCGAGTGCGCCAAGCGCTCACCCAACACTTCCAGCGTTCCCCGTTCCAACGTGTTGGTGCGAATCGCCTGGAGCCCGACGAGCAAAGCGGGGAGGACCATCAAGGAGAAACCCAGGAGCAGCTTGCGCTGGAGGGTCATGCGGGAATTCTAGCGCGGATGGCGGCGGCCCGCCCAAGGGTGGGTGGCGAGCGCGCCTATACCGGGTCGGGGCGTTCAGTCCGCCAGACAGACCAGAGGACGCCAGGACCGATCGTAGATGCAGTGTACGTCCCACTCGCCCGCCGCTACGGGCTCAAAGGGGTCGTAGGCGAGATACAGGCGGTCCAGCCGGACCACGATCATGCGGCGGGGCGGATCATCCGGGTGACCGTAAGCGCGCGCGGCGCGGTCGCACACCCGCTCGTCTCGGACCAGCGTGATGCGACTCGTGTCGATCGCCGGCAAGTTGAAGGCCCGGCGGCGTTCGGGTTCGGCGAAGCTGCGCGCGTAGTCGCGCTCGCTCTCGGCCGCGTGCCCCTCGGTCACGCACGCCGACTCGCCAGGGCGCCGAAAGCCACGCGGACGGCAGTTGTGGACGTTGCGATCGCCCTCGAGGTCGAGCTCCAAAGCGACCCGGACTGTTTCCGCCGCACCAGCCTCAACGGGTATGGTGTCCGTTCGGCCATGATAGCCCGTCGCACGAACCCGGAGCGAATATTGGCCCGGCGCCAATCCAGAGAACGAACAGACGATCGCCGGGTCATGCGGTCCGGTCAGGCCCGCCACGGCCACGCTAGCCGCGCCCAGACGAGCCAGCTCAACAAAGGCGGTTCGGACGGCTTCTTGGGTGCCAAACCGCACCGGACGTACGACCAGGATCGTGCCGCCATCGGCGGCGCCGGGCGCCTGTTCTATCGAACCGCGACGAATGGTGACTCTGCAGTCCGCGTGCGGGGGGAATCTAGTCGCCCAGTCCTGAGCCGCGATGACCCGCCGAAACGGCGTGAGAACCACGAGAAGGGCTCCGAGAGAGATGCTGCTCCGTCGTGTCATTAGCCCTTCTGTCATTCACACGGTCGGTGCGACGGTGTTACGCGGGGGGTGCGCCTGAGACCTAGAGTCACTGACCGGCAGCTCGGCAGTCGTCCGCACTCGGCAGCCGAACTTCAACGACACTGTCCACCCGTAGCTCGTAGGACGCAAGCGACATGTGGCCGTAACGATAGGGCCGTTGGACCGTGCCGAACCAGCGGACGTACACCCGGTACTCGGAGTCATTGGCGCGATCCTCGGGCCAAGGCGGGCGTTCCTGATGTCGAGCTCTCTCCGTGAACTCAACCTAGGCCGCGGGCCCGGTAGTGCCTTGGCAAGGGACGAACTCGCTCAACTCGAACCCTGCGCTGTAGTGACCCCGAAACTCGCCGGTCCTCACGTCAAACGGCCGTTGATCGCACCCAATGTTCAGAACGATCCCTCCACCGCGAAGGAGGATGCGAGCCCCAAGCGTGAGTTCGGCCCGCAACGCTTGCACGCGCTCCGGAGCACCTTCGACCAATCGATCAAGTGAACCCGAACAGGAATCTCCACTTTGAGTCAAAGATGACGTTAACCTCGAACTCACCCCTCAGCTCATTCGGGTCGACAACCACGTACCGTGTCGTACCGACCTTGATCACCAGGAGCGTGCGAGACACCGGCGGTGTTCCTGGGGGAGTGACAGCAGCATGATAGGCATCTCCCGCTTGCTTACACGCGGAAGCCGCGGTCACAACTGTGACTTTGGATGCGGCGGTCGCTGGAAGGTGATAGGCATTCCGGGTCGCTACGGTCGCCGAGTCGGTGCCCGTCACAAGGCGAACGACGTAGTAGTACAGGGTGTGCGTTGTGTCGCCAAGGCATGTATACGTCTGCGCTGATCCCGGCGGCAAGACCCCGAGCGCCAGAGCGGTATTGATCATCCACGCTACGCGAAGTTTCATGACCGGGGAGCCTCCAAGATCCGGAACGTATAACGTCCTAAAGGCGCGTGCAGCCGGACACCGGATCGACGCGGGGATACGACTTCACCATTGATCTTGCGTTGAGTGTGTCGGTCCCAACCGGAATCACGTAGAGGTTGATCCTGTCGACGATGTACCCGGGTATGCCCTCCTGGGCAACGTTGAGGATGTCCCCCTTGCTCGGACCACCAAACCTCATATCGTCGCCACTAGGTTCTGTGTACCCGCAGACCGGCGGAAGAATAGTGTCGGGCGGTGCGAAAGAATGAGAGTGGCCTCTTGCGACACGAACCCCTGGCTCCGGCGTTGGCGGAATACCTATGCTGCTGCACGGTGTGTCCATCTTACCGTCGATCGGGTTCGGTGTTCTCTCAGGGTACACCCCGTAGACGAGGTTCCCAGTGGAGTCCTCGAACAGCCAACCCCGGGTCTCCCGGCGGTTAATCTGCGCGTCGGTCAGGTTCGAACTGTCCAGTGCCGCACTGAGCATATCCCGCATCGCCTGCTGATCAAGCAGCTCGTCACCCGTGACACAGGGCGCGGTGGGAGCACGTCGCTCGTAGAAGTGGTAGTAGTACTCGACCGTGACGTGCCCGGTGTCGGGCGGGGTCGCGTCGCCCGTCGGCACCAGAAACTCCCACGGTTCCGGAGGGTCGAGGACGAGCTTCGCAATGCCGCCCGGAAACCGCAGCGTATCGACCCCGAGACCGGTCACGCCGTCATAGCCGCAGTCGCTCGGGTCGTTGATGATGAAATCGCGTTGCTCGACCTGCCGTCCCCCGAACTGAAAATAGCCCGAGTACGTCCGACTGTACGCCGTGACCGTGCCGTAGGTACCCGAGCAGCTGAATGCGCCGCCGTCGTAGACGATGAGCCGGTAGACCGGCTTGGAGAACGTGACCGTAATCGGATCGTGCTGCGCCATCCCGGGCGGCTGCGAGTAATCGTAGATACAACCATCGATGGCACAATGGTAATTCGTCGGGACCGCCGTGAACGTCACGGTACAGTGAGAGTCGGGGTACCAGCACGGGCCGGTGTCAGTCGCAGCTTGCGCGAGCGCCGCTCGCCACTGGAGCCGCGCGGAGACTATGGAGCCCGAGTCCACCACCTCGGCCGCTCGACTCCTGCGAGGCGCGGCAGGTTCCCGACAACCGGCAACTCCCACGACGAGAAAGCTGGCCAGCACGAGTTTCGTCAAGTGCGGTCCGATCACGACGGCCTTTCCCATTGAACTCACCGCAGCAACGTAGGGAGCGCTGGACGCGGTCGCTGTGACATTTTGAGCACTTGATGACAACTGTGACTGACGTCACGACACCGTGGGTCGAGGGGCGGACTACTTCCAGCCGCAAACATCCATCGGTGCAGCTGCGCACGGCGCCGACCATATTGCGCATGGCCTCGGCGCAGGCTCGAGTCTCGTGCACCATCTCGCTTCGATCATCCACGCCGCCCTCCCATGGCTCTCGTTCCCGAGCCGCGCGGTGATCGATGCACTCCTACTCACCGGCGGCTCAATCGGAACCTCTGAGCAGGTGGCCAACCGCCTTGGCCTGACCACTCGCTTCGGTCTCGCGCGCATGCTGAGGCAGGACGGTCTCCCACCGCTCCACAGTCTCTCCGGCTACATCACCGTGCTGCGCTGGGTGTGGCAGTGGGAGCAGGAGCGAACCGCCCTGTCTCGCTCAGCACTGCGCGAAGGCAGGGAGCCCGCGGCGTGCTATCGGCTGGTCGAGCGCGTGACCGGCGCACCTTGGACCAGCGCCTGCGCCTCCGGCGTCAGATGGGTCCTCTCGAGGCTTCTCGAAGAGTGCGAAAGACCTGTCGGGGCCCTGCGCGTGGAATCTGAGATGGCAATCGCCTAGCCTCGGCCAGGCGCTTCGCCTAGCACCTCGTCCAACACGTCCAGCGCGCGCGCCACGGCGGCCTCATCGTGCGCCAGCGACACGAAATTGTACGCGGTCCGCTTGAACAACAGCCCCCGCGCCGCGCAGCCCCGCGCCACGTCGCGCGAGATGGCATCGCTCGCAAAGTGCAGAAAGCACATCTCCGCCACCCCGCCTACCCCCGCCACGAGATCGGGATGTTGGCGCTGCAGCCGGTGGAGTCCGTGCAGCAGCGCGGTGCCCACGCGGTGCAGCTGGCCGCACACGTCCTCCCGCGCGAACACGTCGAGCGTGGCCCTCGCGGCAGCGAGGGCGACGCTCTCGGTGGCGAGCGTGGACGAGATCCACGTGCGCGCCGCCCCCGCCATCAGGTCGGCGCGCCCGCCCACGACCGCCAGGGGAAAGCCGTTCGCGAGCGCCTTGCCGAGCGCGACGAGATCGGGCCGCACACCGTAGCGCTCGGCCGCGCCGCCCACCGCCAGCCGGAACGCCGTCTTGATCTCGTCGAACACGAGCACCGCGCCCACCCGCGCGGTTTCGGCGCGCAGCGTCTCGAGCCACTCGCGCGTCGGCTCGACGACGACCACGGGCTCGACGACCACGACCGCGAGGCGGTCGCCCACCTCGCGGATCAGGCGGCGCGTCCCCTCCACGTCGTTGAACGGGACCTCGGCGTACAGGGCGCGCGTCGCGGCGGGCACTCCCTCCCCACCTTGACACCAATCGAGCCAGCCGTGATACCCGCACCCGAGCACCCGCTCGCGCCCGGTGGCGACGCGCGCCAGCCGCACCGCTGCGGCCACCGCCTCGGCGCCGGTCTTGAGAAACCGCACGCGCTCGAGCCAGGGGATCGAGCCGGCCAGCGCCTCGGCCAGCTCTTCCTCCAGCACGGGCGGGAGCGGTCCCGCGACGCCCGCCGCGATCGCCCGCTCCGCGGCGCGGTTCACCTCCGGGTGCCCGTAGCCGAGCGCCACCGCGCCGAGCGCCATCACGTAGTCCAGGTATTCACGCCCCTGCGCGTCCCACACGCGGCACCCCGACGCGCGCACCATGCGCGTAGGCAGCCCCGTGTCCTCGTGCGGGGTCGCCCCCCCGAACAGGGCGTCGGGCCGTTTGCTACCGGTCGACGTGAATCCCGGAACGCGCCAGTCGCTCGCCATACTTGACGACCTCGATCGCCATGGCCCGGAACAGCTTCGCCTCCCGCTCGTCCAGCGGCGTGCGGTGCAACACCTCGCGCACCGTGCGCAGCACGCTCTCCGCCTGGCGCGTCTTGAAGAACTCGATCACCCGCAGCGCTGCCTCCACGTCGCTGAACAGCCGCTCCAGGTCCTCTACCTTGGCGGGCGGACCCTCGCGCCGCGGCGCTTTGAACGGGCGCGCCTCGTCGCCATGCGCCTGCGCCAGCTCGTACAGCATCAGCACGACTGCGTGAGCGAGGTTGAGCGACGGGTAGGCCGGGTCGGTCGGCATCGTCACGACGCGATGGCACA
>WNGL01014418.1_pt1 | contig 11045 bp, 10 predicted proteins | sample 5400591 | NCBI WGS metagenome assembly WNGL01 (sample SAMN13153377, study PRJNA577476) | soil metagenome | isolation source: 80 cm soil or saprolite under Garry oak tree replicate 1 | place: USA:California | collected 2016-06-15
CTGAGCATTCATGGCTCGGCGGTACCTCTGTCCGGGTGCGCATTGGCTTGCATACAGGTGAACCGAAGTTGACCGCTGATGGCTATATTGGGATGGACGTGCATCACGCCGCTCGTATCATGGGCGCGGCACATGGCGGACAGATCCTACTCTCGCACACCACGCGTGATCTGGTGGAGCAACACCTGCCGGCGGGCACATTCCTGGTGAACCTGGGAGAGCATCGCCTCAAGGACCTACAACGGCCCAGCCACCTCTTTCAATTGAGCCTGGAAGGTTTGCCAATCGACTTCCCGCCGCTCAAGACCCTCGATACGCATCCCAACAACCTGCCTATCCAGCCAACGCCTTTCATTGGGCGCGAGAGAGAAGTGGCAGCGGTCACACAGTTGCTCCAGCGGCCAGACGTGCGGCTGGTGACGCTCAGTGGACCAGGCGGTGTGGGTAAAACTCGGCTGGCGCTGCACGTGGCCGCCGAACTCTCCGACGATTTCACTGATGGCGTGTTCGTCGTTGCCCTTGCCCCGGTCAATACTCCAGAGCAGGTGGTCCCTGCTATTGCTCAGACGCTTGGGATCGGCGAAGCCAGTGACCTCCCCCTGTTCCCACTGCTCGAAGCCGCTCTCAAAGGGAAAAAGTTGCTGCTACTGCTGGACAATTTCGAGCAGGTGGTCGAGGCCGCTGTGATGCTGGCCGAACTGCTAGCTGTCTGCCCCCGGCTGAAGATAGTGGTGACCAGCCGTATGGGGTTGCACGTGCGGGCCGAGCACGAGTTCATTGTGCCGCCGCTGTCGGTGCCTACGCTGAAACAGCTGCCTGATGTCAAGACCCTCTCGCACTACGAGGCGGTGGCCCTCTTCATTGAGCGGGCGCAGACCACAAAGCCGGATTTCTCGGTGACCAACGCCAATGCTCCTGCCGTAGCTGCCATTTGTGCCCACCTGGATGGCCTGCCCCTCGCCATCGAACTGGCCGCTGCCCGTGTGAAGCATTTCTCGCCGCACACGCTGCTCGCCCGCCTGGAACAGGGTCTCTCTGTGCTCTCAGGAGGCGCTCGCGATTTGCCTGCCCGGCAGCAGACGTTGCGTGGGGCGATTGCCTGGAGCTATGACCTGCTCTCACCCGAGGAACAAAAACTCTTCCGCCACCTCGCCGTCTTTGTGGACGGCTGGAGTCTGGAAGCGGCAGAAGCAATCTGCATGGCGCGAGGGGGACTGTCAGAAGATATCCTGGAAGGGATGGCCTCTCTGGTGGATAAGAGCCTGCTGCGACAAGAGGAGCAGACCGCAGGGGAGACCCGCTTCTGGATGTTGCAGACGCTGCGCGAGTTCGGACTGGAGCAGATGGCCATGAGCGGAGAGTTGGAGGCCACGCGCCAGGCCCATGCCGAGTACTACTTGCGGCTGGCGGAGGAAGCACAACCTTCTCTACAGGCAACCGAGCAAGGTAGGTGGATGGCTCGCCTGGAGCAGGAGCATGAGAACCTGCGGGCTGCCCTCTTCTGGCTGTTAGAACAAGCGCGAGTAGAAAGAGAGCAAAACAAGCAGCAGGCGGAGCAGGCCTTGCGCTTATGTGCCGCCCTGTCCTGGTTCTGGTCCATTCGTGGGTATTTTCGAGAAGGGCAGAACTTCCTGGAACAGGCCCTGGCGCTTCGTGAGAGCGTATCAGCCCCTGTGAGGGTCAAGGCCTTCTATACGGCAGCGCATCTGGCCTTTCTCCTGGACGACCCAGAACAGACAGAGAAACTGGGCAGCGAGAGCCTGCACCTCTTCCGGGAACTGGGAGACAAAGTCGGCATGGCGGATGCCCTCTTTCTCCTGGGAACGAGCGCCTGGGCAAGGGCACGGTATACACTCGCCCGGCCTCAGGTGGAGGAGGCAGCGAGCCTCTACCAGGAGATGGGGGAGCAATGGAAGCGTGGTCGCTGCCTCACGCAATTGGCCCGCATCACCACTGTGCAAGGCGAGTACGAGCAGGCGCAGGGACTGCTGGAGCACAGTCTGGAGATCTACCGCGCTCTGGGCGACAAAGAGCGGCTCGGATGGGTGCTCTACTTGCATGCCCGCTTACTCTTTCTCTCAGAGCGCGATATTGCTGCCGCCAGCAGCCTGACCGAGCAGAGCCTCACGCAGTTGCAGGAGATCGACAATCCCTGGGAAAGAGCCTACCCGCTCGTCTTGTTAGGGCAGATCACGCTCCAGCAGGACACCGCTCGTCTTGTTAGGGCAGATCACGCTCCAGCAGGACAGGCAGGCACTGGCTCGTGACCTTTTCGAGGAGAGCAGAATCTCCTTCAAAGATGTGGGGGATCAGGCAGGCATGGCCGAGGCGCTCCTGGGTTTGGCGAGCGCAGTGACGATGCAGGGCGACTTTGCGGCGGCACGTGACCTCTACCAGGAGAGCTTTCCGATCCTCCAGAGGATCCAGTATAAAGAATTGATCCCTTCCTGCCTGGAAGGGCTGGCTGCCGTGGCAGCAGAACTCGGTGAGCTGGTACGGGCGACACAGCTCTGGGGAGCAGCTGAGGCGCTGCGTGAAGCCATTGGCACCCCCATTCCACCGGTCTACCGGCTCGGTTATGAGCGAGCCGTGGCGAAAGCCCGCGCCCAAGTTGGCAACGAGGTCTTTGCCAGAGCGTGGGCCGAGGGGCGCACCATGACACCGGAACAAGCTCTAATCAACCCTGCTTCATAAGAAATTGGCCTATCAGGTTGCAGTTGTCCTGACCCCCTTAGAGTTCCTGGAGGTTCTGACCGGTAACATGCTGAATCTTCATATATAAGATCACACGCTGATCACCACGGTAGCCCCACGGTGCACCATAGTGTTTCGCCAGAGTATTATAGAAGGCACCCGTTGGATCCTCTTCAATCCGCTCCACAACACCGCGAAACTCCGCAGCGATATAGGGATCATCCACATCGATGATAGAAACAGCTACACGCGGGTCCCGCTGAATATTCTGATACTTCCTTCGGTTGGGAGTGGTGGTGAATTTGATATATTCTCCATCCCACAAAAACCACATGGGAGATGACTGTGGGGCTCCATCGGGTCCCATGGTCGCAAGGTGCGCAAACTCCTTTGAGTGAAGTATTTTCTGTACCTTGGGGTTATTCAGGTCTGGCATGGGAAAATCCTCTCTATCTTTTCAACAATAAAATCCGCTATATCCCTGGGATAGCAGTTTCTTGCGCGTTCACACTTCCCACATAGGCACATTCACTGTAAAGAGGGCAGGCATTGCATGCAGGCCGTTGGGCATGGCAGATTTGCCGTCCATGCCGGATAAGATTGACATGCAGTGGATAGACCCATTCCGGCGGCGTCACTTTCGCCAGGAGAGTATGAGCCTGGTCTGCATTCACCTTTGGCCCTATGAGTCCAAGCCTGTGTGAAACTCTTAACACGTGCGTATCAATTGGTATTATAGGTCGATTGAGATTAAACATGAGAACACATGCTGCGGTTTTTGGTCCTACGCCAGGAATACTACGCAGATATGACCATGCTTCTTCTGAAGTCCGCTTCATCAATTCATCGTAAAGGTATTCAGCAAGGGACTTTGTTCCACCCTGCACTTGCTGTTGTTCGGTCAATGTAAGCAATGCATCTTGAATACGCGGTGCTTTAATATTAGCTAGCCCTCCTGAGCGAATCGCGGTTGCGACAGCTTGAGTTGGTGCATCGCGCACCTCTTCCCAGGTAGGAAAAGTAGCGACAAGCTGTTGATAAGCTCGTTCTGAGTTGATGTCTGAGGTATGTTGGGAAAGAATGGTGCCGACCAGACCGCCGAGTGGATCATTGTCAGGTTCGTTCTTTGGTTCACCATACGTAGCAATAAGTGTTTCATAAACCCGCGCCAGGTGAATCGTTGGGATAATTGATGTTGGCATTCCCTTTTTCCTATCAAATAGTTTATGGTATGCAAGTATTCTATCGTTGCTATCTTCCATATGCAAGCGAGATGCCGTCACCAGCCTGCACATCGAATGAGGAGAACCTGGGCATCTGCTTGATGGTCATGCTTTGTACTCCTGAGCAGTGAGGTTCACTTTCGTTTGCACTTAACCTTTTCGATGGAGCGGATTGTTTCATATCATGCCTCCTTGTTCTCAGAGGAACTTGATAAGAGACGATACAGCTTGTGTATACGTTGTACTCGGTCATCTGGAAGTTCGACAATCAGAGGTGTGGGTTGATGTGCACGTTCACCTCTCCCAAGGAAAGCAGGGGCATGATGATTGACTCTGTCGAACGGTAATGCTACTATGTACTCTATACTAGTAGCTAGTGTCTACATTCTCAATAAGAGCAGACCCCTTGAATAATTGTACGGGAATCACTCGTTGAACTTTCACAATTACACTTTTTTGGAAGTTTTTGTATTGTACTGAGAATCAGGAGTTTCGTAATAATATGCCGATTTTTATTATCTTACTGGTTTTAGCATTAATACTGGTATTTTTAAGAGCTCTGTGGGTCGGGAAATAAAATGGTGGGCAGAAAAATATATTCAACCACTTCTTCAAACATTTCCTCAATCAAGAAATCAAATTATGTATCGTTCTTATGCGTATTTAAAAAATAATTTACAGAACAATACGGATGTTTTACAAGAATTTTTTCTTCCACAAGAACAGATCCTTGCATTTATCCAAGGATTAGGAGACGTTTTGCAAAGACATAGAGTCGTGACACGCAATGTAGAGATAAGATCAGTTCATAAAGAAAACATTCTTCTTGATTACGCCAAAGCAGATTGGTTTGGTGTCGTGCTCTACTTAAATTTTGATGTCAATGAACAGGAGATGAGAAAAATAAAAGAGGCTCATTCTGACCTTATTGATCTTGCCCAGAGCTTAGGTGGAAGCTTTTATTTGCCGTATCAGCTGAGTGCCACAAGAGTGCAAATAGAGAAATCTTATCCTGAATTTGGCAAATTTTTAGAACTCAAAAAGAAATATGATGCTGACCTCTTATTTACAAGTGAGTTTTATAAAAAGTATGGAACGGTGTAGTTAAGATCATTCGGAAACGGGTGCAAGGGACAGAAAACAGACAAATCCAGAGGACATTTCCGAACTCAAAAGCGCCCTCGAACATAATTGAATGATATAATGCTTTCGGAAAAGTTAAGACCCATGCGCGAAAAATAGTCTCCTCTATCGTTATCGTAATGGCTGAGAACGTACAGCTAAAAGGATGTTGAACTGCACATGCTTCTAAGGAGAGAAGCAGAAAGGAACGACGCAGATGACCACAAGCGCAGGTACGACCTATCAGTTGGATGGACGTTTATTAGAGGTCTGTTCATGCGATGTTCTGTGTCCCTGCTGGGTAGGTAGGGACCCGGATGGAGGGACTTGTGATGCTGCCGTTGGCTGGCATATCGACAGCGGCACTATCCAGGGGTCGATGTCTCAGGTCTCACCATTGCCCTCAGCGCTCATATTCCCGGCAATATCTTGAAGGGGAACTGGCAGGCGCTGCTGTATGTTGATGACAAAGCGACGCAAGAGCAGCAAGACGCCCTGTTGGCGGTGTTTACCGGCAAACTGGGCGGCCCGATTGCCGATACTGCCTCACTGATCGGTGAGGTTGTCGGGGTCGAACGTGTCCCCATCACGTTTACCGTCGACAAGGGTAAAGGGACGCTGGCCATCGGTCAGAGGGTGCACGCGGAGATGGTGCCTTTCACGGGGCCAACAGGGGAGGCAACTACGCTCCACGAGAGCATCTTTTCGACCATTCCCGGCTCCCCGGCGTATGTGAGCAGTGCCGACCATTACAGCTCGAGGGTTCCAGAGCTGGGTCACGACCTGAACTTGAAGGACCATAATGCCATTCAGGGAGTATTCCACTTCACTGCCTAGGGAAAGGGGGACCTGATGCCTGTGCTGCATCTGACCGATTCCCACAAGGCGAGAGAGCGAACCCAACGCCTGCACCGCGCAATTGTGCTGTGGCCCTGGCTGCTGGTCGCCGCTGCCTGGGCAGTACTCGTCCTGGCAACGCTGGCGCACCAGACCTTCTTGCTCGACCATCACTACCTGCTGCAAGCCAGTGGTCTTCCCTGGCTTGCAGCGTTCGAAGTCTTTCTACTCTGCTGGCAGCTGATGACGGTGGCGATGATGCTGCCGTCCAGTATGCCCATGGTCCAAATGGTGGTGTATGCAGGTCGCAGACAAGCCCATCCCGTGAAAGTCCCCCTGGCCTTCCTGTCGGGCTACGCAGTCATCTGGACGGCCTTTGCGGCAGGTGCCTTTCTCGGAGACACGCTGGTGCATCTCCTGGTGGCTCTGTGGCCGTGGCTGGCAGTTCATTCCTGGCTCATCGGTGCGGTAACGTTCTTCATCGCCGGTCTGTTCCAGTTCAGTCCCCTTAAGGAGCGCTGCCTGGACATGTGCCGCACGCCACTAGGTTTCTTCATGCGCCACTACCGCAAGGGTGTAGGTGCGGCGTGGCGCCTGGGTGTAAACCATGGTAGTTACTGCCTGGGCTGTTGTTGGGCCTTGATGCTCGTCATGTTCGGGGTCGGGGTGGGCAATCTGGCGGGGATGGCCGCGCTCACCGGCGCTATGGTGATCGAAAAGGCCGTGCCAGGCGGCAAGCGCCTCAGTCCAATCATCGGGGTCGTGCTCCTATTGCTCGGTGCGCTCTGGCTAGCGCATCCCCTCTGGCTTCAAAGGGCGGGAATATAAGATTTCTGAGTGCTTTTCCTTGGAGAGCTACGGTGTGCTAGAATGCAAGGAGGTACAGATGAAATTGACACAAGAAGCGTGATGCTTCATTGTGTCCTTGCATGGGAAAAAACTACATGTATTTAGAGCAAACGTTACAACACTACCTCGATGACCTGGCTTCAGTGCAGCCAACTCCAGGCGGGGGTTCCGCGTCCGCTTTGAGCGGCGCCATGGGTGCGGCCCTGGCCAGCATGGTCTGCCGGCTGACTTTGGGCAAAGCTGGTTATGAGGAGGCGCAGGCGGAAGTTGAAGACATCCTGGAACAAACGGAACAACTGCGCGCGCGTTTTCAGCAGTTATTGGAGGAAGACATAGCGGCGTATGGACGACTTTCCGCCTGTTACAAAATGCCGCGTGAAACGGATGAGGAGCGGGCAGCCCGTACCGCTGCAATTCAAAAGCAACTGGTGGAGGCAGCATTAGTGCCGTTGGAGATGGTGCAATGTGCGGCAAAGCTCACGCAGTATTGTGTGCGCATCGCGGAAATTGGGAACGCCAACGTATTGAGTGATATCGCCACGGCTACAGCCCTGGCTACAAGTGCCGCCGAGGGCGCGTCGTCTATGGTGAATATCAATTTACAAGCAATGAAAAATGCGAAACTGGTAGATGAACTGGGAGCACAACTGAAGAATGCGCTACAACTTGTTCGGAAAGGCAGTCAGCAAGTGTTGATGGCGATAGCGTGGAGGAGAGCGTGACGGCACAGATCGTGGATGGGCGTGCTATGGGCGCACAGATTAAGGCGGAATTGCGGGCTGATATTGAAAAATATAAGCAGATGCAGGGCAGAGCGCCGGGCCTGGCTGTGGTGCGTGTAGGAGGCGATGCGGCATCGGGGGTGTATAGCAAAGCCATCCTACGGGGTGCCGAAGAGGTGGGGCTGGCTGCCAGGATAGAGCAGTTAGCGGCACGTACCACGCCCGACGAGCTGCGGGCGCTATTGTTGCACTTGAATTCAGATAAAGAGACGCAGGGAATCATCGTGCAGATGCCCTTACCGGGTCATCTCACGCAAAAAATGGTTGCCGATACCATAGCTGCCAGCAAAGATATCGATGGCATCAGCCCCCGCAGCGCCGGGAATCTCTTCCTCGGCCTGCCCAGTTTTCTTCCGGCAACCGCTGCCGCCGTCATGGAAATACTCGAACGCACGAAAACCCCACTTGCCGGAAAGCGCGTGGTTATTATTTCACGCAGTAACGTGGTGGGTAAGCCCCTGGCCATGATGCTCCTGCAAAAAAATGCCACGGTCACGGTGTGTCATTCGCGCACCGAGAATCTAGCCTACTTCACGCGCCTTGCTGATGTACTGGTCGTGGCTGCCGGGCGCGCCACCATGATAACCGCCGATATGGTGCGTCCGGGCGCGGCGGTGATCGACGTTGGCATCAACGAAACGCCGGGTGGCGGCATCGTCGGAGATGTCGATTTTGCCTCGGTGAAAGAGGTCGCCAGCCTGATAACTCCAACCCCCGGCGGTGTAGGTCCGCTGACGAATATCTTACTGCTGAAGCAGTGCGTCCAGGCAGCATGGCGAGAAGTAGATGGCAAAAGCAGGACTTTGGGAGAGGTATCCTACTCCTAGTGGGCAATGCCATTACCACAGCTGCCCGGCTTCATCTTTGATCAGTCAAGCAGAAATGCAACCTGCGCTGGCTAAAGCCTAATACTCCCCTAGCAATGGCCTGGGATCAATCTTCTCAGGCACATCGGCAACCATAACCTCGGTCGTCAGAATCATTATTGCGATGCTGGTTGCATTTTGCAAGGCACATCGCGCCACCTTTGCAGGATCGATGATACCACTCTCGATCATATCTTCGTACTGGCTAGTCAGTACATTGTAGCCATAGTGTTTGTTGTTGTGTTCTTGTTGCGCTCGTCGAACGCCATCGACAATTACGGCTCCATTATGCCCTGCATTGATAGCAATCTGGCGTAGTGGTTCCTCCAATGCGCGGCGTAAAATGCTCACGCCGGTCGCAGCATCGCCCGTGAACTCCAGCTCGTCTAAAGCCTCGGCCGCATTCAGTAGAGCAACACCGCCGCCAGGAAGCATCCCCTCCTCTATAGCAGATCGAGTAGCTGCCACAGCATCCTCAACGCGCGTCTTACGGTACTTCTGCTCCAGTTCTGTCGTTGCGCCAACCTTGATGACTGCCACACCACCAGCAAGTTTTGCCAGGCGTTCCTGGAGTTTCTCGCGATCAAAGTCGCTGCTTGCGTCCTGGAGTTGCGCTCTCAACTCGCGCATGCGCTCCTGAATATCGGCTTTAGACCCATGCCCATCCAGCAGTATCATTGACTCCTTGCGAGCTACGACTTGACGGGCCGAGCCGAGATCAGAGAGTTTTGTGTTTTCAAGGCGTCGCCCCATCTCTTCGCTGATAACCTGTCCGCCTGTCAGGAGAGCAATGTCGCGCATCACGTCTTTGCGACGATCACCAAAGCTAGGCGCTCTCACCGCCAGCACGTTGAGAATGCCCCGCGTTTTGTTGACGACCAGTGTTGTCAAGGCCTCGCCCACAACATCCTCGGCAATAATGAGCAGATCACGACGTTCCTGCTGGGTGATAGCTTCCAGGATAGGCACGAGGTCGTAAATCGCGCTGATCTTTTTGTCTGTTATCAAGATATAGGGGTTTTCGAGCGAAGCTTCCATCTTCGCCTGGTCGGTTACAAAATAAGGGGATATGTAGCCTCTGTCCAGTTGCATGCCTTCGACGTACTCCACCTCCACATCGGTTCCCTGTGACGCTTCAACGGTAATGACGCCGTCCGTGGTCACTTTCTTAATGACATCGGCAATGAGCTGACCAATGCTTTCATCGGCGGCGGAAATAGAGGCAAGCTGAGCAATCTCTTTATTGTTTTCGACGGGAATGGCATGCGTGCGTATGTACTCAACCACAGCTTCGCTGCCTTTTTCGATGCCCTGTTTGATTTGCATCGGGTTGGCACCGGCGGCGAGATTCTTGAAACCTTCCGTTACGATAGCCTGCGCCAATACAGTAGCAGTGGTCGTTCCATCACCTGCAACATCATTTGTCTTGCTCGCCGCTTCTCTGATAAGGAATGCGGCCATGTTCTCAAGTGGATCGTCAAGATCTATTTCTTTCGCGATAGATACACCGTCGTGGCTGATAACAGGAGGGCCAAATCGCTGGTCAATCGCAACGTTACGCCCTCTCGGCCCAAGCGTGAACTTAACCGCCCCGGCTACAACATCAACGCCCCTCTTCATTGAATGAAGTGCCTGGTCATGGAATGCGATTTGTTTTACCATTGTGACAATCCCTTCATTTCGTTGTTCGTGTAGGGACGCGATTGATCGTGCCCCGTCCCATACGTTCCCGTCCTGTAGGGACAGTGGGTGGGGTGGATGCGGAGGCCTTGTGCCTGTCCTGGTGGTATCGCGATTCCACCGGGTGTCCATGATGTCTTTTGGCAGGCGCACCACCGACGAGGACAGGCACAAGGCCCCCGCATCCACTCCACCCTTTGTCCCTACAGGACGTAGTTTCGCTCACTTGACGCCTATGGCACGAGAATCCCGCGCCCACGCAGCTTGCCACTGTCCAAATCGTGGATGGCGTCGTTGGCAGCATCAAGAGGATACATCGCTGTGTGCAGTTCCACTTTGCCCTGTGCTGTCAGGGTCATCAGCTCGACCAGGTCATTATACGTTCCAACAAGGTTGCCGATAAAGTTCCTCTCGGTAGAGATAATATCGATCGTGGGGACATTGAGCTTGCCCCCATAGCCGATCACGTAGTAGCTGCCAGCACGGTGCAACATGGCCACCCCGTCCTCGATAGCGCCTCCCTCACCCACAAAGTCAATCACTGCCTCGGCACCTTGCCCATCCGTGAGGTCTTTGACCTTGGCAACCTGGCTCCCATCCACGACGACTGTATGATCCGCGCCCCAGCTGCGCGTCAATGCAAGCGCCTCGGGGGAGCGATCAACGACGATAATTTCGGCAGGGGTCAAGGCCTTGAGGCACTGGATACCGATATGGCCCAGACCACCAGCACCGATCACTACCGCTTTCGTCCCCGGATACAGGATGGCCACTGCCTTCTTGACGGCATGGTAAGCTGTCAGGCCTGCATCAGCCAGGGCCGCAATATCTTGAGGGGCAAGACTGGGATCGAGTTTGACGACAGCACGCGCTGTGGTCTTCAGAAAGTTGGCCATGCCACCATCGATGGAGATACCAGGAAAGGCATTGTTGGAGCAGTGCATATCATCGCCTGCTCGACAAGCGCGGCAAAGCCCACAGGTGATCAGAGG
>WNGL01009857.1_pt1 | contig 11044 bp, 4 predicted proteins | sample 5400591 | NCBI WGS metagenome assembly WNGL01 (sample SAMN13153377, study PRJNA577476) | soil metagenome | isolation source: 80 cm soil or saprolite under Garry oak tree replicate 1 | place: USA:California | collected 2016-06-15
CACGTGGCGCAGGCCAAGCCCGCCCGCCCCTGGTTCGCGATCGGCGGCATCAGCCTGGACCGGCTGCCCGACGTGCTCGCCGCGGGCGCCACCCGCGTGGTCGTGGTCCGTGCCATCACCGAGGCCGACGATCCCGCCGCCGCAACCCGGGCGTTCGCCCGCCGACTGTATCAGGCCAGCTAGCGGAGCAGGTCGGCAACGGCGGCGATGCCCGCCTCGATGGCCCGCTCGCCGGTCAGCCCGAAGCCGAGCACGAGCTGCGGCGGCCCCGCCTCGCGCGAAGCGCGGAAGGGACGCATCCCGTACAGGCCGACCGACCGGCCGAGCGCCGCCGCCACCACCGCGTCCTCGTCGGCGTCCGCGGGCAGGTGCGCCACCGCGTGGAAGCCGGCCGCCAGGCCGGTGAGCCGCACGCCGGGCGCGTGCCGACCCAGCGCCTCGATGAGCGCCGCGCGCCGCCGGGCGTAGACGCCGCGCATCCGGCGCAGGTGCCGGTCGTACCGGCCCGAGGTGAGCAGCGCGGCCAGCGCCAGCTGGTCAAGGCCCGAGGTGCCGCGGTCGCTGACCGTCTTGGCCTCGGCGACCGCGCCGGCCAGCGCCTGCGGCGCGACGACCCAGCCGAGCCGGACCGTGGGCGCCAGCGACTTGCTGACCGTACCCAGGGTGAAGACCCGGTCCGGGGCGATGCCCTGCAGCACGCCGACCGGCTCGCGGTCGTAGCGGAACTCCGAGTCGTAGTCGTCCTCGACGACGAACGCGTCGTTCCTGACGGCCCACCCGGCCAGCGCGTGCCGCCGCGACGCAGCCAGCACCACCCCGGTGGGCGACTGGTGCGCCGGGGTCACCACCACGGCGCGGGCGCCGCTGGCCTCCAGCGCCGCCACGTCGACCCCGAGGTCGTCGACCGGCACGTGGACCGCCTGCGCGCCCGCCTGGACGGCCGAACGCACCGAGGTGCTCGCCTCGGCGTCACCGTGACCGGGGTCCTCGAACGCCACCCGCCCGACACCGAGGTCGGTCAGCACCCGCAGGACCAGGTTGAGCCCCTGCGCGAAGCCGGTGCAGACGACGAGGTTCTCCGGTCCCGCCGCCGCGGCCCGCACCCGCCGCAGGTACCCGCCGACCACCTCGCGCAGCGCGCCGCTGCCCCGCGGGTCGCCGTAGTCCAGGTCGGCGGTGGCCACCTCCCGGCACGCCTCCCGCATCGCCCACACCCAGTCGCCGCGCGGGAAGCTGGCCAGGTCGGGGACCCCGGACCTGAAGTCCGCGATCAGCCGGGGCGGCGCGGCGGGCCGGACCGGAGCCGCCCCGTCACGTTCACGCGCGGGATAGGCATCCGGGTATGCGTGCTGTGCGACCCTGGTCGCCGAGCCGACCCGGCTGTCCAGGTAGCCCTCGGACAGCAGCTGGCCGTAGCACTCCTGCACCAGGCCGCGGGAAACGCCGAGTTCGCGCGCGAACTCCCGGGAGGAGGGCAGCCGCTCCCCCGCGCGCAGCCTGCCGTCCCTGATCGCGTCGCGGAGCCCGGTCTCCAGCTGGGACCGCAGCGGCTGACCGCGGTCGCGGTCGAGCCGCAGGAGCAGTTCAGGCCCCAGGCCCGCCCAGTCAATCGCCATGGAGCGGACAGTATCCGCTCAGGGCCGCGTCAGGTGTCACCGGCGGTCCCGGGACCGTGTAACGATGGGCAGATGCGGATCGCCACCGTTGAATCGACAGGCTTGTTCACGGGAACCGCGCAGCGCCCGCTGCAGGTCGTCCGGGTCACGCTGGTGAACGAGGGACCCGCGGTCGCGTCCGGCCGCCTCAGCGTGCAGGGGGCGGGAGTGCGCAGTCCCGGCCCGTTCGGAATCAATGACTGCGATCCTGGTGCGGAGGTGAGCGTCGAGGTCCCTGTGGAGTTCGCCGCGCCCTTCCAGCCCGGCCGCACGCGGCGGGTCACCGTCACGGTCGAGAGCGACGCGGGCCGGGTCCAGTCCGAGGCCGACATCACCGCGGCCGAGCCGGGCTGGACCATGTGGATGGTCAGCCACTTCCACTACGACCCTGTGTGGTGGAACACCCAGGGGCAGTTCACCGAGGCCCGGCTCAGCCTGCCGGACGAGGACGGCAGCATGCCCGACGTCAGGAGCGCGTTCGAGCTGGTCGGCGCGCACCTGGACAAGGCCAGGAAGGACGCCGACTACAAGTTCGTGCTGGCCGAGATCGACTACCTCAAGCCGTACTTCGACGCCTTCCCGCAGGACCGCGAGGACCTGCGGCGGCTGGTGGCCGAAGGCCGGGTGGAGATCGTCGGCGGCAACTACAACGAACCGAACACCAACCTGATCAGCGCCGAAGCCACCATCCGCAGCGCCGTCTACGGCATCGGGTTCCAGCGGGACGTGTTCGGCGGCGACCCGCGCAGCGCGTGGATGCTGGACGCGTTCGGCCACGATCCTGGCTACCCGGGGCTGATGGCGGCGGCCGGCCTGACCTCCTCGGCGTGGGCGCGCGGGCCGTTCCACCAGTGGGGGCCTTCCGGGGCCGAGGGCGGCGACCGGCGGATGCAGTTCGGCACCGAGTTCGAGTGGATCTCACCCGACGGCCGCGGGCTGCTCACCGGCTACATGGCGCACCACTACGGCGCGGGCTGGCGGCTGCACACGCTGCCGGACCTGGCCGCCGCCGAAGCCGAGGCGTACGGGCAGTTCCGCGCGCTGGCGCAGGTCGCCACCACGCGCAACGTCCTGCTGCCGGTCGGCTCGGACCACGTCATCCCGGCCCGCTGGGTGACCGACATCCACCGGGACTGGAACGAGCGCTACGTGTGGCCCCGGTTCACCACCGCCGTGCCGCGCGAGTTCTTCGCCGCCGTCCGGGCCGAGGCGTCGGGCGCCGGGTCCGCGGCGGGCGCGTGGATCACCCCGCAGACCAGGGACATGAACCCGGTGTACACCGGCAAGGACGTCTCCTACATCGACACCAAGCAGGCGCAGCGCGCGATCGAGACCGCGGTCGCCGAGGCCGAACGGCTCGGCACCCTCGCCTGGCTGGCCGGCGCGCCGTACCCGCACGCGGCACTGGACAAGGCGTGGCGGCTGCTGGCCTACGGCGCCCACCACGACGGCATCACCGGGGTCGAGTCCGACCAGGTGTACCTGGACCTGGCGGGCGGCTGGCGCGAGGCCTGGGAACTCGGCTCGGCCGCCCGGCGGGACGCGGTGGCCCACCTGGCCGGCTCGGGTCCCGGCCTGGCCGTGACCGTCGCCAACGGGCTGGCGCGGGCACGGGACGGGGTGGCGCGGGTCACGGTCCAGGTGCCGGACGACGGCACCCGGGCCCTGGAGGTGCTGGACGACGCGGGGGCGCCGGTGCCGTCGGTGGCCGAGGGGGCCCGCCGCCGCGCGGACGGCTCGCTGGCCGAGGTGACCCTGGCCTTCCTCGCGTCGGGCGTGCCCGCGCTCGGGCTCCGCGCGTACCGGCTGCGGGCGTGCGAGGTCCCGATGCCGCAGTGGCGCGAGGCCGCCGGGACGGTGATCGAGAACGCCGCCTACCGGGTCGCCGCGGATCCGGCCCGCGGCGGGACGGTCAGCGTGACCGACAGGCGCGCCGGCGCCGCGGTCCTGGCCGGGCCGGGCAACGAACTGGTCATCCAGGACGAATACGCGCAGCACCCGCGGCACGGCGAGGGTCCCTGGCACCTGGCCCCCAAGGGGCCGGGGACCGGCTCCGCCGGCGTCGCGGCGACGGTCCGGCACGAGCGGTGCGACGTCGGCTCGCGGCTGGTCGCCACGTTCGGCCTCGACGGGCTCGAGGTCACCCAGGAGACGCTGCTGTGGGACCAGGCGGAGCGCGTGGAGTTCCGCACCCACGTGGACGGCTACACCGGGCGCGACCGGCTGCTCCGGGTGCGCTTCCCGGCCGGCGTGCCGGGCGGGCTGCCGGTGTACCAGACGGCGACGGCGGTGATCGGCCGGTCGTTCGGGGCCGTGGACGTGGACTCGGCCGACCACTGGTACACCCTGGACAATCCGGCTCATCAGTGGTTCGGGCTGGGTTCCGTGGCGCGGGTCACGGACCATGACGGGCTGGCCCAGGCGATCGGCGTGGCCGAGGTCGTCTGTCCTTTGCTACCGAACGGCCTGCGTGACTCGCTCCGCCGCCTGCTCGTCGCGCTGGCCGCGGCGGGCGTGACCGCGACGTGCAGCCAGGCCGACGGGCCGAGGTACGGCGCGATCGACGTGGACTCCAACCTGCCCGACGTCAGGATCGCGGTCGGCGGCCCCGAGGTGAACTCGTTCACCGCCGAGGTGCTCTCCGCGGCCGGGACGCAATACGCCAAGGCGCTGGCGGCCCGGCTGGCCTCGTCGCCGACCGCTCTCGCGTGGGTGCCTTCTGCCCGGTCCCGCGCGGAGGCCTTCGGCCCTGACGCCGACGTGCGCGGGGCCGACGACCTGCCGGCGCTGATCGTGGCGGGCGACCTGGCCGCGGCGATCGCCGGCCTGACCGAGGATCTCGCCGACGCGGTGGTGGACGCAGGCGAGCCGGTGAACGGCGAGCCGGGGCCGGCGCCGCTGGCCGACCGGTCGGTGGCGGTGCTGAACCGGGGTACGCCCGGCTGCGTGGTCACGCCGGACGGCACGCTGCACCTGTCGCTGATGCGCTCGTGCAGCGCCTGGCCGTCCGGGATCTGGATCGACGGGGAGCGCCGCACCGCGCCGGACGGCAGCAGCTTCGCCTGGCAGCACTGGAGCCACACCTTCGAGTACGCGCTGGCCGCTGGCCCGGGTGACTGGCGGACGGCCGCCTTCAACGCGATCGCCGAGGACTACAACCACGACCTGCTGACCGTCGCCGCGGCCGCCCCGGCCCGGGCCGCGGCGGAGGGGCTGGCGGTGGAGCCGGCCACGGTCACGGTCAGCGCGCTGAAACCGCGGGGGAACCCGCTCGCCTCGGGGCGGACCGGCGCGCTGGGCGCTTTGGGTGCTGTGGCCGGCGACGCCGAGGTCACCGTGCGGCTGCGCGAGACCAGCGGGCGGCCGGCCACGGCGCGGGTGCGGCTGCCCGGCGTGTCGGGCGCCTGGCTCACCGACCTGCTCGAAGAGGCGGACGGCGCCCCCCTCCCGCTGGAAGACGGCGCCGTCGTTGTCGACATGCCGGCTTTCGGCACGGTGACGGCGGTGCTGCGGACGAGCGCCCAGCCGCCTGCGGGGCCGCCCTCGGGGACGGCCGGGGCCGACCTGGTGCAGCCCGTCTACGCGCGCTACTGGCTGCACGGGAAGGGGCCGGCGCCGGCCGGGAACCTGCCAGTGGCCGCGCACTTCTCCCCCGTGCGGGTGGCGCTGGCGGAACCGGGCGAGGTCGCCAGGCTGACGCTGACCGTGGCCTGCGGGGCCGAGCCCGCCGCCGGGACCGTGGACGTGGTCACGCCCGCGGAGGTGATCGTGGACCCGGGACAGGACCTGCGCTACGAGCTGGCCCCGGGCGGCTACGCGGCCTGGGACCTGCCGGTGCGGGTCGCGCCCGGCACCGCGGCGGGGCGTTATTTCCTGGCCGCGCGGATCCGCGACGAACTCGGCCACCTGGTCGAGGACACCGCCATGGTCGCGGTCGGCGAGCGCCGCTGGCCCGATCCCGACCTGCCGCCCGAAGAGACGCTGGAGCTGATGCTGGCCGACTACAGCGCGGGCGCGGCCGAGGTGGACCTGGCCGTGCTGACGCCGGAGCTGCGCCTGGCCCCCGGCGACCGGGGCGAGCTGCTGGTCCGCCTGACCAGCGGCCTGGCGTCAGAGCTGCACGGCGAGGCTCAGCTGGTCACGCCGTTCGGCAGCTGGGAGGTGCTCGGACCGTGGACGCAGGGCTTCAGCGTCGGGCCGGGGGCGAGCACGGTGCTGCGCTTCGCGGCGAGCGTGCCGGTGACCGCGCGTCACGCGCGGTGGTGGGCGCTGGTGAAGGTGATGTACTACGGCCGGGTCCGGTACACCGAGGCGGTTCCCGTCGTCATCGAGCGCGTCAAGTGACCTACCTACGCTGCGTGCGAACGGATACGGTGAGAGACTCTAGTTGTTCCCCCCTTTCAGCCGTGAGATTCCAGAGGACCCATGCAGTCCGCCACCGCGATCCTCAGCGGCAACCTCCCAGCGGAGCCGAACAGCTTCATCGGCCGTGAGCGTGATCTCGCCGAGCTGGCCCGGCTGCTCGGCGAGGTCCGCGCGCTGACCCTCAGCGGTCCCGGCGGCATCGGCAAGACGCGGCTCGCGGTGCGGCTCGCCCACGACGTGATCGCCGGGGCGGACGCGGACGAGGCCGGCCTGGAGGAGGCGTGGCTGGTCGAGCTGGCCGACTGGCACGGCTCGGTGGCGCAGGCGGCGGCCGTCACGATCGGGATCCGCGAGGAGCAGGGCGTTCCGCTGGCCCAGACGCTGGCCGAGGCGCTGCGCTCGCGGCGCATGCTGCTGATCCTGGACACCTGCGAGCATCAGGTGGGCGACTGCGCCACGCTGGTGCAGCTGCTGCTGGCCCGCTGCCCGTGGCTGCGGATCATCGCCACCAGCCGGGAGCCGCTGCGGGTCCGGGGCGAGACCGTCTGGCGGGTGCCGCCGCTGGACCTGCCGCCGGACGGCGCGCGCGGCGCCGAACTCGCGGCGCACGAGGCGGTCCGCCTGTTCGCGGCGCGGGCCGCGGGCGCCCGGCCCGGGTTCACGCTGACCAAGGACAACACGGCGTCGGTGGCCAGGCTGTGCCGCACCCTGGACGGCATACCGCTGGGCATCGAGCTGTCCGCGGCCCGGGTGCGGGCGCTGTCGGTCGAGCAGATCGCCGACCGGCTGAGCGACCGGTTCCAGCTGCTGAACTCCGGTGACCGCACGGCGCCGCTGCGGCAGCAGACGCTGCGGGCCACCGTGGACTGGAGCTACGAGCTGCTGGACGAGGCCGAGCAGATGCTGCTGCGGCGGCTGGCGACCTTTTCCGGCTGGAACCTGGACATGGCCGAGCAGGTGTGCTCGGACGAGGCCATCGGCGCCGACGCGGTGCTCGGCCTGCTCATCTCGCTGATCGACAAGTCGCTGGTGGTGCTGGACGGCGAGGCGGCCGGGGACGCCAGGTACCGGCTGCTCGACACGATCAAGCAGTACGCCGCCGAGCGGCTGGCCGCCGCCGGGGAGAAGGACGCGCTGTCGCTGCGGCACAGGGACTGCGTGCTGGCGCTGGTGGAACAGACGGCGGGCGGGATGTTCAACCGCGGCGAGCCGCCCTGGCCGGTCCGCCGGGCGGTGTTCCGCCGCGGTATTGCCGAGTACGGCAACTTCCGCATCGCGCTGGCGACGTGCCTGGCGCACGAGCACGCGGACGAGGGCCTGCGGCTGTGCATCGGGCTGCGCAACATGTGGGTGCCGCACGGCGACGCGCGCGAGGCGGCCACCTGGCTCGACCGGTTCCTCGTGCTCCCGTCCGGCCAGGTATCCCCGCAGGTGCGCGGGCGTGCCCTGGCGGTCCGCGCGGAGATCGCCTTCGACCTGCAGGATTACGACACGCTGCTGCGCTGCGCGACCGAGAGCCTGGAGCTGGCCCGGGCCAGCGGGGATGACTTCCCCGTGCCCACCGCGCTGCGGGTGATCAGCCAGGCCGCGGCGCGGGCAGGCAGGTCCGGCGACGCGGTGGCCTACATCGAGGAGGCCATCGCGGCGGCCGAGGCCGCGGGCAACGACTGGGAGGCCGGGCTCACGCAGGCGGCCAAGGCCGCCATCGCGGTGCGGCAGGGCAAGCTGAAGTCCGCCCAGCGGGCGTATGAGGCCGCGCTGGACCTTCTGAGCGACAACAACCGGTGGGGTGTCGCGCAGGTGGAGTACGGGATGGGCACGCTCGCCCGGGCCCGCGGCGACGCCGAGATGGCGGTCCGGCACTACCGGGACGCGATGGCCATCTTCCGTGAGATCGACGCGTGGCCGGAGATCGCCCGCTGCCAGGCCGGCATCGGCTGGATCGCGGTGACCAGCGGCGACCACGGCCTGGCCGCCGAGAGCCTGGCGGAGGCCCTGCGGCTGAACCAGGCCGGCGGGCAGCGGCTCGGCGTCGCCCGCGGCCTTGAGGCGTTCGCGGCGCTCGCGGCGGCGCGCCAGCAGCCGCAGGAGGCGGCCCGGCTGGCCGGCGCGGCCTGCCAGCTGCGCGAGACCCTCGGTCACGGGACGGGGATCGGCCCGAGGATCGAAGAGGTGCTCGACTTCGCCCGTGCCCGGCTCGGCGCGTCGGCCGCCGCCGCCCTGTTCGCCGAGGGACGCGGGATGACGGCGGAGGACGCCGTGGGCTTCGCGCTCGGCTCGGACGCCGAGCCGCCTGGTGCGGCCAGCTCCGGGGCCAGCGAGCCCGCCTGGACCGACCCGGCGCGGCTGGGCCCGGCCCGCGCGCGCCAGGACGCGGGCGGCGTGCACCGCGTCCCCAACCCGCTCACCCGGCGGGAGCACGAGATCGTGCTGCTGATCGCCCAGGGGCTTTCCAACCGGGAGATCGCCGACGAGCTGGTGATCAGCCCGGCGACCGCGGCCCGCCACGTCGCCAACATCCTGGCCAAGCTCGGCTTCACCTCGCGTACACAAGTCGCCTCATGGGCCACCCGCCACGAGCCGCCCGCCTGACCGTGCTGTGCACATATGCACGCGGCGCCGGTTCCTGAGCCTGGCAATATGCACACCGGAATACACACTTCGGTGCATGTGCGGCCGGCGGCCACGCCATAGCGTTCAACTGTCGCTATCGCACGGTGGCGGCGGGCCGCAAACCCGCCGCCGGCTGGTTCCCGAGGGGGGCGGGGACCGGCAGCCCCCGCGGCGGCGGCCGGGCGGGTCCCGGCTTCGCGCCAGGACCCGCCCACTGTTACGCCCAGGCTGGGAGGTTCTGGTGGAACGCGGCGTCAGCACCGGGGAGCGCACGGAAACGGACCCGCTCATCATGAGCGCGGGCATGTCGCAGCGCGCGCTGACCGGGCGCATCCTCAACCTCGCGGACGAGGCGGGTTACCGGGCCGCCCTCATCGACGCGGCCAGCGGGGCAGTGACCGCGTGGCCGCGGTTCGCCCGGACCGTCCGCGCGGCGGCATACGGACTCGGCCGGCGCGGCCTGGCGGAGTCCGACACCGCCGGCGTCTACGTCCAGGACGCGGCCAGCGCCGCCATCGCGGTCAACGCGATCCGCGCGGCCGCCGCCGCCGCCTGCGTCATCAGGCTCGACGCCGGCCCGGCGGAGATCGCCGACCGCCTCAACGCCTGCGGCGCGCGGCTGCTGATCACCTCGGCCCCGCTGGCCGAACTCGCCGCCGAAGGCGCAGACCGTTCCCGGGTGCGTCAGGTCATCGCGTTCGGTGAGGCGGCGGGCACGACACCCTTCAGCGATCTGCTCGAATCCAGCCCGCCCGACGCCGGCCCCGCGGACGCCGGCCCCGCGGACGGCGGCGGGCCGGACGGGAGCCTGTGGCCGGGCCGCGCCGCCGCGGATCCGCCCGGCTTCGATCGCGAGCTGACCCACCGGGACGTGGTGATCGCGGCACCGCCCTGCGGCGGCGGGCAGGCGTACACCTCGCTGCTCGACCTCACCCTGCTGACCGGCGCCACGCTGGTGGCGGCGCCGCTGCCGCTGGTGACGGCGGCGATGCGGGTCTACAAGGGCACCGCCGCGATCGTCCCCCGCGGCACCGGCGTGCCCGGCGTCGCGCCGGACCGGCTCTTCCGCGTCGCCTTAGCGCTGGCCCCGCGCCCGCCGTTCCGGGTGATCTGGCCCTGGCGGCGTGCTGGCGGCTAGGACGCGCCTGCTAGGACGCGCCGGCTAGGACGCGATCGCCTCCTCCTGCGGCCGCGGGGCGGGCGCGGGAGCGGGCGTCAGCCGCCTGGTCTTGATGAGGGCGACGATGACCAGCAGGCTGCACACGTCGAGCAGGGCGGCGAAGGCGAACGCGGTCCCGATGCCGTGCGTGATCATGTGCTGCGACTGGGCGAGCGGCGCCAGGCCGGCGACGGGGTGCCCGGCCGCATGCCTGACGGACGTGCCGTAGACGGACACCAGCACGCCGAGGCCCAGGGCCCCGCCGACCAGCTGGAGCATGTTCACCAGGCCGGACGCCGCACCGGAGTCCGCCGCGGGCACGCCCGCCAGCGACGCGGTGGTCAGCGGGACGAACACCATGCCCATGCCGAGCCCGATCAGCAGCATCGGGCCGAAGATGCCTGACCAGTAGCCGGTGCCGGGGGTCACCCGCGACAGCCAGGCCATCGACGCGATAGCGGGCAGCATCCCGGCGATCATCAGCGGCTTCGCGCCCAGCCGCGGCATCAGCCTCGGCGCGGCCCGGGACACCGCGAACAGCGCGAAGGTCATCGGCAGGAACGCCACCCCGGCCCGGAGCGGGCTGAAGCCCATGATCGTCTGCAGGAACTGGGTGAGGAAGTAGAACATCCCGAACATGCCCGCGATGAGCAGCAGCCGGGCGATGAACGAGCCGGCCCGGCTGACGTCGGTGAACAGGCGAAGCGGGGTGATGGGCTGGCGGGCCCGCCGCTCGGTCAGCACGAACAGCGTGAGCACGACCGCCGCGGCGGCGAACGCGGCCAGCGCCAGGTGGTCGCCCCAGCCGCCGGCCGCGGCCCGGATGAACCCGTACACCAGCGCGGTCACGCCCGCGGTGGCGGTCAGGGCGCCGGCCAGGTCGAACCGGCCGGGCAGCCGCGGCGTCTCGGCCACGAACTGCGGGGCGATCGCGACCACGGCCAGGCCGATCGGCACGTTGATGAACAGCACCCACCGCCAGGACAGCCACTCGGTGATCACGCCGCCGAGCACCAGGCCCAGCGAGGAGCCGCCGGTGATCACGCCCATGTAGATGCCGAGCGCGCGGGTCCGCTCCCGGCCCTCGGGGAAGCTGGTCACGATCAGCGCGAGGACCGCGGGCGAGGCGAGCGCCCCGCCCACGCCCTGCGCGGCCCGGGCGGCCAGCAGCAGGCCCGCGGTCGTCGCGAGCCCTCCGGCCAGCGAGGCGAGGGTGAACAAGCTGATGCCGGCGATGAACATCCGCCGCCGG
>WNGL01016292.1_pt1 | contig 11044 bp, 19 predicted proteins | sample 5400591 | NCBI WGS metagenome assembly WNGL01 (sample SAMN13153377, study PRJNA577476) | soil metagenome | isolation source: 80 cm soil or saprolite under Garry oak tree replicate 1 | place: USA:California | collected 2016-06-15
CTTCAAGGACAAGTTTCCAACGAACATGCTGAGATAGAACGGATGCTGAGTCTCGCACGGATTCTATCGGACAAAAGCATGTTGGCCGAGGCGCATGCTTGGAAGTCAAATCACCTTACGAGGGTCGGAAGATACGAGCAAGCAATTCTCGAAGGGCAAAAGGCTCTAGATCTCGCAAGCGTGGCTGATAACAAGTCGAAGGTATCGGCAGCAATGCTGGTGGTAGGAGAGGCCGCCGCATTCCTCGGGAAGAAAGATGAGTCCCTTCAATATTTTTCAGAAGCGCTGAATCATTATGAGGAGCGCGGAGATCGTGTTGGACAAGCTAACGCAACGCGATTGATCGCACAAGTCTACTTGAAACACAACGACTTTGCAAAAGCACTAGATCGATCCAATCGCGCGCTCGCATTGTTCAGGGAAATTGGGGATCGAATGGGAGAAGATGAGACCTTGCGTTATCTCGGAGACATTTGCTGTGCGCAAGGGGATTACCTGAAAGCGCTGGACTACTACGAGCAAGTCCTTAAGATCAGGAGAGACATCGGCAATCGTTCTCGTGAGGGTGGTGCACTCGGAGATATTGGAGACGTCTATCTCTTCCTCGGGCAGTACGAGAAGTCTCTAGATCTCCATCGTCAGGCGCTTGCGATCGATACTGAGGTAGGGTACACGTTCGGACAGGTCTGGGATCACCACGATCTCGGCGTCTTACATTTTCATCTGGGAAATCTCTCCCGGGCTCGTGAGGAACTGAACCTTGCACTTCAACAGGCAAAAGACCTCAATGCCCCAGATCTCCTCATACTGAGCGATAACGAGCTCTCAACAGTCCTCAGAAACATTGGCGGGAAGGAGAATCTCAAGAATGCACTACAATGTGCCTCCGAGGCCTCGAAGATGGGAGAAGACTATTCGCTCGTGTTCGGCCAAATCGCGGGCGAATCCAACATTGCAATGACCCATCTCGCAATGGGCAATCCAAGGAAAGCGCTCGATCATTCAGAGAAGGCCGTGAGACTCCTCGATAGATCTGAGCCCACAGAGGTCCAAGAAGAGGAAGTTCTCTACAATCATTACCTTGTCCTGCACGATAATCAAAGGGTCAGCGAGGCACGCGATTTTCTCAAGAGAGCCTATGATAAGGTGATGAGCAAATCAGGTAAGATCAGGGACTCCGCCACCAGAGACACATTTCTGACTCGGGTAAGCATCAATCGCAACATAAACGCGGCTTGGATGCAACAAGCTTCAGTCATTTCATCCAGCATAGCATGATCCACGCACCTGAGCGGTTAGAAAGCTATCGGTACTTGATATCTAGCAGCTGATTCAAACGTTAGCTGTCTCGCGAGACCAGAGTAGGCCACCGGGCCCGGATCCATAATCTCAATCAACTCAGAAACAGGGTGCCCGCTTATCCTCGTAACCGCCAATAGAGAGAAGTTCCAACAGCTGTTGCCGCTGATTCAAGATTTCGCCAGGCAAGATATCCTCCGATCAGCCTTACTGGAAATAGCGCGACAGAGTTCTAGAGAGTGGAATGTCACCGAGGTTTCGAACTCCGCCCTTCGAAGCTAAGAGAATCTTGTAGATTATTCGGGTTGAGTCCCTCCGCCTCTCCCTCCGAGAACTTCAAAACGCAGGAACTAACATTCGGAGTGATAATTATCGTTCACAGAATCTATCCGGAAAAGTGGAAATATTCTCTGTATTTCAGACAAGGATCTCTATCTGCCGACGTAACCCTACGTATTCACCAGTGCCTCCGCGGAACTTAGTTCAGGACCATCTTAAATCAATACGCCCATACTTTCACTCTTTTGTGCCCATATTGGTGAAAATTTTTCGATCGAGACATTTTAAGTCCTCTCCAACTCATAGTCTTGTTCCTAGCGACAAAGTCAGCACAATGACCCCGCTTGAGATACATGAAAACGTCCTCGCTGGATCGTCCAGCGTAACAGACTCTAGTCCAGAGGTTCCGGAAATTTCGACCGAAAATCCTTCTCGTTCACAGTCTATAAGATATGTTCGTATCGGCATTGCCGTTTTCGCGATCGCTCTCGCCCTCATTATTGTATCCCCTTCAATGGTCCACACAGCGCACGCCAGCACACTTAGCCCTCTACAGCCTCCGTACCCAACATCGGCCGCATGTTATGATAACTACGGTTTAGTCGCAGGTTGCAACCTCATAGAGGCGAACGACAGCAGCCCCTGCGCCACTCAAGTTTGCGCCTACACTACGGAAAACCCGAATGCCGTCACCTCAAGTCTCTACCTATCGGAAGGTGGTGGGAACGGCAATCTCAACCTTGCTTTCGACACGGCAGCCTTTCCCTGCCCAAGCTACGCGTCAGGGAACAACCAGTGTCCGTATCCTCAAGGCCTCGTCTACGCAAACTGTTGTACGGTGAATGTCTATGCCGACGTCGCCTTCTACGGAGAACTGATCGGCACTGGATATACCAGCAACGGCTTCGGAGGGGCTGGAATGTCACTCGACTGGAACATATATGGACGACACAACTACCAGTACTGCGATCCCCACACATACCAGTGTAGCACCCAGTTCTACTGGACCTACCTGACAACGGTCTACGACATCTGCGCTGTCCAAGGCGACGCAACCGGGAATCCGCATTTTTGCAAGTCCCCATACACCCCCCAAGGGGCCACAGGCTTTTGCAACGGCACCGCCCAATCCGACTGCATAATGGACTCTGGCACCATTCTTAGAGAGTTTAACACACTTTCACTGCCCAGCGGCTACCCGGAATACGCTATCAGCTTCAGTTTCCAGTTATATGCCGACTCTACCCAAGGTACTGATGGTTACGCGTCGGACAACTTTTGGAACCCAGGCGTATTCTATCTCTACGACTTTGGCGCTGTAAACCTGTCTCCCCCCAATCCTCCGACACTAGGATTTCCGGGAAACAATGGAGCGGCCCACAGCCCAGTCGACTTCCAGTGGACTCCCACGTATGATGATACGGGAATAGACCATTACACGATCCAGATCAGCACGGATCCAAGTTTCACCAATGTGTTGAACTGTGTGCAATACGGGCCGAGCTGTTGGCCCTCAGGTAGCTCCACCGATTTCTCCTGGAGTCTTCCCACTGAAGGCACGTATTATTGGAGAATGAACGAGGTTGTCGGAGGATCCGGCACGTGGCTCGGCCCGGGACCGACAATACCTTTTGAAGCGAGCGGTTGGTCGCCTACCTACACTTTCATCGTCGACAATACTCCCCCGGGAGCGGTAGCTCTGACTGGGCCACCTTCGGGGACCATAACAAACAACAAACAGCCCACCATTTCATGGAACGCAGCCACTGATTACGGCCATCCCGCAAGCGGAATTGCTGGGTATGTGTTAGAATGGGATACATCGTCTGCTTTCAGCACAACGGATCCAAACTTTCACTCCTACCCGGCATACCCTCTAGTGTACATCCCTACTAGTGGCACATTCAACTCTCCGTTAGCCGATGGGACCTGGTACTGGCGAGTCGCAGCGGTCGATAATGCAGGAAACCTCGGTCCGTGGTCTACAGCTTGGTCAATAATCATAGACACAATTCCACCCTCGACCCCAACTCTCCAATCACCATCAAACGGTGCAGTGAGTACCTCGACAACGCAGACGTTGAGCTGGTCAGCCGCGACGGATAATATTGGCGTGGCAAGCTACAACATCCAGATCGACACATCCACCTCTTTCAACTCGCCAAACAAGATCTCTCCAACTGGAATAACCGGCACATCATACTCAGTGACACTGAGACCCGGCACATGGTACTGGGAAGTCCAAGCAGTCGACAAAGCTGGAAACAAAGGATCCTGGTCCAGCTACTTCACCCTCAACATCGCCGACTTCACAATCTCCGCATCTCCGAACCCGCTCGCCACAAGTCCCGGAACAGCAGCGGCCTGGACAATCAGCGTGGGAAGCTTGTACGGCTTCTCAGGGCCTGTGACCCTTACCGACACTGTTCCCGCTGGCCTTACATGTTCAGCGATCAGCCCAGCCAGTGTCTCACCTTCCCCCACGAACACTCCTATAACGGCAACCTTATCCTGCAGCACCAACACAGTAGGCAACTACCAGGTAACCATAACAGGAACATCAAACTCTATACCGCACAGCACCTCAGTCACCTTCCAGGCGACTGGCGCTCTGAGCATCTCGGCAAACCCGACAGTTGTCCCATCCGATGGAACGTCGTCCTCCACCATCACGATCCAGACATCCAACAGCCAGGCCCTCGTAACCGTCACGATATCGACAACTCTCGGAACACGATCCGCAACAAGTTGTCAGACAGGATCAACAGGCTCCTGCACAATCACCTTAACATCAACCACTCCCGGGACCGCCACTATAACCGCCAGCGCACCCTTCTACTCGTCAGCGACAACAACAGTGACATTCGGCACCATCACCTTAACGGCGAGCCTGACATCAGTCCCCGCCGACTTCGCCACCACGTCAACATTGACCGCACAGTTGTCAAGCAGCGTCCAAGGAGTCACCATTTCCTTCGCAATAACTGCCAGTACGGGGGGCGCTGGGACATTGTCCGCTCTGAGCTGCACCACCAGCTCAACCGGATCATGTGCTGTTACCATAAAATCGCTATTCTACGGCGTTGCCACAGTGACCGCCTCAAACGCTGCCTACGTCAGCGGACAGACCAGCGTAACATTCTATGATTTCACCATCGCTGTCAGCCCAACTACCGTAACGACGATAGTCGGATCAACCACCACGGCCACGATCACCATCACAAGCCAGCAAGGCTTCTCAGGAACCGTCAGCCTCGGATCGATCGTAACCCAAGATCCCACAGGATTATCCTGCTCTGTCTCACCCTTGAGTGCAACCGTGGGACCCTCAACCCCGGCGACAGCCACAATGTCTTGCACTGCGCAAAAGCCAGGTGGCTACACAGCCAGTGCCCTAGGCCAATTCAGCACTGGCCAAAACACCGGGATGTCGCACAGTGCTCAGATCTCCTACACGGTACAGGACTTCAGCATAACCCAAGTAGGGCCACAGAACGTAATCCCGGTTACTGCTAACATCCCTGTTACGGTCACGAGTCTGAATGGATACTCCGGCAGTGTCACCCTCTCAACGTGTTGTATCATGGACACGCTCAACCCTGGAGGTTCAGGGTCAGGGATAACCTTCTCGTTCAGCCCTGCCACCTTTACCCTCACCCCCAACGCCGCCACAACAGTAACCATGACAGTCACGATAGCCCAGAACATCAATGTCGAATCAGACGACTACATCCTCGAGATACTCGCGACCAGCAACGGAGTAACCCGGTATCATGCGTACCACGTGTTCCCAGCGGACTTCTTCCCAACGGCTAACCCCTCGTCCGTCACCCTTCAATCAGGCGCGACCACCACCTCCACGATCAGCATCAGCGACATCCGCTTCTACTACACAGCATCGCTTTACACCAGTTCATCAAACTACTTCCTGAACGCCAATCTCAACCCATGGACACTCAACCTGGTGGGAGGCTGCTGTAACACCACCACCCTCACCATATCCGCCCTAAACGTGCCCGCGGGAAGCTACACTATCACTGTAACCATTCAGACCAGTGTTCTTACTCATACAGTAACGATACCTGTACAGGTAACTGACTTCTCAGTGTCCACCAGCCCATCCTCTACCACGATAACGGCCGGCCGGTCTGGATCAGTGACAGTCAGCGTTGCTAGCCTCAACGGGTTCACCGGCACCGTATCCCTAACAACCGTTGGCCTGCCGTCATGCGCTACTGCCACATTCAGCCCGTCAAGCCTCTCCCTCACCAGCGGGTCAACCCTCACATCCACAATTACCCTAACCTTGGGTTCAAGTTGCGCCGCCTCCACGGTCAACTTCCAAGTCCAAGGAACCTCTGCGCCGACTGTACACACCGCGCCTGTCACTCTGACTATCAGTGACTTTTCAATTTCCATCTCACCACCCACCATCGGCATCTGGTTCAAGAACGCTGCCCAGGTCACCGTGACCGGGACAAGCCTCAACGGGTACACTGGAACAGTAACCCTCACAGCACAAAACCTCCCCACCTGCCTGTCATCGAGCAACTTCATGTTCAACCCGACCACGATTACGATTCCATCCGCGGGGTCTGCCACTTCCACACTGACTCTCTCATTCGGTGGCTGCGGCACAACCATAGAGACAGTTACAATCCAGGGATCTGATGGCTACATTTCCCGGGCTAGCCCGTTCACCATCGGATATGGAACCTTCGTCATCTCAGCCTCGCCCAACCCTATCATCGGAAACCCCGGCACAACAGCCACAACAACAGTGACGGTGTCCCAGATCGTTGGAGGATACTCCGCAACCGCCACAATGACCGCCACCGCGAACGCGCCATCCTCCTGTGGAACGCCGCAGCTTAATCCAACAACAATATCGTTGCCCAGCGGGGGAACCACGACTCTAAGCATGAGCTTAGGCGCAAGTTGCCCGCGTGGAACCTACCAGATCACGGTCTCCGGGACCACGGGGAAGATTTCGAGTACGGCAACGTTTACTCTGGTTACAACAGACTACAGTCTCTCGGCAAATCCGAACTCGATAACAATGCTCCAATATTCATGCTGGCCTTCGACAATAACCGTCACAGGTCTCAGCGGATTCACGGGACCCGTAACCCTCTCTGTCTCATCCCCTCTTGCAGCAAGTTTCACCGGTTGCGGGGGAACTACAAGCCCAGTCACGGTTTCAGTTGGCGCCTCCGGGACGGCCACAGCAACCCTCACCTTCGACTCATGCAGCGCAGCTGTGGGGACATATTCGGCGACGATCACGGGCAACAGCAACGGTCTCATACATACGATACCTATGACGGTCACAGTGAACACCTACAACAGTAGCTGCGGGGGAGGAGGAGGGGGAAGCCTCGCATACGGAACCCTGATTACAATGGCTGACGGAAGCAGCGTCGCGGTCCAGAACCTGAAGGTCGGCGACCAGATGCTCGGCTACAACCCGGCACCCGGGCAATACACCGTTTCCACAGTCCTTTCAATCAAGATCGTCGACGCCCCGACAATGCTCGTGATCAACACTGGAACAGGCATCCCCTTGAGAGTCGACGCGAGCCCCACAGAGATCCTCTGGACAAAACTTCCCGACGGCACCACCCTCTGGCTCCCAGTCACCGAGCTGAACGTTGGCGATTTCCTCTTCACCCCCAGCGGCTGGGTTCCAGTAATCAGCATCGCCTCCATCACAGGGGGACACCACATCATGTACGACATAACTGCGACCGACCCGTACTTTGCGAACAATTACCTCGACCCCGCACTACCATCCTAGAACATCTCTACGCAATCCACGATTCACCATAGCTACAACCGACGTCCAAGACTCAGCGTCGATCTGATCGGCTGAGAAACAGTCTCATATCCAGCCTCGCAGGCAACGCGCGACTAGACCAATATGGTTTCTTCTGTCGGGTCTCTGAAGTGAGAGTCTCCCTCAGCTGAGAGCTTTCCGTTTTCATAGAAACCGACTTCGAGCTCTGTAGAGAATGCTCTTCCTAACGTGCCCGGGGCAGTCTCTAGATATGGCGGAGCGCCTCGTGGTTCGCGACTGGACGGAGTCTGTGAGAGTTCCGGTCTAGAGTTTGAATTCTCCTAGTTTCCTGGTCTTGATCTCTTTGATGTTTCTGAAGTGTGGATCCTCGCTGAGAACCAGATCCGCTTTCTTGGAAATGTGAGTCCCAGCGATAAAGCAGTCTCCCCACGGTATCTTCTCGCGATATTTCGCACGTATCACGCCCGATTCCCTTGCCGCCTCCTGGGACAGTTGGACAACCTCCAAGCCGGAATCCACCAGCTCTCTCAAGCGTAGCTCAGCCACATCTCTCCCTGCGTCTCTTCGGGCGATAGCGTAGAACTCTGCCAAGACAACGGTAGGGAGGACTCCACTGTTTCCGGCGAGCCTACAAAAGTGCAAGACACTTCTGGATTTCCTCAAGACGTCTGGTTCCTTGGAGAAATAGTGGAGTATCATGAATGACGTATCCAGCGTCACTAGCAAGAAATCGCGTCGCTACCGGAAGCTATTCTTTCTGTCTCTGAGAAGCTTCCCCAAGACCTCTCCAGCATCCCCGAAACTAGACATTGCCCCGGCATAATCCTCAACATCGGCCGCTGGCTTGAGAATCAAGCCCTGCTCTGCTTCTTCGAAAACTACACGATCGCCCTCCTCGATTCCAAGCTTCTTCCGAAACACGGAAGGAATAGTCGCCTGACCTTTCCTGGTGACCCGCGAGTAATACGTGAGGCCTGCTATGAAGGCTGGCTGGGCTGGGTCTGGGCTGGTCACCATGTCCATCGCCATTCTAGCACGTCCAGACTAACCGCGACAAACCAGCTCTCATTCCCGTTTTTCTCAACTCCACCATGGATAATCTATCTGTACGCCGGGCTCGCCGTAGCTTCGGTAGCCGTGGTCATAACAATTCTCGTCTTGGACCATAGGAAACGGAAAGCCATCTTGTGATTGACGAATCTAAGTACTCTACGAAGCGTGAAGCCGCCTAGGCGAGATGGGAAACTTCCAGCTTCTCCTTCACCCGCTTGTAGAGGCGTTCGGCATGTTTCATCGCCAAGTCAGCTTCTTTCGAGGTGAACAGTCTATCCTCGTATTCTGCCGCGTTCTTAACCTCCAGCAGCGACCTTAGGTGCTCAGACAATACTTTAGCGTCAACTCCCATGGTAGAGAGTAGTCTGACCGCATCACCATGATCCTTGCTCGCGGACCGGGACGCCTCCGAGGTAAACGGTGTAGGCATCAGATGCGCTTATCCCGCAGTGGATCGCGGATATGACCGCAGAGTTGAACCGGCCGCTCCTCCGAGCCTCCAGCGTCTCCAGGTACAACTCTTCAGCCTTCTTCAGATAATTCCCCGCCTTAGCAGGGCTCAGCTTTCGGGTCGAAACAACCATTCTGCTCACAACTCCCTCAACGGCAAACCCGTTAACAATCTACCCTCTGATTCGACTGCCAGTTCAAGGCTACGACGCCCTCTGTAGGCCCTCCTCGCCTCCTCCGGAGTCTTGACCATCGGAGATAGCCTGTTGCCGAACGGACCAAACGATTGAGCTCCGAAACCAGAACCTCGACCCTCCCGCGATCCGATTCGCGCCTCAAGACCAGATAGATGTCAATGTCACTATCCGGCTTCTCCTCGCCCCTGACGGTGCTCCCGTAGAGGGTCGCTGATGCGATCGGGGACCCCTCAAACTTCTTCCTGAGAAGTCTGGCGAGCTCTTCAATCGGGGAATTATCGTCTCGGAACAGTGGAGCTACCAGCTTGGCAGAATAGCTCCCGGGGACCAATCGGTACAGGTAAGCCCTCCCGGCAACCCGCCGCGCCACAAGATTCTCTTCCACAAGCTCCGATAGGGCCTGATGGGTCATGGGCTTGGACACACCGGCTTTGCGGCCAAGATCTTCACCAGTAAAGTCCGAGTCTGGAAATCTGAACAGGACGCGGAGGAGCCTGACCTTCGACTTAGACCCGACAATACGTTCCTGATATCCGCGAAAGTGCACGAGGCAACCTCTCGTTAAATTTATCTAACATATGTTAAATAAATCTAACGGAACAGGCCCTGCCCCAGGAACACAGCTTTGACAGGAACACACCGCCCACAGGAACCACTAGTCAATTGGACAGGTGGTCGTGGATGAGGTGTACGAGGACGGTTTCGGCTCAGAACACGGAATCTACCAGACCTACAAGCTCGCACTCTACCTCTACGCCCTCCAAGCCACGGGCATCTACTATTACGGAAGTGAAGAGAACGTCTTTCGGCTCTTAAGTCCAGTTTCTTTATAAGAACGGACTTGTACTGGTTTACCAGTAGACCAGCATGGCAAAGGTAACAGTATACCTGGACGATGATGTCTGGTCAAAGTTCCGGGCATCAGTCTTCGAGAAGCATGGAAGCCTCAAAGTCCTCAGCAAAGAAGTTGAACTGAGCCTGAGAACGGCCCTCCAAGAGGGCGACGTGTTGACATACCTAGCCCGCCTGAGAGGAACGGGAGGCCCGAAGAATCGTGTTCGGCCCCGTCTAAAGGGATCGCCGGCCGAGGTGGACGTGCGCGAGATGAGGCGTAAGCGCTTCGAAAGCCTATCTGGATACTAGCGCCCTCGTCAAACGCTACGTGGCCGAGCCCGGCACACCGTCTGTTGACCACGTATTCACCAAAGCCAGAGAGAAGCGTCAAGTCGGGATAGTCTTCTCTGCCTGGAATATCGGCGAGCTCCTTGGAACACTAGACCGACGCCACGGACAGAATCGCCTCTCAAACGCAGAGTTCTCTTCTGCAATCCAAAACTTCTCCGACGAAACCCTCGAGATGACCCAGCAAGGCTCGATTCGAATATCGCCCATCACGGGAAAACTCCTGACAGCCTCCTGGCAGATCATCACGAAAGAGCACATCTATCAAGCCGACGCTCTCCAGATCGCATCCTGCAAGGACGAGGCCTGCGATATCCTTCTGAGCGCAGATCACCAGTTACTCACTGCAGCGAAGAAACAAAAGATCAACGGCTTCGACCCCGAAAAGGATGAGAAGAGGCTCATATCCCTCTGAACCCGTTGAGAAAGATGGTCGAGGGTCATCCAAGAGAACACCTCGAACTATTGCTAGACATCAAGCCGGAAGAACTGTTGGGAAGAGAACTTTCCGACGAGGAATTGCGAAAACTGGGAGCTAAACTCTTCAGAGGCGTCGACGTCGCCAAACTCGTCGCGGAAGGCAGAAGCCGGTGAAAATCCTCTGCGTCAGTTTTCAGCTTGAAGGCTCGTGCGACCAGTGTTTGTGTGATAAGTTCTGGGCCTGCCAGTATAGATCGGGTGAGCCTATGTCTAGCCAGATCTCTTCTGTGACCGTCGACGGGAAACCACCAAGTAGACGATACCGGTGAGGATTGCACCCAAGATGACCGCTATAACCAACGGGTTA
>WNGL01009861.1_pt1 | contig 11042 bp, 21 predicted proteins | sample 5400591 | NCBI WGS metagenome assembly WNGL01 (sample SAMN13153377, study PRJNA577476) | soil metagenome | isolation source: 80 cm soil or saprolite under Garry oak tree replicate 1 | place: USA:California | collected 2016-06-15
GAGCTTCTGCAACATGGGGCGCGGCGAGAGCGGATTCTCGCGCCGCGTACTGCTAGAATTCACATCAGCCTCGATTCGTGGCGTTCCCATTTTAGTCAGCCTTATCGGTGTGGGATTGCGGTTCGGGGTCAGCGGGCCGCGCTGCTTCAGACAGCGCGGCCCGCGCTCATTTGGGAAGGCCAAAGATGGGGCAGTGGACGATGGCCTTTACGTGCGGCGTTTCTGTTTGTGCTGCGGAGCCCATTCCCGCACGACCCGAAAAAAATCACGGCGGCGGATGCTCCGAAAAAAACCGAATAGCAGAGTGAGGACTGGGGTCACGATCGCGGCCCTGGCGCGATCCTGGTGAGGAATTTCCCTCGGAAAGTGACGCGCCGGCGGAAAGCGCGGCCTGGTCGGTCACTGATGACGCAGCTGCCGTGACAGATCCTGGCGCAGTCACGCCGGCCGAGTCACGCCTGCGCTGCACCCGTTTGCGGCACGCCGCGGTCGCGAGGACCCGACGTCCATAGACGACGCGCGCGCAGTCACAGGCGCACAGGCGAAAGCCGACCGGAGCGCGCGCCTCGCGGATCGCCGCCGCGATCGCGCGCGCGACCGCCAGGTGCACACCGTTGCCGACCGCGCGGTAGCGCGCGGTGAGCGTCATGCCCGGCAGCTCGAAGTCGCGCGGCAGTCCTTGCAGCTCGCAGAAGTCCGCCCAGGTGCGCCGCCCAGGGCGCGAGGCCTCCGAGGCCATGCAGCACGGTGACTCCTTGAGCGCGGCCGGCCGTCGACGTGTCACGATCGGCACCAGGCCGCGCGCGTGCCCGTATTGAAAATGACGCAGGCGCCGCTGCGTCGAGCCGAAGTCGCGCGCGTCAAGATCGATCCGGAGCCAGGAGTAGCCCTCGATGCGCAGCTCGGGGACGCAGGGGACGTTCTCCAGCAGCCACCAGGCGGGGATGGCTTCTGTGACCGCCTGGGCGAACTGGCGACGAGCTCGGTCACCGTCCCCGGTCGGCGCCGAGCGGCGCGCGCGCGAGTCGTCCTGGCAGGGCGTGCCGGCGATCACGCCGTCGAAGCGGCCGGGGAGCGCATGAAAGCGCGCCATGTCCCCGCCGTAGATCAGGTCGGGGCCGCGCACCACGCAAAAGCCCTCCTCCTCGAAGCCACGCCCGAGGAGATCGATGCCGGGAAAGAGTGAGAGAACCAGTGACGCGGCCGTTGCCGGCCGCGATCGAGGAGTCACTTTCGTGACTACGATCGCGCTCCTATAAGACTCCCTCCGCGTACACCCGCAACTCTTTCGGCCGACACGCGCCGTTGAGCGTCACGCGCATCTGCAGCCAATCGTCGGGGTACGGCCACAGCGCGCCGGGCGCGAAGGACACCGCGATCATTTCGCTACGCACTGCCCCGAGAAACGTGAACAGCGCGCCCGGCGCGTCCATAAACCAAAAGCCGTTGAGCACCAGTTCTACTCTGTCGATCGCGGCGGGCTTGAACCCCACGCAGCGCAGGATGAGCTTCTCGATCGCGCCGAGATCGCTGCGCTGATGCCAGTCCCAACAAGTGACTGAGCATGGCGCCACGAAGGGAAACGGATGCACCTCTTTGACGTAGCGCACCCCGCGCAGCGATTGCCGCTCGCGCACCGGCTCGCGGAAATGGTTCTCCGGCGCGCGCTGAAAAGGTGCGAGGGCGGGCGGCGTGGATACCGCGGGAAGCGAGAGCGCAACGCCGGCCGCGACCGGAATCTTGACGAGCCGGGCGAGGAAATCGCGACGGTCCATCATAAAAAAAGGGGACAGTGGTCCTGTCCCCAAGCTGTTGTGCCGTCGCGGGGAGGATGCGACGGCGCGGCAGTTCGTTTCAAGATCGCGACCTCGCAATCTGATTGCGCAATTCGGCTTCCCAATTAGAAGGGTCGAGCAGCCGCCCCATCATGTGGTGCGGCAGTGGTTGGCCGTTGCCGTTTCGAGAGTCGAGAGTCACGTCCCCCCTCGGTGGTGTGGGTCGTCACGTTCCAGTGCACGTTGCCGTACATCGCGGCGGGATACATAAGCTCAAGCGGAAAGACCGCGATTTCGAGCTGGCGCCCCGTCGGGCAAATGATGCGGTACTCGATGCCGATGATCTTCATCGTCTCGTGAGGGCCTGCTCAAATTGCAGGTCGCGCTCGATTTCCAAGGTCCGCTCGGGTTTGAGCTTGCTCACGACCTCGACCTTGAGAGCGATCCGGCGCTGCAGCGCAGCGATCGACTGGCGAGTGATGCCCAGGGCGTCTTTCAGCTCGGGATAGAGATTGCCCTGGTTGGGGAGAGCCTCGGCGATCGCGAGCGCGTCGGCGAGGTGAAGTGCCGCGTGCCGCAGCTGCAGCAGGCACTCCGTTTGCGGATCGATCGGCTTCGTGTCGGCCATGACAACGTTCCCCTTGTCTTTGCTCCGGCGTCGTTGTGCGCCCTGAGCTTTCCAGGGCGACGACTTCAACGGGGAACGTTTTGTGCCGGACCCCCGAGAAGCCAGGACGCGGCGGGTAAACTAGCCCCAGGGGTGGGCATTGTCAATACCCCCTGGGGATGTTGCATGTCCACGGACTTGGGCGTAGAACGTTTACCCGTCAGTCAGTCACGCGGGGAACGCGATGCAGACCACAGTGCAATTCCTGGACGCTGTACGCGTCCGCCACGGGCTCACATCCGATTATCAGCTCGCGAAGTTCATGGGCATGCGGACGCAGACGATCAGCCGCTACCGCAACGGACACACGATGATGGACGAAGCCGCGTGTCTCAAGATCGCCGCGGCGCTCGGCGTCGAACAGGGTGAGGTCCTGGTGGCGATCGCCTTCGAGCGCGAGAAGCGTGCCGAGGTCAAGAGCGCGTGGCAGCGGGTTGCGCAGCGCCTGGCGTCGGTGGCCGGGGCGGTGATCCTCGGGCTCGGCCTGGGGCCGAGTTTACATAACCCTTCTGGCGGGACAATCCAGCCCGCAGCGGACCAAACTACACATATGCGACAAAGGCGGCGCCGGTACGGTGCCGTCGCGTCAGGATCGGCCTGGCAGGCGCTATCGGCCGCGCTGCCAGGGTTGGCAGGCTCCCTGATGCTGCCCGGCTGCGCGGGCCTGCCCGCGGCGCCCGAGTGGTCCAAGGCCGACGTGGGCCGCGAGCTCGCGTTCGGCACCCTGCTCGCGATCGATTGGGCACAGACCCGCGAGATCGCCGCGCACCCCGAGCTCTATCACGAGCACAATCCTATCCTGGGAGAGCACCCGAGCTCGGGCCGCGTCGATGCCTACATGCTCGCTGCGGGCGCGTTGCACTTCGGGATCGCGAACTGGCTTCCCGGCGACTGGCGCGCCGCCTGGCAGTGGGGCGGCATCGTGATCGAGGCCGGCGCCGTCGGCCACAACTACATGATCGGCATCCGGGCGCCCTTCTAAAATGAAAAAATGGACCCGGCAGCAGCGCATCAAGTTCTGGGCGGCGGCGCTGCGCGAGCTCAGCGAAGCCCTAACAAAGAGAATCCCCGAATCCCACGCGGAGCTGGCCGCTCGAAAGCCCGACCATGCTCCGCGATCCCCCCGCCGCGCACGTCGCCGCGATCTATAACGCCGCCTGGCCGGTGCGCTATCTCTGCCGGCCGCATCAGCACGAGCTGCGCGCCGCCGCCTGGCATAACCTGGGCCTGGCCGCGCGCGCGGCGTTCAACGCGAGCGATCAATTCGCGCCACTGCTGCTGGCGATCGCGAACGCGCTGAAGGAACTGACCTAGAGCCTCAGCCCCGCGCCTTGCTTCATGGCGTCGGCGATCGTCGCCTTGCTGGGATTACGCAGTCGATCGACGATCGGCTGCGCTTCCGGCCAGGCAGCGAGGTAATCATCCCACCCTTCGGGCGGCACGGTCGCACGCAGTTGGTCGTCGGTGAAGTGGGCGAGCTGTCCGTCCTTGGTCGCTTCGAATCGATGCGGCATGATGATGCTCCAGTGTGGCGCCCCGATCTGGCGCCAACCGTTCAACGGAGCGTAGCCGACGATCGGCAGCGGCACGCTATTCCTTGCTCGCGATCCCGAGCTTGAGCTCGACGCGGTAGAGTCGGTGATCGAGCCGCCACAAGAACCGGCCGAGCCACAGCAGCGCAGGTACGAGCTGCACCACCTGCACCGCTTGCAGGACGAGCACCGCGATCGCGATGTGCTCCGGGCTCACGGCCTAGTGCTTGAACACGCCCGAGGCGTTGAGCCCCGCGACCACGGTCCCGATCACGGCCTTGATTGGGCTTTCGAGCGCAGCGATCTGTTCGACGGTCGCGCCGGCCGCGGGCAGTATGGAGGAGATCACGCTCAACGCGGCGTCGAGCTTCGCTGCGCCCTGCTTTGCGTTCGGGAACGCCTGCTCGACTACCTGCACCACGGGATGGATCAGCGGCACGATCGCCGCCAGCAGTTGCACCAGTTGGATGAGGCCCATGTTCGATGCTCCTTTCGAGGTTTAACCGATCGCGCCGAGGATCAGCGCGACGTACTGCTTCGTCTCGGGCGGAGCTGCGCCCGCGCCGTGTAACAACACCCTGCCCTCGCCCCAGTTGTAGGCCGCGAGCGCCGCGCCCCAGTCGCCGAAGCGGTTGTAGAGCGAGCGCATGTAGCGGCCGGCGGCGTCGATCGAAGCGAACGGGTCAGTCGGATCGACGCCGAGCTCGGCCGCCGTCGCCGGCATGAACTGCGCGATGCCAATCGCGCCGGCTCGGCTCTTGCGTTCACCCGAGATCACGTCCGCGGCGAAGTGATCGGATTCGATATCGAGCTGGCGCGCGAGCAGGCCCGGCGGCATCCCGTAGGTTGCCTCCGCCCTGGCGATCGCCTTCGCGTAGCGTGCAGCCGCAGCAGGCAGACTGAACTGTTTCTTATCGATCGCGCCGACCGCTTGCTTCAGCGCTTCGTCCGCCGGCGGGCTCGCTGCATCCGGCGAGCCCGACGTGGGGCGCTCCGAGGCGAATGCGCGGTAGACCGGGATCGCGATGAGCGCCAATCCGACTAGAGCGAGCAATGCGCCGAGCGGGGTCATGCGGGTTCCAATTTCGGCGGCGTGAAGTCGTCCGATCCAAAGCGCGGATGCCCGCGGTACATGATGCGCAATCGCTCCGCGTCGATCTGTCCGTCGGCGGTCAACGGCCATTCGTCGGGGATTTCGACCTCGACGGTGGGGTGTTTTGCTAGCACTTTCGCTGGTGATGCGGTTGGGTGCACGCCGTTGTCGCCGATTAGGTCCGGTGTGATGGGTTGCCAGGTTCCTGGGATGATTGAATAGGTCGGTAGGTCGACGTGCCAGGTGTCGGTTTTGGCGTTGTAGGTGGCAGGGGCTCGTTTACGCATCGAATTCAGTGACCTTAAAAGAGGTGAACTGGTTTGTGGTGCCGCCAGTGCTGGCGTCGCTGGTGTTGCAGTTGAGAATCTCGCCTGCTTGCATGATGAGTTGGTAGCCGGCGGAGATGGAGTCGCTGTCGGCGATGGCGTTCTTGATGCCTTGGACGCGCTGCTGGTAGTTCATGGTGAGGCCCGCGTTTCTGATCTGGATCTCTGTGAACCATATGCCGATGGGTGCTGCTGCGGTTGTGCGGTGTTGGGTGGTGCACATGCCTTCGACGATCGCCTTGCGGCCGGTCGGGACGGTGTAGGTGGCAACGGTGGTTAGCGCGTGGGGGCCACCGATGCTGCTGCCGCCGTTCGCGACAGAAAGTGGGGCTCGGTCGTAGTACGCCGCTCTCGGCGAGTTCAGAACAGTGACCCCTGAACCCGCGCTGCTGCGGAAGTCAACATCCGTGCCGTAAATCAACCGTAGCGTTTGTCCGGCCTGCGCATCATTCTCCAGGTACAACCCGACGAACGGCTTGTAGCCAATCCAGCCAGGATAGATCGTCACCGGCGTCGAACCGACTTCCCCTCGTGGTGTGAAAAACAGCCGCGCATTGCCGGTGTTCGCCTTTTGATCGACGTAGAGAGAATTCCCCGCGATCTTGAGCTCCTTCGCCGTGCCTAGTGCGAGCGATCGCGCGACCGAAAGATCGATGTCCTCATGCAGCAGCGGCGTCTGCAGCGCCTCGCGCGCGGCTTCGATTCCTTCGGATACGCGCCGGATGCCTTTGAAGCTCGGATCGTCTTTGCTCATGGCCTAGAGTCCCGAGGTCGCGAGATCGGCGGCGAAGCGTTCGATATCCGCGGCTGTGGGCTCGGGCGCTGATGGGAGCTTCGGCGCCTGCACGATGATCCCGGGCGCGGGCGAGCTCTCCCCTGCTGCGAGGCCGGCGCGCGGGTTGAGCTTGTCGTGGACCAGGCCGCCGAACGTTTGATTCTTGTCGCCGGTGAGCTGCGCGGTGAGCTTGTCCACCGTCCGGGACGCGGGATTCCCCGGCTGGTCCTTTCGGGTGAGCTGATATGCGAGGTAGGCGACGAACGCCACTACCGCCGCGCCGATCACCGCACCGAATCCGATGTTCATTTGCGCGACCGTACGATGCTCACCGCCGCGATCGCCAGGCCGGCGAGCGTGAGCAGGATCAAGAGGGTGTTCGAATCGAACGCGCCCTTCTTGATCGGCGCCTGCGCGTCGGCGATCGCCTTGTCGGCCTGCACCTTCGCGACGTTCACCTGTGCTTGGGCCTGAGTGTTGGCCAGGGTCTGGTCGAGATTGCGCTTCGCCTCTGCGCTGCGGAACGCGATCACTTTGTTCGCAAGATTGCCGGCCGTCTCTGCGGCCGAGTCGATATTGCTCAGGATGTCGCCGAAATCGAAGCCAGTGTCTGCTTCAGCCATTTTTTATCCTTCAGGCGAGCGCGAGCAGCGCGGCGATCGCCGCCAAGCCCCCGCCGACGATCAACGGCGTGTTTGAAGAAGTGCCCGCCCTGGCCGTGTAGGCCGCCTGCTCCGCCGGATTCTTCAGCTGCTCGGTGTGAACTAGCGGCAGATCGACATTTGCGAAGGTCTGCTGCACCGGCGCGCGCCGATTGAGCGCCTCGATCCCGGTCTTCGCCAGGGCGCCTGCTTGAGGCCCGACGACTGCGCCGACCACGAACGGCGTCGCGACGTTCTCCACCGCACCGATTTGCTTCACCAGCGGCGCCGCGTTCTTCGAGACGAGATTCGATGCGCCCGGAACCTGCGCCAACGGCGCGACAGTGACCGTCTCGACCGCGTCGCGAATCTTGGTGAAAAAGCTCATGGCGCCTGCTCCGGCGCCATCAGCCGGGGAAGATAAACTCGGTCACCACCGCCTGGAACACGACGTTCGCGCCGCCGGTGATATCGAGCACTACCAACGGCTCGGCCTGGCGCGTCACGTCCCACAGTTCGGTGAGATCGACCGGGTGCATGCCCTTCGAGAGCATGTCGGCCACGTAATAGCCGGCGGTGATCTGGCCGTAGTCGGCGTTGTTCTTCGCGCGCAGGTTGGCCGCGGCGAGATTCAGGCGCACGTCGGTCCCCGATTGCAGGATGATGTTGTTGAAGACGTTGGTCGCGGGCTCGCCCGCGGTCACCGAGCCTTCGCCGCGCAGCAGCACCGATCGGATCAGGTTCCCCGCCGGCAGCCGCTGCTGGAAGTTGTTGTTGCTCGCGGGCACGGCCGACTGCACGTAGGAAATCTTTTTGAGCGCAGCCGGCGCCCCGATGAAGTTGCCCTTGTCGTCGGTTTCCTCGACCAGCTCCGCGCTGAACACGTCCACGGTCGGCGCGCCCGAGAACACCACCGTCCCACCGACGAAAGGATCGCCCGGCTGCCCGTAGGTCAGCCGGCACTGGAACAGCGAGAAGCTGCGGGTGCGCAGATTCGTATCCTTCGGCCGGCGGCCGTCCGGGGTCATGAAGTCGGCGATCCCGATCGCCTCTACCGCATAGGTCGCAACCCCCACGGCCGAAGGCGGCGTCGTGACGCGCGAGCCCGCTTCGGTGATTGCGCGGCCGTAGTTGCCGAACGAGGCGAACCAGAACGGCGCCGAGTAGATGGTGTTTTTGCCTTCGGTGATGACCTCGATGCGCGGCACGAGCTGCACCGGCGCCTCGGCGCGCACGCTGGTCGCGGCGACCGTCACCTGCAGCGAGGCGTTGATGCGCAGGAACAGCGACTCGTAGTCGTAGCTCCTCGGCAGGTCGAACAGCGAGAACTGCCCGGCGGTGATCGGGACGGTGGTGATCTTGCGGACGATGCGGTACTGGCGTGCCATGTTGCCCTCTCGAAAGATTGACGGGGTCGCTCGGTCAGCGACTCACGCGCCGTTGGTGACGATCTTGCGAAGGGGCGGGACGTAGAACACGATCGCCATCACGATCATCGTGGTGACGGCGACCTTCAGGTAGTGTTGCATGGTCGATCCTCGGTTACGCGCCCGCAGCCCGGCGCCGGCAATCAGTTCACCGGAGAGCGTGCCGTGCGTAAAGACGCGCGTCGAGCGAGACTCGACCGATCGATCGATCGGTCGAAAAGTTCAGGATTTCGGTGACCGAGCTGGAGCAGTGGCACCGCGGCCGGTCACAGAGCGGCCGCGCTCGTCACCGCGGGCGAGGCGTCCGGAGTTCTTGTCGCGCTCGATCCAGGCATAGCCGGTGAGCGCCCTCACCTCCTGCGCCGACACGCCCAGTGCGTGCGCGACCGTCACCTGCGAGTCATCGTTGTTCAGGCGCCCGGTTCGGATCGTGGTCGCGAGATCGAAGAAGGTCTTGTCGATCTGCGCCGGCCGCTGGCTCGCCGCGAACAGCGTCACGCCGTACTTCCGACCGCGGCGGATGATCCATTGCCAGGACTCGGGCGCATCGCGGAAGCTCGGGCCGACGTAGTCGGCGAGCTCGTCAACGACGAAGGTGAGTGGCGCGACGCGCGGCGGCGGCGCCTGGTGTGGTTGCGGATCGACGTGCCAGCGCACCATCTGGCACACCAGGTCGAACTCGCGCTCGGCCACCGACCGCACGAAGCTCGGCCGCAGCCGAGCTCGGAACACCGGGAAGCAGGTCGCCTTATAGAAGTCGGCGACGCTCTCGTTCAGGTAGCCGCAGCCGTCGTACTCGCCGTCCGGGTCGATCACGATCAACCGCGGCGGCGCGCGGCGCTCGATCAGGCGCTTCTGCTCGAACGATTTGCCCGAGCCGGTGCCGCCGCAGTGAAAGCGGAGATCGGCCGAGCGCTCGACCTTCATCCGACCGATCGATCGATCGGTCGAGCTTCGGTCGAAGCCTTCGATGCGGCCTCCGCGGCGGCGCGCTCGGCGACGCGATCGTCGCGGATCGCCTGATAGGTCAGGCCGACAACGGGCAAGGTCGCCGTGCCGGCCACGAAGTAGATCGCGAATTTGCCGAAGGTGAGATTGTGCCGGTGCAGCACCGGCGCCCAAGCCGCGGCGAGCCGGTCGAGGCGCTCGGGCGTGTAGACCTTGGCGATGCTCGGGAAGCGGATCGAGAGCGTCGCGACGCACTCCCACAGGTCGCGCGCCTCGGCGCGCCAGTCGGTCGAGCCCTCGATCGGTCGATCGATCGGTCGATCGGTCGGCGGATCGATCGGTCGGCGCTCGGTCGATGCCGCCGCGGCGAGCAGCGCCGGATCGGGCCTAGAGCTTTCGGAGCCAGTTTCCATCGTCGTCGGCTGGCGGCGGCTTTGCCGCCCCGCCGGCAGCGGCGATCCTCGAGCGCAGTCCGCTCGATGCCTTCGGGGATTTCGCCCAGGTCTGTGATTTGCACTCGCCGCAGTAGATCGTGGCCGCGCCGGCTTTGCCCTCGCGCACCTCGGCCTTCGGGTGCCCGCACGCGGGACATTCGACCTGACCGATCACTGTGGCCATGAGAAAAATTCCGGGTAGTGGAGCTGCAACCACGCGAACGCCTGCTCGGGCGATTCGATCTGGCCCTCATTGACCGCTCGAATCACGTCAGGGAAGAGGCGATCGAGCCGGTCCTGGCGTTCCCATCGTCGCACCTGCTCCTCGTACAGCGCGACCAGGTGCCCGGCGATCTCGACCGCGGTGATGACGGCGGGGTTGGGCGCGAGCATCAGGTGCTTGCGCGCTGCGTCGAGCGAGAGCTTCAGCTTGTGGATGTGTTCGCGCGGCGTCATCAGTTCGGCAGCAGCAGCCGCGAACGCGGGCGCTTCGCCGCGAGCAGCGCTTCGAACGCGGCGAGTTCATTGGCCTCGGGAACCGTCGAGCTTTCGATGCACTGCTTCATGCGATCGGTGTAAAGCAAGATCACCGCGCCGGCGTACCCAGGAACCTGGGTGAGCCGGGTGTGCGCATCCTTCACGGCGGATTGCTCCTCGGGAGTCATCGCGTGGGGATGGGACTATAGAACGCGATCTCGACTGAGAGTCAAGCACTTCTCGACAGAAACGAGGGAAAAAGACCTGATCGAGCTCGTATCGCTGCCGCTGGCGATAGATACTGGCTCGCTCTTTTCGTCGAGGGCCGCCCGGGCCTGGCTCGTTGTTCGCGACGTGGCGCGCGCCTCGTTGGAGCTGACGATGAGGACCCTGCCCTGCCCCTCTTGGCACGGCTGTTGCGCTTTGCTCTTGCCGAGCGGGGTTGCGCTGAGGGGTGCGAATCACCCCTCAGCGGCGTTCTCAGGGCGGCGCAGCCGCCTGGATTGCGCGCGAAGCGCGCGGTGTAAGGCTATCCCTACATAAGTAGGTTGCTTTGTGTGCTGTATTGTTCACACGGTCAGGCCGCAGGCTTAAGAGATTGAGGAGCTTGCGAATTCTCCAGCCGACCGCGCTCGCGAGCTTGTACATGCAGGTCTGCCAGCGTCCCTTCACCGGCCGGCGGAACGTCTTGCAGATGAATCCCTCGTGATGCAGCCAGGTGGTGACGCGCGACACGTACTCGCGGGTGACGCCGACCTTCCCGGCGATGTACTCCTGGCTCGGCACGCTGTAGGGATTGCGGCCGGGATGGTCGCGCGCGTAGCACTGCTCCAGCCAGTACAGCTCCTCGATGATGCGCCAGGCGGCGGCGGTGAGCTTCTGCAACATGGGGCGCGGCGAGAGCGGATTCTCGCGCCGCGTACTGCTAGAATTCACATCAGCCTCGA
>WNGL01012845.1_pt1 | contig 11042 bp, 10 predicted proteins | sample 5400591 | NCBI WGS metagenome assembly WNGL01 (sample SAMN13153377, study PRJNA577476) | soil metagenome | isolation source: 80 cm soil or saprolite under Garry oak tree replicate 1 | place: USA:California | collected 2016-06-15
AAATCAAACCTTGCATCGTCGGGTACATCGAAGCGTACGTCGGCTGAAAGATTACGTGGAAGGTTTCGAAGTGGGTCCACATCGGATGCGGCGGATTGGCAATGCGCCCATGCACGAATGTGTCGGCAGCCAGGAGGTAACTGAACTCATCGTGCATCGAGGGCTGCGGAACCGGTAGCCAGGGCAGGATGATGGCTCGTACCGCTAATGCCAGAATGCCCGCTGTCACCACTGCCAGAGTGCGTTTCCGCGACAAGCGACCCAGGTACAGTTCGCATTTCGCGAACCAACTCGCGCCGAGACTGGGAGCGATATATGCCAGACCAATCGCGATTGCACCCAAACAGATTTCAATCAGAAAAAGCATGGTTTCACGACGGAACACCGTCAAGAGCAGCGTAGCTGCCGCGTTCGACGAGTTCCTCTCCAGCCCGCTCCGCGTGCATGCGGAATGCGTATGTCATCGCGAACAGGAAAGCAAGCAACGGCAGCGAGAGTAGGAATGGACGCCACAGAATGCCCGCAGGCACAGTTAGCAACGGAATAAGAATGGCAGCCTGCGCTGCTCGCGATTGTGTGTCCCGTGTCAATTCAAGGGCTGCCACCATCGGAATCAGCAAAATTGCCAAGTCGTAAACGAACAGGTGATAGCTGACCAAAACACTGAATGCAATGGCTAGCGCAAACTGGTGCTTCCGACCGAGAGTACGGCCGCGGCTTGCCACCCATACAAGAAGTGCAATCGAGGCCAGCAAAGTAATGATCTGCGCCAGCTGTCCGCTTGGCAGAATGTTAGTAAAAAGCGCGCGCAGGCTTACCATGCGTTGCGATTGACTAGCTGAAAGTGAATACCCTGTCTCCTGGCCAGCAATAGCGCCTAGAGAAAGGACGTGAGAACCATAGACTCGTAACTGGTCGAACCCTGCCAACCATCCGGAGATGGCTACGACCGATGCGCCACACGGCACAAATCCGGCGAGAAAGCGCCACCGTTTCCACAAAAACATCAGGCCGACGATCGGTAAGACGATCTGAAAGCGAAACAGGCCCAGCGCCAGCAAACCGCCGGCAAGCGATTCTTGCTTCTTGGAAAAAAACAACCATGCCGCGCAGGCAATCGTCAGCAGCATGATGGAATCCTGGCCATCGGCGATCGCCGCCGAGATCGGAAAAAATGAAGCGAGAATGACAGCCGATGACCACCCCAACCCAGTTGTCGGCATTAGCAACAAGCCGAAGATCGCAAGGCTGAGATTGACCAGCAGGAACAACCAGTAAGCGACGCGGTAGGGAAGCAACGAAATTGGTGCAAATAGTAAAGCTTCGTAGGGTAGATGAGTGTATGGCGCGGGCGTCTTAGAGACCAGTTGATTCTGAAATCGTGTCTCCACATCGTAGTTGTAGAGTTGGCGGCTCTGCCCGATTCTCACCATGTAACCGGCGGTGTAGAACATAGCGAAGTCTGCTTGTCCACTCAGTCCGACTGGTACCAGCACAACCCAAAGCAGGAGTTCGCCCCCTAACAGCAGCGGCAACAAGGCGGCAATGACTTCATGAAACCGGTTTTGCGGCCAACCAGGGTCTGAGGTGTTCGCTTCCGAGAGTTCGTGAGTCCTCATGGCACTGCTTCCCGCACGGGGTTGGGATAACAACTCAGTATCTTTCGCGGATGAGCGATACTGAAGGCGAGCATCAACAAGGGAAGTGCGAACACCCACGTAGCTTGATAGCGCGTCAAAAGCACGTAAACCGGCGTCATCAGGAAGAACATTGCCGGCCAAAAGCTCCATAACCAACTCTGAGTGCAAACCGCGCGATTCAGTATCCAGAGAACCGGTATGACCAGTAGCACATAGTCGTAAACGTGGCCGTGATAGCTGACCAGCACGGCGCATAGAGTTGCTAAGGGAAATCCACCGGCCTCCATCCGAGCCACTGTCCAGCCACACCAAAGCACCAGACATAACGAGAGTGCGACCGAGAGAGTTGGCGAGCCTCCGAACGACTCAACCAACCCGCGAAGATTCGGCATGCGCCAAACCATCTCCGGAGTGTGGTTGCCCAGCAGTTGCCAGTAGAGTCTTAATCCTGAAGTTCCCACAAGCATCCACGACACACATAGCAAGGCCGCCGCCGTAGCGAGGAAAGCTGAAATAAGTTTCAATCTGCGCCGGAATACGAGAATGACAATCAGGGGAACAATGAACTGAAATTTGAACAAAGCAAGTCCGAGCAGAACGCCGCAGGAGACATCTCGTTTTCGTTCAAATTGTCGAAAAGCCAGCGCTATAAGCACGAGCAGTAGAGCTGAGTCCTGCCCTTGAAGGAAGATCATCATGACTGGAAAACACGTTAAGACCAGAAGGGCGAACGGAATTCCAGATACGCGCCGCAGTTCTTGAAATTCGGCCTTCAAAACGTAGCCCGACACCGCGAGGAGCAGAAACGAAAACGCGGTCCAAAGCCAAAACGCAGCCTGATACGACATGAAAGCAAGAGGCAGCAGCAAGGGAACTTCGTACGGCGGATGATAAAAGAAGTATGGCGGGTATCGTTGAAGAGAAGGGAATACATTGCGATCAAAAAGAACTTGCGTGTCGGCATCATAAAGATTATGAAGCTGACCCGACCTCGCCATCACCGCGGTCCGGTAAAAGGCAGAGAAATCGCCATTCCCCTTTAGCGAGTGTTGCCAGCCGGCCATTAGCACTCCAAGTTCAAACAGCAGTAGGCATGCGATAGCTAAAACGATCAGGGGCCGCGTTTTCGACGCTTGCGCTATTGGAGTTTTAGCCATAGCCGCTTCCCAACGGTTCAGGTTGCAGAGTTGTTGTTTAGTCCTGGCACGTGGTTATTCAGCCATCTCTGGGTTGTCTCGGTCCACTCCGTCACCCAGTTGAAATCCCATTCGTATGTCTTATGCCAACTCTCGGGCGCGTACCACACGGACCGCAGTCTGCGCCAATAGCGAATGCGGCTGGAGGGGTCTGGGGTATCCTGCCCCGGATCGGGAAGGGCGATTGCGAATTCGCTCGGAGGCTCTTCGGGAAGATGCTGTTCGTGGACATACTTTCCCTGGATATGCAGCATGGCACAGTCCCAGTACGCTTTAGCAATTCTTTCCTCCGTAGACCGTTGCGTCGAAGGCACACTAGTGTCAAGAAACTGTTGTGGCATCTCCGAATTCAAGCGGAAAGTTTCTTTGATCGAGGCAAAGGCGAAAAGCGCGCTGGCGATGGCGATCAGGGCAATCGTCTTGAAGTGCTTTCCGAAAGACATCTCGATTTGTGAATTCATTGCCTCAAAAGCCTTCCTTTACGCCGCGCTAACGCTGCGCCGACGGAAACTGTTCCCGGTTCCGCTATTGCGAGGTATGTAGTGTGACATCGAGATCTGCTCGGGAGCCGGCATCCACCCGTTCCAACAGAACCGTCATTGAATCCCGATAGAGCACTTTCCAGTCGGGATCGTGTTCCAGCGTATACGTAATGATCTCTTTTTGGGGGAAAAGCACGTATCGAATCTTGTACTTGTCGAAAACAGCTTTAGAGTTTTGCACTCCCAACACGTCGAAATAATCTTTCAGAACGCCCGCGTATTCGAAAATGTCCACACGGCTGTCGAGGAAAACCTTTAGGTCACGATCATTCCAGCCCAGATATCCGCCCCACAAGTAGAAGTTCAAAACGTTTCCGTTGGGAGGATGAGCTTGCAAATAAGGCAGCGCCTGCGTTGGGTAGTCCTTCTCCAATGAGCGTTGCAGTTCCGCGGAACTTGGCCAGTAATAAATTATGCCCGCGACCATCAGGAGAATCACGAAAGCGTTGAAACGGGGCGTGTCCTCTTCGAGCCGGTAGGGCGGCGCGAAATCCAGTATTTTCGCAATCACTGGCGCCGCCACGATTCCCAGCAGAAATAAAAAGCGGATGTAACTGAGACCGCTGTAGAGTGCAAACAGCAGCAAGCCCAACTCTGCCAGATTCCAGCGCCGCTTTCGCAGCAAACTGCCTAAAAGAAACGTGACGATTAACAGAAAAACTAGTCGGCCTCGTAAATCGTGAAAATCTACTGACACCCATTCCGCGACGTGTGCGATATTGAGTTTCTGCCGGAACGCCAAGTCTAGCGGGTACAGTACCAGGCGGTATCCAAATGGATTGATGAAGAGCGCCGCTCCGCTTGCCAATCCAATTGGGAGCAGTTTGCGCCACTGCGCGGGCGTCCATTTCTCGGACCGCAGTTGGCCCCATTCCCCCTCGACGAGTCCTGCAGCGACGAAAATGCCGAATGCGATCACACCCAGCGACCACGATCCATGGGTGTTGATCCACAGACAGAAGAGCGGCGGAATTAGCCAAAGTGGAGCGCTACCCTTTTGGCGGAAACGTTGCAGGATCAGCAACAGAATCATGAGGTACAAATAGCCGAACAAAATAGTGCGCGGTCCAAAGGAAACCTTGGCCAGAAAGGTGGAGAGAGCAACCGCCACCACGGAGGCTTTGAAATTCCCGCTCTCCTTTTGCGTGAAGTACAAAAGCAACAAGAAAATGACTTCGATGATGGCAATTGAGATTGCTTTAATGCCTGCTAATCACCCCGCACGCCAGGCCAGATAAAACGGAATCTCGGCTAACCACTCGTGGTTCATCCAGGGTTGGCCGGCGACGGTAAACGAATATGTATCGACGTGAGGAAGGTGGTGCGTCTGAAACAGATACTCGGCGTTGCGCAGATGCCACCAGATATCGGGATCGCCCATCCCGCCACGCGCCATCATAAATTCGAGCGTGACAATGAGAACCGTCAGAACCAAGAGGAATGAAGGTCCCTTACGCAGCCAAAAGTGGACTGCTTTGTGGGGCGCTTGGGGGAGAAACTCAGTAGCAACCCGCCCGCGAACGCTGGTCAGCGCTGCGTCCTCGACCTCGGTTTGGCTCTGGAATGACAAAGTCTTGGGACGCCCCCTTGGACGGAGCAATTGCGCTGCCAACCGATGCGGCCCCGAGAGGCCCAAGGATTGGATTGCGAAAGGGGACTCGCTCAAAACTCCAGCTCCGGGTTATGCCCTGACTGGAGAACCCCACTGTATCGGTTCGTCCCCGGCCAGCCGGAAAAACCGTGACCGAAACTTTACACAGCAGGTGCAAAGTTTTGTCACTATTGGCCCCAGGAAACTGGAAAGTCGTGGGGTTCCAAGGCTTTAGCTGTTGACCTTTTGGTTCTTAATGTGCAAACTGTAGGGCCAGCGCGGAGGCTGGGTCGTCCCGCCGGTCCGTGCTCCCCCCAGGATGTGACGGCAAATTGGATCTGAAACGACGCCGTGCGTCTGGCAAGCCTTCCGGAATCATTATCTATCGATATGCAGGTGCGTTTGGCCGCAGTTGTGGCCGGGTGCGGAAAGGGTATTCGCGTTGTCAGACGTAAGTCGTGTGCAAAAACGGATTCTCCTTATTGATCCTGACGAAGCTTTCGGACAGGTTCTGCAAAAGGTTCTGGGTGATACCTACCTCTTGCAGCGGGTCTCGACTGTGTCGGAGGGAATTGCGCGGATACAGGTTAACGAGGCGCCTCTCGTCCTGCTGAATCTCGATATAAATAGCAATTCAATCAGCGAAGCGCCTTTCTCCCTGCTGAGAGAAGCGTCGGAACAGCTCGAGTTGCCCGCCGTGATCGCTTACAGTTGGGACATGCGCCGCGAAACGGCCGTGGAGGCGCTCCAGCGAGGCGCAGTGGACTTCCTGCCGCAGCCTCTCGATGTTCACGCGCTGAAATTTGCTCTCGGTGGAGCTTATCGCCGTTCCACGCTGGCGCGAGACCTGGCTGCAGCCAATAAATTTCTGACTTTGAGCCGTATCGAAGGTTTGCTCGGCAACAGCAAGGCCATGGAGCAAGTCAACGAAGTGATTGGCAAGGTCGCTCCTGTCCATACCAGCGTACTTATAACCGGTGAAAGCGGTACGGGCAAAGGCGTTGTGGCTCGGGCCATCCACAGGCTGAGTCAACGGGCCAACAAACCCTTTGTGGCTTTTTCGGCGTGTGCCTTTCCCGAGTCGCTGATTGAAGATGAGCTATTCGGTCACGAAAAGGGCGCGTTCACGGGCGCGATCCAAACCCGTCGGGGGCGTTTCGAAGAAGCCAAGGGAGGAACAATTTTTTTGGATGAAATCGGCGACCTCGCGCTGCCGCTGCAGGCGAAGCTTTTGCGGGTTCTACAGGAAAGGAGTCTGGAGCGCCTGGGATCAAACGTAGCCCAGCAGATTGATGCGCGCATCATCTGCGCTACCAGCCGCAATCTGGAAAAGATGGTGCAGGAAGGCACGTTTCGCGAAGACTTGTATTTCCGAATCTCGGTGGTTCGTATCCATATGCCGCCGCTACGGGCGAGGAGTGAGGACATCCCACTGTTGGCGGAGTACTTCCTGCGTGTCTTCGCTAAAGCCCACAACAAGCCTGGCCGCTCTCTTACCCCCGGGTTCTTGAGTTCGCTCGCTCGGCACGATTGGCCGGGTAATGTCCGCGAGCTGCAGAACGTGATCGAGCGCAGCCTGGTACTTGCAAATGGCAACATGCATTTGACAGTGCAGGATCTGCCCGCGGAGCTAAAGGGGCTGAAGATTCCAGAGGAAATCCAAGCGGGAACGTTCCATCATGCTTTGCGCAGCTTTAAACGCGAACTGGTTCGCTCCGCGCTGCGCATGCATGCGGGCAACAAGCTTAAAGCCGCCAAAGAGCTGGGCATCAGCCGGTGTTATCTGCATCGGCTACTGAATCAATTGAACATTGCCGAATATTCACTGGACGACGATGAGAGCACACAGCCAGGGCCGAAGAGCAGCGAGCGGGATTTCCGGGAATACGCATTGCGCGCTCGAGCCGTTTGAGGGATTGAGATGCGCTTTCAGAAGAATCGGTTAGCGGAATCAGGGCAGGCCATGATTGAGACTGTCCTGGCCATGCCGCTGTTGCTGTTGATAGTCCTGAATGCAGTGAATATGGGCTACGTATACCTGATGGCAGTAAATTTAGCGGCCGCGCCCCGAGTGGCAGTGGAATACTCCATCATGGGATTTGAGACCCCAGCCGCTTCAGCATTAGCCAACGCCGGTCCGATTACCACCAATACTTCGATTAGCTATCTAGCCCGTCGCGACATGACCGGCGCGATTTATGCTCCGACAACGGCTTCGGTGCAGGTCTGTTCTCAGACTGTGTCAATAAATGCCAGCGGCGTGGCTGGTTGCACCAGCTTTGGGAGCGCCACTTTCATCGGTTCGGCCGCGGCTGCCGATCCGGAAGCGCCCTCCTTTGTATTGAATCGCGTGGATGTGAAATATACCTTCAATCCAATAATCCCCGGAAGAATTTTCAGCCTCGGATTAATACCTTCTGGTCTTTGCAGTGCAAGCGGTGGGGGCGGCACAACCTGCACCTTTCATCGCCAGGTGTCTATGCGCGAGATAAATTAAGAAATCGGGTGATCAGAGGATGAAACGGAATGCTGACAGCGCGGGACAAGCCGCAATTGAATTTGCGCTGATGGTCGTGTTCCTAATGGTTTTCATTCTTTCAATTCTTCAGTTGATTGGGGTCATTCACACCTACGTCGTGCTGGCGGATTCGGCCAAGGCTGGTGTGCGTTACGCAGTCGTACACGGGACCGGAAGGGGCACTGCTGGGTGCAGCGGCCCTGGTGGAACTGGCGTAACCTGTACCGATTCCGGGGGCGCCAACGTGAAAACTGCCGCTCTGAACTATGCCAGGCTGTCCTTCCATGCGATCGCCGCGAGTCACATTACCGTGGACTACAACCCCAATAGTGCAAATGGAACGGCTTGCAGCTCCAACAACCCGTCTTGTCTTGTCCGCGTCACGGTTGCTTATCCGTACCAGCCGCTTTTCGGGTTCAGTTGGCCAAATGTGACCGTGAGAGCAGCTTCGGAAGGGCGAATCATTTATTAAACGAGATAGTCGGAGACAAACAGCTATGGAAGGCAAAGCCGGAAGAACCAGGTGTTCCGCAGAGGGCGGTCAAACCACGATCCTCGTAATACTCGTTCTGGGGCTAGTCCTTCTCGGGGCGCTCGGCCTTGGCATCGATTTTTCTAACGCACACTATCACCGCCAGTGGGCCCAAGCCGCCGCCGACTCGGCGTGCGTCGCTGGCGCCATGGACTTGCTGGTCAATGCCCAGGGCAATAGTTTGGGTGGCTTTCCCGCAGGTTCTCCGCCGGCTAAATTTACATGCGCCGAGGCACCGACTTCCGCTGTTTGCCAATACGCGCAACTCAACGGCTATGACGGAAGTGGGCGGGTGGCGGGTCGGGCTTCGAGCGATGTTCTCATCACATTCCCAGGAGCCGTGACAGGCGTGACCGCACCACCCGCCTCGCTGGCGCCAACGCCATTTATTCGGGTAAATGTTCTTGATCGAATGAGTCTAGGTTTCGCGGGCCTACTGATGGGAAGGACCAGCATGGATGTCGCAGCAACAGCTACATGTGGGCTGCAACAGGCCAACTCGCCTGTTCCGATCATAGTCCTCAACCCGAGCTGTCAGCATGCTTTTGAAGTGAGCAATACAAGCGCAAGTATCAGCATCGTAGGAGGGCCACCACGCAGTGTGCAAGTCAATTCGAGCGACACCAGCTGCGCAGCCGCAACTTCAAACGGCGGTTGTTCCGGAAGCGGGACGGTTGACCTCACCAAAGGCGGTCCTAGTTTTAGTGGCAGCGACTTCGGTGTATGGGGTGGCCCAAAAACGGCACCTTCAAACTTCACGGGCAATCATTGGGGGAGCGCGTCCCCAATCCAGGATCCGTACGCGCAACTGAATGCGCCGTCTATCCCGACACTGTCCCCAACCAATACTACTCCGGTTGCGCGGGCATACAACGTGAACGGCTGTCCCGACCACGGAGGCTGTGTCGAGTACCAACCTGGTCTGTATACGAAGCCTATAGTTGTAAAGAGCAAGACTGCGATTTTTGCTCCCGGCCTTTACTACATGAAGCCCACTACGCCAGACAATGTGAACTGCGGCAACCCTTCTTCCTGCACAACCAAGCCTACGGGCCAATGTCATGCCAGTCTCACGGTGGACACTCAGGGTGTCATCCGCCCGGCGCCCCCCTATTCCGGAGGAGCGACGTTCTATTTTTCCGGAACCGGGCCGGGGAATTACGGGTCGGCTTTTATTGGCCAGCACGCTGGCGAGTCTGGGTCAAGGACAATTGATGCCTTCCAAACTTCCAACGCGATTTGTCCGGGGGGCGCGGCGCCGCCGTCACAACTCGGTTTGCCTACAACGGTAGATGGCAATGTATTGCTGGGACAATGTACCGGCAAAGGGACCTTCTCGGGCGCTACGTTCGTTAATGGCCCCGCAGAAACTTCAGGAACGGTGCGTGGCATGATCTTTTTCCAAGATCGTGCGGATGCAGACTCGCACGGACAAGCCAGCATGCAAGGAGGCGGAGGCTTGGTTATATCCGGAAATATGTATTTTCATAATTGCAATTCCCTCAACCCTAACTCGGTAATTAACGTGTTGAAGGCCACGATGTTGGAATAGGCGGTAAGGGGGATTGAATCTCGGTCGCCAGAGCTTACTGGTTTGAGGCCCCCCTGGCTACACTTGTCTCCTAAGCGGCTTAACGAGTTGTATACTCTCGGCGGCACGCGTTTTAAGTGAGCGGGTAAATATTTCCAAATCAGAGGGTTAGGTCTATCTGACGGAAGCCTAAGTGCACAGATTTATTTGGCGAAGACGAACGGAAACATCACAGAACGATATTTAGTCGAACGATGGGGAGGGAATGATGGACAACATTACGCTGATTCGGGTGGTATCGGGGATTTGCGCTGTGATCGTGCTGGTGATCCTGATCTACCGGATGAAAAAGAAAGCTCCGCGCTAATTAATTTCGAGAAATAAGCTCGGCAACGACGGTGTCCGCACGCGAATGCGGGCTCCGCGCTGCCTTCCGTTAAGCGAGGCAACTGGCGATGAACGCGATAACGGTCCGGAGATTGAGGCGCTCTTCCCATGAACACGTGTGCGAAAATCTCGGGAATTGACTCGCCATTCCGCCTCAACAAGAAAATGCTCAAGTCTCGGGTCCAGGGAATTAGGTAGATGCCTCTCTCGCTGCAAGATGAACTTCTCTCCGAATTGTTATCGTCTACACGACCGGAGCCCATCCAATTCCGGCTCACGCTCGCGGAAGTGCGTTACGGCTATCGGCTGGGATGGAGTTTTGCTGGTTCGTTCATTTTTCATGCGGTTGTGATCTTCTGTCTTTTTTTCCTGTCGGTCACTATCAGCCGAGTTCGTCCCGCAGAGTTGGTCCAAGTTATCGATCTCAACGATGGCGCGGAGGTGATTTATCTTCCCGTGCTCGGTGGAGGCGCGGAAGGGAACGGCCATCCGGGGGGCTTGTCCGGAACTCCTCTGAAGCGATCGGCGCCGGCCGCGGCGCGGGGCACCCAAGGCTTCAGCCATCCTGGATCGCAGCCAATTCTTTCTGATCAGCCAAAGGTTGATAGTCGGAAACAGACTCTTCTGCAACCGGGTTTGAAAGACCTACCCATTCTGGAAAGATTCGTCCCGTTGCCGAATATCGTGCAGGCGACAAATGCGGCGCCTGTTTTAGACGTGCGCGCGAACAAACCGACAGAGACTCCCAAACTTCGAGTTACGCCCATCCAAGCGCCCAAGCTGAAGCTGCCGGCCAAGGCGCTTCCTGATCTCAAGACGGCCGAACCGGATCTGCCTGTTCTCGAGGCTGCGACAACTCCGGCAGAGAAGCCGAAGCTGGAGTTGCCACCTAACGCGCCGGAGCCTGTGCAACCTTTGAAAGTATCGAAGCAGCGCCTGGAGAAGTCTAGCGCTCCGGTTGCTCCACCCAAGCTGGAACAAGTTGCTCCTTCATCTACGCGCGGACCAGACCTGCAAAATCTGGTGGCCCTGAGTGCGACTCCCGCCGTGCCACAAGGCGCGCCCAAAATTCCGAAGGCCGAAGCCCACGGACGTTTCTCGGTAT
>WNGL01011860.1_pt1 | contig 11041 bp, 8 predicted proteins | sample 5400591 | NCBI WGS metagenome assembly WNGL01 (sample SAMN13153377, study PRJNA577476) | soil metagenome | isolation source: 80 cm soil or saprolite under Garry oak tree replicate 1 | place: USA:California | collected 2016-06-15
GGCCGGCGTGGTGGAGAAATCCGGCGCCTGGTTCTCCTACGACAGCCAGCGCATCGGCCAGGGCCGCGAGAACGCCAAGGGGTTCCTCAAGGCCAATCCCGACGTCACCGCAAAGATCGAGGCGTCGATCCGGCAGAATGCCGGACTTGTCGCCGAGCGGATTCTCGCCGGCGCCGACGGCGGCGCCGAGGAGGCGGCGGAGGGCTGACGTCTGCCTCGCCGCAAACGCCTCCCTTCCCCGCCTGCGGGGGAGGGGGAGGGGGAAGCTCGTTATCGCGGCCGCATCTCTGCCCCCTCCCGCATCGCGCAGAGCGCGATGCGGCCTCCCCCGCAAGCGGGAGAGGTGATCGGAGCGGGCTGACAGGCATCTACGATCACCTTGCCAGCCGCACTCGGCAGCGCCCGACGGATTCCAGCCGCCGCGCCGCCGCGGTTGTCGCGTTCCTGGACACGCCAAAAGCCCATCGGTAAAACCCGCGAACTGCGCGCGGCCCGGCATTGCGTCCGGACCGGCAGAGAATCCGCTCCTCGGCCGGAGCACGCGAGGCGGCCGCGGGCGGACCCAAGGAACGCATGAGCGGCGTCAACGAGATCCGGTCGAGCTTTCTCGATTATTTCGTGCGGCACGGCCATCAGGTCGTGCCGTCCTCCCCGCTCGTGCCGCGCAACGATCCGACCCTGATGTTCACCAATGCCGGCATGGTGCAGTTCAAGAACGTGTTCACCGGGGTCGAGAAGCGGCCCTATGCGCGGGCGGTCACCGCGCAGAAATGCGTGCGCGCCGGCGGCAAGCACAACGACCTCGACAACGTCGGCTATACGGCGCGCCACCACACGTTTTTCGAGATGCTCGGCAATTTCTCGTTCGGCGATTATTTCAAGGATCGCGCGATCGAGCTCGCCTGGGACCTGATCACCCGGGAATTCGGCCTCTCGCCGCAGCGCCTCCTGGTCACGGTGTTTTCCGAGGACGATCAGGCCTTCGACCTGTGGCGGAAAATCTCGGGCCTGCCGGAAGCGAAGATCCTGCGGATCGCGACCTCGGACAATTTCTGGGCCATGGGCGACACCGGTCCGTGCGGCCCATGCTCGGAAATCTTCTACGATCACGGCGAGCAGATTCCCGGCGGCCCGCCGGGCTCGCCCGACGAGGAGGGCGACCGCTTCATCGAGATCTGGAACCTGGTGTTCATGCAGTACGATCAGCTTGCCGGCGGCAAGCGCATCGATCTGCCGAAACCCTCGATCGATACCGGCATGGGCCTCGAGCGGGTCGCCGCGGTGCTCCAAGGTACCCACGACAATTACGCGACGGATCTGTTCCGCTCGCTGATCCAGGCGGTCGCGCATCTGACCGGCGTCGATCCCGACGGCGCGCAAAAGGTCTCGCACCGCGTCATCGCCGACCATCTGCGTGCTTCCGCGTTTCTCATCGCCGACGGCGTGCTGCCCTCGAACGAGGGCCGCGGCTACGTGGTCCGCCGCATCATGCGCCGCGCCATGCGCCACGCCGAGCTGCTCGGGGCGAGGGAGCCGCTGCTGTGGCGGCTCGTGCCCACGCTCACGCGGGAGATGGGCCAGGCTTATCCGGAGCTCGACCGCGCCGAGGCGCTGATCGCCGAGACGCTGAAGCTCGAGGAGAGCCGCTTCCGCAAGACGCTCGAACGCGGGCTTGCGATCCTCGACGAGGCGAGCCGCTCGCTGTCCCGCGGCGATCGGCTCAGCGGCGAGATCGCGTTCACGCTCTACGACACCTACGGCTTTCCGCTCGATCTCACCCAGGACGCGCTGCGCCCGCGCGGCATCGGCGTCGAGCTCGACAGTTTCAACGGCGCCATGGAGCGGCAGCGCGCCAAGGCGCGCGCCTCCTGGGCCGGCTCCGGCGAGGCGGCGACCGACGCATTGTGGTTCGCATTGCGCGAAAAAGTCGGCGCGACCGAATTTCTGGGCTACGACACCGAAAGCGCCGAAGGCGTCGTCGCGGCGATCGTGCGCGACGGCCGCGAGGTCGAAAGCCTCAAAGCCGGGGAAAGCGGCGCAATCATCCTCAACCAGACGCCGTTCTACGGCGAATCCGGCGGGCAGGTCGGCGACACCGGCTCGATGAGCGGCGAGGGGGTGCGCTTGCGCGTAGCCGACACCCAAAAGCGCGCCGGCGATCTCCTGGTGCACTCCGGCACGGTCGAGGAGGGCGTGCTGCGAAACGGCGCGCCGCTCGGCCTCGAAGTGGATCATCGCCGGCGCAGCCTCATCCGCGCCAATCATTCGGCGACGCATCTCCTGCACGAGGCCCTGCGCCAGGTGCTCGGCGATCACGTGGCCCAAAAAGGCTCGCTGGTCGCGCCCGACCGGCTGCGCTTCGACTTTTCGCATCCCAAGCCGATGAGCGAGCAGGAGATCGAGCGGATCGAGGATATCGCCAACGAAAGGGTGCTGGAGAACAGCAAGGTCACCACGCGACTCATGGCGGTCGACGAGGCCATCGCCAGCGGCGCGCGGGCGCTGTTCGGCGAAAAATACGGCGAGGAGGTCCGCGTCGTCGCCATGGGCGAGGCCGGCAACGCGCTCGGCTGGTCGGTCGAGCTGTGCGGCGGCACGCACGTGAAACGCACCGGCGACATCGGCCTGGTGAGCATCGTCTCGCAGGGGGCGGTGGCGGCCGGCGTGCGCCGCATCGAGGCGATGACCGGGAACGCCGCGCGGCGGCGTTTGACCGATGAGAGCCGCAGGCTCGAGACCCTCGCCCAGCTGCTCAAGGTGCCGGTCGGCGAGATCGACGCGCGCCTGGCGCACATGCTCGAGGAACGCAAACGCCTCGAGCGCGATCTCGCCGAGACCCGGAAGAAGCTCGCGATGGGCGGCGGGGGAACATCCGGCGACGGCATTCGCACGGTGGGCGACGTGAAGCTCCTCGCGCGCGCGGTCGACGGCGTCGACATCAAGGACCTCAAGGGCCTGGTCGACGAGGGCAAGAAGCAGGTCGGCTCGGGCGTGGTCGCCATCGTCGGGGTCACCGGCGAGGGCAAGGCGGGAATCGTCGTGGGCGTCACCAAGGATCTGACCGAGCGCTACAACGCCATCGATCTGGTGCGCAAGGGCGCGGAAGCGCTCGGCGGCAAGGGCGGCGGCGGCAGGCCCGACATGGCCCAGGCCGGCGGTCCCGACGGCTCCAAGGCGCAAGCCGCGCTCGACGCCGTCGCCGCCATGCTCGGCGCGGGATGATAGCGATCAGCTAGCGGCCGAGGGGGAAGGTGGGCGACGGCCCCCTCGCGAGCGGCCGGGGTGGGATGATGCAGCTTCGGCTCCAGCCGGCTTGCCTTCGATCAGATCCGGCCGACCTCTGCCGTCGGGGGGAAGAGAGGCGAATTCGGCGCCATCGACGCGCGTTTGCCCGTTGGCCTCGTCGAGGGCGGCTCGGATTCTGCGGGCGAGATCGTCGCGGCGATAAGGCTTGCTCAAGAGCTGCGCGTCCGGATCGAGCTCGCGATTCTTGACCGCCGCGGTCTCGGTATAGCCGGACGTGAACAGCACGACGATGCGCGGAAAAATTTTTCGGGCGCGACGCCCGAGTTCGTCCGCCTTGATCGAGCCGGGCATCACCACGTCGCTGAACAGCAGATCGACCGCGGCGGAGCTTCGGAGAATCTCGAGCGCTTGATCGGCGTTTGCCGCCTGCAGCACGCGGTAGCCGAGGCTGCCGAGCACCTCGACCGCACCGGCGCGAACCGCGGGATCGTCCTCGACCACGAGGATCGTCTCGCTGCCGCCTTCGACCGGCTGCAACGGCTCCGCGCCCGCCCATTCCGGCGCTTGCGCGGCGCGCGGCAGGTAGATCTTCACCGAGGTGCCGTGGCCGAGCTCGCTGTAGATGCGGATCTGGCCGCCGCTCTGCCGCACGAAGCCGTAGACCTGCGGCAAGCCCAGTCCGGTGCCCTGGCCCTCGGGCTTGGTGGTGAAGAACGGCTCGAAGGCGCGCGCCTTCACCTCGGGCGTCATGCCGGTCCCGGTATCGGTCACCGCAAGCATGACGTAAGGGCCGGGCGCGACCTCGGCTTGCTGCCCCGCATAGGCTGCGTCGAGCATGGCATTGGCCAATTCGATCGTCAGCTTGCCTCCGTCCGGCATCGCGTCGCGGGCGTTGATGGCGAGGTTGAGCACCGCGTTCTCGATCTGCGCCGGATCGGCCAGCGTGTTCCACAGCCCGTCGGCGATGACGGTCGCGACCTCGATGCGCTCGCCGAGCGTGCGGCGAAGCAGGTCCGCCATGTCGGTCATCATCCGGCCGAGATTGACCACGCGCGGCTCGAGCGGCTGGCGGCGCGCAAACGCCAGGAGCTGGCGGGTGAGCTTGGCGGCGCGCTCGGTTCCGGCAATCGCCTTGACCACGCGATCGGCGGCCTTGGCATCCCCGGCGACGTGCGGGGCCAGCAGATCGAGGTTGCTGCGGATGATCTGCAGGAGATTGTTGAAATCATGGGCGATGCCGCCGGTGAGATGCCCGATCGCCTCCATCCGCTGGGCCTGCGCGGCGACTTCCTCAGCCTGCACGCGGCGCGTCACGTCGATGCTCGAAAACAGGAATCCGCCGTCGTCGGTCGGATGCGCGCCGATCTCGATCGTGCGGGACCCGATTCTACCGTGAAACATCACGTCGTCGCCGGCCTGCCCTTGGCCGGCCCGCGCGCGGGCCGATTGCAGCATGCCGGAGGAGCGCTCGGCGTCGCGCGCGAGCACCGCATCGAGCCGCGTTCCCTGGGCGGCCAGCTGCGGCGGCAGCTCGAGCTGCTCGAAGAAGCGCTGGTTGAAGGCCTGCAGCCGACCGCCCGCATCCCAGGCGGCAATGCCCTCGCGGGTATGGTCGAGCGTCGCCTGCAGCAACCTGGCTTTGAGAGCGGCGTCGGCCTGCGCCCGGCGCAGCTGGCTGTTGCGGCGAACCAGCAGCAATTGCGCGATCGCCAGCGCAAACAGTGCCGCCAGCATGGTCGCCATCGCCACCATCAGGGTTCGCCATTCCGTCTCGTCGGCGGCGGCGGTGCGCAAGGCGAGCAGCTCCTGCTCGTCCGCGATCAGCCCGTCGATGGTGCGCCGGATCGCCAGCATGGATTCCCGGCCCGCCGCGGTCATGAGCTCGGAACGCGCCGCCTCGAAGCCGGATTGGTCCAGCGCCTCGATCGTGCTCGCGAGCGCCGCAAGCTTGTTGTCGATCCGCCGGGAAAGCTCGGCCAGGCGCTTCTGCTGTGCCGGATTTTCGCGCGTGAGCTCCCGCAATTTCTCCACAAGCTGCGGAATGCGCGCCCTCGCTTCGCGATAGGGCTGGAGATATTCGGGCTGCTGGCTGATGACGTAGCCGCGCTCGCCGGTCTCGGCGTCCTGGATGCCGGAGAACAGCAGCCGGGCCGTGCTGATCACCTCGTGGGTGTGGACGACGAGATCGCGGCTGCTGCGCAACCGATGCGAGGACACGAAAATCAGGAACGCGGACGCTATCAGCAGAACCGCGGTCGGAGCGATCATCAGCGCCGACGGACGGGTCTTTGCCGCCAAATCCGCCTCCTTACCCAATCGCCTCGAATCGCCCCCAGCGCCGCCAATATTGCACCGACGGGGCCGTTCGGCATCCTCTCGTTGGCCGCCGAATCCACCGGATCTTGTGCGGGCCGATTGAGTCGGTTCCGTGATCGGGCGCCGGGCAGCGCGAGGGGCAAGTTACCGCATCGCATGCTGGAGGTTCGCGGCGACCTTGTCGAGGAAGCCTTCGGTGGACAGCCACTTCTGGTCGGCGCCCACCAGCAGCGCCAGGTCCTTGGTCATGAAGCCCGCCTCCACGGTATCGACGCACACTTTCTCCAGCTTGGCCGCGAAGGCGCCGAGCCCCGCATTGCCGTCGAGCTTGGCGCGGTGGGCGAGCCCGCGCGTCCAGGCGAAGATCGAGGCGATGGAATTGGTCGAAGTCTCGTTGCCTTTCTGATGCTCGCGATAGTGGCGCGTGACGGTGCCGTGCGCGGCCTCGGCCTCCACGGTCTTGCCGTCCGGCGTCATCAGCACCGAGGTCATCAGGCCGAGCGAGCCGAAGCCCTGCGCGACCGTGTCCGACTGCACGTCGCCATCGTAGTTCTTGCAGGCCCATACGTATCCGCCCGACCATTTGAGCGCGGCGGCGACCATGTCGTCGATCAGCCGGTGCTCGTAGACGAGCTTGCGCTGGTCGAACTCGGCCTTGAACTCCTTGTCGAACACTTCCTGGAACAGGTCCTTGAAACGCCCGTCGTAGGCTTTGAGGATGGTGTTCTTGGTCGACAGATAGACCGGGTAGTTGCGGGCGAGCCCGTAATTGAGCGAGGCGCGCGCGAAATCCCGGATCGAATCGTCGAGGTTGTACATGGCGAGCGCGACGCCGCCGCCCGGGAAGGCGAACACTTCGCGCTCGATTTTGTTGCCGTCCTCGCCGACGAACGTGAGGGTGAGCCTGCCCTTGCCGGGAACGCGGAAATCGGTGGCGCGGTACTGGTCGCCGTAGGCATGGCGGCCGATCACGATCGGCTGGGTCCAACCCGGGACCAGGCGGGGCACGTTGCGGCAGATGATCGGCTCGCGGAAAATCACGCCGCCGATGATGTTGCGGATGGTGCCGTTGGGCGAGCGCCACATCTTCTTGAGCTTGAACTCGCGCACCCGCGCCTCGTCCGGGGTGATGGTCGCGCATTTGACGCCGACGCCCACCCGCTTGATCGCCTCGGCGGCGTCGATCGTCACCTGATCGTCCGTCGCGTCGCGGTGCTCGATGCCGAGATCGAAATAGACGAGCTCGATATCGAGATAGGGAAGGATCAGCTTTTCCTTGATCGACTTCCAGATGATCCGGGTCATCTCGTCGCCGTCGAGCTCGACGAGCGGATTGGCAACCTTGATCTTCGGCATGGAGCGCAGGACCTTCAAGCATGGCGCCGGACCGAGCGTCGACGGCGCGGGCGGCGCGAACGGGGCGGCGGGCGGCGGGGCGGCGAGGCGGCGTTCTTATGACCCGGCCGAAGCGGTCCTGCAAGCGGGCCTCACCGCCGCGAAACGGGGTGGGCAGGGGCCGCCGGAAACGTTACATCGGGCCGAAAACTTCGACGCTGGAGCCGCCATGCCCGGAGCCGGGACCGACAAGACCAAGGACTGGACCGAGGCCGGCGGTCCGGTCGTGATCCTGGTCGAGCCGCAGCTCGCCGAGAACGTCGGGACCACTGCGCGCGCCATGGCGAATTTCGGCCTGGAGCGGCTGCGCCTCGTCAATCCCCGCGAGGATCATTTGAGCCCGCGCGCGCGGGCGGCGGCCTCGGGCGCCGACCGCGTGCTCGAGGCCGCCGCGCGGTTCGACGCGCTCGCAGGCGCGATCTCCGACTGCACGCTGGTGCTCGCCGCGACCGCGCGCGAGCACCACCAGGCAAAGCCGGTCATCAGCCCCGAGCAGGCGGCACGCGAGATGGCGCCGCGGATCGCGGCGGGTGAAACGGTCGCGGTGGTGTTCGGCCGCGAGCGCAACGGGCTCGAGAACGAGGAGGTCGGGCTCGCCGATCGCATCCTCACCCTGCCGGTCAATCCGGCGTTCGCCTCGCTCAATCTCGCCCAGGCCGTGCTCGTCGTCGGCTACGAATGGTTCAAGCGGAAGACCGCGGGCGCGCTGCCGTTTCACATGCCGCAAAAATCGCCGGCCGCGGCCAAGCAGCAGCTGCTGGCGTTCTTTGCCGATCTCGAACGCGAGCTCGAGAAGGTCGAGTTCTTCCGCCCGCCCGAAAAGCGCGAGACCATGGCCGTCAATCTGCGCAACATTTTTCTGCGCATGCAGGCGACGCAGCAGGACATTCGCACGCTGCACGGCGTGATCCTCGCCATTGCCGAGGGCCGCAAGGGCCCGGCGCGCGGCGGCGTGCTCAACGGCGAGGAAGCGGAAATGCTGCGCGCGCTGCTCGTCGAGCATGGGCAAGGCCGCGTCCCGTCCGAACGCGGGCCGGTGCGGGGCCTCGCGCGGCTGCTCCGCCGCAATCCCACCGAGGCCGAGCGCGCGTTCTGGACCGCGCTCGTCAACGACCGCCGCTTCGCCGGATCGGGCTTCAAGCGCCAGGTGCCGGTCGGCCCGCATATCACCGACTTCGTGTCGTTCCCGCTGCGCGTCGTGCTCGATCTCAAGCCGGAGGAGGAGAGCGCCGAGGCGGCACAGGCGAGAAGAGCCAAACGCGCTTGGCTCGCGGAGCGCGGCTATCGGGTGATCGAGATCGGCGCCGCCGAAGCCGAGCGCGACGCCGCGAAATTGCTCGACGAGCTCGCGTCGATCATCGCGGCGGGAAGCCCGTCGGTGCGATCCTGATCGGAAAACCCGTGATCGGCGCGTGCGCCGCGCGGCGCGTCAGCCGGTCTGCTGGACCTGCTTGATCGCCTGTTCCAGCAGCTCGTTCATGGTGCGGCGAATCTGGTGATCGGACTGGGCGACGCCCTTGTCGTCGAAGTCGCGCCGGATCTTGCCGAACACGTCGTGGTCGCCCTCGGCGTACTCGGTCATCACCACTTCGCGGGCATAGGCATCGGCATCCGCGCCGGAGAGGCCGAGCTTCTCCGCCGCCCACAGGCCGAGCATCTTGTTGCGCCGGGCGATCGACTTGAACCGCAGCTCCTCGTCGTGCGCGAAGCGTCTTTCGAACTCCTCCTCGCGCTTGTCGAAGGTGGTGGGCATGCCGGACCTCGCGTGCGGTCGCACGATGGGTGAGCGGCTTGCATAAAGCGTTGGAATCCCCAAATCAACTCGGCTCGCGGACGGCCCCCGGGGAGAACCGGCGGGCGCGATTGTGCTCCCGAGGATCATCGGCTAGGTTGCCCGAGCGGTCGGGGAGCAGCCCTTGAGTCGCGCCGCCCGGTCCTCCGCCGCGGACCTCGTAGCCTCACTGGAGCCCCGGCACCATATGGATTTCCTCAAGCCACGGTACACACCGATGAGCCGCCGCCGCCGCATCTATGAAGGCAAGGCGAAGGTCCTCTATGAGGGCCCCGAGCCGGGAACGCTGATCCAGCATTTCAAGGACGATGCGACCGCCTTCAATGCGAAAAAGCATGAAGTGATCGAAGGCAAGGGCGTGCTCAACAACCGGATCTCGGAGTACCTGTTCCAGCACCTCAACGACATCGGCGTGCCCACCCATTTCATCCGCCGGCTCAACATGCGCGAGCAGCTGATCCGCGAGGTCGAGATCATCCCGCTGGAAGTGGTGGTGCGAAATGTCGCGGCCGGCTCGCTGAGCCAGCGGCTCGGCATCGAGGAAGGTACCCAGCTGCCGCGCTCGATCATCGAGTTCTATTACAAGAACGACGCGCTCGGCGATCCGATGGTATCGGAGGAGCACATCACCGCCTTCGGCTGGGCGACGCCCCAGGAGATCGACGACATCATGGCGCTCGCCATCCGGGTCAACGATTTCCTCTCCGGGCTCTTCCTCGGGGTCGGCATCAGGCTCGTCGATTTCAAGATGGAATGCGGCCGGCTGTGGGAAAACGAGATGATGCGCATCGTCGTGGCCGACGAGATCTCGCCGGATTCCTGCCGGCTGTGGGACATCAAGTCGAGCGAGAAGCTCGACAAGGATCGCTTCCGCCGCGACCTCGGCGGGCTGCTCGAGGCCTATACGGAAGTCGCCAAGCGCCTCGGCATCATGAGCGAGAACGAGCGCCCGCAAGGCATCGGGCCGATCCTGGTCAAGGGCTGAGCCGGGGGCGCAGACTTACCTCTCGGGGGGCCGCGCGGCCCCTGTGGGTTTTCGCAGATTGGCGCGCAGGGGCAGGGCTGCACCACGTTTACGGCATGTACTGGCTGTGGTGGTCACCTGCGTCTTTTTTCCCCCGTTTGTAGACGCAGCCGAGGACCATTGCCGATGGTACAAAAGCGGGACCTATTTCACCGAGTGGCTTGAGAGCGATGGCCAGCACGGCGCAAAGCGGGGCGTATTTCACCGAGTGGCTTGAGAGCGATGGCCTGCACGGCGCCCGCATCGCCAGCCATGATCCGAGATGGAAGCTCGGGGACCTAGGCTGGCACGCGACGGGTGAAGCCGTCTGTGAAGCTTGTCGGGCGGGCCAATTGGCCCGGGCCGTGCTCTGGCTGGGAGTTTCCGATCCATCCAAGCGCGATCTTGAAGAACTCCTCTCTGTCGATTCGGTCCCCATGGCGATGTGGCCCTTTCCATTCCAGATTTCAGGGGCAAAATTTCATATGGATAGTGAACCCGTTCGGGCTTTTTTCGCTGGACGCGAGGGTCGTGCCCGTACTGTCCACATCGAATTTAAGGATGGCCACATGGGGCATGTAATTGCATCGGCCGTTGCGGACGGATGTGTTTCGTTGTTCGGCATCCTGCACGCAGCTGGCGGAACGGAAGTGTCTATGGGCGATCTTGCCGACGTGGAATCAGTGATCGGATTGGAACTCTATAAGCCGGCTCCGGATCCTCAGATACTGGAGCATTTACTTCCACCTGAAAGGCGCGTCTATGTGCCGCCGCATTGGTCGGTGGAGGACGTTCACCGGGCGCTTAAGGGCGACAACCGTTAGTCCAGTAGAACGGAGCTCGACAAATCAGCATGAAGGCTCGCGTCACCGTAACCTTGAAATCCGGCGTGCTCGACCCGCAGGGCAAGGCGATCGAAGGCGCGCTTAAGGCGCTGGGCATCGCCGGCGTCGCCAGCGTGCGCCAGGGCAAGGTGTTCGACATCGAGCTCGAGGGCGAGGACGTCGGGCGGGCCGAGAGCGCGCTCAAGGACGCCGCCGAGAAGCTTTTGGCCAATCCCATCATCGAGAATTACCGCATCGAGGTGGGGGGATGAATTTTCCGCGCGCCGCACGGCTGCTGCTCGCCTTCTCGCTGATCGGCTTGGCGGGGGCGGCCGGATCTTCGGTGCGGTCCGGAGCCGGAAGCCCGGAGCCGGCCTGGACCGAGGTGAGCTGGCCGTTTCTGCTCGACGAATGGGGCACCGGACAGGCGTTCCAATGCGCGAACGAGGGTTGCGGGCTCGACGC
>WNGL01032991.1_pt1 | contig 11041 bp, 9 predicted proteins | sample 5400591 | NCBI WGS metagenome assembly WNGL01 (sample SAMN13153377, study PRJNA577476) | soil metagenome | isolation source: 80 cm soil or saprolite under Garry oak tree replicate 1 | place: USA:California | collected 2016-06-15
CCAAAATAGGCTTTGGCCTTCTCAGGTGGCCCAAAATAGGCTAAACGGCCGCCTGGGGCCAGGAAGCAGACGTAGTCGCATACGTTAATATTGTTCGTAGCATGTGTCACCAGCAGGATGGTATGTCCCTTGTCGGCCAGTTTGCGCAGGAGGAACATCATCTTTAAATCCAGGCCAGGGTCGAGGCCCGAGGTCGGCTCATCCAGGAAGAAGAGACTGGGGTTCGCCAGCAATTCCAGGGCGATGGAGACACGCTTGCGCTGCCCACCCGAGAGTTTCTTGACCAGCAGATCGCGTCGATCCGTCATCTCTACATCTTCGAGCACTTCATTGATACGCTGCTGGATTTGCTCATTCGTGAAATCTCCCGGCAGGCGCATCCTCGCGGCGTAGTAGAGGGCACGCTCGACGGTCAGGTCGCGATGAACGATATCATCCTGCGGCACATAACCCAGTTGGGAACTGAAGGCCGCCAGGTTACGGTAATAGTCCTGGCCGTTGTAGAGCACGCTGCCCTGGTGAGCAGGCCGCAAGCCGCTCAGTGCGTCCATCAGCATAGATTTACCCGCGCCGGAACCACCTACCAGGGCTACGAATGTTCTCGGAGGGATGGACAGGGAAATATTGTTGAGCAATATATCTGCGTTGTTGCCGGATTTCTTGAGGTTGAGAGCATCGATACGGATGTATTTGCTCTCATCGTACTGGATCAGCTGTGTACTCTCGTAAACAAGCTTATACGGGCCTATGCGTATATCATCGCCCATCTTCAAGAGATGGTTCGTGACGACCTGAGAGTTGACGTAGAGGTGATTGGTGCTGCCCAGGTCATAGATGCGGTAGGAGCCGTTCTCGCGTACCATGCGGGCATGATAACCGGAAATCTGCGGGTGAGACAGGACGACGGTGTTATCTGGCATGCGCCCAATGGTGATCTCAGCATCATCCAGCTTGATGGGCTGAATGGGAGGTAGCATCTCCTGCTCTGCTCCACTGCCATCATGGTAGGTCAGGGTGATCAGCGTGTCATGTTCGTTCCCGATGCGGAAGAAGTCTCCACGGCTCAGGGGTTTGCGGAACGACTCGTCTCCGCGAACTTTGTGCCCCTGGTAAAGCAGTCCGTTCTGTGTCTGCTGCCGTTCGGGATGAGGATGGATCAGGATCAATGAATTGCCCTGGCGCACAATCTGGAGGTGAAGGCCCGAGACACTTGCATCGTTGATCACGATATCATTCGTAGCATCTCTCCCAATATTGATGACATCCTTGATGAGCAGATAAGACTTCTTAGCGCCGGAGGTGTTACTGGTCACCTCAAGTGTAGGCATGCCCAGTGTCGAAAGGGGTGCAATCTCTGTTCCAAAGGGCCGCGAAATCAACCCTGTAGGGTTATGTACTGGAGCGGGTGATGGAGATGCTTCCAATGGTTGTGATGCAGGAACTGGAGGGGTGAGATGTCGCGTCTCATCAGACAGATCCCTGGTTTCAGCAGTAACGAGAAAAAGGAAGGTTGTGTCTCTTCCTAAGATGATGGTCGTATTGTTGGAGATATTTGCCTGCTGTATGTTTTGTGAGTTGATAGTGATGCTGCCGGCCTGGGGATGCTTTTCGATACTCCAGGAGCCGTTGTTCCAGAGCAGGCGGGCGTGGTGTCTGGCAACGTTCAAATCCCCTTCGATAACGATATCGTTCCCTGATTCGCGGCCAATAGTGGTAACCGGCTTGTCAATCTGGAAAGTTATGCCTGTGAGGGGACCCTTGAGAAACTTGATCGAGGCTAAACTTTGGGGTTTATTTACTGCGTTCACCTGCTAGCTCCTGTCTCGATGAGAAAGTGGTTGCAATACCGATCAGAAAATGAGGACAAATGCGACAAGCACATCAGCTCTCATCTTCGTTTAGACAGCAAGCCGTCCAGGGGCAACTGCTGACCCCCCTATCTCCTGTCCGAAGGAATCGGAGAATGCTTTGCGCAGTATGTTGTAACTGCCGTTAATATCCGCATTGATGCGCCTCCCATCTGATGCGCGATATAAGCCACGTTTTTCACGTTTCCCGCTGAAGCGTGGTTTTTCTATCCGCTTGGGGTCATAGGTCGGGATGTGATCTCGATCCAGGAACGAAGCTTTGCTCGTATAGCTCTCTTCGACGATCACCACGTCGATGCCCACGAGCTTCGCCTTGTACGTCAGAAGATCGATAAAGCGGGCATGCGGAATTTGGACAAACGCCTGGTTATTTTTGCGCCCCATGTTCGCTTCCTGTTTCCAGAGCGGATTTTTGCCGATACAGAGTGTCCCGATCCCCCCTTTGACCAGATAATCGATGATGCGACGGCTTGCCGTGTGCAGATAGGCAGTAATCCGGCGATTGCGCTTCGTCGTAATGCGATCAAGCTGGCGGGAAGTGAACCGCTTCGTTTTTGCGAGGTGCCTCTGATGGCGGGCACATTGCTTGTTGTAGTGTTGATTCAGGCTCTTAAGGGGACGGCCATTGATCAGAAGCGGTTGGAATCCCTGCTTCGTACTCGTCACGGCTGCCAGGGTATTGACCCCCTAGAGCATCGGTCAAGTAATCAAGCAGCAGCGGGAAGTTCAGTCTGAAGCTGCTGGGAACGAGCCAGGACATGCAGATTGTGGACGACGGCGCACCGGCGCAGATCGAACAGATTCTTGCGTAGGCCACGATAGCGTGCACGCCGTCCTTGCCAGTAGCCAACGTGGGCGAGGGTGTGCTCAACTGCGACCCGCTCGCGGAGTTTGCTGCGCCCTTCTGGGGTTTGCTGGTCCTGGCGTAATTCGACGAGCAAGGCTTCATCAGGATGGATGCTCACACTCCGTCCTTTAGGACTGCTGGTGCATTGCGCTTTCAAGGGACACACCGCACAGATCTCTTTGGGGAAATGGACCACCGCACCGGGAACAAAGGGCATCTCTTGCTCAGCCGGGCAGCGAATGAGCTGCCGTTCCCAGTCCAGGACAAAGCTCTGCTTGTGAAACTGTTGGCCTTCGCGCACTGGCCAGGTTTTGCAGTAGATCGCAAGCTCGTCGCTGCGTTCGCGCACCAGATGGCTGCTCAAATAGGCCCGATCGATGTGCAGTTCCTGTAAAGAGACCTCTTGCCGCTCCAGGTCTTGGCTGATCGCTTGAGTGACACTGGCTTCAGGGGCGTTGGCTGGAGTGAGGCCCACCGCACGGATGAGACCGCTATCCAGGTCGTGCAGCACATGGCGTTTGTAGCCATCCACCCGCACACTGCGACTTTTGCGCCCATGACGCATCGGCCCATCTTCGACGCTGATGCGTCGGTCTTTGGCCACCCCTTTGATCAGGCTCACTTTGCCCTCTTCGCTGCTCTCGACATCTTGCTTCTCGACCTGTTTGGCGATTGCCAGGACCGGCTGGGCCACGGCTTGGTCCTCTGGATCGCTCAACTGCTGGACCCAGGTATCGACCGTCTGTAACACGTGCAAGACCAGGGCTAGCGCCTCGTCTTTCTGCAGTTGTTGATCCCAGTCGCGGTCCAGTGCTGCCTTCAGGCTCGTGCTACAAACCAGTTCCGCTCCCGCTTCCTGAGCGACTTCGGCCAGCTCCCGCCGAGGCACGGTCTGCCACCACGCGCATGACCTTTTTGAGCGCATGGCCCACCAAATTAGACGTATCTTCCACTCGTCCTGCTCCCCACAACGGGCTACTATCCAGGGCGGCGCGTAAGGCCCGTGCTCCAAAGGCTTGACTCTGGTGGGCCATCTCGAGAGTGCGTTCGATGAGGCGCCGATCCAGCACGGTCGCCTCAATCACTTCGTCATCGGAGACGCCACTGTACGCCTCCAGGATAAGCGCTAGCGCCAGCATCGCCGGGGCGACTGGTGGTTGCCCGCGCTCCGCTTTGCGATACAGACTCGCCAGCTCTTGCTGAAACGCTTCATCCAGCAATTCATGGCGGTGCTGGCGCAAAAACACAAACAATTTCGCTTTCCGAATCTTCTTCACTATCTGCTCTTCTTGCTCTGAAAGTTCTACCGGGGGCTGCCAAAGGATGGGTTGCATCTTTTTCCTCCTGACTCGTGTGGTTTTCTTGAGCTAACCATCCCCAGCTTTTTTTGTCAATCTCTTCCTTTCTATTTCTTGACCGACGCTCTAGAGTCTCAAAAGTCACTTTCAGTTGTGAGCATGGTCGCCTACGGCGACCGGAAAGATTTTTTACAGTTTCAGCGCCTTGTGCCCTCCCGAAGGGAAGGCACAAGGCGCTGAAACTGTAAAAAGAATAAAAATTCGAATGTCTTATGCTAGACATATGCTGTACAGCCACTGATGCTGCTGACGCCTCCACAGGCGCGCGCCGCTACGGTCGGGGCATAGACCATCGCGACGAATGCGAAGGTGAAGTTGCCTCCTGAAAAGGTGTAGGTGAGGTTATCAATGCGCTGTATTCTAATGATAAGAAAGGTTGCGCCGGCCGTGCTCGTCACCCGTCCCCAGTTGGTTCCACAGGTTGGAGAATAGCGCAGTTCGACACGAGAATTGCTGAAGACTGCTGTTTGCACGGTAAAGGCATCGGCCGAACAGCCTGTCGTAGCAGGATTGAGACCGTTACATCCACTGCCTGAGCAGCCGACTAGAGGGTGGTGAGGCAAGGTCACATGCGCATGGCTCGCCTGTGCATGCGTATGAGCAGACGCTGTACTTACTGATGTGAAGGCTGTCATTCCGAACAGGGATATGAGAAGGGCGGCTGAGAAGAGCAACAATCTGATGCGTTGCATGGGTTTTTCCTCCTTAGGAAAAGTTGTACAGGCAATACAGGAAAAGTTGTACGGGTAATACAACCACTGATTAACGGTTGGTCTGCCAGGGGCTCTCCCTTTGCCCTTGCTGAAAGCTTCTTGTTCGTTTGCCCAGGTGATGGGCAGCGAGGGTCTGGCAGTACCGTTTCGTCAGGAAAACGCTGGCTCTTATTGTTTTTAGGGCACGCGTTTTTTTCCTTTGGGAGGAGATATCATACGGGGTAGGTAAGCTACAGCGTTAGCTTTGCAGGTTTTCTTTCTCCTGGAAGGGTGGAGGGCTCTCTTGACAAATAAATGCCTCGGTCATCTCACGGGCAATGTCATCGTGATACTGAACAGGTGGCGACTTCATCAGGTAAGCGCTTGGCCCTTCCAGCGTGCCACTCACTCCACGATCCAGTGCGAGCTTGATCATACGTAGAGCATCGATAACGACACCGGCTGAATTTGGCGAGTCCCATACTTCCAGCTTCAACTCTACATTCAAGGGTACGTCGCCAAAGGTGCGCCCTTCCAGTCGAATGTAGGCCCACTTGCGGTCGGAGAGCCAGGCTACATAGTCGGAGGGACCGATATGCACGTTATCTTCACCCAGATCATAATCGAGCTGGCTTGTTACTGCATTCGTCTTGCTAATCTTCTTCGACTCCAGGCGGTCGCGCTCCAGCATATTGTAGAAGTCGGTGTTTCCGCCGACATTGAGTTGCATCGTACGCTCCAGCTTCACCCCGCGTTCCCGGAAGAGACGGGCCAGCATGCGATGGACAATGGTGGCTCCGACCTGGCTCTTGATATCGTCGCCGATCACCGGCAAATTGGCTTCCTTGAAGCGCTGCTGCCAGTATTGCTCGCGTGCAATAAAGACAGGAATGCAGTTGACAAACCCCACGCCGGCCCTGAGAATCTGCTCAACATACCACTTGGTAGCCGTCTCAGAGCCTACCGGCAGATAGTTCACCACAACATTAGTACCCGTGTCCTTGAGAATTTTCACAATATCGTCGGTCTGTCCTGGCGCTTTCCTGATGATGCGCGAGGCTGAGAACTCGATATCGGAAATGTGGTAACCACCAAGGTTGACGTGCATCAAACCCGGGACGAAATCTTCCGGCTTCGCCTCGCGGTAGTAATGGACGCCCTGCACGAGTGAACTGGCACAATTGCCCACACCAATAATTGCAACACGTACTTTCTTTGAAGTTGTCATATTTCGCTTTCCTTTCCTAATGCAGAAAAAATGGCAGTTTATTCATCGAGCTGCCCCTCTGCTAAACCGGGTGGCAACGGTACCGGCCGATTCACCTGGCTCTCAATCTCTATGTGCCTGCCGCTAGTTGATGCACGTTCAAAAGCTGTCATGACTTCGAGAGCATGATACGCCAGTTCTCCGCTCGCACGATGTGGTCGACTGTAGGTGATGGCATAGGCCATATCCGCAACGCCAACACCCCTGCCAAGTTTGTTGCTATGCCTTACCGGTATCTCCTCCCAATCGTAGCCGGGACGACGTAGCCGCACCACGCCTCCATGAATATTTGGATCTGCGACACTTAATAACCCCTTCGTGCCGTAGACCTCAATCTTAGGCAATCCACTCCCCTCGTAAACATCGTAACTTGTGATGATTGTGCCCACCGGCCCGGCGGTAAAGTCCAGGGTACCGGTTATATAGGTTGGCACTTCGATAGGAATATGCCGGCCTTTATATTCCCCTTCGGTCACAAGACGCGCGGGAAAGATCTTGCGCACCGTTCCGGTAACTCGCTTGACAGGACCAAGTAAGTCGATGAGAGCAGTCACGTAGTATGATCCCATATCCAGCATGGGACCACAGCCAGGCTGGAAGGTGAAATCGCGGCCAGGAGGCCCACTCATAATATATTCAGCCCAAAACGCAACCGCTGCGATCGGCTCTCCAATAGCTCCCTCGTCAATAAGTTTGCGGCACATTTGATGTCCACTGCCTAGAAAGGTATCTGGCGCACAGCCAACGAGCACCCCTTTTTTCCTGGCGGCAGCGAGCAGGCGTTTGCCATCTTCTAGCGTGACAGCCAGGGGTTTTTCAGAGTAGACGTGTTTCCCCGCCTCAACAACGGCCTCGCTTACCGGAACATGCGCCTGCGGTATGGTCAAATTGATCACAATCTGAATCTCTGGATCGGCCAGCAATTCTTCTACAGAGCAGGCTTTAGGAATGTTCCACTGCCGGGCAACAGTTTTTGCCCTCTCCAGATCAATATCCGAGCAGGCTACAAGGTCGAGGATGTCAAATCCCCGGCAACCTTTGATATACTGTTGACTGACCATACCTGTGCCGATCAAACCGATCTTCACTTTTTTTTCCACGACTTCACCCCTTTCGTACGACCTGCATGAGTATCATCAGAATTCCTCTCTAGTATAGAAAAAAAGGGAGAGATTCGGGGGATTACCTGTCCCCCAGACAGGATTCCCCCGTTCCCCCGGCAGGGATGCTTCGCTCCCTGCACCCTCGTTCTCGGAATCGTCTCTTGATTATGCACTAGAAAGCATCTGCCGCCCAGATGACAAAGTCTTGCTCAGGGAAGAGCGCCCGCAAGAAAGATCGATCGAATTGCTCTCCAATGATGTGGTCCGCCCTCTCATCAAAACCATGGAAAAGGAGATGTGCAAACTGATCCTCATTCAATAATACCACTGCCTCCCGCACCTCAGCAGCTCTCAGCACATCCATCTGGAGTTCCCGGCCGGTCACTTGTATTACAGCGTGACCAGAGCTTGTCGCTAGCCAGAGAACACCTTCACTCGTTTCAGCTTCTCGTACCCGATCACGCCATACCGGCTCCATCACTTGCAGCAGTTCGGCGAGATTGATAACTCTTCCCATCAGTCCAGCCTCCTCGGGTATGATCCCGAACTCGCCATGGAGAAATACTCCTCTCAACGAGGGGGGAAACTGGCCTTGCAACTGCTCCTCGCGATGCATTGAAATCGCTGCAAGCAATGTACGCCCAATATCAAACCTATCACCTTTCATCCCCAGTTCGAGAATCTCCACTGCATTCTGCGTTATCCGGCCTCGAACATAACCAACAACTACGTCTTTTGCATTATCATGAGCAACGAGAAAATTGTCCCGGGTCTCGTGTAACCAGGTAGGTTGTTCCAACCAGTACTCCAGTGTGCGAATGGTCGTTCCAGTTCGTTCGGCATTCGCAGTTTCATAAATGCCCATGATAGCTGGCAAATCATCGTCTTCGAATGGAGCGATTCGTACTGCATTCAAGACAGAGGGAGGGAGCACTGCACGCACGAGTTCTTGCTCAATAGGCACCCAACCATAGCGGCCATATAAGTTCGGCAGATGGGTCCAGAGCAATGAATAGGAATATCCTTCCTGCTGGAGCGCAGGTAACATGGCCTGTATAATCTGTCCAGAGTAGCCACGCCCACGGGCATCCAGGGCAGTGATAACGTTGCCGACGCCGGCAATATGCAACTTTGCCCGGCCAACTCGGATCCACCGGTCATAGATGCGTAGATGGGATAGCAACCGGCCATTCTGTTCAACCACCCAGGATTGCTCTGGACGGTAACTCGTATCGTTCAGGAAAAAAGGTTCAAAGTAGCTGCGAGGGAGCCCGTACTCTGTGAGCAGGTCCAGAATCGGCTCAATATCTTCAGGTGTCCCCCGGCGAATAGTCACAGGCACTTTACCGCCAGAACTCATCGCTTTACCTCCCTGTTTCGGTCAAGGGATCAACCAGTTCCCTGTTTTCCTTGTCGCTTCCCGGCGGCCAGCCAAGGGTGGCTCGATAAACATTCTCGGTCTCCTGCAGCATTGTTGTAAAACTAAAGCGAGATAAAGCCCGCTGGCGCCCGGCCTCACCTAGCTGTTGCATCCAGGTAGGATTTTGCAGCATGTGGAGAACAGCTTCACCAAGTGCCAGGGCATCCCCCGGAGGAACGAGAATACCTTCACTTTGATGGCGTACCTGCTCAGGAATGCCTCCAACGGCGCTGGCAACCACAGGGACTCCAGCACTCATTGCCTCGAGCGTTACAAGGGGAGTGCCTTCACTGAGCGAAGGCACAACCAGCACATTCAGTAAACCAATAATTGCTCGCGCATCTAAGCGAAAACCTAGAAAGTGTACATGCTCCTGCACACCTAGCTGCTCTACATACGCCTGCAATTCTTTCCGCTGGGGGCCATCTCCTATGACCAGAAAATGTACCTCTGGCAAGAACTGCAAAACGTGAGCGGCAGCCTCTAGAAAGTACGCCACGCCCTTTTCAGGTTGAAGTCGCGCAGCAACGCCCACCAGAAGCCCATTGCGTAAAGCGGCAGGCAAGTCTGGTTGTATGCTCTTGTGTTGTTCTGATGCTGGCGGCAGGGCATTCATTATAACCGAGATACGATCAGAAGGCACCCCCTCTTGCTCGATCAGGCGTCGCCGGATCTCCCTCGATACGGCAATGATATGCCGCGCCTGGGAGTAGAACCACTGGCTGCACCGGCACGCATAGTGAGATCTCCAGTTAGCTTGACTGTGCTCTGTAATCACAAGAGGGATGCTCGTGCCAAGGAGCGCGTATGCCGAGGCAAGCGCACTTGCATACATGTGGGCATGCACTAGATCGAATTGGCTTTGACGCACGAGCTTTGCCAGCTTCCATGCATACCTGGGGCTCTGGCGACGCTTAACTAAATGATGCAGAAGCGGTCGCACTGATATACCGGCCTGCTCAGCCAGAGGCGCCAGGACGCCTTCTACTGTGCAGGCGAGCGTAATTCTATGGCCCTGCTCTGCAAGTACTGAAGCCAGATTTACGACGTGCCACTCAGCCCCACCGACATCGAGAGAGTCGGCAACGAGCAGGAGTCGCATGGGACGTTGGAGCGAGTGCGGCCGGTGTGCTTCTTCTATCGACATTAGCTTCGTCGCCCCGCCTCATGCCCATGGCTCGCTCTCGCCTTTGGCGTTTTAATCCGCCGCTTCGCGCGCTGCGGTTGTTGAGGTTCGTGTACTGCTGATTGCCAGTGCTCCAACACGTTCTTGTAGAAAATTTGCTCACGTATTTCCTTGCGGCTCGGGCTGCCCTCGCTGGCAATATGCCCGTTTGTCAGCGCCACCTCAAAGAGCCCACGTTGTGGGTAGAGATGATGCTCAAGGTACTGCTCTGGTGTGACCGGCCAGAAAAGGTCTGATCCGTAGCAAAGCATATTATGTGGCAGACTATCGATAGCACGCTGCCAGGTGCCCAATTGCCAGTCGTCGGGTGGGCCAAATGAGAGATCAGCTATCATCTGCCATTTTGCAGGATCGCTGCCGTGAATGTTGGTTTCCATTTTCAGGACGGAGATGCACTCATCGACCCATGGCCAACCGAGGTGAGCAAGCTGTACCTTCAATTCTGGTACCTGGCGGATGCCTTCATAAAAGGTTGGACGACAGTAACTCCCCTGCTGAGCATCCATGAAAATGCCAACATGAAACACCACATACATGCCAAGTTGAGCGATCTCTTGATAGAGAGGAATGATTTGAGGGTCGTTGGGATACCAGTGGGTAGGGACCATCTTGACGCCGCGTAGACCAAGTTCGTGGTAGCAACGTCGCACTTCTTCGATCATCAGATCAACAGCCTGCTTGAAAGACCCGCCCGCCAACCCGGCAACAGGATTCAAAACACAGAAACCGTAAAGCCTTTCTGGAGCCTGGCTGCATATATCGGCACAATAGTCGTTGTGTTTGCGAATGTCATCAAGGTGCTCATCCGTCAGCTCCCAGGAATGAACATTCAACAGTGGAGCAAATACAAAGGCTATGTCCACCTCACATGCATCCAGGCATGCCACTATTCCCCCGGCGTTCTCTCCCGTTTCTGAACCGGACAAATGGGTATGAGCATCAAGAAACTTCATACGGTGGTACTCCAATACGATATTCACTCGCTGCTTGCACATTTTCCAGAGAAATCACTGGAAACTAGCTTTCGACGATTTCACGTTTTAGCCGAGCAAAAAGTTTCGTAACCACACATAGCACAGAAGCGGCAAGACGAGTACCACCAACTTATTATATTGGAGAGCTTGTTTGAAGTTGCCGTGAAAAACGCAGGAGATAGCCCTAGTCATGCCACAACCGGGACAGCGAACGCCGAACACGTTGCGAATCAAGCAAAAGGATCGGCGTGTCTCCAACCAGGAAGTGGGAACCACGATAAAAAGGAAGGGCAGGAGAAGCAAAAATGCTGCTTTGACAGGCCGCT
>WNGL01010962.1_pt1 | contig 11040 bp, 16 predicted proteins | sample 5400591 | NCBI WGS metagenome assembly WNGL01 (sample SAMN13153377, study PRJNA577476) | soil metagenome | isolation source: 80 cm soil or saprolite under Garry oak tree replicate 1 | place: USA:California | collected 2016-06-15
TCGCCGTCCAGTCCGCACCTCAGGGTCGCTAATCGAAATCCTCACGCAGAAGATTTGCCGACCGCGCGCATCGCAATGACGGCCATAGATTCAGTCACTTCGATTTGCGCTCCAGGCCTTCTCGATTTCCAAAGAGCCTGGAGGCGCGATCTACCGCCTGCAGGGAAGCGTGGCGGCCGCTGTCCCGTGTGAAGGTAACGGTCGAGCTGAGTCGGATTTGCAAGTCGAACGCAGAACTGATGATTCTTCTTTCCGATCAGGACAAACAGCCGCTGAGCCACCAAACCATCGATCACCCTCTCTGCAGCCGAGATCAGCGGCTCAAAGACCGGGCTGATCAGGCCAGCAACCGGCCACCGCTGACCGCGCGCCGTTGCGGCAATAAAAGTGCGCTTCAGCCGGCGGGGCTGGACAAACACCAGCGCACTGGTCGCTTTGATGAATTGCAGTCCAGGGCATGGTCCATGCCCTGGAGCGAGCGAGGCAGCAGCTGAAAAGCGCGATGTCAAACGGACCCGCCTCCCAGACGTAGTCGCTCGGAGGTCTCGTCGTAGACCCTGACGTCGGTTCGCACGACGTAGGCTTGCTGGTAGGGCTGCTTCGGTCGCGAAAGTCTTAAAGGACCTCGAGGTCGGTCTTGACCGGAACTGGGTTGGCCAGGATGTCGCGTATGGCATTGCTCGACTTGACGCGGCTCTTCACCTTGATCTCCGTGAAGCTGGGCCGACCCTTGCCGAGCCCTAAGAAAGCGTGCGGGTCGACATCGCCTTCGATCTCGTACGAAAGGCCATCGATTTCGAGGCCCATGGCTGCCGCGTCGGCGACGAAGCGCGACCGGTACGAGATTAGGCTAGGCTGGTTGTCGTCGGGTCATTTGAATTGGGGGTTTTGACAACATGGAATTTCTGGTGATCTCGCGCGCAGTCGACTCGGCTAATGTGCCGCCGCAAGCCACCGTGGCACTGGCCAAGCAGACGTTTCAGATGTTGAAGGCCAACAAGGAACCGCGGATCAAGGCCGTGTACCCATTCGCCGGCGAAAGAGCCGGGGTGTTCATCGTCGAGGCTAAGTCGGGCGACGAGCTCCAAGAAGTCATCGCTAATCTGCCTCTTTCCGGAATCAGCACCAACGAAATCCATCCGCTCGGCACTCTGGATGCGGTACTGAAGACCATCGACATAGCAGAGCAACGAATTGCGCAGATGATGCCTGCCGGAGTTCGCTAGCTCGTAGTTGCAAAGGGGGCGCACGACTTGCGCCCCCATCTTGGTTAGTTAGTCAGACCCCTGATGCGCTGCTGACGCGCGTCGATGCGCCTTTAGCCAAACGGGCGTGGCGTTCGTCTTGAAGACATAGGCCGCGACCGTTAGTTCCGGGGTAGGTACGGTGGCGCGTGGCGCTTTAAGAACACCGCCGACCCCTGAGCTCTCTGCCCTTTCGTATTCCCGAGCAATTACGTGATCGCTGGCGTCGGGTTCGATAGTCCTGATCGCGCTCGTGTTCACAGCGAACAACGTGCTGGGCTTTTCTTTCGCTAGCTCTGCGGTGATGAAGAGACAGAACACGCAATGAACCCGCGGGCAGCTGGGATTCGAGTCCAGGACCTAACGGTCCTGTCCTGCGCGCATCTAGCGATTGCTGCCGAGCGAGTTCAGATCGGCTGCGACAGTCACCACTGCGTGGCCCCCGGTTGCAATCGTGCCCCAGGAATCCGTGACCCGGCTGTGATGCGACGACTCCAGTCAGCGTCCGGAAATGCCGATTTTGAACTCGAAACTGGTCGGGGGCCCGGGATTTGAACCCGGGGCATCACGGTCCCGAATCAGACGCTAAGCCGTCCAGCCGTGCGGCATTCGGGGGTTTCAACCTCGAAACGTCTAGCGGTTGGCCTACCTGCGTCCAGATTTGACGCTTTCTTCCGGCGGGATTCATACATGAACTACTACACGGATCGGTTAGTCAAATGGAGCCATTGAACGCAGAGTCATTCGGCTGGTCGACAGTTCGCTTCGCGGTCTGAGGTTCATGTGCCTCGCAGATATTGACCTGTACCCATTTCAGACTCTTGATGGACTTCCCGCGGACCTGTCGCGCCCCAAGTTGGCGCAATGCGAATCGCACATTTCGGGGACGCCTATTTCCCGACGGTCGATGGCACGGTCACCTTCCTGGACGGCCTGGCTCGAAACCTCAAGGTTCACGGCCATGGTTCCGTGTTGATTGTCCCCGGGCAGCGCAAGAGGCCCAGCATGCGGGTTGAGGACGACATTCTCCGACTGGGGTCGCTCCCTTTCAAGTTCGCCCCTCTTGGCTACCGCGCGGTATGGGAACCGTCGGGTTGGGTCAGCTCGAGGCTGCGGGGACTGGATTTCGACGTCGTCCATATCCACTCGCCGTTCGCCGCCGCCCACCTGGGCCTGCGCCTGGCCAGGAATCGAGGGGTGCCGGCGGTGCTCACGTACCACACCCTTTACCCCGCTTACGCCGGCCTGTACGGCCCGCGCTGGGGAACCACCATGTGGGAGCGCGCGATCACGATGCGCAGCAGGCAGGTTGCAAATCGCTGTGACCTCGTGATCGCGAACTCGGGACCGATGGTTCCGGTTCTCCAGTCCTATGGGATCACTTCTCCCATCAGGATGATCCCCGTTGGAATCAATCACGAGGTGTTCGCGCAAGCACGGCGAACGGGTGCGGTACGCCGGCGGATCGGGATCTCGGACGCTTCGAAGATGATCTTGTACGTCGGTCGGATCGGGGCTGAGAAGTCGGTCGACCTTCTGGTGCCAATGCTCAACCACCTGCGCCGGCGATTCGATGCCGAGCTGGTGCTTTGCGGCCAAGGGGCGCAAGAAGATGCGATCAGGGTGGCGGCCGCACGATTGGATCTGGCCGGCCACGTCCACCTCGCGGGCGTCATCCGCGACCAGCGGGAGCTCGCGATGTTCTACGGCGATGCCGACGTTTTCGTTTTCCCCTCCCAGACCGACACATTTGGGCTGGTTGTGCCCGAGGCTCAGGCGGCCGGGTTGCCCGTGGTCGCTGTGGGCGTCCTGGGCTCGACCGACACGATTCACGATGGCGTCAGCGGTCTTCTGGCAAGTCCCGAGCCGCGGCATCTGGCCATGCAGGTTGGCCGGATTCTTTCGGATTCCGCCTTGGCGGATCACCTCCGGGCCGGTGCCAGGCGGCACTCGCTCGAGTACAGCACACGCCTGATCGCGATCCGGCATGTGGACGCGTACACAGATCTCGTCACCCGCCGGGCAAAGGTTGGCGCGAACTGATGCGGCCGATCTTGCGGCTGCGCGAGGCGCCGAGCATGCTACGCGCGGAATGGCGGATGTCGACGCGGTCACCGAGCCGATGTCAAGAAGCGCGGCTGTAGACCACTTCGGCGCTTGGGCGCGCTGGTGGCTGGCGGGAACCGCGGCCGATTGGGGCTATGTCGCGCTCAGCGCCGGACTCATTGCGGGCGGCTACTTCGACGCCTGGATCAACCGCCACCTGCTGGTCCGCACCTGGGAGCACGCGCTGCCGCAAGCTGCATGGGCGGCGATAACCATCTATCTCGGGGTGTGGGCATTCGTCTCCTTTCGGCGCGACCACGATCTGCGGACCGCGGTGCCAGAGGGTTACGGGCTGGCCGTCGTCGGTTGCGCGGTGTTCCTCGCCGGGATTGTGATCAACGTCTGGTGGGCGACCGCCTTCGCGACGGACTTCGGCGTTCCGGCAATCTTTCGCCCGCCCAATCTTATGGAGATCGGCGCGGCTGCCCTGATCGTGAGCGGCCCACTCAGGGCCTCTGTTGCGAGGGGCGAGCTCATGGCCGCGCCCACCGCTGTCCTATCGGCTGCTCTCCTGCTGGCCGCTGTGACGTTCTTCTCTCAGTTCGATGACCCCTACATCGACCAGTACGCGGCCTCCCCTCCTCCACCGACAAGTCAATTCGACCTGTTCAACTACAAGGAGGAGATCCTGGGTGCGGTCGGGCTGATGATGCAGGCGGCTGCCGTCACCGGGGTGATTCTGTGGACTCTGCGGCAGACCAGGCTGCCCACCGGCAGCATCACCCTGATGATCACCGTGGCAGGCTTTGCGGCCGCCACGCAACAAGGCAGGTACGAGGTGGTCCTCGTTGCGGCTGCCGTCGGCCTCATCAGCGAGATCGCACTGATCGTGGCTCGCCCGAGGGCGGATCGGGACCTGAGCATGCTGTTGTTCGCGGTCGCGGTCGGCAGCCTGCTGAGCGGTGGCTACCTGCTCTACCTTGGGCTGGGACCCGGGACCTGGTGGCCGCCCGACATGATCTACGGGTCAATCGTTGCCTGCGCGCTGGTTTCGGCGCTGATCAGCTATGTGATCTTCCCCAGCTCGGATGCCCTTCGTGCGGCGCTCGTCCTGTGGCCGGCGCAGGCTCAGGACTCGTCGCGTACCGCACCAGAGGTGACAGTCGAGCGTGTCGAACACGCGCTAAAAGTCCTTCACAGCACCCGGGACCTGGCGGAGAGCCCGCTGGTCGGCCTCCATAGCGTGCCATCCCCGACGGCCGCCTCCCTTCGCGAGACGATCGAAGGTGCAATCGAGCATCTGAAGTCCTCCTCGTTCCAGCTCGACGCCCAGGCCGGCGAGATCCTCTACCTGTATTACGTGCGCAGGATCGGCGGCCACTATCCCGTCACCATCCGGGTCGGGCTCAGTCGAGCCGCTTACTTCAACAGGCGTTCGTACGGCGTGAGGCGCCTCGTCGACCGCCTCCGGGAGCTCGAGGAGTCCGCCGCTCCGGTCTGAGCGCCGACTCGTCGTCTCGCAGACAGGTCCGGATTCAGTCCAGAACCTAGTCCAGACACGCTCCGGACTTCTGATGTACCGGTTCGCCCAAACGCTCCGCGTCGACGGCTCCTCCCAGGGGCCGAAGGAGGAGCGAAATGTTCTGGCAACTCAGTTCTCGACCGGCGAGGCGTCGGCGGGCACCCAGCCCGCCTGTGGAGCGGCTCGACGTCAGCGACCTGCATTTTGCCGAGCACATGGCGACCGGTTTGGAGGTCGATCTTCCAGGCCGCGGAACCGCCTTCGTCCGGATCGCGGATGGACCGCCAGGCGCACGGACCGTCCTGCTTGTGCACGGCATGCTCGCCACAGCCGACCTCAACTGGTCGCTCGCGATCCCGACCTTGTCCTCACGTTTCAGGGTGGTGGCGCCGGACCTTCGAGGTCATGGGCGTGGCACTCCGACCCGCAGGTTCGCCGCCGATGAGTGCGCCGACGACCTGGCGGCAATAGTGAACGCGCTCGATCTTGGACCGGTGATCGTCGTCGGCTACTCGCTGGGTGGCATGGTCGCGCAGGTCTTCATGCACCGTCATCCGGAACTGGTGGTCGGACTCGTACTGTGCGCCACAGCGTGCAGCTTTCAGGTGCCGACGGAGCAACCGGCGGTCCGGTTCGTCGCCGGGGCGGCCAGGCGCATGCCCGAGGGTCTGCGGCGGGCGGCGATGCTGGCACTGCTCAGGCCACGTTCGGCAAATTCCCCCCGGGGCCGCTGGCTGATGGCCCAGGTGCGCGCACACGACACCCGAGCTCTGTTGGAGGCCATCGCCGAGGTTGCCAACTTCAACTCGGAGGCATGGATTGGCGCCACCGCTTGCCCGGCCGCGGTGATCGTGACGATGGAAGACCGCGTGGTCTCCCCAGCGTCCCAGCGCCTGATGTCGGACTCGCTCGCCGAATCCACCGTCTACGAACTGGCGGCCGACCACTTCGCGTGCGTGAAGCTCCCCGATGAGTTCAACGCCACTCTGTTGACCGCATGCGTCGGTTTGGGGTCATGAGAGCCCGACTGACCTCGCACGTCCTGCCGTGGCGTTGCCTGGTCTTTCTCGTGATCGCGGAATCGGCATGTACGGAGTCGAACGCTTCGTCCAGGATAGGGCCGTCGCCGGCTCGGGCGAACGGACGATGCTGTCGGCGTGGCAGCTGTGTTCTCCTCAGGGCAGAACCAGGCCACCACTTGTTGGCAAGCACGACCTCATGCCGGCTGAAAACCCAAGAGCAGAACAAGTCACCGAACACGGACTCCGAATGGCCGGTGTGGTCTCGGCACGATCACCCCACGGGCTCTGGCTCGTCGAGCGGCTGAAGGCGCGGCGACCCACATGCCGCGCCTGCGCGCCACAGTGAAGGATCGTGTCTAACGGGCAGGTGAGATTACCGTCACGGAGTTGCCTCTCCCGTTCGTCGCGTAAATGTTGCCGGTCATAGGATGTGCTGCTACTCCAACCGCTCCGCCGGCTAGCGGGATAGTCCTGACTACGGTGTTTGTCGAGACATCAATCACTTTCACGCCGCTCGAGTCGGCCACGTAGATGTTGCCATCGCGCTCGTTGAAGGCGACACCAATGGGAAATGCGCCCATCGGTATCGTTGCGGTCACTTGGTTGGTTCTGCCGTCGATCACGCTGACTGCGTTTGCGTAGTAGTTCGCAACAAAAAGTGTGTTCGTCGGTCTCGCGTATGCGATTCCAAGTGACGGAGATGGCATTGCGATGGTTGTCGTCACGGCGTCGGTCCGACCGTCAATTACTGTGACATCGGCGATCTGTGAATTCGCGACATACAGATCGCCATTCTGTCCGTCATACGCGATCCCAAAAGGCATCGAACTCGTCTCGAGTTGAATCGTATGGATCACCTGGTGCGTGGCTCCATCCAGGACTGCTACCCAATCGGGATGTGCGACCGCGATGTAGACGTTGCCGTTGCGCTCGTTGACTGCTACTCCAAAGGGCGAGGAACCGACTTCTATCGGCTCGCCAAGTACGCTTCGCGTCTTGCCATCGATCGCGGTGACCTTCACATACTGCTGGCAAGACACGTAGACGATGTCTGTCCGTTTGTCATAGCCCACACCGAACGGATGAGCACACTCGTTGCCGCCGGCGAGCGGAATCGTGGCCACGACAAGGTTGGTTTGGCCGTCGATGACCGAAACATCATCCGAGAAGATGTTGGCGACATACACGTCGCCAGTGCGCTGATCGATGGCCAGCCAAGCCGGGGTATCCCCGACAGAGATAGTGGCGAGCACACTGCCGGGGCCGGCGCGTGAAAGACCCTTGCCCCTCACCGTCACGACGACCTTGTCTAGCACTGCTCCGGTGCTTGGGTCAGAGACAAACACGGCCAGGGTGCCAACTTGGTTCTCGCCGGCAAAGAACTCAGACGGGTTGAAGTGCACCTCTACGGTGCAACTCATGCCGGGAGTCAGAACGACGACTACGACAGACGGGCAAGTCCCAAAGCCAGGCGAGATGTCATCCGGCGCCCTGAATTCGTCCTGTGTAACTGCCAGATCTGCCGAACTCTCGTTAGTCACACTCACAACCTTGGACGCCTCGCTGCCAACCGGGATTGCGCCAAAGTTGACGTGGGTGGGGCTCACCGTCACGCGCACAGGTTGCGCGGCGAGAACAGACGACGCGGAGATCGCGCCTCCCGCCACCAGAGCTAGAACGACGCAAGTTGAAACGACTTTTATCGTGGGATCAGGCTATGGCCGCTGTACGCCGATCGCAAGGGGCCGTAGGTCCTAAAGGGGCCTGGGCATTTGTCCTGCACGACCGCCGATCTTGCATGCGGGGAGCCTGTGACGTTGCTTGTTGATCGAGGCGGCGTGCGAGCGCTCCGCCCCGCCGGCGCTTTGACGTCGGTGATGGTTCCTGCCGCTCCGTTCGGCTATGACGTCATCGAAACGTTCTGCCACCGAGTGCACTTCTTTGCTTCTAACCTGACGGCGGCGAGCTGGGTTTCCGAGCAGCCAGGTATGGCTTTGCTGCCGGTCGAGACAGCGTTCGAGCTGGGCCGCGCGCTGAGCCAGCACATCCCAGGAGCCAGGAAATGAGGATAACAGTCCAATATTTCGATGGCTGCCCGCATTGGAAAATTGCCGAGCTGCGCGTCGGCTTTCGTAGCTCACCCACGATCCTCCTCGACGGCAGGGATCCGTTCGCCAGCGGCGACGAGCCGATCGGTCTGGGCTGTCGAGTCTTCAGGACGGAAGACGGTGTTCAGGGCTCGCCGACGGAGGCTCAACTGCGCGACGTGATCACGCGGAACATCTGAATCTGTCGTTCGGATCCAGGACGCGAGCCGGCGGACTCGTGCCGCCCGCCGGCTCCGAAACCTCCGCCGCTACTGCTTGACGTATACGTTCATTCCGGCGATTTGCCGGTTGAAGCCACCGACTCCCGGAACGACGAGGCGGACACCCTCCGCTGCGCTTGCCGGCGGCGAGCCGATGACGCAGTAGATGGTGAGGGTTGCCGGCTGAGGATCGAACGGGGTTGTGGCCGTCACGTCAAGCACGACTCGACCGCCACACAGGTTGTCCGGAATTGGGTTACCGAACACGACGCCACAGCCATATGGCTGAAAGTCGACGAGACCGTTGACGGTCCAGTCGCCCGCGAACGTGGTGCCGTCGGCGCCGGTGAACGTGAAGGACCCGCCGCCGCTCGCGAACTTCGGATGAGTGCCGAACTGTCCCTCGCCCATGACACTGATCGTGTCGCCAAGCGGCGATTGTGCGACGTTGGTGACCTCGAGGAAGAACTCGTACGTGGCAGATTCGTCGTTCGGCTCTGTCGCTTTTGCCGCGGCGGGCGACGCGATCGTGAAGACCAGTGCCAGCAGGAAGACGAAACCGGCCCGTTTCTTCATATCACCTTCTCCCCAGATGACTTGACGCCTAACTTTTCGGCCGCCGCTCGCACCCAGCATGGGGCATCCTGACGGCGACGGTCCGCGACCCGTGCGCCGACTAAAAATCGCCGCTGCCGCTGCCTCCTTCAACTCTCCCAACAGAAATACTGATCCTGCCCAGGCGGCTTTGCAAACGCTCCCAATCTTGTTGTCGGCGCGTACTGGAACTTGCGGTTCACCGTCGGCGGCCGCGGCCGAGCGGGCTCGAACCTGAACTCGGCAAAGGGGTCTCGACCTGAACAGGATCCTGTGCGACCGGCTTGATCGGGACCACACATAAGCATCTGATGAGACTTTGGCTGAGGTTAACCTCGCACCTCTACTGAGGTTCTAGCGGAGGCCCTTAAGAGATGTCTTGCCGCCGGCGACCACCTCGAGCTCCGCCCACATGCCGCTGGCCTCGTTGCCGCCGACCAACGACGCGATGCGGTAGCTGGCGACTTCCGCGGGCTCGAACAGGAAGCTGCTGGATTGACCGGGGCTGAGTCCACTCTGCGGATCGGACGTCGTCCAGGCCGGATCGACAGGTGCCTTCGAATGCGCGCCGCTGACGACCGAACACGAGTTGGGCACGGTGCCGTGATTTTGGCACTGAATAGTGACCTGCCAGCCGACCGGCACCGTCAGCAACAAGGTACCGCTGGCGTAGCCGTTGTAGTTGAACTGGTTGTCCGTGGCGGGATGGCCGGCAATCAGCGTGATGACAGCCGATCGCGACGACTCGTCGACGTGGATGAACTGAGCAACGTCGGGCTGTACTCCCGTTCCGCTTCCCTGAAGCGGATCGCAGGCCGCTGCAAGCAGCAGAATGGCGACTATGAAGCCGGCGCCTCGGAATCCACCTCCAAAGCTGATTGTGTGGTGGGAGGCCCTAGAGACTTGGCAGCACCTCGCATTTTCGCTTCCGGTCTTCGCGGTGCTGACCTTCCTCATCAATGTCGGACCCTTCAACCAACCCATTCTGCGCTCGATCTTTTACGGACTGTTCGAGGGTGCCGTGCTCAGCGGTTTGCTCGCGGTCGCTACCCGAACCGAGCGCGGCCGCCGCCGCTGAGAAGGACTCCCGTACAAAGCGGATGAAGGGTTCGAAGCCGCGCCGTCTCATTAAGCTGAGCTTTACGTCCTGTTTGCCCAAATTGAAGGAATAAGACCGCTGTAGCGGTCGTGTCAGTAACACTGGAGCTTCGCCCTCGCGCGCGTGGATTACTACATGACGTACTACATCAGGCGCCCTTCGCGGGCGCCATCGAGATCAATCACGCACGGCTGAAAACCGTGAGACCCTCCGGTTCGAGCCGAGTTCAGGTTCGCGAACGAGAATTTGAGTTCAGTTGGACGGTCGGGGGTCCGGTCTAAAACTGACGGACATCGGTGACACTAGGGCCTCCATTTAACGAGGGAGGAGGCCACCGTGACCGGGCCCTCCAAGATGGGCATGTATCTCAAGCGCTACCACCAGGTCACCGTCAGCGCGTCTGGAATCTGGCGGATCTCAGACGCAACGGTCTAAACCGGCTCCCGACGTCTCAGCGCTACAAGCGCCACAAGAACCGCGAATGATGATCGCGATGCGTTGAGTCACACAATCCTCTTCTTGTATCAGACGCTGAATCGCCCATCAGGAACCCGCGCGTGCTGGTGCCTCGCCAAGACGCGGCCCAGCCAGATGCTCCACGCGGGGTAAAGGATGAACGTGCCGATCCACCCCAGCATCCCGAACCAGATCCAACCCGGGGCGGTATCCACGTTGTCAATGCCCATAGCTATGCCTGGTGCCGAGGCCAAGCCGACACCCATGGTGGCACCGGCGGCGACGCCAAGCGTGGAGAGTCGTTTTGGCAATCGCGGATCGCCCCTCATCGATCGGTTCAGCGCCATCAGCCACAGCCCGATCAGGGCGAAACCGAAGTTCGACACCAGGCCGGCCAACAGGAATCCGGTCATCTTCGAAATCACCAGTGCCGAGCCGACGACGGTGATGCCAGCGCCGAGCGTTGCCGCGGAGGTCGCGACGGCAGGGGTTCGAAAGCGTGCGCCTCGACCCTGACGCCTGAGCTCCAGGGCGAGCAGCGCGCTTGCGACACCGACTGCTCCGTTGCCCAGGTCGTTGATAGTGCCGAAAGGTTCACCTTTTACGAAGAACAGCGCCAGGCTGGCCACGCTCGCCAGCCCAACCGCGCCGAGGCAGATGGCAAGGCGGTCAACACGTCCTCCGGATTTGATGACCATGGTCGCCTCAGGCGTTGTGCAGCCGCCGCGCAGACAGCACGACCCAGGCCA
>WNGL01009869.1_pt1 | contig 11039 bp, 9 predicted proteins | sample 5400591 | NCBI WGS metagenome assembly WNGL01 (sample SAMN13153377, study PRJNA577476) | soil metagenome | isolation source: 80 cm soil or saprolite under Garry oak tree replicate 1 | place: USA:California | collected 2016-06-15
AGGGCCCGGTCGAGCGCCTCGATGAGCTTGAACACCGAGACGTCGGCGAGCCCGTCGGGGCCCTCCGGCGCCGCCGGCCGCTCCGCCCGGGCCCGGCGCACGAACACGGCGCGATCGAGGATGTCGCGCGAGCCGAGCTCCTCCCCGGCCGCCTTGTACTTCTGGTACTCGAGCAGCCGCCGCACGAGCTCGGCGCGCGGATCGACCCCGGCGTCCTCCGCGGCGGGCGCGTCCTCTGCCACCTCGGTGCGCGGGAGGAGCAGCTTCGACTTCATGAGGACGAGCTGCGCCGCCATGTGCAGGAACTCGCCCGCGACGTCGATGTCGAGCTCCCGGAGCGCCTCGAGCGTCTGCAGGTAGCTCTCGGTGATCTTCGCGATGGGGATGTCGAAGAGATCGACCTCGTGCTCCTTCACCAGATGGAGGATGAGGTCGAGCGGGCCCTCGAACGGCGGCTCCCCCGCGCGGAGGGGCGGGAGCGCGATGCGGAACGCCTCCGCGGCGGCGCGAGCGCTGGGCTCGGCCTCCTCCTGCGCGGCGCCGCTTTCGGGGTCCCTGACCATCCGGCGGGAGGCTATCCGATCCGCATCGCCTGGCGGACCTGCACCATGGTGCGCTCGGCGACCTCGCGGGCGCGGCGGTTCCCGTCCGCAACGATGTCGTCGAGGTCCTTCGGGCGGGCGAGGAGCGCCTGGCGCTTCTCGCGCATCCGCTCCTGCTCCGGCCCGAGCCGCTCGAGCAGCTTCCTCTTGCAGTCGACGCAGCCGATCCCGGCGGTCCGGCAGTTCGTGTCCACCCAGGCGACCGTGTCGGGCGTGGAGCAGACCTTGTGCAGGTAGAAGATCCCGCAGACGTCCGGGTTCCCCGGATCCTTCCGGAGCTTGCGGGCCGGGTCGGTGACCATCCCCATGATCTTCTTGGTGGTGGACTCGACGCTCTCGCCGAGCTCGATCGCGTTCCCGTAGCTCTTCGACATCTTGCGGCCGTCGGTGCCGAGCACCTTCGCGGCCTCGGTGAGGAGCGGCTGCGGCTCGGGGAAGACCTCGCCGTAGTGGAAGTTGAAGCGGCGGACGATCTCGCGGCAGAGCTCGAGGTGCGAGACCTGGTCCGCGCCCACCGGGACCCGCGTGGCCTTGTAGAGGATGATGTCCGCCGTCATGAGGACCGGATACCCGAGGAAGCCGTAGAGGGCGAGGTCCCGGTCGGTGACGTTCTCGCGCATCTCCTTGTAGGAGGGCGATCGCTCGAGCCAGCCGAGCGGCGTGATCATCCCGAGGAGCAGGTAGAGCTCGGCGTGCTGCTTCACCTGGCTCTGCACGAAGAGCGTCACCTTCGCCGGGTCGACGCCCGCCGCGATGAAGTCGACGAACATGTCGCGCTCGCTCTGCTGCACGATCTCGGTCCGGTCGTAGCTCGTCGTGAGCGCGTGCCAGTCGGCGCTGAAGTAGTAGCAGTCGTACTCGTCCTGGAGCCGGACCCAGTTCGCGAGCGCGCCGTGGAGGTGGCCGAGGTGGAGCCGCCCGGTGGGGCGCATGCCGCTGACGACGATGGGACGCGGGGTGGCCATGGGAGGTCCTGAGGGCTAGGCGCCGGCGATCGCGCCGATGAGCCGCTCGAGCAGGGAGACGACGAACATGCGCGGGCCGGTGAGGAACCCGCGCCCGAAGAAGAGGAGCCCGAGCAGCAGGAAGGGCGCGATCCGCGAGAACGTCTCCCAGGCCGGGCGCAGGCGGTAGGGCATGAGCGCGTCGGCGACGTGGCTCCCGTCGAGGGGCGGGATGGGGAGGAGGTTGAAGATCGCGAGGCTCACGTTCACGAGGATCATGATCCCGAGGAGCTCCGAGGCGCCCTGGCCCCGCTCCACCGCGTCCGGCGCAAACCGGATGAGGAGCGCGTAGACGACGGACGAGGCGACGGCGAGGGCGAGGTTCGAGAGGGGCCCTGCGGCGGAGATGAGGATGCTCCCCTTCGCCATCGAGATGCCCCGGCGGATCCGCCGGACGTCGACCGGGACGGGCTTCGCCCAGCCGAACGGGACCCCCATCAGCGGAAGGAGGAGGGTCCCGATGGGATCGATGTGGGGGATGGGGTTCAGCGTGAGCCGACCCATCCGGGCAGCAGTGTCGTCGCCGAGCTTCCAGGCGGTCCACGCGTGGAAGAACTCGTGGACGGTGAGCGAGAGGACGAGCGGGATGAGAAGCATCACCCGCTGGAGGAGCGCGGCCTGATCCAACGTGACCTCGGAGAGAAACCGGGTGTTTAGCAGCGCGACGGCGGCGGGTCAACGCGCCTTGCGGCGAGCGGGGTGCGAGCTCCGCGAAGGGGGAGCGAGTGTCCCCGCGCGCGGATGATGCCGGTCGTAGAGCCGCCGGACGTGCGTCCGGTCCACGTGCGTGTAGATCTGGGTGGTCGACACGTCCGCGTGCCCGAGCATCGCCTGGACGGCGCGCAGGTCGGCCCCGCCCTCGAGCAGGTGGGTCGCGAAGCTGTGGCGGAGCTTGTGGGGGGAGATGGCCCGCTCGATCCCCGCGAGGCGGGCGCTGCGCGCCACGATCTTCGCGAATCCCTGCCGCGTCATCCGGCCGCCGCGCGGCGTCACGAACAGGTCCTTCGAGCGCCGGCCCCGGAGCAGCGCCTCGCGCGCCGAGAAGAGGTAGGCGCGGACCGCCTCCGCGGCGGGGGCGCCGATCGGCACGAGCCGCTCCTTCCCGCCCTTGCCGCGGGCGACGAGCACCCGGGTCTCGAGGTTCACGTCGTTGAGCTCGAGCGAGACGAGCTCCGAGACCCGCAGCCCGGTCGCATAGAGGAGCTCCAGCATCGCCCGGTCGCGGCGTCCGGCGGCGCGTCGCGGCTCCGGGACCGCGAGCAGCGCGAGGACCTCCTCGCGCGAGAGGAGCGACGGGAGCCTTCGGCCGGGGCGCGGGGCGTCGATCTCGTCCGTGGAATCGTGCGGCGCGAGCTTCTCCCGGACGAGGACGCCGTGCAGCTGGCGGATGGCGGAGAGGGCGCGCGCCTGCGACCGCGGGGACAGCCCGAGCTCGACGAGCCGGGCGAGGTGCGCCTGGACCTCGGCGCGGCCGACGGCGGCCCACTCCTCGACCCCGAGCGACTCGAGGTGCTCTACGTAGCGCCGAAGGTCGCGCCCGTAGGCGTCCACGCTGTTCGCCGCGAGGCCCTTCTCGATCCGGGCGTGGGAGAGGAACAGGTCGAGGGCGGGTTCGAGCGGCACGGGACCGACGATATCGCCGCGGGCGGGCGCGTCCAGCTTCCGGCCGCTGGACCGCGCTACTGCGCCAGATCCCTCACGTCGCCCTTCCCTTCCCGGATCACGACCGGCTCCGGGCCGGAGAGGTCGATCACCGAGGAGGCCTCGTTCGGGCGGTAGCCGCCGTCGAGCACGAGGTCGAGGCCGTGGCCGAGCTTCTCCTTGATGTCGTGGGCGTCGATGAGCGTCTCGCCGTCGGGCGTGGCGGCGGAGGTGGAGACGATGGGGTGGCCGAGGCGACGCACCAGCTCGAGCGCGATGGGGCTGTCCGGGATCCGGATCCCGACCGTCTTCTGCCGCCGCAGCATGAGGTCCGGGACGAGGCGCGTCGCGGGGAGGATGAACGTGAAGGGCCCCGGGACCTTGCGGCGCAGCACGCGGTAGGCGGCGTTCTCGACGATAGCGTACCGGGCGATCTCCGCGAGGTCCTGGCAGATGAAGGACAGCTCGTGGGTCTTCGGGAGCTGCTTCAGCTGGTAGATCCGCTCGATGGCGCGCTTGTCGAAGAGGTCGCAGCCGAGCCCGTAGTAGGTGTCCGTCGGGAACGCGACGAGGCCGCCGGACGAGAGCACCGAGACGGCTCGCTCCACCACGCGCGGCTGCGGATGGGCGGGATCGATCTCGACGATGGGCGCGACCGTCATGGTGCGCGTTTCTTAGCAGCTTTCCCGGCGGGGTCCCAGCTTCCGGCCAGCGCCAGGGATGCACGCCGCGTGGAGCAGGCTCCTCCACGTCACCGCGCCCCCCGCGCTCGAGCGCCGAGGCGAGGGCGGCGATATCACCCGTGGACTCACCCTCGATCACAGATGAAACCGCCCGCCCGGAGGACCCGGGCGGGCGATGGTGAGTCGACCTCGTGGCTTTGGATCAGCCCCGGCTCTTGCCGCGCTCGATCAGCTCCCGGACCTTCTGGCCGCCCTTCTTCCCGATCTCCTCGTAGAAGGCGTGGCCCCGCTCGTCCCGGACGGCGATCCCGCCCTTCCGGCCGGCCTCCGAGACCGTCATGCCGCGGCGCGCCTCTTCGGGCTCCGTGCGCTCTGCGCCGGGCCCCTTGCCATCATCCGCCATGTTCTCCCCCCTGTCCGCGCGCCCCCGCGCGCCCTGCGCCTACCGACCGCCACCGCCCTTGTCGGGCGCCCCCCCGCCAGCGTCCTCGCCTGCGCGGCCCTTCTCGATCAGCTCCCGCACCTTGTGGCCGCCCTTGCGCCCGATCTCCTCGTAGAAGGGCGTACCCCGCTCGGCCTTGATGGTCTCGCCGCCCTTCTTGCCGATCTCCTCGTAGAAGCGGGGCCCGCGCTCGGCCTTGACCGTGTCGCCGCCCTTCTTCCCGATCTCCTCGTAGAACTTCCGGCCGCGCTCGGCCTTGACGGTCTCGCCGCCCTTCTTGCCGATCTCCTCGTAGAACTTCCGGCCCCGGGTCTCGCGGACGCGGACGCCCCCCTTGCGACCGGCCTCAGAGACCGTCATCGCCCCCTTGCTGCCACCCTTCTTCTCTTCAGCCATGGATCGCCCCCGTGCTCTCCTGGAGCACAATGTGATCGCTGCGCCGATGCTGGCGCAGGGCCCGACCGAGCACGTGCTCGGCGATGACCTCCGCCATGTCGAGGCCCGTCGCCTCGAGGATCCCCCGCCAGCTGGGGTTTCCGTTCACTTCGAGGACGGTCGCGCCCTCGCCGGAGGGCACGAGGTCCACCCCGGCGTAGTCGAGCCCGAGCGCGACGGCGGCCGCCTCGGCGGTCGCCGCGACCTCCGGTCGGAGCGCGACGCGCTCCGACGTGGCCCCGCGCTCGACGTTGGTGCGCCACTCGCCGGCAGGGGCGCGGCGCGCGATGGCCGCCCTCGCCCGGCCGCCCACCACGAACACGCGCAGATCGAGCCCCCGGTGCGGCGCCCACGACTGGAGGTAGACCGACCCGTCCCGCGCCACCCGCTCGCGCACCTGTGCACGGCCGGCGGCGTCCGGCCGGACCCGCTCCACCCCGTCCCCCAGCGAACCCGAGAGCGGCTTCGCGACCGCCTCGCCGATGACCTCGAGGGCACGTTCCGCGTCCTCGGCGGACTGCGCCACCGCGGCGCGCGGTGTAGGCACGCCGGCGAGCCGGAGAAGCCAGGAGGTGCGGAACTTGTCCTGCGCCGCGAGCAGCGGCTCGAGGCGGTTCACGACCAGCGCCCCGGTCCCCTCGAGCGCCCGGTAGATCTCGAACTGCACGTCCGGGTCGCCCGCCCGGCCGAGGCCGCGGGCGAGCAGGAAGCCGTCGAACGCGTCGGCCGGCTCGCCCCCGGCGAGCACCACGACCTCGTCTTGGTCCACCCGGGTGCCGAGGGCGGCGGGATCGATCGCGACCGCCTCCGCGCGGCGCGCGCAGGAGGCGAGCAGCCGCTCGCTGTGCCAATCCGCTGCCGGCCAGGCGGTGACGACCCCGATCCGGATGACGCGCTCCATGCCCAGGCCAGCTTCCCTTCCCCTACCCCGTCTGCCCGGTGGAATGGTGGGCACGCGCCGCTACCTGGACAAGAGCGCGCCATCCCGGGTGTTTTCCGTGGGTGTTGCCGGGGCCGCGGACGGCTCCTCGGGGGGCCGGGACTCGCGCCCCGGAGGCCCGGGCCCGGGGCGCCCGGCCGGTCGCTCCGGGGGACTCTCGCTGGGTCTACTCGGGGCGTCCGAGCGCGGCCGTCACCGCGCCCACGACCTGCGCCGCGCGCTCGCCCTCGAGCCGCCCGCCTTCGGAGGTGCGGACGTAGAAGGCGTCCGCGGCGCGGTGGCCCTCGGTGGAGATGCGCGCGAGGTCCACCGTGAGTCCGAGGTCGAAGAACGTGCGCGAGAGCGTGTGGAGGAGCCCGACGCGGTCGGCGCAGAACACGTCGACGACCGAGTGCGATCGCGCGCTGTCGTTGTCGATGACGACCTTCGTCGCGACCCGCGGGAGTGGCTTCTGCGGGAGCGAGGAGGCGCGCAGGCGCCGGGCCATGAGGGCGTCGAGCGACTCGGCGCCCGAGAGCACGCGCGCCAGGTCGTCGCGCGCGGCACGCCACCGCGCCGGCTCGACCGGCCCCTCCTCCGGCCCGCGCAGCTCGAACACGTCGAGCGCGAGGCCTGCGAGCCAGCCGAGCGCCGGCTCGTTCGACGTCGAGAAGACCTCGGCGTGCTGGATGTCGATGCGGTGGGCGGCGAGGACGCCGGCGATGGTGGCGAGGAGGCCGGGCCGGTCGCGCGCGGTGATCGCCACCTCGGTGTGCCCGAGATCGGCGCGACGGCGCGCGATCGCGCCGAGGACGCGCCCGCGGCCGAGCGAGAGGAGCCGCAGGTGGCGCGGGGCGAGCCCCGCCGGCTCGGTGAGGAAGTAGCGGGCGGGCATCGCCGCGGCGAAGCGGTCGTAGTCCTCGACGCGGACGCCCCAGCCGCGCTCGTTGAGCGCGTCGAGCGCGAGCTCGCGGCCGACGGACTCGGCGGTGCCGGGCGAGGGGCGCCGCTCGCCGCCGCGCAGCACCTCGCGGGTCTTCTGGAAGAGCTCGCGGAGGAGCCGCGCCTTCCACTCGGTCCAGGTCCGCGGGCCGACGGTGGCCATGTCGGCGTAGGTGAGGAGGTAGAGCTTCTCGAGCCGGTCGAGCGTGCCGACCTCCTCCGCGAACGCGTGGATGAGGTCCGGGTCCGAGAGGTCGCGCCGCTGGGCGATGGCCGACATCCGGAGGTGCTTCAGGACGAGCCACTCGATGTCGGCGGCGTCGTCGGGATCGACCCCCATCCGCACGCAGGCGTCGGCCGCGATCTGGGCGCCCACCATGGAGTGGTCCTTGCCCGACCCCTTCCCGATGTCGTGGAAGAGCGTCCCGAGGTAGAGGCCGAGCGGGCGCTTCATTCCCTGCATCAGCTCGGCGAGCCCCTCCTCCTTCACGTCGCCGCAGCGGAGCGCGAAGAGGCGGCGCACCGCGAACAGCGTGTGAACGTCGACGGTGTACACGTGGTAGACGTCGATCTGCCGCCGGGCGGTGACGCGCGCGAACTCCGGGGCGAGCTTCTGCAGGACCCCGAGCTCGTGCATGAGCGTGAGGAACCGCCCGCGCGTCCCCGCGCGCGTGAAGCACGAGAGGAGCTCCTGGTTCAGCTCGCGGTCCTCCGCCGCCTGTGCCGGGAGGTCCTCGGCCGCCTGCGCCGCGAGGTCGCGCGCGTACGGGTAGAGGTCGTACCCCTCGCGGTCCGCGGTCGCGAAGAGCCGGACCAGGGCCGCGGGCGAGCCGCGCAGCACGTCCTTGTCGACGACGGTGAGCCGCCCGCGGAAGACCTTGAGCTCGCCGCCCGGGAGCAGCCGGTCCGCGGCGCGGGTCGGCTGCCCGCGGAGGACCGGGATCGGGCGCTCCGCGCCGATGGTCGCGGCGGGCGGCGGCACCATCCGCCAGCCCATCGCCGACTGCGGCTCGAGGCAGCGGTCCACGATCGCGTCGCACGCGACGAGCACGGTCTTCGCGGCGAGGTAGTAGTGGCGCATGAACGACTCGACGCCGCTCCCCTTCTCGCCGTCGAGGTAGCCGAGCGCGGTCGCGACCTGGGGCTGGATGTCGAACGTCAGCTGGTCCCACTTGCGGCCGGCGACGTAGTGCATCTCGTTCCGGACCCGCCAGAGGAAGTCGCGGGCGCGACGCATCTCGCGGATGTCCCGGTCCGGGAGGAGCGCGCGGGAGAGCATCTCGGTGAGGCCGGCGATCTTGAACCGGACGCGAGCGAGCCAGAGCGCGGAGTGCACGTCGCGAAGGGCGCCCTCGGACTCCTTCACGTTCGGCTCTAGCAGGTAGAGGGAGTCGCCGAACCGGTCGCGGCGGGACCGCATCTCGTCGAGCTTGTCGGCGAGGAACTTCTCGACCTTCGCCTGGGAGAGGCCGTGCAGCTCCTCGCGCTCGAGCTCGCGGAAGAGCACGCGGTCCCCCGCCATGTAGCGGAGGTCGAGGAGCGCGGTGCGGGCGGTGTGGTCCTCGGAGGCGAGCTGGTCGCAGGCCTTGAGGTCGCGCACCCCGTATCCGACCTCGAGCTTCAGATCCCAGAGCGAGTAGAGGAACCGCTCGCTCGCGGTCTTCACGAACGCGTCCGGGCCGCGCTCGGCGTGGAGCACGAGCAGGTCGACGTCCGAGAACGGGGCGAGGTCGCGCCGGCCGTAGCCGCCGAGCGCGAGGAGCGACACGGGCGAGGAGACCTGCTCCGTCGCGGCGGCGGCGACGGCGCGCTCCCAGAGCGTGACGACGATCCGGTCCATCGCGGCGCTCTGGAGGCGGACGACGGTGTGCCCGCTCGCCCCGGCGCGGTGGACGTCGGCGATGTACTTGCGCTGCGCGGTGAAGTCGACCTTCACGTCGCCGGTGGGCGGCGGCAGGCCCGCGAGGCGCGCCTCGAACTCGTACGGCGCGGCCTCGGGGAGGACGGCGTGCTGGGTCTCCGGGACGAGCATGGACCGCGGAGTATAACTTCGGTCCGGGCGCGACGCCGGACCGGATTCAGCGGGCCGCGACCCGGTCGCCGCCGGCGCGCGCGAAGGCGGAGACGGCGCGGGCGATGCCGGTCGCCACCTCCTCCTGGTACCGGACGGAGTCGAGCCGCCGCTCCTCGTCCCGGTTCGAGATGAAGCCGGTCTCGACCAGCACCGCGGGCATCCGCGCGCCGAGGAGCACGTAGAAGAGCGCGCTCTTGACCCCGAGGTCGCGGACGTCGCCGACGTGCGCCCGCACGCCGCCGGTGACCTCGCGCTGCACCATCCGGGCGAGCCGCAGGGACGCGCCCGCGCTCGACTGCGCCTCGAGGTCGGTGAGGATGCGCGTCACCTCCCCGCCGCTCTCGCCGAGGTCGAGGCCGTTCTCGCGCGCCGCGAGCCGGGCCGCGTACCGGTCGGCGGCGGTGTTGAGGAAGTAGGTCTCGACGCCGCTCCGGGTGCGCCGCGGGTGGGCGTTCGCGTGGATCGAGACGAACAGGTCGCCGTGTGCGGTGTTCGCGACGGCGGTCCGGTCCTCGAGGCGGAGGTACCGGTCGTCCCGCCGCGTGAGCACCACCTCGAACCCTGCGCCCTGGAGCTTCTTCGCGAGCCGCTTCGCCATCGCGAGCGTCACGTCCTTCTCGCGGACGCGGCGCGGGCCGATCGCGCCGGGGTCGTGGCCGCCGTGCCCGGCGTCGACGACGATGCGGCGGATCGGGCCGGGGGCCGCGTCGGAGCCCTCCTCCGGCCCCGCGGGCGCGTCGGCCAGGGCGGGCTCGGCGGCGGCTGTCTCGGCGGACGCGGGAGCCGACGCAGGCGCGGGTGCGGGCGCCGGCGCCGCGGCCTGCGGGGCGGGCGCGGGCCGCTCGTGCGTGCCCACGTCGAGGACGAGGCGTGGGGGATCGTCGAGCGCGAAGAGCCGGACCCCGTCGCCACCCGGGAGCTCGAGGACCACCCGGACCGTGTCGGGGCCGTTCTGCGCGGCGCGGACCTTGTCCACCTGCTCGCCGCCGACGGGCCGCGCGAGCGCCGCGCCCGCGAGCACCGCGGGCCGGAGGTCGAGCGCGATGCGGCGGGGCCGCCCGGGCTGGGCGGGGAGCTCGAGCTTCTGCCAGCCGACCCAGTGAGACAGGTACACCGCGACGCGGGTGTAGTCGTCGGACGTCCAGGTGCGGACCTCGGAGACGCGAGCGGGCCCTTCGCCGCCGGACGCGCCGAGCGGGTGGGGCGGGGACGCGGTGGGCGCGAGATCGGCGAGGGCGGCCTCGAGCGCGGGGTCCGGCGGCGAGTCCTCGTCGGAGGCAGGCGGCTCCGCCTTCGACGGCGCGACGGGGGTCGCAGCGGCGGAAGCGGTGGCCGTGCGGACCGGCCGTGCGGGCGCGGCGTGGGCGGTGGCGGTCGCGCGCCGGCGAGCCGCGGGGCGCTCCTCGGCGTCACCGGCCTCCTTCCGGATGGCGCGGGCGAGCGCGGGGGCGTCCTTCGATCCCGCCTTCCCGGCGCGGCCGGCGAGGGAGAGGGCCGACTCGCGATCGGCTTCGTTCGCGGACCAGCGGTAGAGCGCGTACCGGGCGCGGGCCGCCTCGAGGAGCGCGGGGGCGCGGTCCTTGCCGCGCGCCGACCGCTCGAGGTTGCGGATCGCCTTCTCCCACTGATGATGGAACCGGCGCCGGACCGGATCGCGCATGATCGCGATCATCGCGGCCTTCGCCTCGGGGAGCGTGGGCGGCCGCGCGGCGCGGCCAGGCCGGGCCGCCCTGCGCGCAGAGGGACGGGTGCGGGTCGCGGCCTCGCCCATCCCCGGCGCGAGCGCGACGAGGGCGACGACCAGCGTGGCGAGCGCCCGGCGACCCATGATCCGGCACTCTCTCCGAGCGCGATATCTGCGTCGAGTTTCTGGCCGCTCCTCCCGGGGCGCGATCGTCTCGACGCCGGCCTACATGCTCGGCCCCTGGATCGCGCCCGCGCGGCCGGGATCGACAAGCTCGTCTCGGTCGTGCTCGAGATGGCCTGACGCGTATCGGTCCGGGATCCTGCGGCAAATCGGCTCGGTTCACGGTGAGACTCGGTCGCAGCTACTGCGGCAGATCGCCACGCCTTTTTACTTCCCCCGCTTTGAATTCCGGGTAGAGTCCCGCGTCTCTCAAGCGGGCGGATTGGGCCGCCCCACGCATCAGGAGCTAGAAAAGTGACCAAGACCTTCGTCGCAATCTTCGCCGCCGTCGCTCTCTCCTTCGCCTCCAGCGCCTTCGCGGCCGCTCCGACGGGCCCGATCACGCTCCCGGCCAAGCCGGGCGCCGTGACGTTCAACCACGCGAAGCACC
>WNGL01020238.1_pt1 | contig 11037 bp, 11 predicted proteins | sample 5400591 | NCBI WGS metagenome assembly WNGL01 (sample SAMN13153377, study PRJNA577476) | soil metagenome | isolation source: 80 cm soil or saprolite under Garry oak tree replicate 1 | place: USA:California | collected 2016-06-15
CACCTGCGCGACGAGTGCGCTGCGCCGAACACCGACAGCAATCCTGATCGCGTAGTCCTGCTGGCGCTGGAGACCGCGGACGAGGAGGAGCGCGGCGGTGTTGCCGCAGGCGATGAGCAGCACCAGTCCGGCGGCGCCCAGGAGCGGCAGCAGCACGCGGCGTCCGTCGCTGTTCATTTCGGCCGTCAACGAGCGGACGACCGGCGTCGACCCCGTCAGATCGCGATCGCCCGCAGCCTCGCGCGCTGCCAGGATCGTCAGCTCCGCCTGCGCGTCTGCCGGCCGTACTCCGTCCTTCAGGCGGCCGACAACATCCCAGAAAGGCTGCTTCAGTCCCTTGGGGTCGGGAGCGGCGGGCATCCAGAAATCGACGAGTCCGTTGACGTCATAGTTGGGCTCCTTCGACGCGCCCGGCGACGGCAGAAAGCGGACGCCCGGCGGCATGACGCCGATGACGGTCGGCGGCGTGCTCATGCGGCTGATGCGGAGCGTCTTCCCCACGATCGACGGATCGGCGTTGAAGGTCCGCTGCCAGAGGTCGTAGCCGATGATGATGGTCGGCGCCGCATTCGGTCCAACTTCAGACGGCAGGAACGTCCGTCCCAGGATCGGCTGCAATCCGACCGTCCGGAAGTAGTACTCGGTCGCGTACATGCCCTCGATCGACTGGCTTCCCTGGTCGCGGACCAGGAAGTTGAACGACCAGGTGTACGCGCCGATCGCGTCAAAAGACGCGGCATGCCGCTGCCAGTCCAGCCACTGCTCGGCGGCCCACCCCGTCGGGCCGGAGTCCTGCGCTTGACGAGCGGCCACCGGAATCAGGACGAGCCGATCGGGCTGACGATAGGGCGGCGGCGTGAGCAAGACGCCCTGAATCAGGCTGAACACCGCCGCGGTCGCCCCGATCCCAAGCGCCAGCGGCACGACAGCAATCGCGGCGAACCCCGGGTGTTTGCGCAGCATGCGGGCGGCGAGACGCAGGTCACGAAACATCGATCCTCCAGCAGGAGTTTAGACGGTTGCAGGCGCAATAACGTTAGGATCGATCGGCCATGATCACAAGGAGCACGCCGTGACCGATCCCGCCGGAGAAGAAGACGATTTCGCCGCGATGTTCGAGGCCTCGATCAAGGCGAAGCGATTCAAGGAGGGCCAGACGATCGAAGGCACGATCGTGGCCATTGGTCCCGAGGTGGCGTTCATCGATGTCGGCGGCAAGGGCGAGGCCACGATCGAAGTGGACGAACTGAAGGACGAAGACGGCGACATCGAAGTGGCCGTCGGCGATCGCATCCAGGCGATGGTCGTGTCGATCATGGGAGGCCTGCAGCTCTCCCGCAAGCTGGCGAGAGGCGCGGCGACTCTCCGGCAGCTCGAAGACGCGTATCGCACCGGCCTTCCGGTTGAAGGCAAGGTCGAGCAGGAAGTGAAAGGCGGATACGAGGTGCGCATCGCGCGGCAGCGCGCCTTCTGCCCGTTCTCGCAAATCGACATCCACCGGATGGAGCCGGCGTCGCACATCGGCCAGGTGTACGCGTTCCGGATCACCGAATACAAGGAAAGCGGCAGGAACCTCGTCGTCTCGCGACGTGCGCTGCTCGAAGAAGAGCAGCGCGCAAGCGCGGCCGAGGTCCGGCGAACGATCGTCGCCGGCGCAGTGCTGACCGGCCGCGTCGCTTCCGTACGCGAGTTCGGTGCCTTCGTCGATCTGGGCGGCGGCGTGCAGGGCCTGCTGCACGTATCCGAGATGGGCTGGTCACGCGTGTCGGATCCGTCGCAGTTCTTCAAGCCCGGCGACGAGGTCACCGTCAAGGTGTTGCGCGTGGACTCCGTGGAGAGCGACAAACAGAAAATCTCACTCGGCTTGAAACAGTTGACCGAGGATCCGTGGTCGACAGTCCAGGAGACGTATCAGATCGGGCAGGTGCTCACCGGCCGTGTCACCAGAATCGCGGAGTTCGGCGCGTTCGTCGAGCTCGAGCCCGGCGTCGAGGGGCTGGCGCATGCGTCGACGTTCGCTCCGACGGGCCGCAGGGACGGCTGGTCCAGCCAGGTCACCCCGGGCATGACGGCGGCGTTCGAGATCCTGAGCATCGATCTCGAGAAGAAGCGGATCGGCGTCGCGCTGCTTCCCGAGGGCTCCGCGCGTGCGGGTGGCTCCGCGCAATCTCAGTCCGAGATTGTGCCGGGCGCCCGCCTCACAGGAAAGATCGAGCGTCACGAGAAATTCGGCGTGTTCGTGTTCCTGGCGCCTGGACGCACAGGTCTCATCCCGCTCAGCGAGACCGGCGTCGCGAAGGACGCCGACGTCGTGCGCGCGTTTCCCGTCGGCGGCGACGTCGAGGTCGTCGTGCTCGAAGTCGATCCGGCCAGCCGCCGGATCCGCCTCAGCGCAAAAGCCGTGCAGGACGCCCGAGAGACCGACGAAGTCCGCGAGTACGCCGAGCGCAGAGACGCGGCGCCGGCGGAGGCATTCGGATCGCTCGCCGACAAGCTCCGCGGCGCACTCGAGCCGCGGGAGAAATGACGTTTTCGTCCGACTTAGAGATACGCGATCAAAATTCGGAAGATGTCGAGGAGGGTGGTCACGATGACTCGCAGGAACACCTCGGCGTTCCAGGTTGAAATCGCGTCAGCGATGGTGACTGGATCGGTGACGACCCCCCACCCGGTCAAGCTTGCCAGGATCGTCGCGGCCGTCTCGAGCAGATAGCGGTTCATGGCCGATGCCTCATTCCCGTTCTTGCCGGCGCCATGCCGGTTTCTTACTTTCTAGACGAACGGCCGCCTTCCCGATCGACGTCATGACATCGCGTCAAGCTGTCGCGCTTGCGCTGCAGAAACTTGCGCTCGGCCGCGTTCTCGGTTCGAGCGATCGCGGCCTCATATGCCGCTGCTGCGTCGACGTTGCGGCCCATCCGTCGCAGCAACTCGGCGCGGATCGCATGGAACAGGCGGTACTGATCGAGGTCGAGGGCGTCGACCACGGCGAGAGCGGACTCTGGTCCCTTGACCTCCGCAACCGCAACCGCGCGATTAAGGGCGACCACCGGACTCGGCGCCAGCGACAGGAGCTGGTCATACAGCTGCAGGATCTGCAGCCAGTCAGTCGAGGCGGCGGTGAGCGCGTCGCTGTGGACTGCGTTGATCGCTGCCTGAATTTGATAGGGACCAGGCCGGTTGTAATGCAGGCATCGCCGTACAAGTGACTGGCCTTCCGCGATCAAGGTCGGGTTCCACAAACTGCGATCCTGATCGGACAGCAGGACGAGGTCGCCATTCGCGCTGAGCCGCGCGCCCCGGCGCGACTCGACGAGCAACATCAGCGCGAGCAGGCCCAGAACCTCGGGTTCGTTCGGCATGAGATCGACGAGCAGCCGTCCGAGACGGATGGCTTCGGCGCAAAGATCCTCGCGGACCAGGTGCTCGCCGGCGCTCGCGGTGTGTCCTTCGTTGAAGATCAGGTAGACCACGGCCAGCACGGATCGAACGCGGACCGGAAGGTCACCCTCATACGGGACTCGGTAGGGAATCCTCGCGTCGCGGATCTTGCCCTTCGCTCTCACGAGCCGCTGGGCCATTGTCGCTTCGGGCACCAGAAAAGCGCGCGCGATTTCCGCGGTCGTGAGTCCGCCCAGCAGTCGCAGCGTGAGGGCGACCTGCGCATTCGGCGCGAGCGCGGGATGACAGCAGGTGAAGATCAGGCGCAGCCGCTCATCGTCCACGGATCGATGGCCCGGTTGCGAGCCGTCGTGATGATCCATCCCGCAGGGCTGGGCGGCAGCCCGGTCGCGGGCCACCGCTTTACGGCCGCCGTGAACGCATCCTGAACCGCCTCCTCCGCGACACTGATGTCTCGGAAGATACGGACCAGGACGGCGACCGCGCGGCCGTACTCCTTACGGAACACCCCTTCGATCTCCGAGACCGGAAGGACCGGTCCTTCAGACACCGGAAGCGCCGTCTCCATGGAAGGGCCGAACCTCAACGGGGAGCGTCGTTGCGCGGGCAAGCCTGGCCCCCCACTCGAGCGCGGCATCGAGATCGGCGACTTTGACGATGGTGAACCCACCGATGTGTTCTTTGCCTTCGGCGAAAGGACCATCCGTGGTGAGAAGCTCTCCGTCCCTGATCGTGACAACCGTGGCCGTACTCGGCGGGTGGAGACCGCCAGCGAAGACCCATACGCCGGCGGCCTTCATCTCCTGGCGGAGCGCGTCGACGTCCCTCATTATGGCCTGCAGCACATGGGGTGGCGGAGCCTCTCCATCGGGTTGGTAGATGCTGAGCAGATACTGCTTCAACGGCTTCCTCCTTCAGGTTGTCGCGGACGTCGTGCCCGCTTCTCACCTTCTACACGAACGAGACGAGCCCCGATCGACATGGAAAACCGTCCCCCCACACTTTCTGTTCAGGATAGGATTGGCGCGAACCGAAAAGTATACCCATGGGCGATAGCTCGTCCGACGGGGGACTGCGTTGTGACACCCTGACGAACGTGTGTCGATGCGCCGATACTTTTCCGAGGGGGGACATGAACGTCAAGGACTCAGTTATCGGCCACGCGGTGCTGTGCGCGCTCGTCTCGTTGAGCGCGTGCAGCCGGATCTCGCCGGTCGGTCCGACCAGTGACTCGGCCCGACCGCTTCAGCAGGGGCAGCCTCTATCGCCGGCGTTGCCGTCGACGCCTCAGCGGGTCCAGCACGCGACCGCGGCTGCGGCATCGCCGCTGCTGGCAGGGTCGTTCGCCATCGCGAACGCGGACGGAGACGGCATTCGCGGAACCTACTCCGGCACCGCGCAGTTCTCGGACGGCGCCTTCGAGCACGCATCCTTGACGCTTCAGATCTCGGATGGATCGGGGGCGCTCGCTGGAGCCGGTGGCGTCATTCCCGTCGCCGGACTCGGATCGTTTGTCGGCGAAGGAGACTTCCTCCTGCAAGGGCATGGAGAGATGACACTTGCGGGCGGACAGCGGGCGATTCTGGCGGTGACACTGCAAGGCAGTTCGTTCGCCAGTTGCAGCGACAGTGGTCAGATCACCATCTCCCAATCCGCAGCCGGCGCCATGGGGCGTGTGGGCCGCGTGTCGGCCACGCTGCAGCACACTGTCGGTGGTGCGGGCTGCATCCAGTAATCCGCTGACCCGGGGCGCCGATTGCATCATGGAGATGTCTCCCCACTACTAGCCTAAGCCTAGCGGTCGAGTCAGCGCGCAGGGAACAATAACTTCCGCGCGCGCTGCATCTGCGGCAGGTCCGCGTCCGCGTGCGCCCACGCGGTCCTGAATTCCAGATACGCTCGCCGCGCCTCTGCGTCGCGGCCCTGCTGCTGAAGTGCCTCCATCACACCAAACAGCGCCCGCCCGCTCCCGGGATCGCGCTCCAGCGCCGCTTCGAACATCGCCGCCGCGTCCGGCCAGCGCTTCAGATCGAGCAGCGCCTGCCCGAGTACTTCCTGCATCGGGTGCGGATAGAGCGGCGGCTCGGAGTATCCGATGCGGGTCTCCCGATCCAGCGCGCGGTGCAGCATGGCGATGGCTGCATCGGGCTTGCCCTCCCGCGCGAGGATTCGGCCTTCCAGCTCCAACGGGGCCACGGTCAGCGCGAGCGTCTGCCGGAGTTGCAACGCCGCCTGCGGCGCGGTGGCGGATTCGTTCAATTCGCCCTCCACGTGATCGGTTGCCTTCGTCAGCGCCCTCAGTTCCGCACGCGCCTGCGGCACGTCGCCCCTGCCGCTGTGCGCGAGCCCCAGCGCGTAATGGCGCCACGCCTCGACGACCGCAAAGCCGCCGGCATCCGGCAGCCGTCCATCGAGAATGTCATCCCAGCGCTCGAACCTCACCATCAGCCGCAGCGTCGCGAGCCGGCCTTCGAGCGCTGCACGCGACGCCGATTCTCCCGGCTGCGCCGCGACCGTCAGCAACTCGGCGGTCACGCGGACGCCGTCACGGTAACGTCCTTCATAACCGTATACCGTCGCGAGGAAATGCAGGTTGTGCGCGTAGGGACCGGCGGTATGGTCGGAGAGCTCTTTCTCATCCGTCATGTATGCGCGGTCGAGCGCCGCGGATGTTTCGAATGCCGCCGCCGCATCTTCCCAGCGATTGACGTGAACGTAGATGTGACCGGGCATGTGGACCGCGTGGCCCACGTTCGGCACCAGCGAGCCGTACAGATCCGCTGACGCGACGGCGTCCTGCGGCCGGCGTCCCGACTCCAGCGCGTGAATGAGATAGTGGTGCGCCGCCGGATGCTCCGGATGCGCGGCCAGTACCGTGTGAATGAGCGACACCGCCTCTCTCGTGCCTGGTGTCGGCGAGCCGTCCGGCTCGTATCCCGAGAGCAGCGCGAGCGCCAGAAACAGCCGGGCCTCTTCATCGTCCGGATAGGCGATTGCCAGGCGCCGCAAGGCCTGCCGGTACGCTTCGGTGGATCCAAGGGACGGATTGTTCTGCACGGCCGTGGTCCGTCCGCGATAGCGGACCTCGACGGCTTTGATATAGAGCTGTTCCCTTGGAGAGGCGTAACGGCCGAGCGCCTTCGCGCGCTTGACCGCCTCGTCGCGCCGCGCGGTGTTGAGAGCCGCCATGGCGATGCCCCATTGCGCCATCGCGCATTCGGGATCGAGACGCGCCGCTTCGGCGAACGAACGATCGGCCTCGTAGAACCAGAACGCGTGGAGCAGCGCGAGACCCTGATCGAAGAACGCCTGCGCTACTGGCGAGCGCGTCGTAATGGGGAGATGGACGTGGCCAAAACCGTCCCGCAGGCGTGCCGGCGCCGAGGCCGCCGACGTCTGGCCGGGCACATGACAGAGCGGCTGGCTCTGCGCTCCGGCGGCAACGCCGCCGGCCGACAGGAGCACGAAGAAGATCGCGAGTCGTTCCGTCAGAACAGGGTCTTGATTTCTCGCTCGAGAATGTTCTTCGTCACCGGAGCCATGTGGCGCTTGCAGACGGTGCCGTCCCGGCGGATCACGATCGTCACGGGGAGTGACGGAATCGGCGAGAACGCGTCCAGGATCTCGTCGTGCCCGCGGCCCTGCAGCACGGGATAATTCATGTTCATCGCGGCGGCATAAGGCTTCAGCTTGGCGAGCGTGTCGTCGACCGACAGCCCGAGGAATTGCACTCCCTGCTCGGCGTACTGCGTCTGGAGTTCGACGAAGGCAGGGATTTCCGTCTTACAGGGAGCGCACCACGTCGCCCAGAAGTTCAGCACGATTACCTTGCCTTTGAAGTCGGCAAGCTTGACCTTGCTGTCGTTGACGTCCTTGAGCGTGAAATTCAGTTTCGCGGCCACCGGCTTCGCATCGCACACATCGTCCGCGCCGGGGGATGCGCCGAAGGCCGCCGCGCTCCACGCCAGCAGGGCGATGGTGAACACGCCGGCGCCATGGATTGATGATCGCGCGGGCATGCGAACCTGGAGGCGAATCACTGACAGATGGCCGTGTTCGTCCTGGTCTGCGTTTTCGACGAGCCGAATCGGTACCCGTACGACGCCAGGATGATGTAGTTGGGAAACGTGGCGTCCCCCGCGGCACCGGTGTACGGATTTGGAAACCGGTTCCTGTAATACCCGATAGGGATCTGGAACGAATAGATCTGTCGGCCCTTCGCGTAACTGACGCCAGGTTCGATGAACATCTCGACGCCCGGTCTGCGGAAGCCGTGGCTCCCGCCAACGAGGTCGTAGCGCGGCAGACCCTCGGCACGCCAGGCGACCGAACCGGCGAAGCCGGTCTTGCCGACCGGCACGGCGCCGCCGAGCCGCACCATGTACTGGTCCGGCACGGAGTTGTAGAAGAGATCGGGGTTCCCTGTCGGCGCGACGCCGGGCGGCAAGCGATTGACCGATCCGGAGGTCGTCTCGTTCCTGTCGCGCGGATTAATGAGATAGTTCGCCGACCCAAAGAGCTGTGCGTACGGGATCCTCTTGAAGCCCGAGACATCGACCATCGCTCCCCAGCCGCCGTCACCAGGCTGGACCGACTGATCCACGTAGCGGGGTTGATCGTTCTGGCCGTTTCGATCCGGGTACGTATCTCTGTATCCGGCGTTGCCTGTCGGCATCTTCACGCCCAGGCCGACCGAGACGTTGCCGCTCTTGAATTTGTCCGTTGGGAGCACCCACATGCGGCCGCTCACGGAGACATCGCCAATCCCGCGCGCATTTTCATTGGCTCGCGGCCCCGGGATCGGCGAGGTGGGACTTGGGATTCCCCAGGACGCCGCCAGAAACGGAACGCCTGCGCTCACCGAGAAGCGTGGCGTGAAAGTGTGGGTGACCGTCAGATCGACGGCGTGCTGCAGGTTGACGACGTACGTGCCGAGCGTCTGGCGCTGAACCTGCTCGACGGCGCCGTTGTAGTGATCGGTCGACCGCAGATTTCGGGTGGAGACGTTGAGTTGCGTTTCACCCGGCTGCGAGTACGGATTGGACGAGCCAAACACGGGCCCGTTCTGTCTGATGAGCACTCAACCCTGGGCCCACGCGCTCGGCGTGAGCCACAGCGAGCCCGCGATGACCGCTCCGGCGGTGACGAAGACGCGAAGGTCACGTAAGTGCTGCTGCATGGTTGGGGGACTCTATACGCGCACGCCCCCGACAGGCAATAACGCGAACAGAGTAGCGGATTCGAAGCCGGCCCAGCCGCAGGTCGGCCCCGGAAACGGCCCTAGAAACGGTCCAAGCGGGTCATCGCGCCCGCCTCGATACATTCGTACGCGCTGCCGGCCTTCAGGCCCTTGTATTCTTCGGTCCGACCGCTCGGCCACGTGAGAATCACGCGATCCACGACATCCCAGCGGCCGAGGCCGAAGGTGACGGGCAATTCGGACTGGGAGAGGTAACTCGATCCGCTCTTGACCAGACGCGATTGCGTCGCCCCACCGTGTTCAATCCGGATCGACGCGCCGATCGCGTCGCGATTCGAGCGCGTTCCCCTGAGCTTGAACCGAATCGAATGGTTTCCGGCGGGACGATCGTTGCGAAAGAGCTGCGCCGGGCCGTTGTTGGTCGTCAGCAGGATATCCACGTCGCCGTCGCGATCGAAGTCGCCGCACGCGAGACCACGGGCGATCTTCGGAGTCGCGAAGGCGGCGCCGGCGGACGCGGCGACGTCCTCGAAGGTGCCGTCGCCGCGGTTCAGAAAAAGCTGGGGCGGTTGCGCGTAGCCGACAGCGCCGCGCCTCTCGCGCACCGGCTCGTCGATGTGGCCGTTGGCGACGATGAGATCGAGGGCGCCGTCCAGGTCGATGTCCGCGAACAGGCACCCGAAGCCGAGCGTGTTGCGGGACGGCCGGCCGATGCCCGCGCGAACCGCGACGTCCTCAAAAACGCCAGGCCGGCTCTCGCGATAGAGGCCGATCATTTCGTTCTCGAAATTGGTGACGGCCAGTCCGGGCCGTCCGCTGTTCTCGAAGTCGCCGGTATCGACGCCCATGCCGGCGCGCGCTTTTCCGTCGGCGTCGAACGCGACCCCGGCGTCGAGCGCGACGTCCCTGAACTGACCGTTGCGGAGGTTGCGATAGAGCTTGTTCGGCTGCGTATCGTTGGCGACGAACAGATCGGGCCAGCCGTCGCGATCGTAGTCGAACACGGTCACGCCGAGGGCCTTCGAGCTCGTGTCGAAGACCCCGCTCGTCGCGGTGACGTCCTCGAAGGTGCCGTTACCGCGGTTGTGGAACAGCCAGCACGTATCTCCCCGATAGGCCTCGGGCGTGCAGTACGACTTCTGCCGGCCGTCCACGTTGCAGAAGACGTCATGTTCCGGCGACCACTTCACGTAGTTGCAGACGAAGAGATCGAGCCGGCCGTCGCGGTCGTAATCGAACCAGAGCGCCGACGTGCTGAAGGCGGTCCTCCCGCCGAGTCCGCTGCTTTGCGTGGCGTCGATGAAGGTGCCCTTCCCCGTATTCCTGAAAAGGCGGTTCTGCCCGACGCACGTGACGAACACGTCGGGGAAACCATCGTTATCGTAGTCGCCGACCGTAACGCCCAGGCCGTACAACTCCACGTCGAGGCCCGCGCGGCTCGTGACGTCGGTGAAGGTGCCGTTGCGATTGTTGCGGTACAGGCGAAGCGTCGACCGCTGGCGCCGATGTCCGGGCCAGTCGCTGCCGTTGACGAGCAGGATGTCCACCCACCCGTCGGCGTCGTAATCGAGGAACGCGCAACCCGAGCCGAGCGTCTCGGGAAGCAGCTTTCCGCCGTAGGCCCCGTTGTTGTGGCGGAACGTCACGCCGGCCGCGTCGGTCACGTCGACCAGACGCACGCGCGCGCCGGCGGGCTGCGCGGCCTGGGCACCGGACACTGCGGAGACGCCCGCTGCGCCCATCGCCAGAAGGAACTCGCGGCGGTTCATTTCAAATCGACGAGACCGTGCTGGATCGCGTAGACGACCAGTTCCGCGGCCTTGTGGACGCCGAGTGCAGTCATGATGTTCGCGCGATGCACCGTAATCGTGTTGACGCTCAACGACAGGCGCGCCCCGATTTCGCGGTTCGACAGCCCTTCGCAAATCAGCTGCAGCACCTCGCGCTCGCGAGGCGACAACTCGCGCGTCCGTTCCCCTTCAAGCGGTGGCGTGCTCGTCAGCGTGAGATTGGGATCGAGCACCGCTTCTCCGGCGGCGACGCGGCGCACGGCCGTCGCCAGGTCGAGGTCCAGCGCGCTTTTCAGGATGTACCCGCGGGCGCCCGCTTCGAGCGCCCGGCGCACGAGGGTCTCTTCGGCGTGCATGCTCAGGATGAGGACGGCCACGCCCGGCGAGGCTGCGATGATCTCGCGCATCGCCGCGAGGCCGTTTATGCCCGGCATCGCGTAGTCCATGACGACGACCTGCGGCGCCAATCGCGCGTTGAGCGCGACCGCTTCGTCGCGGTTGCTCGCTTCCCCGACGACCTTGATCGCGGAGTCGTCCTCGAGCAGGCGGCGGAACCCGCGGCGGACGAGGATGTGATCGTCGACGAGCAGAACGGTGATGGCGCCCGTCACGCGGCGCGCACCTTTGCCGGAACGTGCAGGCGGA
>WNGL01009874.1_pt1 | contig 11036 bp, 8 predicted proteins | sample 5400591 | NCBI WGS metagenome assembly WNGL01 (sample SAMN13153377, study PRJNA577476) | soil metagenome | isolation source: 80 cm soil or saprolite under Garry oak tree replicate 1 | place: USA:California | collected 2016-06-15
CGGGGTCGGGTCGAGCGGATCCTCCTCGGTCGCGAGGCCGGTGCCGGTGCGCGCATAGTTCCAGTTGCCGTAGCTCTGGGCAATGAACCGCCGGGCACCCGCTGCCTGCGCCGCCTCCAGCAGGTAATCGGTCCCTTCGGTCCGCAGGCGGTTCGTCAAGGCAAACTCGTCGTCGAACTTCTTGTAATTCTTCACACCGGTGAGGGCCGTCAGTTGGTCGATCACGACCTCCGGCTTGGCCTGCGAGAGCGCCTGCATGACCGCGGAACGGTCGAGCGCATCGGCAACCACCAGCTGCGCGCCAGCCGCGCGCAGTGGCTCGACGTTCTTTGGGGAGCGGGTCATCGCGACGACCTCGTAGCCGCTTGCGACCAGCTGCGGGACCAGCCGCTTCCCGATGGCACCACTGGCGCCAGCAACAAATACCTTCATGGGAGATCTCCTTGTGCGTGCAAATGGATGTGGAGGGAGGACCAGGAACATCGATCACACGGGTTTTCACCGGTTGCTTTTGCGCATGGCGTGCCCGACTTTCCTGCCTTCAAAGCTACCGACCAGGTTGAAAACGGGTGGAACGCACTCAATGATCACTTGTATTCAGGGCAAGTGGCATCTGCTATGAGCTATGTTCGCAGTGATCCTGGTCCTCCCTCCTCTGAGGACGAGAGCCGAACCACGATTGCCTCATCATAGCAGAGGACAAGCCGAAAATGCAAGCTTTTTTCAGGAGCACTCTTGCTCAGCGAACACGCTCCTGGCTTGCATGCTTATAGCATCGTGCGGCTGATCCAGCAGGTGTGGGCGATTCCAGGACGAGTCAAGCTGCTCGACCAGAATGTGCAGCGGGTTCGCTTACGGGGGGAACATCCCAGGGCTCGCGATGTCTATCAAGGCTTTTGCACCTTGCTTGCCAACGGTCACCTCGGGACCCTTGGGGGGCCAAGTTAAACCACGGGGGTTTTGGGCCAAATCTTGGCAGCTGCTCTCGCTTGAAGATTTGGGATGCCGCCAGGAGGCGTTTCTGGACGCAAGACCGGAGCATCTTTTACACTGCCCCGACTGTCGACAACGATGAGTACATCGTCTGGCTGGTAGCTCCCTCGTTGGGGCACTATCTAGAGGGTTGGCTGAAGGATGAGGTGTTGCCTTGAGGGAAGCGTGCTATCCAGAACTGTTTGAGCGGTGCTGTTTTTAGGCGATCTGGAAAGAACACGGAGATAGGCCCGTTGTATAGCTCTTGGAAGGAAGGCTCTATGTTCGACAAACTCGATACGATTGACTGGCCGAGGCTCGAAACCGCCTATGGTACCGCAGAAGCTATTCCTGGGGCACTGCGCGATCTGGCCTCTCCTGATGAAGAGGTACATGCTGCGGCCTGGCAGACGCTCCGGTCAGAGCTTGAGCACCAGGGCACGGTCTACCAGGCCTCAGCGTATGCGGCATCGTTCCTTGTGGCGTGGCTTCCCAGGGCATAGGCGGAGGCGAAGCCCTATCTGATCGCGTTCTTGGCCCGGCTGGCACGCGGCAATAGCTACAAACGTCAGCACCTGAACCTGACCGATGAACAACGCAAGCAAGACCCGGTCTTTCAGCGGGAGATGGCCGAAGAGATCAAGTGGGTAGAACTGACCCACCAGGCGGTTCGGGAAGGAATGGACCTCTACCTGGCCTTCCTCAACGACCAGGATCCGCAGTTGCGTATGGCAACCACCTATCTGCTGGCCAGCTTTAAAGAAGACCAGGTGCGGCTGACACCACATCTGCAAGCGCGCCTGGAGCGGGAAACCGGCGAACCATGATTGGCTGCCTCCTCTTGAGTTTGGGGCAACTACTGCCCGCCACAGAGGAGTCGTCTGCGCTGCTCATGCCGTACCTGACCACAGGCGATACGGCGCTGGTGCGCTTCTGTGCCGCTATGGCGCTCTCCAATCTCTTGAAAGAAGCGGTGCCCGAGGAGGTTGTGCTCATCTTCTTCACCGATCCATCGCCGGTACAGGCCGTCTACGATGAACTGCCCTGGATCTGGGCTGATAGGGCCGTACAATTCCACGCCCTCGCGTTCCTCCAATGGCTCACGTCCTCCGGATACCGTGATCTCATCATTAGGCGATTAGTGGAGCTGCCTCCCACACTGGACGAGATTGTAGTGGGTGAGGCCGCAGACCACCTGCTGCACAGCAAGACCTGCAGGCGTTTCTGACACTGAAGATACCTCAAGAGGGAGTGGACGGTTCAGAAGGGTGAGCAGTGCGGCTGTAAGCTCCCTTATTAGAGGACATGCAAGAGCCAAGGGTCTAACTCCCGTAGGATAGGCCGATGCGCTGCGATGGCTAGTGACCGTCGAACTCCGCCCGGACTGCGAGTTCCGGGCTGCAGGTGTAGCGGCCTGGTCCATAGCTCGCCAGATGGTCCTGAGCTAGTTTCTGTAGTGCGTCATTGTTTCTGGCCTTACAGAGGACCTCTCCGTCAAAGCGCAGCACAGTGACCTTCCTCTTGTCCATTCTTCTCAACAATCACTTCACCGCGTTGCAGATGATTGCTGGCAATAGGCGTCGGCACTATCGAGTGCTCAATGGTATCGTGCATAGTTATGTTCTCCTTCATGCTATATCTTTATCCTAAGGCAAGTGCAAGCCTTCATCTCGGAGTCGCCATATTCCTTGCTTTTGTGTATCCAACCGTCACGCATCGACAAGACGGTGATAGTCACCAACGCTCACTTCTTTGCGATTTGTAGCAGCTACCTTCTCTCCCCCTACCGAAAGTAAAGGTATTGCCAGTGCCCTACGGTTACTGAACATCGGGGGGAAGCTCTTGCTTGAGCTTCCGGAAGTGCTCCTCGACGCCTGCCACCGCCTCATCGTCGTGTAGAAGCCGGTACATCCGCACACAGAGTTTCTGATAGTGCGATCCACTAAGTATATCAGGTGTGATAGTCATCGCCGTCTGCATACACCATTCGTAATACTGAGCTGCCTGTCTCAGCGATACTTCTTCATGAGCTGGATCCTCTTTCCAGGCTTCGAACTCCTGTTCAGCGGCATATTCGACAATGATTCGCCGTTTCTGGCGCAGTTCCTTTACCGCATCCTTAGCCCACAGCTTATAGGCGGCATGGTCGAAGAAAGGCATCAGGGAAAGCTCACTGTTCTCCCGCATGATCTGAGCCACTCGTCTTCTAAGGTCCTCCAATGGGAGTTGCGGAGCTTCTCCCGCACGAATAGCCGCGATTTCACGGCTCCAGGCATGAACCTGATCGATGTCTTTGAAGGTGCAGTGAACTGTGAGCCGCCATGCCCAGTGTCGCTTACTTTTACCCGATTGGAATAGCTGAAATGGCTCTAAACCTGCAAGCTGTGCGGCATTGACAACGATATCGTTAATCCTGGTACGTATGTCGGCACTGAATGTGCTTCGACTGGCAAGGTAGTATACCGTGTCCTTGAGGATGCCGGTGAGGACCCAGTTCTTTCGTCCAACAATCCCCAGGTAGAGGATCAGGGCAGTCCGGTAACTGTCAAGTGGAAAGGAGACCTTTGCCCGTGTCCCATTGCACCCAATGAGTAATAGAGTCAGGCTGTCAGATAGGCAGAGGATAGCCTCCTTGATCGGCTCCAGAATATCGTGCTGGGGCGTTTTCTCCTCAGTCGAGGGAGCGAGAGCAGGCTGGAGTATCTCCAAGAGGGTCTGGGTAGAAGGCACATAGGTGATCTGATCATGCGGACCAAAAAACCAGAGTTTACTGATAGCGAGAGCAGTTTTCACCGGGAACTGGTAAAGTTGCTGGACCCCAGAACGCCGGAAGGCGTTACGGAGTTTTACATCTGTGCCCGCAGAGAAGATGAAGTAGAGCGAAACGAGCAGTATTCCACCAGAGCCGGCGGAAACTGTGATAAAGAAGTATTGCAGAACCGCAGGGATGTGGCCTTGGAACGTGAAATCCATTACTGCCATCCATACCATTAGCAAGATCGAGTAGAGCAGAATCCCAATAAAGCAAGCCCTTTTATAGACGGGGGCGAGCCGCGTACGCTTCGTATCCGGAAGGGGCCGTGCAGGGATCAACAGCATCGGGCTATCCGGGTCCGGTGAGAGCGTATAATTCATGGATGTGCCTTCCTCCATAGTGTACTCCTCTCTGAAGAACATCATCTGTGTTTTCTGAATGAGTGTCTACTTCATTCCCACCAGCACCTGGTCTTGCTATTTGTTATTCTGAGAAACGTAATACGCCAGGAAAGGCAGGATGATTGTCGCCTCTATACGTCCCTGTACATAACGATACGCCAGTGACCGATAGCTATTGTACTTGTTCTCAGAAGCGATAGCCAGGAGGAAGCGTCCCACCATGCGTACAAAATCGAATACATGTCCATTTCCCCGATTGTACGAGGTTTTGTACGCCACAGGATGTACCAGAGCGGATATGCTTGAGACGAAAAAGCAGGCGCTGGCTCTCCAGTTATTTCAGAGTGCCAGCCTGAAAAGAAGAAGGCATATGACGAAAGGAGACACGAGAATGCAACAACACCAGCGCCATGAAACACAAGAGCCCCGATTATTGCTGAGTGTTCCAGAGGTCGCGCATATTCTCGGTATAGGTCGCACCAAGGTATACGACCTTATCAGGAGTTCGAGATTGCCAACTGTACATCTGGGTAGGGCTCTTCGGGTCTATAAGCCTTCCCTATTGGAGTGGGTGAAACATCAGGAGGAAAGTGCCTAAACCTATGGAGAGGTGCGTATGGATGTGCAGATTAACGGCAAGAAACATCGCGAGCGTGCACCTCCACTAGCGCGGATGCCAGCATAGTTTTCTCCTATGCTGGCATCCAGATGACTCATGTCTTCCAGCGACGCTGGCACTCAATTCCAGGCGATGCCGCGTCCAGGCAGAAACAGCAAAGTGCGCCAGAGAGAATCTGACGTTCAGAGTCGCTCTGTGCATTATAGGCTCTCAAGGCACTGAGATGCAAGGGTCTAAGCGAGAAGACGAATCAGTGGAAGTCCGTGCCGGAAGAGGAAGTTCCTTCCCTGTTGAGACCATCCATCAATCAGAGCTGTTTTTTGCTAGAAAACATGTAGTTACCCGGGCACAACTGAATACGCAGACCGACCTCCAGCAATGACACACTCGCAAGAGCAATGTTCACTGGTCGGGGCCTGCCAGGGCTAGGGATGCCCCTTTGAGGGCCCGTTGAGGTACCGCTGGCAGATAGGCTGGAATGAAGACCTGCGCTGTAGCCTGGAATTTCTTTGGCGAGTTGCCTCGCATCTGTACCATCTATTGAGATTTTTTGTGGGCAGTATCATCGCACATCACTTTCCAGCAAGACAGTCTGCGCAAAATACGTCCTGCCCATACGATGCATTGAGAGGAGCTATGTATGGGGATGAATCTATGTCGTGGGTGTGACGTCACCTTCGGAAGTCTGGCAGCGTTCGAGGCCCACCGTACAGGCGATTTCTCACGGGGGGAACGGCGATGCCTTACAGTAGACGAAATACAGGCTCTCGGCATGGTGCAGAACACCAAGGGCTGGTGGATTAGAAGCATATTCAATGGCATGGCTCTAGGTCTACATCTGATGAATCCGGAGATGAAGAAGACCAGGAGGTTGCGTAAACCATCGATAGCTCTGACGACTATCACAGATTATTGTGAGGGCATGATCCAGTGCTGTTGGAAAAAAACACAGGCATGGCAGCACTACAGGTGTCCAAGGAATTGCAGGATTGTATATGCATACACCTCCGTGACTGTGCGTAGGCTTTCCAGGTCTACCCATTCATCGGCACCATGGACATTGCCGCAAGTAACGCCATACCCACAAACAGCCGGTATACCTCTTGTGATGAACATCCATCCATCACAAGCCGGGCCACTTCCCGCTAAGCGCGGTCGCACCTCGGTGATGGTTTCTGCAACACTGGCGAGCGTTTGCACAATCTCGGATTGCTGATCTACCTCTGCTGCTGGTACAACAAGCAAATCATCGAGGCGATAATTTTGAAGGGAAAGCCTTTCGAGTTGATCTCTGAGAAGCTTTTTGACCTCGTCTGCTGCTAAACTGGGGAGCAAACGAACATCACCATATGCCTCACAGTAACCAGGAACAACATTGATACCGCTTCCACCTCGTATGAGCGTGGGAAAGGTTAAGATAGACCTACGGTCAGGAAATGCCTTTGAATACATATATGGCAGCTGATACTCTGAAAGTGCCAAGGCTATACGAGCCATGTCGAGGATAGCATTTCGTCCCTGTTTCCCTTGCTCCCATGCTTTGAGACCTGTGTGAACTGCCTCGCCCTGAGTCTGAAGACGAAATCGGTACAGGCCGCGATGGCCAGTGGCGATCTTGTCGCTGCCAGGCTCTCCGACAATTGCAGCGTCTCCGCACAACACCCTTCGCTCTAGGAGATACTGTGTTCCGTAAGCCGAGCAAGCTCCAGGTTCTTCATCGACGACAAAGGCGAGGGTAATGTTACCTGCTAAAGTGATACCCGCTGTACATATTGCCTGAACTGCATAGACAAAGGCAGCAATCTGGGCCTTGGCATCGGCAACTCCGACTCCATACAGTCGTCCACCTTCGATGTGTGCTCCCCATGGATCACGGGTATAACCACTTGGCTCCACGGTATCCATATGCGTCGTGAGAATGAGCGTTTTCTCCGTCTTCCCTGACCCGGGGATGTGACATATCAGATTTGGACGCTGAGAAGAGACGCCTATCAGTTCAGCCTTGAAGCCCAATCGATACAGCTCCTGGTGAATTACCCCAGCTACTTCCTGCTCTACTGGAACATCAGGTGAAGAAGTTTCAGGAGTCAAAGGATTCGTACTCCTGGCACGTACCAGTTGCTGAAGGAATTCGACTTGCTGGCCGAAGTGCGCTGCGATGACTTTCGAGATGGCTACCTGCTTTTCCATGATGCACCGATATTGTAATTGTGGAGGGTGTATTTTTTAGACCGGACGAAAGTTCGGATTTGCTCCCTCCAGCGCTTCAGACGAAGTGAACACAAAGAACCCCGTTGCGGCCTCGTCCGAGGAAGACGCAACAGGGCCTCTGTGCTTCGTAATACCTTCCTTAGTCGCCGGTACCGCCCGGATCGTCATCGGGCATGCCGTCGTCTGCCATATATACCAGCAAGGATACGAGCATAGGCACTCCTTTCGATTTTGAGAACAGACACCGCTCTACCGTAACTATAGCATAGTTAGAACAACATTTCCACTTCTGCCACCGCCCCTTATACTTTGCGTGGCTTCTCTTGTTCAACGGACTGATCTACGAGGGACTCAAAAGATACGATTCTCGATTCCAATTCAGGATCGTCAGCCAGCCTTCTCAGAGGCTGGGGAGATGCGGTTACGCCCAGCTCTTTGAGAATAGGAAGTTGTTCTAAGGCGATCTTTCCCACTGCGAGTCGGTCAAGCAGCGTCTCGTCCTGCGCGACGACGTGCTCAATCATCTGCAATCCTCGCAGGTACAGGGCGTCTTTTGTATAACACACACCGGCTTTCGTGAGATCATGCACTCCACGGTAGGTACGGAGGCAACGCACCAGGGCCAGATTGCGGGCCTTTTCCTGCGCAACCGGTACATCTTCATCCGGTCGCCTCAGCAACCGGTACAGGAGGATGAACTGCTCGAAGAACGAATAGAGAGAGAGGAAGCTCTGTGGAGGTGCGACAACTCCCCCGGCAAAGCCCGTTGCCAGGGTTCCCATCCACACTCTCGACTCGTCAAACGCTCTCCCATGAAGCGCTGCCTCCTGGATCTCGTGGTAGAGGGCAAGGCCCTCGCTGGTCGCCATATATCCCTTTGTGCCAATCGCTAAGAGGCCAAGAGGAGAACGCTCTCCCGCGACGGTACTGGCGATATGGTCGCCAAGCTCGTGCGATAAGTAATTTCTCACTTGATCGACGGACAGTGAGACATTGGCTGGAAGAATAAAGTGCCGTAACCCCGACTCCACGCGGGGGCCATGTGCGTTTGGATCGAGAATCACCTGCCATCCTTCGTATCCGCTCTCCCGTAATGCAGCTTCAAAGAACCTCTTCGCTGCCTCGGGAGAAACCATTCGTCCTGTATGGGAAGGAGACAACGGTCTATCTTCTGGCAACTCCTGGTCTTCTTCTTTGTCAGACTCCAAGTCAAGGGAGAGATGGAGCCGCTCACGCAGGAACTGAATCACCCTATAGCTGACGTCCACTGTTTCCAGTCGCATCAGCCCCTGCCGCAGCAAGCGCCTGACGCGGGAGAGCGTATAGTTCATTTCTTCACATGTGGGTTCTGGATGCAGGCAGCGATTGAGTTCCCAGAAACGCTGGTCGTCTCCCTGATGGGCGGCTTCGATCAGGCGGAGGAAGCAGACATGCTCCTCTATAGCATCATGGTAGAGTCCGCGAACGAGAGCATTCGGCTCGCCTTGATCAACCTTCTCACCCAATTGGAGCAGGGACGAGATACGGTCACGTACCTCATCTATAGGAATAGCAGGGTACCAGAGTTTCGGCTCACGTTGCTTGGCGATGGCCTCTGCCAGCTCACGCTGTCGTGCTTGTACCAGTATGGTGTCCAACCCCTTCTGTACAGCGGGATCCTCCCTTTGCGGGAACAGGCGGTTCCATTCCTCTTGCTCAGTCTGAGTGAAGGGGCCTGTGTGTGCCAACCATCCAAATGCATCGAACGAGACAAGCTGGCGGTACCGCTCCACCCAGCGCCAATCCAACTGGTAGTGAGGAGACGTCGATGAGCGACGCCACTGCTCAATCTCTGCCAGTCCTTGTTTTGCAAGCATCTGATATCTTCTCCGTCTGGGGTGAATATTGGGGAGAGCCTCCCTGAACAACCGCTCCGCCTCATCAACTCTCCCCAACTGTAGATAGAGGCGTCCACGATCCACAAGGTAAATCCACTGCTCCTCCTGCGAGAGGGTATACCCGGCATTGGCGAGGCGTTGTACCTCGTCAAGCGCCTTCTCGTCGAAGACGAGTGCTTCCCTAAACCGCCCTAGCCCAGCGAGGGCCTGCGCTTTTTCACCGTAGGAAGAGGCCAGTGTGCCGAATTCAAGGTGGCCTTGTTCTTTGAGGTCAATGCTTTGTCCAACACTGCGGAGCGCTTCCTCAAACTGCCGGGCCTTGTTGAGATGATAGCTTAGACTATTGAGAGCACGAGCCAGCCGCTTCTTGAGAAAGCTGCCTTTTAGAGGAGGCACCTGTTCTTCGTCGGTCGAAAGGAGGGTAGTGCATTGCCTGTAGATGGCAATGGTTTGATCTAAAAGTGCCTGCGCCGTCTGTCTGTCTCCCTGCTCCTCGGCCCATTCGCTCCACCTACCCAAAAGCCAGGCCTTTTTCTCGAGCAGCGACGCCTGTAGATCTACACTCGATGGAAAGTGCGGCGCGAGCCTCTCAGAGCATGCTCCAAGCAATGCCTGCGCCTCTTCGAAGCGCGACTCGTTCATCGCAGACAGCATTAAGTGGTGCGTGATAGAGACTTCGATCGGAGGCTGAAGGACAACCTTTCCGGTGATAACCAGATTGTGAATGCGCTGGTAATCCGTCGCTCGCTGCTTTCCATCGATCGTTTTATTAAGAAACGGGGAGAGCAGGTAGTATAAGAGCAGTCCCCCGCACTCATTGTCCTCTGTGCCCCGCCAATCAAACTGTTGCATCACACAAGCCGCGAGCTGGGCTAGACGCGGAGCATATCCGAGGTTGAAACTGAGCCATCCGTAACGAATGAGCAGCTGGGCCGCTTCGAGCAGTCGGCGGTGTTTCATGAGAAGCGTCGCCAGTTCTGCAATGACGACCCCGCCCTCGCTTCCGTAGAAGATGCCCTCCTGAAGCCATGCGGTATACGCTTGAATCAGCAGGTGATCGTTTGCTTGAAGCTGCTCGGGGGTCAGGTGGCGCATGACGGCAGAGGCAACCATCGGAAGCAGGTACGCCCGATTCGGGTAGGCGACGACGAGGGATGCTCGCCGTAGTTCGTTAAACGGACGAGGACCCGCCGGAGACACTACAGCCAAGGCAGGCTTTGCAAGTGGAATGAAAGCTACGGAGAGCACCTGAAGCAAGTGACGTGCATCAGCAGAGAGGCACTGGTTGGCGATGATCCTATCTAAAATGGGTGCAATGGCATCAGCAAGACTCCCGCCAAAGACATGCGGCTCTGCTAAGAGGCACCGGACGGCTTCCGTCTCGGCCCCTGTTTTCGCGCCTGAGAGATGAGAGGCATCCTGTCCTCGTATGTCGAACTCCTCCCAATCGTCGGCGTGTAGCGGTTGTTTGATCAGAGCCGCCACCCACTCCAGGCACAAGGGGATACCGCCGACTTTTTCATAGATTTCGTGCAGAAGCGACACCGGGACTCCCTCAAGTCCAAGCTGCTGGAGCAAGAGTACCGCTTTTTCTCGCGACAGCGGCGGAATCGCGGTCTCGGTAATGAACAGCTGTTCCCCACCGAACCAGCCGGGCCATTGCTTCGTCGCGAGCACGAGTAGCGCGTGGTGCTGACTCCGTAAGAACCTAGAGAGAAAGCGTTCCCAACAGGGAGCGAACTCGCCATGGCCGTGCAAGAGGCACTCGCTATGGTCGACCAACACTACGACAGGCCGCCGTGCGTGCTCCAGTTGTTCCATCAAAGTGAGTGTACGCTCATCAAATGAGGGATGGAACGTCTGGGGCAGCGGACATCCGAGATCCGCCAGGATGCTTCCCAGCAAGACATCGAGTGCCTCTTCTGGACTAAATGCACGCTCTCCCGAGTGCAAGTCACAGAGGATCACCTGGTACGAAGGAGATCTCTGGCGAAAAAGGTGTGCTGCCAGCCAGTTCAACTCGCTCGATTTTCCTATGCCTGCGGGGCCCCGCACGACCAGCAATTTCTTGCGGCGTGACTCGCTCAGTACACCGAGCAACTCCTCGCGCCACTGCTCTCGCCCGACGAGATGGCTGGTTTCTGCAAGGAGCGGCTTGGAAATGGGAGAAGAACGACCGGCTAAGATATCCGGGAGGCCGT
>WNGL01009876.1_pt1 | contig 11035 bp, 11 predicted proteins | sample 5400591 | NCBI WGS metagenome assembly WNGL01 (sample SAMN13153377, study PRJNA577476) | soil metagenome | isolation source: 80 cm soil or saprolite under Garry oak tree replicate 1 | place: USA:California | collected 2016-06-15
GCACGGCCAACGAGAACCACGCGCTGGTATCGACGAAGATCTCAGCGGCCACGGCGTCGCGGCCGCCGGGCCCCCCGCCCCAGCCCCCGCGCCCAGCTCGCTTGCTCACTGTCGGCGAGGAACCGGTCGTGCTCGCGGGCTACGTCGTAGGCGGGCCCGCCAGCCCGCTCTCGGTCCGCCAGGCCGATAATTAGCAGCGCCGGATGAGCATCCGGGTCAGACGCCTGACGCTCGAGCACCTCGAGGCCCCGGCGCAGCACGTCGGACTTCGTGGCGCCGAGCTGCTGCGCCAAGCGTTCGAGACGCTGCCGCTCGACTGCGTCGAGGTAGACCTGAACCGGCTCGCTGACCCGTCGCTTCGTGCTCATGATATCAAGTCATGCCATCATGATGAATGATCATGATAACTGAGCCAGGCGCCGCGTGTCAAATGACTGTTGTCGACACCAACCTCCACCCCCTATCTCACTTCAGCTTCCCCAGCCGATCCTGAATCGCCCGATTGTTCGCGAACTCTGCGGACATCGCCTGCAGCACAATCCTCGCCGAGTCCGGCATCCCCGCCGCGGCGAAGGCGTCGGCGCGCAGGAGCCCGACCCGGAACCGCAGAAAGCGGCTGTCCGACCCGGGCGCGAACCATTTCAGCGCCGCGAGCGCGGCCTTCCCATCATGCTTATCGACGATCAGCGACTCGATCGCGAGCAACCGCACCGCCGTGTCGTCCGGATACCGCTGCGCCAGCTGCCCGATCAGCTGCGCCGTCTCACCGGGCTTACCCTGCTTACGCTCCAGCATTGCCTCGTGATAGAGCCCCGCCACGAGCAACCGGTCGACGTCCGCTGGATCACCCGATCGGATGCCCACACCGCCGGCGTAGGCGTACACCAGATCGCCGCCCCGGTCCGCCGCTTCGTACAGCGAGACGGCGCCCCCCAGCCCCACGAAGGCCGACGCCGCCAGCACCCACCGGCGCCAGCGGCTCAGCGCGGGGGCGAGCGCCGCGATCTCCAGCGCCGCCACGACCAGGAAGATGTTCCGGGTGCGCTCGCCCCACTCCTGGTGGTCCATCACGGCGGCGCGCGCGCCAGGCACGCGCTCGACCGGTCCATGCGCCGCCGTCCCCGACTGCACCGCCAGCACGGCAGCGACCGTCCCGACCAGGAGCAGGACCACCGCGGCCGGCCCCGTGAACGCGGCCTTCCCAGTCAGGGAAACGCAGCGCAGCAGCACGCCCATGAAAAGCAAGGCGATCACGAAGTGCACGATTTGAGGATGCAGCGCGGCGAGCGTCACGGCGGCCGTCTCCAATGTGGGGGTGTGAAAAGATACGGGTTGCGGCTCGGCCGCGTTGTTCTAGATTCCGAGTCACAACCGATTCCGTGGTGATTTGCGGCGTATTGCGGCCACGTAAAACAATCCGCTAAAAGGCCTGCCCGTTGCGGCTTTCGCGCTGCGACGGGCTTTGTATTCCGGGGACGGGGAAAAGGGAAGGGGGAAGGGTGAGTGAGGTGACGCTGCGAAAACTGCTCGACGATGGCCGCGTTCACGTCTTGGACGGGGCCATGGGGACCATGCTGTACAGCAAGGGTTTCTTCCTGAACGTCTGCTACGACGAGCTGAGCCGCAAGCAGCCGAAGCTCGTTCAGGAGGTCCACGAGGCCTACGTCCGCGCCGGCGCCGAGATCCTCGAGACCAACACCTTCGGGGCGAACCCGCTGAAGCTGCGCAGCTACGGCCTGGCGGACGACACGGAGCAGATCAACCAGGCGGCAGCCGAGCTGGCACGCACAGCCGCAGCGGGGCACGCCAGCGTCGTGGGGGCGATCGGGCCGCTGGGCGTGCGCATCGAGCCGTTCGGAGCGCTGGCGCGCGAAGAGGCGTGCGCCCATTTCGCGCGCCAGGTAGACGGCCTGCTCGCTGGAGGCGTGGACGGATTCATCCTCGAAACGTTCTCCGATACGGACGAGATTCACGCGGCGCTGCGCGCCGTGCGGAGCCGCTCCGACCTCCCCGTGATCGCGCAGATGACGATCGGCGACGACGGCCTCACCCACTACGGCACAGGGCCCGAGACGTTCGCGAAGCAGCTCACCGAGTGGGGGGCGGACGTGATCGGCGTGAACTGCTCGGTGGGGCCGGCCGGGGTGCTCGAGGCGGTCGAGAAGATGGTGAAGGTCACCGACCGTCCGATCTCGGGCGTCCCCAACGCGGGGCTGCCGCGCGACGTGGGCGACCGCAAGATCTATCTCGCCTCCCCCGAGTACATGGCGAGCTACGCGCGGCGGATGATCGAAGCCGGCGCCCGCCTCGTCGGCGGCTGCTGCGGTACCACGCCGGAGCACATCAAGAAGATCCGCGATTACGTGGCGAGCGTCGTGCCGCGGCACCCGCCGGTGGTGGTGTCCCGGGCGGAGATCCGCGCGCCCGCCGGCGCGGAGCCGGTGCCGCTGGCGCAGCGCTCGCGCTGGGGCGCCAAAATCGCGCGCGGCGAGCTCGTGACCTCGGTCGAGATCGTCCCGCCCAAGGGGGTGGATGCGACCCCGATGCTCGAGCAGTGCCGTGCGCTCAAGGCGGCCGGGGTGGACGCCGTAAACGTGCCGGACGGCCCGCGCGCGCAGAGCCGTATGGGCGTGCTCCCGTCCGCGATCCTGATCGAGCGCGAGGTGGGGATCGAGACGGTGATCCACTACTGTTGCCGGGACCGCAACCTGCTCGGCATGCTCTCCGACATTCTCGGCGCCCACGCCGCGGGGCTGCGCAACATCTTGATCATTACGGGGGACCCGCCGAAGATGGGTCCCTACCCTGAGGCCACGGCGGTGTTCGACATCGACTCGATCGGGCTCACCAATCTCGTGTTCCGGCTGAACCACGGGCTCGACCCCGGTAACAACCCGATCGGTGCGCCCACGCGGTGGGCGATCGGCGTGGGCGTGAACCCGGGCGCCGTGGACCTGGACCGCGAGCTGTCGCGCTTCGCCTGGAAGGTGGACGCGGGGGCGGAGTTCGCCGTGACGCAGCCGGTGTTCGATCCGGCGCAGCTCGAGGCGTTCCTCGCACGGGTGGGCCAGTTCAAGATCCCGATCGTGGCCGGCATCTGGCCATTGATCTCGCTGCGCAACGCCGAGTTCCTGGCGAACGAGGTGCCCGGAGTCTCCGTGCCGGAGTCGGTGCTGACCCGGATGCGGCAGGCGCAGGACAAAGGAAAAGAAGCGGCGCTCGCCGAGGGGGTGAAGATCGCGCGCGAGATGTTCCAGCAGGTGAAGCGGAGCGTGCAAGGGGTGCAGGTGAGCGCGCCGTTCGGGCGCGTGGAGGTGGCGCTGGAGGTGTTCGGGTGAGACGCCCTGTCGCATTTCAGCCCCTCGATGCCGCAAAAACGCCCTAAAGCCATGCGTCGCCGCCACACCGGTCGACCCGCGCGTGGCGTTGACGCAACACAGCGGCGCGGTGCATCCTGGTACCGCCGCCCACCGCATCGAGCGTGTGGCTGGCTTAGTTCGTGCGGCGTCGCAGCAACAACCTGTCCCGGCTCGGGCCGTCCGTATGCATTGCCTGGGACGCACGTTTTCCATGCCGTTCCGCATGCTGCTCGTCGCGACGGTGACGGCGGCGCTATCCGCCTTGCCCGTCGCCGGTGCGACCGTCCAGCGGTCCGGGCTCATCAGCCGCACGAAGCTCGATAACGGGTTGGAAGTGGTCGTCGCCGAAAACCCGGCGGTACCGCTGGCCACGGTCCTCATCGCCGTGCGCAACGGGGCATTCACGCAGGACTCCGCCGAAGCCGGACTGGCCCACCTGTACGAGCACCTGCTGTTCCATTCGTTCCATCGTGACCCATCGGCTTTCGGGTACGAAGTCTCGAAACTCAACGGGCGTTACAACGGGACGACGAACCATGAGGTAGTCACCTACTTCGTGGTCGTTCCCTCGAAGCACGTGGACAGCGGCATCAAGCTGCTGGGACGCCTGCTCGAGGACGCGCACTTCTCCACCGGCGACCTGAAGGACGAGCGGCCCGTCGTGCTCGACGAGCTGCAACGCGACGAATCGGATCCGGAGGGCTTGCTTGCCCGCCAGGTGGACCGGGCGCTGTGGGGCGAGTCGTGGCCCCGAAAAGATGTGGCCGGGGACAGCGTGTCGCTGCGGGGGATCACTCCGGAGCAGCTCAAGCAGACGTACGCTCGCTACTATGTGCCGAACAATGCCGCGCTCATCGTCACGGGGGACGTGACACCGGACCGCGTACTCGCAGCCGCCCGGCACCACTTCGGTGACTGGAAGCGGGGCGCGAATCCGTTCGCAGACCGGCCGATCCCGCCGGTGACGGCGCGCGCCGCGAGCGCGGCCATCCTGCTCGGCAAAGACGTGCTCGATGTCACCATCGTGGTCGCACTCCAGGGCCCGAGCGTGCGGACGGACCCCGCGGCGACTTACGCCGCGGACGCCCTGTTCGAGGTGTTCAACGATCCCGGCTCACCGTTCCAGCGCCGGCTGGTGGACGCCGGGCCGTTTCAGTCGGTGACCGGGCATTACCTGACGCTCGACCACACCGGGCCGATCGAGCTCCGCGGCAAGACGACACCCGCCCACGCCCAGGAGGCCTTGCTCAAGCTGCTGGATGAGCTCGACAACCTCGACATGCTCGACAGCGTCACCGACGAGGATCTCGCCATCGCCAAGAAGCGGCGGGAGGTGACGACCGCGCTGACCGTCGAGCAGACCGCGCTGGTCGCGCCCCAGCTCGCGCTGTGGTGGAGCAGCGCTGGGATGGATTATTACTTGACCTACGACGATCGGATGAACGCTCAAACCTTGGACAGCTTGCGACAGTTCGCGCGCGCGTACGTCGCGGGCCGCCCCCGAGTGATCGGGGTGCTGGGCGCGCCCACGGTCGTCGACGCGCTTGCCGCCTGGCTGCGGGCCGGCGCCAGGAAGACCACGCCGTGAGCGCGCGCCGGGCGCCGATCCTCTGCGCCGCCGCCATCCCGCTGCTCTGGACCGGTCCCGGCGGCCCGGCGCGGCGCAGCGCGGACCCCGACACGCTCACAACCGCCTACGAGGTGTCCGGGCTGCGGGTCATCCAGCGGATCAACCGCGCGAGCGCCGTCGTGGCCGTGCGGCTGTACCTGCTGGGCGGGACCCGCCAGGTCACCGCGCGCACGGCGGGGATCGAAGCGCTGCTCCTCAAGACCTCCGAGTACGGGACCGCCCAGTTCCCCGACGCAGCGGCCCGTCGCGCCATGGCCCGCACCGGCTGCGTCGTGTTCCTGGAGCCGGGCGTGGACTGGACGGTCTTCGGCTTCACCGGCTTGGCTCGGGATCTCGACGCCGCCTGGCGCGTCTTCGCCGACCGCGTGGTGCACCCCTCTCTCGCCGCGCCGGCGGTGGCGCAGGCGCGCGGCAAGCTCCTGACCCGGGCGCGCACGCGCTACAGCAACCCCGACGAGCGCATCCACATCCTCGCCACTGCGGCGTTGTTCCAAGACCATCCCTACGGGCTCGACCCCGAGGGTACCGAGGCGTCCCTCGCCGCCCTGACCCCTGGCGACCTGCAGGCATACGCGCGCGATCAGCTCGTCACGTCGCGCATGCTGCTAGTGATCGCGGGAAGCGCCGAGCGAGCCCAGGTGGAGTCTCTCGTCGCCACGACGCTGGGACAGCTGCCACGGGGCGCGTATCGCTGGACGTTGCCCCCGCCCGCCCCCGAGCTGAAGACCCATTGGCTCGTGGAGCAGCGCGCCATCCCGACCAACTACATTCTCGCGTACTTCACGGGGCCCCCGCCCACGAGCCGCAGCTACTGGGCGTTCCGCGTGGCCACGGCGTTGCTGTCATCCCAGCTGCACCGCACGGTGCGCGCCGAGCGGAGCCTTTCGTACGCCGCGTTCGCGCCATTTATCGACCAGGCGATCCCGGTGGGGGGGGCATACGCGAGCACCCCGCAGCCGCAACAGGTGCTGCCGCTCATGCTCCACGCGATCGAGAGTCTCGCGCAGAGCGACCTCGACTACTTCGCCCTGAGCCGCTTTGTGGACGGCTTCACATTCGACTACCTCGCCGACAACTCGAGCGCCGCCGATCAGGCCGAATTCCTCGCCCGCGCGGAGTTGTACCTGGGCAACTACCGCCTGGGAGACGACTTCGTGAAGCGCCTGCGCGGCGTCCGGCCGGAGGAGATCCGGGCCGTCGCGCGCGAATACATGAGCCACATCCAGTACGCCTACCTGGGCGACACGCTACGGATGCACGGGCACTGGTAAGCCGCGGACCTCTTCCCTAAGTACCTTTGGCGTGACCCGCAGCGTCCTCCAAGGGAGCGCTCATGCCTACCGCCAACGTCAACATCCTCGCCGTGATCGTCGCCGCGGTCGCGACCCTTATCCTCGGCGCCGTGTGGTACTCCCCCGTGCTGTTCGCCAAGGCGTGGATCCAGGCCCACGGCTACACGCCGGAGAAGCTCGAGGAGATGAAAAAGCGGGGCGTCACCCGCGCCTACGCGGTATCGGGGCTGTGCTACCTGGTGATGGCCTACGTGCTGGCGCTGCTCGCGTCGTACACCCAGGCGACGAGTTTCGTGCAGGGGCTGTGGCTCGGCTTCATCCTATGGCTCGGCTTTGCCGCCACGATCGGTCTCACGGCCAACATGTTCTCCGATAATCCGATCGCGGTCTGGGTGATCGACGCCGGCTACCAGCTCGCTTATCTGCTGCTCATGGGCGTGGTCGTGGCCCTGTGGAAATGACCGGACCAACCGTCACTGCGGCGGCACCATGAAGGCGTCCTAGCGGGGCCCGCCGCGGTGCCGGGAGCCTCGCTCACCCGCACGCTGCGCTTGCGGGACCTGATCTTCATCGTCGTCGGGACCGTCATCGGCTCCGGAATCTTCGTCGTGCCCGGGGCGGTGCTGCGGCAGACGGGCGGCGACGTGGGCTACGCCCTGCTCGTGTGGGTCCTGGGGGGCGTCCTCTCGCTGCTCGGCGCGCTCACCTACGGCGAGCTGGGCGGCATGCTCCCCGAAGCCGGGGGAGCCTACGTCTACGTGCGCGACGCCTTCGGCCCCCTCCCCGCCTTCCTGCTCGGCTGGACGCTGTTCTTCGTGATCTCCACCGGCTCGGTGGCGACGCTGGCGGTGGCGTTCGCGGAATACCTCCGGCAATTCGTCGCGCTCGGTCCCACAGCGGCGAAGCTCGTCGCCGCCCTGATGATCGCCGTGGTGGGAGCGGTGAACGTGCGCGGCACCCGCCACAGTGCGAATGTCCAAAACTGGAGCACGGGGATCAAGGTGGCCGCGATCCTGGGAATGAGCGTCCTGTTGCTCGGCTCGGGCAGCGGCCTGGCGGGCGTGCGGGCCGCGACCTTCGCCGCCCCGCTCGGGGGTTCGCTCCTCTCCGGCATCGGCGTCGCGATGATCGGCGTGCTGTGGGCCTACGAGGGGTGGGCGAACGTCGCCGCGTCGGCGGGCGAGACGCTCGAGCCACAGCGCAGCTTCCCGCGCGGCATCGTGATCGGTACCGCGGCGCTGATCGCGATCTATCTGCTCGCGAACGTCGCCTACGTCGCCGCGCTCGGACCTGCCGCCGCCGCGCGGACGGATCGCGTGGCGGCGGAGGCGGTGCGTGCCGCGCTGGGACCGGGCGCTGGCCGGCTGATCGCCGCGGCGGTGCTCGTCTCCATGTTCAGCGCGGCGAACGGGCTCACCCTCACCAACTCGCGGGTCTACTACGCCATGGCCTCGGACGGCGTGTTCTTCCGCAAGCTCGCGGAGGTTCATCCGCGCTTCGGCACCCCGGCTTTCTCGGTGCTGGTGAGCTCGGCGTGGGCCATCGTGCTCGCGGCGACGGGCAGCTTCGAGCAGCTCTTCACGTACGTGATCTTCGCAGCATGGGTGTTCTATACGCTCGCCGGGGCCAGCGTCTTCGTGCTGCGACGACGCCGGCCCGCCGCGCCCCGCCCGTTTCGCGTTCCCGGCTACCCCTGGACGCCGCTGCTCTTCGTGGCCTCCGCCGTCGCGATCGTGGTCAACACGATCTGGGCGCGCCCGCAACGCTCGTTGCTCGGGCTCGGCATCGTGGCACTCGGTCTGCCTGCTTACCACTCCTGGCGTCGGATCCACGCTCGGCGGGCTGACCGGTGAGCGGCTTCAAGTTCCCCCACCCGCTGGTGTTGCTCGTGGCCGGCCTCGCCCTCGCCGCCGCGGCGAGCTGGGTGCTCCCCACGGGGCAATACGAGCGGCGGGACGACCCGATCACGGGGCGTCGCGTAGTGGTCGCCGGCACCTATCACCCCGTGGCGGCGAGCCCGCTGGGCCCGTTTCGGGCGCTCGTCGCCATCCCCAAAGGCATGGTCGACGCGGCGTCGGTCATCTTCTTCGTGTTCCTGATCGGCGGCGCGTTCACGGTCGTGGACCGCACCGGGGCGCTGCGGAGTGCGGTGGAGTGGCTGGTGCGCCGTCTGGAGCGGCGCGACGCGTTGGTCATCCCCACCGCCTGTCTCGTGTTCGCGCTGGGCGGCGTGCTCGACAACATGAAGGAGGAGATCATCGCTCTGGTGCCGGTGATGTTGCTGCTCGTGCGACGGCTGGGCTTCGATCCCGTCACCGCCGTTGCCGCCAGCCTCGGGTCGGCGGCCGTGGGTGCGGCGTTCAGCCCAATCAACCCGTTTCAGGTCGGCATCGCGCAGCAGCTCGCCCAGCTCCCGCTGCTCTCGGGCGCGCCGTTCCGCGTCGGCTTCCTGCTCGTCGCGCTGGGGATTTGGATCTGGGGCACGATGCGCTACGCCGTCCGCACACGCGCCGTGCAGCAGGCCGGCGCGCGGGGAGCAGCCGCGCCGCCGCCGCCCTCGGCCCGCCGCGGCGCGGTACTCGTCGTGGTGCTCACCACATTCGCATGCCTGGTCGTCGGCGTGCTCCGCCACGGCTGGGGGTTCGACCAGATGGCGGCGCTGTTCTTCGCAATGGGCATCGTGGCGGGCGTCGTCGGCGGCCTGGGCGCGGGCGGCACCGCAGCGGCGTTCGCCGACGGGTTCACTTCGATGGCCTACGCGGCGCTGCTGATCGGGTTCGCGCGCGCGATCTACGTCGCGCTTGAGGAGGGCCACATTGTCGACACCATCGTGCGCGGGCTGTTCGCGCCCGTTGCGGGGTTGCCGCTCGCCCTCTCGGCCTTGGGCATGATGGTGCTGCACGCCGCCGTCCACGTGCCGGTGCCGAGCCCGAGCGGCCACGCCGTGCTGACGCTGCCGATCCTCGTCCCGCTGTCCGATCTGCTCGGTCTGTCACGCCAGGTCACGGTGCTCGCCTACCAGTACGGTGGGGGGCTGTGCGAGCTGCTGACGCCGACCAACGGCGCACTCATGGCGATCCTCGCCGCGTCGGGCGTGCGCTACGAGCACTGGCTCAAGTTCGCGCTGCCGTTGTACGGCCTGCTGCTCGGGCTCGGCGCGGTCGCGATCGCCCTTGGCATCGGCGTGGGCTTGCGCTAGCGTCCGGCGAAGTCTCCTCGGCACAAGGGAGCCCTGGTCCCAGCATGTATCGCCGGCTCGACGGCGCGCATATCGTGGAAACCCTCGACCGGGTGCAGCGGCGGATCGAGGAACGGTTTCCGGGCTCGGGGCTGAGTCAGGTCAGCGGGGAGCTGCTCGCCGTCGCCCGGGACGCGATTGGTCGCGCCGTCGATCTGAGCCGGCCCAATCTCCCGCTGCGCATCGCGGCCGGGCTGGTGATCGCCCTGATGGTGGCGTTGGGTGTTGGGGCGCTCCTGAGCCTCAAGCTGTCGGCGGACCCGCGGACGCTGACAGACCTGATGCAGTCACAAGCCATCCAGAATTTCGTCTTCCTCGGGGTGGCGGTGGTGTTTCTCGCCACGGTCGACACCCGCTTGAAACGCGGGCGCGCGCTCAAGGCGCTGCACGAGCTGCGCAGCATCGCGCACGTGGTGGACATGCACCAGCTGGCCAAGGCCCCGAACGAGTTTCTCCCCGGCCGGGAGGAGATTCAGGTGACGCCGGACCGCCGCATGGCCCGCGCCGACTTGGCCCGCTACCTGGATTACTGCACCGACCTGCTGTCGCTCACGAGCAAAGTAGCGGCGCTGTACGTCGAGCACCTGCAAGATCCGGTCGTGCTGGAGGCCGTGAACGACCTGGAAAACCTCACCGCCGGACTGTCGCGCAAAATCTGGCAGAAGATCACGATCCTCGACACAGCGACTCGATGAATGGGAAAATGAGTCGCGATCGGCGGATCGCGCTGCGGGGCAGATCCAGCTCCTGAAACGCTTGCAGCGCGGGTGAGGCGACTCACCCACCCCTGAGCTTCTCGATCTCGCGGCGGTCCTTCTTGGTGGGTCTGCCTTTGCCTTGATAGCGCAAGGACGGCGCCAGCTTGAGCTGCTCGGCGAGCCGCTCGCGCAGTCGCTTCCCTTCCGGCGCTTCGTCGTACAGGGCGGCCGCGAGGCGCGGCGGCCCGCGCTGCTCAGCGAGGCCGCGCACAGTCACGCGGTATTCGAACGGGCTCTTGCGGATGCGCAGCTCGTCACCGGGGGCCACCGGCTTCGCGCGCTTGGCGCGCGCCCCGTTTACGTCGACCTTGCCGCCATCGATGGCTGCGGCTGCTTGCGCTCGCGTCTTGAAGAAGCGCGCGGCCCAGAGCCAGGTGTCGAGGCGAACGGCGGAGAGGTCAGACATCAGACATCAGACGTCAGCTTCTTGATGAAGCCGGTCAGCATCCGTTTGACCTCCGTCACAGCGGCGTCGAGCGCCTGGTAAGTGGTGCGGTCGAGCAGGCCCAGATCAGCGGAAAGCAGCAGATGGTACTCCAGTTCACTCGCAGAACCTAATGCAACCTGGAGGAAGCGGCCAAAATCGGCCTTGCCGCGCCGGCCGCATCCCTCTGCGATGTTCACGCTGATCGACGCCGCCGCGACACGCCGAGGACGCGGCATCATTCCATTGCCTGTACCATCACTTCTCTGACGTCTGACGTCTGATGTCTGACGTCACTTCCCACTCCGCACCAACGTCACGCCTCCCGACCCCG
>WNGL01017074.1_pt1 | contig 11034 bp, 8 predicted proteins | sample 5400591 | NCBI WGS metagenome assembly WNGL01 (sample SAMN13153377, study PRJNA577476) | soil metagenome | isolation source: 80 cm soil or saprolite under Garry oak tree replicate 1 | place: USA:California | collected 2016-06-15
GAATTGCCCACCTTCGAGATCGTCTTTGTCATTCTGTAATACTATGTTTTACACGCGGTGTGCGCAACAAATTTTTGTCATATGACGTCTGCCTCTGCCCTCAATGGCGTTTTCGCCGCTCCTGCTTCCGGACCAGCGACACCATTACTCCCTGAATCTTCAGCTCACGTGCCGGAATCAAATTCGGATAACGCGGGTTCTCCGCCTTCAAATAAGGCCGGCCCCGCTCCATCACGTAACGCTTCAGCGTTGTTTCACCATCGATCAAGGCCGCGACGATGTCGCCAGTGTGTACTTCTTTGCTGTCTTCCAAAATCACGATGTCTCCATCGAGAATATGGGCGCCGATCATCGAGTCGCCATGAACCCGCAAAGCAAAAGTCCCGCGATTCTTTGAAATATTGGCTGACCGCGTGTCGAGAGAAACATGTCCTTCGATCGTCTGCTCGGTCAATGTGGACATGCCGGCTGGAATCTGTCCATAAATCGGGACGTCGGTAATGCGGACTTTCTGGACTGGTGTAATCAAAGCGCGCGCCTTACGTGCATGTCGATCAAGAAAACCTTTGCGTTCGAGTGCGGCGATGTACTGCATGACCGATGTCTGGCTGGCGAAGCCGAAATGACTCTGAATTTCGCGGGTGCTCGGTGTGATCCCTTTTTCCCGTTGCTCGTGTTGGATAAAATCGAGAATGTTTTTCTGACGATCGGTCAGCATGCTCACATGATCGCCGAAAGCGATCACCGCGCAAGTTCAAATGAACAGATACGAGTCGTCTGCTTCTTGGTCAGACAGCAAAGCTCTCACCGCACGAGCAATGCGCGATCGCGTTCGGGTTCGTGACTTTGAACCCGCCTTTTTGCAGATCGTCGCTGTAATCGAGCACCGAACCGCTGACAAAGAGCGCGCTCTTTGGATCGACAACCAGACGGACATTGGAGGTTGGAACGAGAATGTCGCGCTCTTTCGGGCCATCCACCAAATCCATCGTGTATTGCAAACCGGAGCAGCCACCGCCGACCACGGCGAGACGCAACGCGCCATTTGGATTTCCTTTTTGGTCCAGTAATGACGCGAGCTTGCGCGCGGCGTTCTCCGTCACCTTGATCAGCCGCTCGTTGCCGATCTTGTAATTGATTGTCGATGTTTCAGCGGTCATTCAAGCAACAAATATGGAATCCAGGAAAACAAAAAGAGGAACAGATAAGATTAACAAGATTTTAACGATTCCATTTTCGACCATTCTGTTAACTCTGTAAATTCTGTCGACCTCTGCTGATTTTCTTCCGCGATCGCCGCAACTTCGGCGAGAGTTGAGACGTGCGAGAACTTTTCGCGCAATCGTTTCGCATCTGGCATCGATCTCGAGTAAGCCATCAGCCGCGCGCGCATCGACCGGATGGCCGGTTCTTCTGCGCCCCATTGGCGAACGACCAATTCGCAGTGTCGCAGGAGCAGCCCCCATTTTTCGCGCAAAGTTGGTGGATCATCAATCTCCCCCGTCGCAAGATATTGTTTTGTCTGACGAAAAATCCAGGGCGTGCTCATGGCGGCGCGACCGATCATCGCGCCAGCAATTCCGATTCCACGACGGCGTTTTGCGACATCGGCAGCACTTGCAAGATCGCCATTCCCGATGACGGGGATGGAAACAGCGGCCGCAACTTCTCCGATAACGTTCCAATCGGCGGCGCCGGAGTAACCTTGGGCGCGCGTGCGTCCGTGCACGGTGATCGCCGAGATTCCTGCCTCGGCCAGGACCCGCGCGACGCGCGGGGCGTTGATTGAATTGGCGTCCCATCCAATCCGGACCTTCGCCGTGACCGGTATCGGCGCGATCGCGCGGACAACCGCGACTGCCACGCTGGCCAAAGTTGGGCAATCTTTGAGCAAGGCTGAGCCGCCGTTCTTGCAGACGACTTTGTTGACCGGACAGCCAAAGTTTAGATCGACAAAGTCGGGCTGCACCCAATCGACGACCTGGCGGGCCGCTTCCGCCATGTGCTCGGCATTGGCGCCGAAGAGTTGCACGCCGATTGGCCGCTCGATCTCATCGAAGTCGAGATATTCGCGCGTGCGCTCGTTGCGCCGAAAAATTCCTTCAGCGGAAACGAATTCAGTCGTCAGAACATCGGCCCCGTATTCCTTGCAGAGCTGCCGGAAAATCTTGTCGGAGACGCCGGCCATGGGCGCGAGATAAAGCGCGAAATCTGAAAACCATGAGAGCGAAGAGTACATGTCGATCTTTCAATCAAGCTACTACGCGGCGCTGCGGAGCAATTGCGTGACTTCGTTTTGTACGCTCTCCAGCTCGTCAAGACGCAATTGCGGATCGGGCACGATGAAGAGGTCGCCGCTCGCGCCGTGCTCGTAAATCAGGACGCGATCGTTTCCTGATTGCTCGGTTTTAATCTGTTTCAGGACGCGCTTGCGTTCGAGCATGGCGGCCAGCACGTAGCAGGTGTTCGCGGGCGGCTTTTCCGATGCAACCAGACGGCGAAAAAGTTGTTCGGCATTTTCTTTGCCCAAAGGCTCGCGCGCAGGCTCCGGCAGAGGTTCGTAACGCGTTTTCCAGAATGAAAATGGCTGGATGTTCTCGTTTCGCTTTAACCACGCATCCTCGCTCAAATCTTCGCGACGATAGCCATCTGCATCGCGAAAAAGCAGAGTGTAAAAATACTCGCCGGGCGCGAAAGGCCGGTGCGTGAAAGCACAAGCGTCCGCGCGATGCTTGATCGCCCATTCGTTCGGCAACGGATTCATCGGCTCAATATACGGCGCGCGCTGAGCAGATGAAAGCGCGGTGCTTCACGGTTGGAAGCGCGCAGATACAGCAAATAAAGACCGATAACGGTGAAAATGAGATTGGGCGTCCAGGCGGCGATCCAAGGCGCGATACGATCGCCTTCGCCAAGCGCGAGAAAGAAATGGGTGAGAAAATTCATCGAGAAAACGAGAATGACGGCGGCGGCCACGCTGGAAAGAATGCCGCGGCGCGAGTAACCGATACCCAGCGGCGCGGCGATGCACACTACCACCAGACATTCCCACGGCAGGGCGAGACGATACTGAAAATGCGTTCGAAATGGCGCGAGCAGAGTTGCCGGGAAATCGGAATTGAACCGGAGGTATTCACGCAGCTCCGGCAAGCTCAGAAATTCCGCGCGGACATTGGCGCTGCCGAGACGAAATGGCGTTTCGCTCCAGTTCTCGATCTTGAGTGACGGATAAATCTGCGCGTCGATGATATTGCCGGCGTGATCGTAGTGGACCACTTTTACCTGTTCGAGCTCCCAGGTTTTTGTTTCGGGGCGATAAAAGGCGCGCGTCGCCAGATAATTGGTCACGATATTATCGTGCTCATCCTGCTGGAGCACCTGGACACTGTTGAAACTGGTGCCCCTGGCGCGAAAATTCTGGATGAACCAGGTGCGCGCGTCGCTTCGGTTGCGAAAGATTTGTCCTTCGATCAGGTTTTCCGGATGCGACCGCGCTTCGGAGAAAAATGTTTTGCGCGCCAACTCGGCGTGGGGCGCGAGCGAATAATTCAGCGCCATGGCTGCCGCGACCGTGAGTAAACCCATGCCGATCAACGGTAGGAGAACGCGCGGGACGCTCACGCCCGCGGTCAACATCGAGACGATTTCATTCGCGCGCGACATTCGCCCGAGCGAAAAAAGAAGCGCGAGTAAAAGGGAAACTGGGAGAAGGATGATGAAAACCTGCGGGACCTGCGTGATGTAGTACTGGACGGCGAGGAAAAGGCCGACTCGTTCGTCGAGAAGGGTCGAAATATTGTCGCTGATGTCGAAAATGAGCCAGATCGAGATAAAACCCGCGATGCAGTAGAGGTAGGCCTGCAAAAAATTGCGAATGACGTAGCGATCGAGCAGTCTCATCGACGGTCAGTGTTTGGGCTGAGCTAACTGTAGATTAGCCTAACAACGTCAATTTCGCATTTATAACCATCCGTCGAATATCCAAATCCCAAACTCCAAAATCCAGGAAAGCTCCGGCTTTCGAACGCTTTCAGTTCGATGACGCCAGTTTGGAATTTTGATGATTGGGATTTTTTTGGAGTTTGAATGTTGGAGCTTGGTGCTTACTCCGGTAGCAAATACGATTGTGACAAAATTTAATATCGTGTCCCTGAATCAACCCCAATGATTGCACTGAAGGACAGTCTTGGCAGCAAATTTGTCGAACGCGTTCGCACCATCTTTTCCGAAAACGGGGTCCTTTCAAAGGCGGCCAATTTCGAATTCCGGCCGCAACAGCAAGAGATGGCGGCGGCGGTTGCGCGCGCACTCGAGGAAGATCGACATCTTGTCGTTGAAGCGGGCACGGGCGTGGGCAAGTCGCTCGCCTATCTTGTGCCGGCAATTCTATTCGCGCTCGAGCACCACAAAAAGGCGATCGTTTCGACCCACACAATCAATCTTCAGGAGCAGCTGCTTTATAAAGATATTCCGATTCTAAAAAAAGTTTTGCCGGTTGAATTTGAAGCGTCGCTCATGAAGGGCCGGCAAAATTATCTTTGCCCGCGTCGCCTCGAGCGCGCCTTGCAACAGGCAAACGAGCTTTTCACCGGCCCGGAACAAAGCGAGCTGACCCGGCTTGCGGAGTGGGCGAGCACGACGCGCGACGGTTCGCTGAGCGATCTGTCGATTGAGCCCGATCCAAAAGTTTGGACGCAAGTTTGCAGCGAGCCGCATATCTGCACCCAAAAAACATGCGGCCAAAATCCGCGCTGTTTTTATCAGCAAGCCCGCAAACGCCTTCTGGCCGCGGACCTGCTGGTGATGAATCACACGCTGCTCTTCATGCTCCTGGGCAGGCCGGCTGAGCAGGAAGAACGCCAGAGCGGTTTTCTTTTTCCCAATGACTTCATCATTTTCGACGAAGCGCACACCGTCGAACAAGTCGCATCGCGCCAGGTCGGGATCGGCATTTCGCAATACGGCCTAAGATCGACAATTCAACGGCTCTACAACGCGCGCACGCGCAAAGGACTCTTCACCGTCATGCGCGATGCAAACGGAGTGAGGTTGGCAGCGGAGCTGGTCGACGAAGCGGACAGATTTTTCGCTGCCGTCGAATCAAAATCCGATTTTCGTAAAGGGCGCGAATTCCGTGTGCGCGTCTCCGATTTCGTTCCGGACACAATTACCGGACGATTGACGGCGCTTCAGATGCGCCTCGCCGACGTGATTAGACGCGCCGATGATGAATTCCTGAAAGCCGAATTGCAGGAACTTGCGCGCCGCATTCGTGATACGTGCGATGGTATCTCTATCTTTCTTGAGCAAAGCGCGCGCGAACATGTTTATTGGATCGAGCGCACCGGAAAGACGGCGCAATTTTTTTCGCTCAATGCCGCTCCGATCAACCTGGCGCCAGTACTGCGTCGCATGATCTTCCGCGACAATTGCTGCTCCGTCATGACCAGTGCGACTCTCGCGGTCGGACGTCCCGACCTGGCTTATTTCCGAACGCGCATCGGAGGCGATAACGCGGAACCGTTGCGACTCGGCAGCCCGTTCGACTTCCGCGCACAGATGAAGATCTACATCGTGAAAAAAATGCCCGACCCGCGCGATCCAGGTTACCAGAAAGAGCTGGAGCGCTGGATCGCGCATTTTGTCGAAAAAACCGATGGTCGCGCCTTTGTTCTTTTTACGAGCTACCGCGACATGCAGCAGCTCGCTGCTCAGATGCAGAAATTTTTTGTGGAGAAAGAGATGAATCTTCTTGTCCAAGGTGGCGGCGCGCCGCGCGGGAAATTGCTCGACCAATTCAGATCCACACCGCGCAGTGTCCTTTTTGGAACGGACAGTTTTTGGAGCGGTGTCGATGTTCCGGGCGAAGCGCTCTCAAATGTGATCATCACCCGGCTTCCGTTTGCCGTGCCCGATCATCCGCTTATCGAAGCGAAACTGGAGCTCGTTCAGGAACGCGGCGGCGACGCGTTCACCGAATATTCATTGCCGGAAGCGATCTTAAAACTTCGCCAAGGCGTCGGCCGCCTGATCCGAACAAAAAGCGATCGCGGTATCATCGTTATTCTCGACAATCGCATAGTGACCAAGCCGTACGGCCGCGGTTTTCTGGCGGCATTGCCTAAATGTCCTGTGGAAATTGTTTAGATTTAGCCGGCAATGTTGCACGAGACCCCACGCTTGCGACTGGGCCGCTCCAATTTCGTAAGCGTCCGGCGCTGAAGCGATGAAACTTAGCACTACAGTTTGGAACAAGCTGATCTGGTCAGGCGCGCACTGGTGGATGCTCGCGGTGACGGTCGTGTTGTTCGCGCTGGTGGCGATTCTTGTCGATCTAAAGCCGGTGGTGGAAGAGAACTTTTTCTTTTCAACCCGTGATCCCGGATTCGGACAATCCAAAAAGATCGAGCAGCGCTTCCCGTCCCAACCGCAGCTTATCCTGGCGGTGTCCTCCAGGGACATTTCTTCACCGCGATACCTGGAGCGGATCCAAAGACTCACTCAAAAGATCCAGGCGATCGATGCGGTCAGCTCGGTCAAGAGTCTGAGCGCCGGGCCGAAGAATTTTCAGGATGCACTGGCCAGCCCATTCTGGAACCGGCTCCTGATAGCCAAAGACCGTAAGTCGACCAATGTCATCGTCTTTCCCGAGGCCGGTGACCCCGAGAAACTCATCCTGCGTCTGGAGCGCATCGTGCATGAGTTGGACGAGAAAGACTTTCAAATTCACATCGCCGGCACGCCTTACGTCGTGGAAATGCTCCGGCGGAGTCTGGCCCACGATTTCTGGTACTTCAGCCTCACCGCCGTCGTTTTATTTGGCCTGACAATGGCGGCCATGTTCCGGTCCGGTCGGGTGTTTCTCGGAATGCTCGCCACTTGTGCGAGCGCCGTTTTGTTGACCTTGCTCGTGCAGCAGATGTTCGGCAAACGCATCGGGATCCTGACCGTCAATCTCGGCACGATCGTCTTTATCGTCGCGTTGTCACATCTGGTCTACATGACCTTCAACTGGCAAACGCTCGCCGATCGCACTCACCGGCTCGGCAAGGAATCGCCCGACCTCGCGGCGGACGCGCGTCGTATGACGTTTCCGCCTTCGTTTTGGTCGATGATCTGCGCGTCACTTGGGTTTGGCAGCCTGCTCATTGTTCAGGCTAAGCCGCTGCGCGAACTCGGATTCGGCGGCGTGCTCGGGACCATCGTGGCGTTCCTTTGCGCCTACGCGATGTATCCGCCGTTTCTACGCTGGGCCGTGCCGCGCAGGAGCAAAATTGTGGAAGCGGAACCTTCCCACGCATTTTTGAGGCGCCGGTTCGTGCCGCTTTCCATCGTTGTCATTGTCGTCAGCGCCGCGCTGGGATTTGGGCTGATACGGGTAAACACCGATCCAAGTCTGCTCGATTATTTCAAGCCGCATCAGGAACTGCGCGACGGACTGGAATACGTCGACCACAACGGCGGCTGCAACCCGCTCAATCTCGTCGTGTCCGCGGCCGACGGCAGCAAACTGAACACCGACGCCGCTTACCAGAAGATGTGGACGCTCCACGGCGCGCTCGAGAACTACAAAGACGTGGGGACGGTGATTTCACTGCCCACGCTTCTTGCCGAAGGCGACCGGACACCATTCTCGTTCCTGATCAGCTACGAGAAAATGATGGAGATCATGGCGCAGCCCAAGTACGCGCGCGTCTCCAAAAGTTTTGTCACCGAAGATCGCAGCCAGGCGATGTTCCTCCTCCGCATGGTCGAGGCGCGTCGTGACAAATTGCGTGTCGATGTTGTCGACGATCTTCGTGCGATCGCTCGGAAGCACGGATTCAAGCCGGAACTCGTCGGCGGCATTTACTATTTGCAAGGGCGACTGGCACAGCTGGTCGCTTCAAGTTTGGTCACCGGTCTGTTCTGGCTGAATTTGTTGTTCATCGTTATCGCATGGGTCGTTGCCCGGTCCGTTCGCGGCGCGGTAGCGATGATCGTAAGCTTGACGCTGGTCCCGTTATGCATGCTCGGCGGCATTGGCTGGCTGCATGTGCCGATGGATGTCATCTCGGCGCCTGCCACCAATGTCTGCATCGGCATCGCGATTGATTCAATGATCCACCTTGTTTTCGGTGTCCCTGGCAAACCTGTTCGTATTGCCGCTACTCGGCGGCGCTCAATTGAAAAAGAAATAATTGCCAGAGGCGCGACCACGGCATCATCGTCATTCCCGACAACCGGATCGTGACCAAGCCGTACGGCCGACCTTTCTGTCGGCGCCGCCGAAGGGCTGTTTAATTTAGAAAATGTTCACTTGAACATATCCATTCTTTAAGTATAAATTTGAGCGCATGCAGCGCTCTGCTTTGCCGGAAGATCGACAATCTGAGATTCGGCAAATTTTGGAGATCTTGCGCAAGTGGGGCATTCACACTCTCGGGCAATTTGCGGCGCTCAATCGAGAGGATCTCGGTGCCCGGCTCGGGTCGGAAGCGGTTCGTCTTTGGGAATGTGCCAACGGAAAAACGACGCGACTTCTCAAGCTGGTCCAGCCGCCGGAATCGTTTGCCGAAAGTTTCGAATTTGAAAATGAAATTGAAACAGCCGAGCCGCTCCTATTTATGCTGCGCCGCTTTTTGCAGCAGCTCGCGGTGCGGCTGAGCGCGATTTATCTCGTCGCGCGAGAACTAACGCTGCTGATCACTTTCGCCAACAAACAGCATTACGAACGCGTTTTCAAAATTCCGCAGCCAACCAATGATGTCGATCTTCTCTTTCGCATGCTCCAGACGCATCTGGAGAATTTTAAATCGGAGCATCCGATCGTTGCCGTTGCGTTAGACGCGCGGCCGGTCAAACCCGCCGCTCAGCCCCGAATGCTTTCGGGGTTCGAAACGGCACTGCGCGATCCGAATCAATTATCGGAAACGCTCGCGCGCTTGACCGGTTTGCTCGGCAGCGACCGGGTCGGCACCCCCGTTTTGGAAGAAACGCATCGGCCGGATGCATTTCGGATGGAGCCGTTTGCCTGGGAGGTAGGAGCGATTGACTCGCTCGCTCCCGCTCACTCGCCCTCTCGGGCTGCCCGTCCATGTCGCTCGGCTCCCGCCGGCTCCATTGACCCCAATCGCCTGCCGCTAACGGACATCGCGTTCAGCGTCGCGCTCCGAAGATTTCGACCGACTGAATCGGCGTCGGGTTTCCTTTCCGAAAACATGCCGCCGCATCTTCGAAGCGCAAACCTCAGTGGCAAAATCGCAGATCAACGCGGGCCTTATTTCGCTTCCGGCAATTGGTGGGATGAAAAATCGTGGAAGCGCGCCGAGTGGGACCTGCAACTGGAGGACGGCGTTGTGGTGCGTTGTCACCAAAGCGAAGAGCAATGGGAGGTCGATGGAGTTTATGATTGAGGTCCGCTTTAACGTTTCAACGATTTAACGATTCAACGCTTTAACGAAACACATGTCTTAGCAGCGCGTTTAGTTTTTTGCGCGGCGCTTCGTTTCCCGAGCAACTGGCGGAGACAGCGGCCAAGCTGGAAATGCCGGCAATGGCTTTGCTCGATCGTAACGGTGTTTATGGTGCGCAGCGATTTTCCGTCGCCGCGCGAGAACACAATGTGCGGCCGATTGTTGGTTGTGAATTGTCGATGGAAGACGGCAGCATTTTGCCGGTGCTGGTGGAAAATCGCACTGGTTACAAAAATCTTTGCGAGCTGCTGACCCAGGCGCATCTTCGCAGCGAAAAAGGAATGTGCGCGGTGACATGGAGTGAGCTGCCGGAGTTCGCTGAGGGGCTCGTTGCACTCTTCGGATTGGGGAGCGCACGCGACCCGCGTGTCGTTTGCGGCGACTCGCCGCAAACTTTCTTTGTTGCGAAGAAGACCGTCCGGCGAGTCGCCGGACGGAGCACGCGAGTCGCGTGCGCTCCCCAGAGTTCTGCAGACCATGCGCAGTTTCTCATCGACGCGTTCGGACGAGAAAATGTTTTCGTTGAAATTCAGCGGCATTTCATTCGCGGGGAAGAACGGGTGAACCGGGAACTTGTCGATCTTGCCCGGGCAAAGGGATTGTCAATCCTGGCTACAAACGGCGTGCAGTACGCCAAGCGGTACGGACGGGAAGTGCTCGACGTCTTCACTTGCATTCGCGAGCACACCCATCTCGATGCCGCCGGAAAATTGCTCACCCAAAACGCCGAGCGTCATTTGAAGAGCGATCGTGAAATGCGCGAGCTCTTTCGCGATCTGCCGGAAGCAATTGAGAACACCGCACGCCTGACCGAGCGCCTGACGTTTTCGTTGGAAAATATCGGCTACGAATTTCCCGATTTCCCCGTCCCCGATGGCCACAGCATGGATTCGTTTTTGCGCACCATCACCTGGTTCGGCGCGCAGCAGCGTTACGCCGCGATCAGCGCGGCGGTGAAACGCCAGCTCGAGGAAGAACTGAATCTGATCCAGAAGCTCGGTTTTCCCGGATATTTTCTGATCGTCTGGGACATCGTTAATTTCTGTCGCGAGCACAACGTGATGGTACAGGGTCGCGGCAGCGCCGCGAACAGCGCGGTTTGTTATTGCCTTGGCATCACACCGGTTGATCCGGTGAGTAATCATTTGGTTTTCGAGCGTTTCTTGAACGAAAGCCGCAAAGGCTGGCCCGATATCGATCTCGATCTTCCCAGCGGGGATCGGCGCGAGAGCGTTATTCAGGAAATTTATCGGCGTTACGGCAAACACGGCGCGGCCATGACCGCGAATGTGATCACTTATCGCGGCCGCAGCGCCGCACGTGAGATCGGCAAAGCGTTAAATTTTTCACCAAGCATTCTCGATCGTTTTTCGCATCTCTTCGCCAGTGGCGATTTTCCGCACACGCTCGATCTCAGCGCGCAAATCGAGCAGGCCGGTTTACCCAAAGAACACCCGCGCATGCCGGCGTTCATCAATTTGTATCAGGCGATTTACGGATTGCCGCGGCATCTCGGCCAGCATTCCGGCGGCATGATCATCTGCCAGAACAAATTGAGTTCGTTTGTGCCACTAGAAAA
>WNGL01020724.1_pt1 | contig 11034 bp, 9 predicted proteins | sample 5400591 | NCBI WGS metagenome assembly WNGL01 (sample SAMN13153377, study PRJNA577476) | soil metagenome | isolation source: 80 cm soil or saprolite under Garry oak tree replicate 1 | place: USA:California | collected 2016-06-15
AATGATCCCAATGTCGATGCGTTGATCGTGATCTTTACCCCACCGCTGGTCACCAGTGCGAATGACGTCGCTCGCGAGATCCTGAGTGCCGTGGATCAGATCGACAAGGGCAAGCCGGTGATTGCTGTGTTTCTGTCCAGCGATGAGCCGCCCAGGGAATTGCAATCATCAAAGATTCGCGTTCCATCGTATGCCTTCCCCGAAACGGCGGCGATCGCTCTGGCGCGCGCCGCGCGTTATCACGAGTGGCGGCAACGTCCGGAAACTTCGCCGGCCGTTTTTGATGATGTTCGACGCGACGAAGCATCCGCCATTGTAGCTTCAGCGTTGGGACGAGGCGATGGGTGGCTCTCAACCGAAGAAACGGCTGCGCTGTTTTCCTGCTATGGCCTGCCATTGATCGAACAGCAGATCGTCGAGACTCCCGCAGCCGCGGCCGCAGTTGCGGAACAGATGGACTGCGAAGTTGCCTTGAAAGTAATTGCGCCGGGAGTGCTTCACAAGACCGAAGCGGGCGGCGTTCGTCTTCATCTGCGTGACGGGGAAAAGGTTCGCAAAGCTGCCAACGAGATGCGCGAACGGCTGATTGCCGAAGGCCATTCTCCAACGGGCTTCCTGATCCAACCGATGGCTGCGAGCGGAGTCGAGATGCTGGTGGGTGTGGTGCACGATCCGCAATTCGGTCCAGTCGTCGCCTGTGGGGCGGGCGGAGTCCAGGTTGAGTTGCTACGCGATGTATCGATTCGTCTTACTCCGCTCGCAAAGGAAGACGCGTCGGAAATGATCCAAAGCTTGAAGACCTTCCGCTCCTTACTGGTTTCCGCGGCGCTCCGCTGTACGATGTCGCCGCGCTGGAAGATGGACTGTTGCGCGTGAGCGCGATGGTCGAAGACCTGCCGCAAATCACCGAACTCGATTGCAACCCATTTGTGGTTCACGAGCGCGGCGCAGTGATCCTCGATGCCCGCGTACGCGTGGAAGCCGTCGAGCCGCGACCGTTGCTTGGCGTGCGTCGGTAGATCTTGTCAGTACCACCTGCGGTAGCGGGTGGTTGATCGTAGCCGGTCAACTTCAACTGGCTCCCTGACGGTCGCGTTTCTTCCGCACATCTGTGATATCATCTGAGCCCCTCAGACAAGGCTATGCTCAAGCGTCAGGCTCTACATCCAAAACCTCTCGATACCCGCGCCGATCTGTTTGCGGATTAGCGGTACATCGCCAACATTGCTTCGCTCGATCTGACACTGTCCATAAGTGTCTTGGCCTGTTTATTCCGAAGGAGGAGAGAGATGATGGCTACCGCATTCGCGATAAAGAAACCACAAATCAAAACTGAATTGCCCGGGCCAAAAGCCCGCAGCATAATCGACGCCGACTCGCGTTTCGTTAACCCGGCGTATCCGCGCCCAGCATTCAAACTCGTCGCCGAACGCGCCGCCGGTGTTTGGGTCGAGGATGTTGACGGCAATCTTTTTCTCGATTGCAACGCCGGCGTCGCCGTGTGTTCCACCGGGCACTGTCATCCCGAAGTCGTCGCCGCCATTCAGGAACAAGCCGCGCAACTTATTCATATGTGCGGAACTGATTTCTACTATCGGCAGATGCCTGAGCTGGCCGAGAAACTTGATGAGATCGTTCCCGTCGCGCGACCGACGAAGACGCATTTCGCTAACAGCGGCACCGAAGCCGTCGAGACTGCTCTGAAGCTGGCAATGCACGCGACAGGACGCGAAAAATTCATCGCTTTCTTCGGCAGCTTCCATGGACGCACGTTGGGCTCGCTTTCGCTTACTTCGTCAAAGATTGCGCAGCGCATTGGATTCAAACGGCAGGCGCTCGACGTGGTTCACGTTCCCTATCCAAACGACTACCGCAATCCTTTCAGTGCGGAAGATTGCGGAGACGGCGGGGCCGCGCAAGGCGCTTTGAATTGGATCGAGAATCGTTTATTCAAAACCACGACGCCTGCCGAAGAAGTGGCCGCAATCGTGATCGAACCAGTGCAAGGCGAAGGAGGATACGTCCCGTCGCCGAAAGGATTCCTGAGTGGCCTGCGTCGCATCTGTGATGAAAATGGGATCTTGCTCATCGTCGATGAAGTTCAGAGTGGTATGGGCCGCACCGGAAAAATGTTCGCCTCAGATCATTACGGTCTGAAAGCCGACATCATATGCATCGCCAAAGGCATCGCGTCAGGCCTGCCACTCGGGGCATGCGTTTCGCGGGCTGACCTGATGGATTGGAAACCGGGCGCGCATGCATCAACCTTCGGCGGAAATCCGGTGGCGATCGCGGCCGCACTGAAAACAATCGAGTTGCTCGAGCGCGAGTTGGTCGCGAACAGCGCTGAGGTCGGCGCTTACTTGAAAAGCGGACTCGAAAAGCTGATGGATAAGCACGACTGTATCGGCGACGTGCGCGGCATGGGGATGATGCTGGGAGTTGAGTTCGTCACCGATCGCTCGTCAAAGAAACCCGATCCCGAACTGCGCGATCGAGTTGAGATGGCCAGCTTCGAACGCGGCCTGATCCTGCTCGGCGCCGGACCCAATACAATCCGCTGGTCGCCGCCGTTGATTTTGAATCGTGAGAACGTCGATGTCGCTTTGGAGATTTTTGACGACGCGATCGCATCGTCAAAGTAGGTCATTGATCGGAGAAAGCAGGCGTTAGAGTACCGACTTTAGTCGGGCGTTTCCTTGCACTAAGAAAGACCCAACTAAAGTTGGTACTCTTACGCCCGCTATTGGAGATAACATTAAATGTTTGAAGGAACAGTCGTCTCAATCAACATTGCACCCGAGGCCGAAGCTCTGATGCAATCCGTTAGCGAAGTACGCGCCGTCCCCGGCCAAGGCCTCGAAGGCGATCGCTATTTCGATCACAAAGGAACATTTTCAAAACCACAGCCCGATCGCGAACTCACCTTGATTGAAGCCGAAGCAATCGAAGCACTAAGAAGCGAATTCCAAGTTGATTTCAGCCTGGGTGCGAGCCGCCGCAACATCGTGACGCGTGGTGTCCCGCTGAATCATCTGGTCGACAGGGAGTTTTGGATCGGCGACGTAAGAGCCCGCGGCCTCAGACTCTGCGAACCCTGCTCGCATTTGCAGCGGCTTTCGCATCCGAAAGTTCTTCCTGGCCTGGTGCATCGCGGCGGTTTGCGGGCGCAGATTCTGACTGAAGGAATGATTCGTGTGGGTGAGATAGTAAAAGAAGCCTAACGGCTGGCAACGCATGAGTGCTGCTCGCGTTGAGCTCGCGCAAGCCTCACATGATGCTTATCAAATTTGCAAGACCGTTGCTAACCATTGTTTCTTTGGCCTGGATGGCTCTGCTCGCTCCGACTGCTACAGGTTGGGCCAACCGTTCTCAAAAGTTTCCTGAACCGCCAAGCGATCTGACCCGTGTCTACTACCTAAGCGCGGACAACCAGCTCCTGCCACTGCCTTTTGAGTCAGGCGTAACTTTGTCGAACGTATTTCTTCCGGCCAAAAGGGACGAGATCGCGCGCGTAGTTCTGAAAGGCTCGACCGCGAGAACTGTTCTTACCAACAACAATTACATGCAGATACGTCCGCTCACGACTTTGCCGCCGGGAGAATATGCAATCATCGGTGATTCGCTGTCAGACATGGCCACGTTTCGTATCCAGTAATGGATAACGTCCTACGGTTTTGAGCCGGAGTCAACCAGCTCTGCTTCCAGAGTTCCTTCGCCTTGGTATCCGTCCGCAACCATTGATGGCAGCGAATTGAAAACCAGCGAAATTTTGCTCCCGCCAGAGCTGAACGCGCCGGACACTTTCAACCCGCTGTTCGGGGCGTCAACCAACGAACCGGCGGCCAATTTATTAATCGTCAGATGGCCGTCGGCGCCAACGACGCCGGTCGTGAAGTCAGTGAGCGCGCGTTGCTTTTTCGCTCGGTCAGGGTTGAATGAGATAACGTCGCATCGTTTGCTGCCAGGCGTAGTCTGACGCGACCATAATATTATCCGTTGGGTTGACTTCGAGTGAGACGATCTTAAAAGGCGAAGTGATCATCTCCGGAACCATTACACCTTTCGCCGGTGCCTTCTCTCCAATGTATAGGGAAGGCTTCACGGGTGTCAGACCAACGCTGCTACCTGCTCCCCACTTAATTTCCACGCTGAAGCCGCCGGTGTTTCGCGTACCCAAATATGCCGCGATAACCGCCTGTGAATTGAAGAATTCAGCGTCGAGCTTTGGCAGTGTATTATCCAATTTCATTAACTCAGCGTACGTTACGGCATCGCGGATGACGGCGATGAATGGATGAGTAACAGAAGAATGAAATCCTTCGGCCAGAACCTTCAGCGTCTTTGTCGTAGTCTGAGTGTTCGGCGTTTGAGTCGGAAGCGCGGGGTTCTGCTTCGCATGGCATCCCGATGCGCCGCTGCTAAGCGCAAACGTTGAAAGCATCAATAGCGCAATTGTTTTGAGCATTAACCCTCCGAGTGAGTAAAAGCCAAGCGTTCCCTCGAATTCTTAGAACGTTTGATGATTAAATGAGTTGCACCACGCGACTTTGCCTAAGAAGTTCAGCCAACGGGATTCGGCTATGCCGCCCGATGTGCGGAAGCGCTCCGCGCTTCCGTCGATTGGCCCAACGAATCTGGGGCTGCGCCCCAAAACCTGGGCGTAGCCCGAAATTCAATCTCGAACTTGCCGGAAGGCCGGAGGCCTTCCGCACATCAAACGGCACAGCCGTTGGAAAGCCGTTTCGCCCATAAATGGGCTAGAGAGATTGCGCGGGCTCGCGTGCTATAAACATTCAGCCTCTCCGAGGCCAAAACACGCGTGGGTTGGCTACAGGCGATACCGCACACGCTTTCGCAACTCTTCATCCTCAACTTCGATGTTCTGCAAACGCAAACTGACGTCGGCGTTCAAATCCCAACCGGCACGTTCACCTGCTTGCAACTTCACCGTGCCGGCGGCGGCGATCATCGCAGCGTTGTCAGTCGACAAATGTGGCGAGGGAAAATAAACCGGGACGGTTAATCTAGCTGCGACTTCGCTCGAGGCTTCGCGCAGCGCGCCGTTGCAGGCTACGCCGCCGGCTACGATCAGAGTTTTCGGTGACAGCTCTCTCGCCACGCGCTCCATCGTGGTCACGAGCGATCTAATGACAGTGCTTTGAAAGCTCGCAGCCAAATCCTTAATCGCTTGCGAAGGCTCCTGGCCATTATTCACAGGTTGCAATCCGGACTCGCGCACATACTTTTGCACCGCCGTCTTCAACCCGCTGAAACTGAAATCCGGACGCTTGTCTCCCATGCGGGGAATCGCAAACTCTACTGCTTTTGGATCGCCTTCGCGCGCCAGTCTTTCGATAATCGGCCCACCGGGATAGCCGAGACCGAGCAGCTTCGCGACTTTGTCGAATGCTTCGCCGGCCGCATCGTCGCGCGTACGGCCGACGACTTTGTATTTGCCCGGACTCGGCACGAAGAACAGATTCGTATGTCCACCTGAGACAATCAGCGCTAGAGCTGGATGCTCAACCGGCGGATTTTCGAAGCAGACGGAATAGATATGGCCTTCGATGTGATTGACGCCGACGAGTGGTTTGTTCAAAGCAAACGCCATCGCCTTTGCGTACGAGACGCCCACGAGTAACGATCCGATCAAGCCCGGGCCGATGGTTACCGCGATGCCGTCAATGACATCTTTCTTAATCCCAGCGTGTACGAAGGCTTCTTCAACGATTGGAACTATCTTATCGAGATGCTCGCGCGAGGCGAGTTCCGGCACGACACCGCCGAAGCGTTTGTGGATGGGCACCTGCGAAGCTATCAAAGACGAAACGATCTCGCGGCCATTGCGCACAATCGCCGCCGCGGTTTCATCGCAAGAAGTTTCGATACCTAAGACCAGCATCTCTTATGAAAAGATTCTACCGAATGGGAAAGCGCGACTGAAAGCTGGGAGCGCGGGCGTCCCGCCCGCAAAGCGTGCGCAGCACGCTAAGTCTTCGCGCTTCGCGCTCTTTGCGGGCGGGACGCCCGCGCTCCCAGCGCTCAAGTCATTTGATAGAAGCTCAAGAGGGAATCACCTTGCTTCAGCGTGCGATAGCGATGGACCCGGCTGAATTTTTCCTTCAAGTCCCTCTTTTTGTGGTGCTCGACGATCACCAAACTATCTTCCGCTAATAACCGCGTGGCATGTTCGCCGAAGTATTTCAATACGCCCTCATAATCTGTCGCATACGGTGGATCGAAGAAGACGATATCGAAAACCAGAGCTTGCTTTTCAGCGTACCGTCGTAAAAACTCCGGCGCCTCGGCAAGCACAACTTCTACCTCGTCCTCAACTCCCAGCGTGTAAAGATTCTTTTCAATCAATGCGCACATCCTTCTGGATCGATCGACAAACGTGACATGCGCTGCGCCACGCGAGAGCGCTTCGATTCCGACCGCGCCCGAACCGGCACACAGATCGAGAAGGCGCGCGCCTTCAATCCTCGGCGCGAGAATATTGAACAGCGTCTCGCGTAAACGATCTGAAGTGGGCCGCGTTTGCAGCGAGGGTGGGCTCTTCAGCTTTCGGCCTCGGAATTGGCCAGCAATTATTCGCAATCAACCTTCACCATCGGGTCGCTGGGTCTTTTGGAACTCGACCTGGTCGTGGGCAGACGAATTCAACTTTTCAATCTAGCTAACGCGAGATCACAGGCTGAAAGTTTTTGTGAGACTTCCTCTAACCTGCTAGCCAGATCGGAAAAGAAAACACCCCGGTTTTGTATGTTTCTCAAGGTATCGAGGCTCTGTTGATACCTGTTTCGCGCTTTGAGCAATGCTGCCTGACTGGTAGCCTTGATAGTCTTCGTCTCTATGTCAAAACTTGCGTAGATGTCGCCGACTGCTGTGTCATAGCTGGCTATCAGGTTACGGACGCCTGAATCTGGTGTCGTCTCGGCGGCTAATCTTTCCAAGATCTGTAGCGCTTCCTGATAAACCGCGATGGCTTCCTCGCGTTGTCCAGCGCCGGCGAAAAAATCTGCGCTCTGCTGAAACAGTTCTACGCCATAAAGGACTGTCGCCGACTGACTTCGATCCTCAGCTATATATTCCCGAGACAAACCAAGACCCTTTCGCACCAGCGTAAACGAATCGGATACTTCGCCGACCTTGTGTAGAGCGATTCCCACTTTGACGGTGTATTTCGCTTCGGCATAGCGCATTTCGCTTGAGTTAGGATTCCGAGCGCGAGCCTCAGTGACGACTTTCAAAGAATAGCGATAATTTTCAAGCGCACCGCGATAATCGCCAAGTTTATCGAGCGCGTCGCCACGGTGATTGTGCGACGATGAGACGTTGCGGAGTGCCTGAGTCAATCCGGGGTTTTCACGATAGACAGCTTCGGCAATCTGGCCGGCTATCTTATAGCTCTCGACGGCGTTCTCCCATTCACCGAGATCAGTGAACGCGCTGCCTTGCTGAATGTAAGCAAACGATAGATTCACTCGCGCTTGCGGATCTCTGGCGGTTTCTCTTCGGAGATTGATTTCCTGCTTGACTGATACTAGAGCCGAGCGAAAATCCGCTTTAGCCTCTTCGCTCCGTTTGAAAGTGCGCAGAAGATCTCCGCGCCGTTCGTAGCTTCCTCCGAGTCCCCAAATGTGTTCTTCGTTGGCCGGGTCTGTGACAAGGAGGGTTTTGAGCAATTCGATCTGCTCGTCGCACGTTTGAAAAAGTTCTTCCTGCCGACCTAACCCTTCTAATGCTTCGCTCAGCTTGAAGAGCCCAAATACCAAATCTGTTTTCATCGTTGGATCATTTGGCGCCAGCAGAATTCTCGTGCGCTGAATTGCTACCGCCTTCTGGTAACTCCGCAATGCACCGGCGTTATCTTGCAGAGTCCAAACCTGCAAATGTCCGACACTGAGATATGCCGAGGCTAGTTCGCCCAGGACGCCTACGTTTTTATCATCGTCTTGCGCCAAGCTATCGAGATAGTCGAGAGATTTCTGCGCCAACAGTCTTTGCGTCGGAGCCGTGCCAGGGATGTTAACGAGCGAGCTTTGCACTTCAGCTATCAAAGAATTTGAGAGTTTTCTTATCTCACCGAAGCGCCGTTCCGCCCTGGCGCGCTGACGGTGGGCAACGACTGCCTGCCAGGAAGTGATCGCCGTTGCGCTGAAGAGAGTGATGATCATGCAAGCGGCCGCAAGTACCGCGCCTCTGTTTCTCTGCACAAACTTCGCTGCTCGATATGAGAACGTGTCGGGACTCGCGGTAACGGGTAATCCTTCCAGATGACGGCGGATGTCCTCGGAAAATCCTTGTACCGAGACATAGCGTCGCGCGGGTTCTTTTCGCAAGGCCTTCAGTAGAATGTTATCCAGATCACCCGTGAGCCGGCGACGCAGCTTCTCCACGTTGCCATCGCGGGTGCTGCCAATTGCTTCCGGCGTCAGCGAGATCTGGTCGGCATCATCCGTGTGACGCGCTGCTTCAATGCGCGTGATGACCACGCTGGGTTTGATTGGTTGTGACGCCGTGATCAGCCGCACCATTTCTTCCGGCAGGTGACTTTCGAAATTGTACGGACGATGACCGCTTAATAACTCGTACAAAATAACTCCCAGCGAATACACGTCGCTGGCGGTCGTGATCGGCAACCCGCGCAGCTGTTCCGGACTCGCATATTCCGGCGTGAGCAATCGCATCATTGTCGCCGTGGCTTCGTGTGTCTCAAATGACCGTTCGGGATTGAGAAGTTTGGCGATGCCAAAGTCGAGGAGCTTGGGCGTTCCGTCTGCGGTGACGTTAATGTTGCTGGGCTTCAGGTCACGATGAACGATCAAGTTCTGATGCGCGAACTGCACGGCCTCACAGACCTGACCAAAGAGCTTCAGCCGCGCTAACGTGTTGAGTTTGTGTTCGTCGCAATAACGCGTGATGGTTTTACCTTCGATGTACTCCATCACGAAATATGGCAGGCCGTCTTCCGTGGTTCCGCCATCGATCAGGCGGGCAATGTTCGAGTGATCCAAGTTGGCGAGGATCTGGCGCTCCATCAAAAAGCGTTTGATGATGGAATCGGAGTCCATGCCGCGCTTGATGAGCTTTAAGGCGACTTGCTTATCGAAAGATTCATCGGCGCGCGCCGCAAGAAAGACCGTGCCCATTCCACCGCGACCGATCTCGCGGACGATCTCGTATGGACCAATACGCTGGCCTACTCGCGTCTTTTCGTGGACGGCCCGTTGATCATTGTCGCCATCGGCAAGGAGGTTTATTCCGGAGCCAAGCAAGGCGGGCGAGACGAGAAACGATCCTGCTTCCTCATGCGAGACCAGCAACCGCTCTACTCTACTGCGCAGCTCGGCATTGCCCTCACAAGCTTGGTCGAGAAATGCCGCGCGCTGGCTTTCCTCAACCTCGAGGGCAGAATGAAAGAGGCTCTTCAGTTGTTCCCACGTTTCGGCGTTCATTGATATTAACTCTGGCCGCAATTGAGCCGCACTCTGAAAAACTGTTTCGCAGGATAGAAGTATTTCCCCTTTCGAACAACCTTCGAGTTGGATTATCCCTGCTACTTAACAACGCGCATATCCGAAGGCTTTCGGCTCATTGCGAATCCGATGCGGGCGTCTGATCGAGTCCACGCTCAGTTATTTCCTGGTGCAACCACGCGCGCGCCATCATCCACTCGCGTTTGACCGTGGCCGGCGAAACGCTGATCACCTCGGCGGTCTCTTCGATGGTTAATCCGCCAAAGTAACGCAGCTCCACGATTCGACTTTGCCGCGAATCGATCTTGGCGAGTTGATTGAGCGCTTCGTCGAGTTTCAGCAAATTACTATCGGGTTCGAGCGCAATATCCGCGACCTCGTCGAGTGATAGCTCCGCTTGCGGACCGCCTCGTTTTGCGGCGGCATGTTTGCGCGCACTATCGATCAATATTCGGCGCATTGCCTGCGCGGCGATCGCAAAGAAGTGCGCTCGATTCTGCCAGCGCGCATCATTTTGATCGATCAGCTTGAGATAGGCTTCGTGAACCAGCGCCGTGGTTTGCAGTGTGTGGCCTGGCCGCTCGCGATAGAGAAAGTTGTGCGCCAGATTGCGCAATTCTTTGTAGATCAGCGGCACCAGCGCCTCTAGCGCCTGCTGATTGCCATCGCTCCATTCAAGGAGCAATCGGGTTACGTTATCTGAATCAGACGCCATTAATTCTTCCGGCCCGACTTACTTTTCGCCATTCATTCCGTCGTCATTTGAGCCGATTCGGTGTTGGTCTGCGCGTGGACAAGTAGCAGGGGAAAAAGAGAAACGCTTTCGGGCATTGATTAGTGCGGCACAACCCCTTCGATCAAGTGTCAACTCCCGCATCGGGTGCGGGCTCGGAAGTTTTGAAAATGACCGAGTGTTTGTTCGCTGGACTGACCGTCAAGGGATTGTAAGGCATCCGCGCGCATTAATCCATTTTGGCGATTACGCGCGGTGCGACGCGGGTGCAATTGAAACAGAAAGGTCAGATAACAATGTTCAGAGTTCAACCTTTAGGTTGCTGTCCGCGAAAGCTGCAAGCTGAAGCTTGAACTCCGAACACCGTTGCCCGCGTCTCGCTTTTAATTACACCGTGCGACCGCCGTTGAGGTCATTTCAAAAGGAGTTTGAAGATTATGCGTATCAAGTTGAATAAACAATTTGTCGTCATTGCCGCCATCACCGCTTGCGGGCTGGCTATTGCTTTATGGCCCGGCGGAACGAGCCACGCTGGGTTGTTATCGACTGGAGACAAGAGGGACTACGGGCTGAAGACGAGCGAGGCGCCAATCCTTTCCGCGCCAACTGCCGACCAGCATGCCCGGCTGAGCGCAAATGAGGCTTACGGCAAGCTGCCGCTTCGTTTCGAAATCAACGCGGGGCAGACAGACGGGCGGGTCAAGTTTCTCTCTCGCGGCGCTGGCTACAGTCTTTTTCTGACGTCAACCGAGGCAGTGCTTTCGCTCGAGCGGAGCCGCGGAACTGGCGAGACAGGCGGACACGGAGACAAACGAT
>WNGL01015552.1_pt1 | contig 11033 bp, 16 predicted proteins | sample 5400591 | NCBI WGS metagenome assembly WNGL01 (sample SAMN13153377, study PRJNA577476) | soil metagenome | isolation source: 80 cm soil or saprolite under Garry oak tree replicate 1 | place: USA:California | collected 2016-06-15
CCGAACAATTCCGGAAATCGTTTGAACTCGCAGGGACGAAATCAGAACGAGCCTTTCTATTGAAACGACTCCAGCACTGCGTTGACGGCCAGGCGACTTAGCCAGAAAAATTTTGTCCTAAGTCGCCGCGCTGATTCGTCGTATTTCCAACAGAAGAAAAAATCACACATCAACAGAAAGGAAAACATGAGCAACTCAGAGAAGAAACAAAATGCAAGTATCGTTTGGTTTGAAATCCCGGCTGACAATGTCGAGCGCGCCAAAAAGTTTTATGGCGACTTGTTCGGCTGGAAAATCGAGAGATTGCCGGGGACGCAGGAGTACTGGCACATCGATACCGGCGGAGCCGACGACACTCCCGATGGCGCGCTAAAGGCGCGTAAACAACCGCAGGAGCCGATCGTCAACTACGTTAGCGTGAATTCGGTGCGCGAATTCTCGAAAAAAACTGAAAAGCTCGGTGGCAAAATCTGCATGCCGAAAACGGCCGTGCCGCAGATGGGTTATTTCGCTGTGTGTCAGGATACCGAGGGCAACACGTTTGGAATTTGGGAGAGCAACGAAAATGCGAAATAATTGTCCCAAGCCCGTCTCCTCATTGGTCGTATCATTGAAACATCCAAAAAACTATCGACAATCAACTATCAACTAAAAGCAATACTATGAGCACACAAAATCAAAATGGATACATGCTGCTATTTCGCGGCACCGACCTGCGCAAAAGCCTCTCGCCAGAGGAACTGCAAAAGGTCACAGACAATTGGATGGCGTGGTTCAGGCGGCTGACCGAAGAGGGCAAAGCGGTAGCCGGAAATCCACTGGAACGCGAGGGGAAAATCGTTTCGGGCAGGGACCGCATCGTCTCCGATGGCCCATTCGCCGAATCCAAAGAGGCGATAGGCGGCTATTTTCTTCTGGACGTCGCCACGATGGACGAAGCCCTCGCCATTGCCAAGGAATGTCCCGGTCTGCCATATGGCATACGCGTGGAGGTGAGAGCGGTAGCGCCGGAATGTCCGCTTTCGGCTGAAACCCAACGCGAAGCGCAATTTGCTACGGCCTGATCTTAATCCTCAGTTCGTAGGCCGACGAGAACCGCGGAACGGAGGCATCTTATGTGCCCTGTTTGCGTTGCAAATGCGACGTTGGCCGCGGTTAGCGCGATCTCAGCCGGCGGGTTGAGCGCGTTCGCCGGTAGGAAATTATTTTTAAAAACCGAACGAAATGATCAAACGAATGAAACCGGAGGAGAAAAAATGAAAATCGAGACAATGGAACCGAAAACAAACACAAGCGAACTCAACCCTTCTAAAGTCGTGTCGAGAGACGAATGGCTCATTGCGCGCAAGGACCTGTTGACGCGTGAGAAGGAATTGACGCGGTTGCGCGATGAAGTGAGCCGGCATCGACGCGAGCTGCCATGGGTTAAAATCGACAAGGAGTACGTATTCGATGCGCCGGATGGCAAAGAAACGCTGGCCGATCTCTTCGACGGTCGCAGTCAATTGATCGTCTATCACTTCATGCTCGGCCCTGGCTGGGAAGAAGGTTGCAAGAGCTGCTCGTATTTGGCGGACCACTTTGACGGCGCCAACTGGCATCTTCCGCATCGCGACGTGACGTTTGTGGTGGTCTCACGAGCGCTGCTGTCGGAGATCGAGCCATTCAAGAAACGGATGGGTTGGCGTTTCAAATGGGTCTCGTCGCACGGTAACGATTTCAACTTCGACTATCACGTCTCAGCGACCGGGGAAGAGAAGGCGAAAGGCAAAATGTATTACAACTATAAGACCCAGGAACTCATGAGCGATGAACTACCTGGTCTGAGCGTGTTTTACAAAGATGAGAACGGCGACGTTTACCACACCTATTCCACGTACGCGCGCGGGCTCGATATTCTCGTCGGGGCTTACAATTTCCTCGATCTCGTGCCAAAAGGTCGCGACGAAGACCCGGATTCGACGATGAACTGGGTTTGCCACCACGATCGGTACTGAAGGAAACTGCACAGACTAAACAAATTCTTATCTGAAAGGATTGAAATATGCCGCGCGTAGTTCACTTCGAGATTTATACCGACGATCCGGAAGCGGTCCGCCCGTTTTACCAGGACATTTTCGGTTGGAAGATCGAGAAGTTTCAAGGCCCGGTTGAGTACTGGCTTGTTACGACCGGCGATGACAAAGAGCCGGGAATCAATGGCGGCCTTACCCGTCCTCGCGAAGGTCAAAGCCCCGGCACGCTGAACACGATTGGCGTTTCATCGCTCGATCGGACAATCAAAGACATTGAAAGACGCGGCGGAAAAATCTGCGTTCCCAAAATGGCGATTCCGAAAATCGGCTGGCTCGCGTATGCACAAGACCCGGCCGGCAATGTCTTCGGCATCATCGAGCCGGACAACAACGCCAAATAATCGAAAGGAGAAGAAATCATGTCAGCAAACACCATTCGACTTCACCGAGTGCTCCGCGCGAGCCCGGAGAAAATTTATCGCGCGTTTCTGGATCCCGATGCGATGGCCAAGTGGCTTCCGCCAAACGGATTCACCGGCAAGGTTCATAAGATGGACGCAAAAGTTGGTGGCAGTTACAAAATGTCGTTTACGAACTTCTCGACAGGTAAGAGCCATTCCTTCGCCGGAACGTATGTCGAGCTGACGCCGCATGAGCGCATTATCTACACCGACAAATTTGACGATGATTCCCGCCGAAGCGTGCTATCTCGGCTGGCAGGAATCGCTCACGTTACTGGCGAAACTCGTCGAGGCTGAAATTCCGGATCAAACCTGAGGCTGTCTTGGAAACGAGGGCATCTTTGCACATGATTCTATGAAGATTCCATTTACCGGTGGCTGCTCTTGCGGCGCGATTCGTTACGAATGCACGGCCGAGCCGATCATGATGTTCAAATGCCATTGTCGCGATTGCCAGCATGTAACTGGCAGCGGATTCGCTCCCGCGGTGCTGGTGCCGGCAGAGGCGTTTCGAGTCACGCGCGGACAATTGCGTTACCATTTCACATCCAGCATGGCCCGCGGAAAACACAAACGCGGCTTTTGTCCTGAATGCGGGTCCCGAATTACGGGAGGCGAATTTGAAGAAGGGGAACTGCAGTTTGTGGGAATCCTGGCTTCCACCCTCGATGATCCAAGTTGGTTTCGTCCGCAGATGGATATTTTCGTTTCGGATGCGCAACCGTGGGACCAAATGGATCCTGCGATTCCGAAATTCGCGCAGTACCCGCCGCCGACAAAGGAATAGAGACACGAATCTCACGAACGGACACGAATCAATTTCAAGGTTAGGAGATCCGTGGCAATTCGTGTAATTCGTGTCCGGAGATGAAATTGGAGGAGAAAGCAATATGCAGAAGATTACTCCATTTTTGTGGTTCGATGATCAAGCCGAGGAGGCAGTGAAGTTTTACACATCGATCTTCAAGAACTCGAAAGTCGGAAAAGTTCTCCGCTACGATGAAGAAGCAGCCAAAATATCACAGAGTGGCCGCCCGCCGGGATCGGTCTTGACCCTCGAATTTCAGATCGAGGGACAGAATTTTGTCGCGTTAAATGGCGGCCCAGCTTTCAAATTTAATGAGTCGATCTCATTTGTGGTTAACTGCGAGACGCAGGAAGAAGTCGATTATTTTTGGCAGAAGCTGACTGCTGATGGCGGAAACGAATCGCAGTGCGGTTGGCTGAAAGATAAATTCGGAGTGTCGTGGCAGGTCGTTCCCACTGTCTTGATCGAGATGTTGCAGGACAAAGATCCCGAAAAAGCCGAACAAGTCATGAAAGCGATGCTTCAAATGCAGAAGATCGACATCAATAAATTGAAAGCCGCTTATGCGGAAAAATGATCCGAATCGTTATGGCTTCAGCAAAACAAAAACCTCGAACGATTGACGAATACATCACGAAAGTGAATTCCGATCAGCGGGCGACTCTGGAGAAGCTTCGTCGAACCATTCTGGCCGCCGCGCCAGGAGCAGAGGAGTGCATCAGTTACGGAATTCCTGCGTTTCGGCTAAATGGGCGTTCGTTGGTTTTCTTCGGCGCCTGGGCGAATCATTGCGCGTTTTATCCAGGAAATTCGGTCACGTTAAAAAAATTTCGGAACGATCTGAAAGCGTTCCAGATCAGCAAGGGCACGATTCGCTTTTCACCGGAGAAACCCTTACCCGCGGCCCTCGTGAAAAAGCTGGTCAAAGCTCGGATGGGAGAGGTCAAGGGTTGATACGATGCGACAGAGAACAGATGCTACATCTTGGGAAATGAATTCGTGTTATCCGCGTAATCCGCGGTTAGAAATCTAAATCATGAGCAACATACGAGTATTGGTCGGCACAAGGAAAGGCGCGTTCATTCTAACAGCGGATGGCACGCGCAAACGATGGAAGGTGAGCGGTCCGCATTTTGCGGGCTGGGAGATTTATCATGTCAAAGGTTCGCCGGTTGATCCGAGCCGCGTCTACGCGTCGCAAACGAGCGGCTGGTTCGGACAGATCATTCAGCGTTCTGACGACGGCGGGAAAACTTGGAATACGCCCGGCAGTAGCGCGGAGGAACTGAAAAGCCCCGACGGTATGCCGAAAGGCGAGAGCAACAAATTCGTTTACGACACTTCGCCCGAGACCGGGAAGCCGCTCACTACGCACCAGTGGTACGATGGAACACAGCATCCTTGGGAATTCAAACGCGTGTGGCATTTGGAACCGTCGTTAGACGATCCCGACACCGTTTACGCCGGTGTGGAAGATGCGGCGCTGTTTCGTACCACCGATGGCGGCAAGTCGTGGCACGAATTCGCCGGGCTGCGCGGCAGCGACACCGGGCCGAAATGGCAGCCGGGCGCAGGCGGGATGTGTTTGCACACGATTCTTCTCGATCCAAAGAACCCGCAACGGATGTACATCGCTATATCGGCTGCAGGCGCATTCCGCACCGATGACGGCGGAAAAACATGGCGTCCAATCAATCGCGGGTTGCATTCACAATACATTCCCGATCCGAATGCGGAGGTTGGTCATTGCGTTCATCGCATCGCGATGCACCCATCGCGTCCGAACACGCTCTTCATGCAAAAGCACTGGGACGTGATGCGCACCGACGATTCCGGCGATTCTTGGCAGGAAGTCAGCGACAACTTGCCGAGTGATTTCGGCTTTCCGATCGACGTGCATGCTCATGAACCGGAAACGATTTACGTCGTACCAATCAAGAGCGACTCGGAGCATTACCCGCCTAATAGCAGGCTCCGCGTGTATCGCAGCCGGACCGGTGGGAACGAATGGGAAGCGCTCACGAAAGGTCTGCCGCAACGCAATTGTTACGTAAATGTGTTGCGCGACGCGATGTCAGTCGATTCGCTCGAGCCGTGCGGTGTTTACTTTGGAACAACCGGCGGACAAGTCTACGCGTCCGCCGACGCGGGCGATAGCTGGAAGCCGATTGTGCGCGATCTGCCGGCTGTGCTGTCTGTGGAAGTGCAAACGCTGCCGTGATCCCTGCTGGCGGATCGATACGGTAGCAACATTGTTTGCATTGAATGGCACCCAGCCAAGCAACACGCGACTCGCGATGTTCTTTCTCATTGCGTACGCGATTAGTTGGACGGCTTGGATTACACTTTTCGCCAGGCACTTTTCTCCTCTCGCGGGGCCTGGACGCTGGCTTTATTTGGCAGCTGTGCTCGCGCCACATGGAGCCGCGTTCGTGACCACAGCGATGGAAGGCGGGCGCGCTAAAGTGCAAGCATTTTACCGCCGGATCACGCGGCAGGTACCATTTCGATGGGCAATGGTGGCGATCTGCGTGCCACCAATCATCTATCTGATGCGTGATGCAATTTTCGTCGTTCTCCGTTTGTCCCATGGCGCATTCTTTCACAGCCCACCACGAACTGTGACGGCGCTCGTATTCGGGCAGCTAGCAGTGGTTTTAGGTGAGGAACCGGGATGGCGTGGTTTCGCGCTTCCGAGACTGATCACACGCTTTGGGCCAATCATAGGAACGCTCATCCTGGGCATCGCGTGGGCGCTTTGGCATCTTCCCCTCTTCGTGATCGTGGGAACGCCACAGCATGGGACTAGCTTTCTAGCTTTTGCTTTCCTGCTGACGGCGTGGTCAATGGTGATCACACTAATCATGATGCAGGCCCGGGGCAGCGTAATTCCGGCGATGCTCTTCCACGCATCAGTCAACTTGTGTGCATTCACGATGTGGGAGCCCGATACGCAGCTATTCGCGCTGGGTCCGTGGATCGTAACAGCTGGTATCGCCGCTTGGCTGATGAAGTCGAAGTTGAGCCATGGTTCTTTGACCGGTGGCACGCCTTGAGCCATTTATGAGACATGGTTAATATGATTCGTGTTGTTCTCCCACCTCATCTACGCACGCTCGCGCGCGTTGACGGCGAAGTGGAACTCGAGGTTAAGACTCCCGTGACCCAGCGTTCAGTGCTCGATGCGCTCGAAGCGCAATATCCGATGTTGCGGGGAACAATACGCGATCATGTCACGCGACTCCGGCGGCCAATGGTGCGGTTCTTTGCCTGCGGAGAGGATTTGTCTCACGAACCGCCAGATGTTCCGCTGCCCGACGCGATTGCAAAGGGATCGGAGCCCTTTCTCATCATTGGAGCTATCGCTGGTGGCTAATCGTGAAGACCCTAAACAAAACGTTTGCATCCCCATGAACCGAATCTAAAGGAGAAAGAATGAATACAGAAGAAGTTGGAAAGAAACTGGTGGACTATTGCCGCAAAGGCGAATGGATGAAGGCGCTCGATGATCTCTATGCGAAAGACATTGTCAGCGTGGAGGCGCGCGAGATGGAAAACATGCCGGCGGAAATGCGCGGCATTGATCAAGTGCGCGGGAAAACCGAGTGGTGGGAGAAGAACATGGAGGTGCATAGTGCGAAAGTCAGTGGACCATTTGTGGCTCGCGATACCTTTGTTGTGCAGTTCGATATCGATGTAACCGAGAAAGCTTCCAAGAAGCGCATGCAGATGTCGGAGGTGGGAATCTATAAAGTGAAAGACGGCAAAGTTGTGCGCGAGGAATTCCTGCCGCTTGCCCAGCGAAAAGAGTAGGTACAGCTAATACGCAAAGTACCGCAAGCGTCGACGCTTGCGGTATGTCCACAGGGCGCAGGCGAAACGCTTACGTCACATTAGGCGAGCGTGATCGCGTGATTGCATGGCGGAGATGCGCTCGATATGCTCGCGCGCATGTCGGCAAAGGCAGAACGAACGCGCCAGACTAAAAGCGCCCCGCATTTTGTAGAGGTCGTACGCGGTGAATTTGCGCTGCTAATCGGTTTGGGAACCGCGGCGATTTTTTTTGCAGCTGGAGGTCAGTTGGTCGAAATCGTTGCGCACCCAGCCGCGGTGATCGTTATCTTTCTGTGGCTTTTTGCCGTTATCCTTTGGTCGGCAATTTGTGTGGTGCGCCATGCCGACTGTCTCGCCATCAAATGGGGCGAACCCTATGGAACTTTAATCCTGACGCTTTCGGCGATCAGCATCGAGGTGGTGATGATATCTACGGCAATGTTGCACGGCGCAAACAATCCAACGCTCGGACGGGATGCGATCTTTGCCGTAATTATGATCGCGCTTAACGGTTTGGTGGGGCTCTCTCTGTTAAGGGGAGGACTGCGTCACCGTGAGCAGCATTATAATCTGCAAGGTGTAAACTCGTATCTCAATGTGATCATGGCGCTGGCTGTGCTCGGTCTGGTGTTGCCGGTCTTCACCACTTCAACCAGCGGGCCAACGTTCTCCACCGAGCAGGCAGTCTTTCTGATTGTGGTGTCACTCTTGCTTTACGCGATTTTTCTGCTCATCCAGACCGTGCGACACCGACATTATTTTAAGGAGTCAAAAGAGATCGCGCTGGCAGCGGGTTCTTCTCATCGGCCCCTCCAGATTCGCTCAACGGCTTTTCATTCGGCGATGCTGCTCGTTTACCTGTTTACCGTAATTTTGCTCGCGGAAAAGTTCGCCATTCCGTTGGATAACAGTATTGAGCGATTTCATATGCCGCAGGCATTTGGCGGCGCGATTATCGCTGCGTTGGTGCTGTCTCCCGAAGGGCTGGGTGCCATCCGCGCGAGCCTCCAAAACCAGCTCCAGCGTTCAATAAACATTCTGCTCGGCTCAGTGCTGGCGACCATTGGGCTAACCATTCCCGCTGTGCTGACGATCGGGCTGATCACGAAACGATCAGTCACACTTGGCGTGCAAGGCGGGAATCTCCCACTCCTCCTGCTCACATTAGCCGTGAGCGTGGTTACCTTCACCAGCGGCAGGACGAACGTTTTGCAGGGTTGCGTTCATTTGTTGTTGTTCGCTGTCTTTGTGCTTTTGATTTTTGCGCCCTGAGCTTTTCAGCACTCTTTAGGCTTCTCTGTGCATCACGACGGCGCCGGGCTTTTTTTCAATAACCTTGAATCCGAATCGCTCGTAAAGCCGCAACACAGGTTTGCCTGCTACGAACCTGAGCGAGATTGTTGACTGCTCTGGATTCGCGCGAACCAATTGCGTTAGCAGCGCCGTACCGATGCCATGCCCGCGGTGCTCCGGTTTCACGGCAAGAGCCAGTTGCGGCGGCGTGTGTGTTTTGCCAATCGGCCGTCGCAGCCAAACCGCGCCTAGCAGCGATCCATCTTTTTTGTCATGCGCGACAAATCCTGTGTCGCCGGCACGGCCCCAGCCTGCAACGTACCGTGAGAACTCTGGCCGGTGCACGATCTCGCGCGACGGCCGCTCCTGTTCGGCGAGTGAGGACAGGCCGTGATACAACATCTCCCAAAGAATGGATTCATCTTCAGCCACGAGCGGACGAATTACGTAATCCATGGCAATTGATATCGCGTCCTCGTAACGGTCGTCGATTACGAGCGAAATACCAGCGCCAGCTCGAGGTGCAACTATCGAGGTTAACCATTCTAACCCGCTATCCGGTCATAGCTAAACAGGAAGTGTTTGCATTCCGGTCTAGGTCCTAGGCTTCACGAGGACGCGTAGACCAGATGACCTTAGACCCGCAGGTTTTGACCTAGTATCCTTCTGGCTCTCTCCTCATCTTCTTCATGAATAAATATCTCGATGGAATTGTATCGGCGACGCCGTGTCGCTCTAGGCGTTGCGGCGACAAACGACTGCGGATCTATTTGAAACCGAAGATCTGCCTCTCCGAAGCGCTTCAAAAGTCGCTTCGCGTCAAAAGGATTGAAACGCCCGAAGCTCCGAAATTGCTCGTCGAAGCCTTCGCCTGACCCAGGTCTCGTACCCATCGTTAATGAAATCGCTTACAAAGAACGGGTACGATTGGAGGTCGGTACCGTCAATTGTGATGGTCAGCTCTGTGATTTTCCTCTAACCGGTTGAAATGAATAGAATGGGTCAGAATTGAGCGCAACTATCGCGTGGTAATCCCGCCGCAATCGGCGACGGTGACCGTATGTCAACGGATCGCGATTACATTCTCGGCACGCATGAGGAAGAAATTTCCCGGCTCGGCTTGCAACACGACGTCTGGCGCCCGGTCGCGCTGGATTGCTGGAAACGAGCCGGCATCACTGCTGGCAAACGCGTTCTCGATATCGGCGCCGGTCCCGGCTACGCCACCGTCGATCTTGGTGAAATCGTTGGGCAGCATGGCGGAGTGGTCGCGCTCGAGCGGTCGAAAAATTTCGCAAATGCGCTCCGAGAAATGATTCACGTGCGCTCCCTCAGCAACGTTCAGATTCACGAGATCGACTTGATGACTGATGAGTTGCCGCCGGGCGATTACGACTTCGCCTGGGGCCGCTGGGTGGTCTCTTTCGTTAATGATCCAGCGTTGCTCATTCAAAAACTTGGCCGCGTCATGCCGAAAGGCAGTTTGTCCATCTTCCACGAGTATGGGCATTACGAGACCTGGCGCTTTTTCCCGCGACTGGCGATGCAGGAACGTTTCCGCGAACACGTGATTGCGACCTGGCGCGAATCCGGCGGTGACCCCGACGGCGCGGCCAGGTTGCCGGAGCTGCTTGCGGGCAGCGGTTTTGTGATTCGTTCAGCCCGGCCACACGTGTTCTGCCTGCGGCCGAACGATTATATGTGGCAATGGCCTGCTACGTTCATCGAAACTTATTTGCCCCGCCTCATTGAGATGGGACGAATCGATCAGAAATTTGCCGACGACGTACGCGCCGACTTGGCAAGTGCAGAAGCGAATCCGAACGCATTGATGCTTACGCCGCTGGTCCTAGAAATTATCGCTGAAAAACTGTAGAGGCAGACGTGTCGTCTACTTCGTTAATCACAGGGCTTATGGAGATGGAGCGTCAGCGGCGAAGAAGCTTGAATGCGAAATCGCGTCCAAGCGGAGTCGTAAAGGCGAGATGAATCCAGAGCATCGCTACCGGCTCGAGCAGACGCGCGATGTCGATCTTGCCGACATCAACCATCTCAAAGCCGATATCTTCGCCAAGCTTCATCACGATTTTCTTTGCATTGTTATCGTCGCCGCACAAGAACATTACTGGCCGATCGCCTCCGTAGTTTGGGTCTTCCATGTTATTCGCGCCGGTGGTATTAAAACATTTCACTACCCGCGCACCTTTTGCCCAAGAAGCGACCTGCTCGGCGGCCGATGTCGTGTGACCAATGGCAAGTCCGCTCAGGTCAGATTTCAGCGGATTTGTGCAATCGATCACGATTTTCCCGCTCAAATCTCCTGCACCTTCGATCGCAGTTTGTGTCGCTGGCCATGGGGTCGCGATCGTCACCACTTCACCAAACGCAGCCGCTTCGGCGACGGAAACCGCACTGGTGTTCGGACCGCACTTCTTTACAAGGTCGACAACTTCTGATTTGCGAGGATCGCGTAAACCAAACTTAATGCTATGGCCCGCAGCGGCCCAGCGTCTCCCCAGCGCGCCACCTACGTTTCCAGCTCCGACGATGCCGATGTTCATAACTACTAGGTGGCAAAAAGTTATCCAAAAACAAGCTCGGACGATCAATTAACTTGCGATC
>WNGL01062200.1_pt1 | contig 11033 bp, 9 predicted proteins | sample 5400591 | NCBI WGS metagenome assembly WNGL01 (sample SAMN13153377, study PRJNA577476) | soil metagenome | isolation source: 80 cm soil or saprolite under Garry oak tree replicate 1 | place: USA:California | collected 2016-06-15
CGACGTGGCCGGCAGCGCTGGAGTCCCACTTCAAAGGGTGTCGATCTTTCCAACGCGAGCGTTGTTGTAGATAAACGTCGCCTGCTTCGTCAAAGATCAGAATGTGGACAGCGCGATGGAGCAAGTTATTCCCATGCACCTGAGAGCGGCTCGCGTAGCCCAGAATCCGATCGTTTTTATCGACAATTGGGAAGCGCTCAGTCTTCGTCAGACGTACGTCAGGGCAGGGAAGCGGCGCGATAAAATTCGCCAGCTCGATCCATCGCGGCAACGATAGCTCTTCGGCCCGAGCTTTAGGATTGATGTCAAGATGGGAGGCCACTCTATCCCAGTCAGGGACACGAGTCCGAAGCAATTTCCGCAGCTGCTTTCTTCTCTGAGAAAACCCAGTGCGAATCAGTCTTAGGAGCAGCTCATCATCGCGCGCAGGTAGCTCGAGCGGATCGCGCGGCAAGATTCGCACCACTGCGGAATCGACATCGGGTTGCGGAAAAAAAACGGTCGCACGTACAGTGCGCAGGTATTTTACGCGATGGTGCAGCTGCACACGTAGCGTCAGCGCTCCATAATCACGTGTAGATGGGGATGCTGAAAGCCGCATCGCCACCTCCTTTTGTAACATTAACAACCATAGTGAGATAGGGCTTGGCTGCTCAAGGAATTTTAAGAGCAACGCGCTCGAAATATTATAGGGAAGATTGCCAAGCAGTTTCACTTGGCGATGCGCAAAGAGCGCGCGCGGATCGAACTTCAACGCATCGTTGTTGATTACTTCAAGCCGCTCATGGCCAAAGTGTGCGCGCAAAAAATTGGCCAGACGCGTGTCTTTTTCAATCGCAAGAACGCGCGCGCCTTTCTCGAGGATGAATCTGGTCAGCGCGCCTAGTCCGGGTCCAATTTCGACAACATAATCTTCGGGAGTGATCTCTGCCTGATCGACAATCCAGCGAGCAAGGTTTTGGTCGTGCAGAAAATTTTGACCGAGCGTTTTGGCTGGCGAAAGAGGTATTTCTCGAAGCGCGGTTCGTATGTCGGAGAGCTTCATTTGAACCTTGCGTTTTGCGCGCTGTGGCGCTGGAAATTGGTTTGTCTGTTCACAAAATTATGTGAACAAAACGCCCGGGGCGCCGGGAACTTATTCACAAGTTATTCAATGGACTTAGAAGCTCCCAGCGAGCCACGCGACCAATGTGACTTGTGCGATGCCTTCTTGCGGTCGGCCAGATATTTTCGCCGCGCATCCTTCAGCGAGACGCCACCGATAAAAAACGCCGTAGCAGCGCGGCCGATCGCGTATGTGCCTGCACCAGCGACCATGCCGCAGACGACATTGCCCCAGCCAGGAAAAAACTTCAGGATCGCGCGCGCGCCTTCGCGGAGAAGCATTCCCGCGCCGACGTTTGCGCCAAGCGCGGTCATAAACTCCGTTGCAGCGCGCAAGTTTCGTTCGCGGCCGCTGACGTACATGATTCCCGAGACCATCATCACTTGGAGCGACGTCAAAATCGGCAGGTCTGCCAGCGGAATGGGCTGCGCTCCGATCGCCGTGCAAATTGCGGTCGTCGATTTTACCAGCATTTGTGCGACATGATGCTGCGCTTCGCGATCGCGTGAAATCCGGATCATCTCGATCTTGGCTTCGTTCGGGAGTTCGCTTGCCAGAACCGACAACAAGTCGCGCGTTTCGGCAGAATGCATTTCCGTGAATTGAATGACCTTAAGCAAACGATCGCAGATCGCCGGCTGCGTCTTGAGCGCTTCTTCCAGTTGGGCAGCGCGCTTTTGCGATCCGAAAGAGACGCCGATGACCTTGGCATCGCCCAGCACTCCGCCAACGTCATCTTGTAAATGCAACACGAAGTTGAGCGAGTTGGCAGAGGATAGGTCCTCGAAATTCGCTTGCCCGTCGTCGAAAAGGAAGATGACGTCTGGAGGCTGACGTCTGAGGTCTTCTTCGACCTGAGCTGCTGCGGAATCGCCCGCGTCGCGCGCATCCAGGATGGAGATCGTTCCATGACCGGATATGTTCCAGTCGATCCAGCGATGCACCGGCATCAGAGCAACATTCATCTGCTCTTGGGCGCCAGGTGTAAAAAGCGTGTTGATGATTCGGTGCGTCGGCATTTTGCTCGATCCGATGAAGAGAAATCGCGGCGGCCGTTGCTGGAGGAATAATTCCTTAAGCGGTGTCAGCTCGCTGAGAACTGCCTTTCGAATTTTGGAAGGCAGCCTGCCCGCAAGACGTTCGAGCTTTTCAGCTATCTGAAGAAGAGTTGTCTGATTCATCTCTTGATCGGCTGTCACAGGCCGCCACTGCAGAAGAGAATTGTCGATCTGGAGCAAGAAAAGCGAAAGCCGGAAATCATTTCCCTTCCCTTTATCCTCCGCTTATAAAACGGCCATGAGTTTGAATATTGAAATTCTTTCAAAAGCTGCGACTGAGGCGCGCGGTTTGTGCATGGATGCGGTACAGGCTTCGCAGTCGGGGCATCTTGGGCTGCCGCTCGGCTGCGCGGAGATCGGAGCGGTCCTCTTCGGCTATGCGCTGAAATACAACCCAGACCAACCGCGCTGGATCAATCGCGATATCTTCGTCCTCTCCGGCGGGCACGGCAGCATGTTCCTTTACGCCTGGCTGCACATGAGCGGTTACGATCTGCCGATGTCGGAAATTAAACGGTTCCGGCAACTGCATTCCAAGACGCCGGGACATCCTGAATTTGGCGACACGCCCGGAGTGGAATGCACGACCGGCCCACTTGGTCAGGGCGTCGGCAATGCGGTCGGCATTTCCGTGGCGACAAAGATGGCCGCCGCGCGGTTCAACACAGCCGAGCACAAAATTCTCGATCAGCATGTGATCTGTTTATGCAGCGACGGCGATATGCAGGAGGGAGTCGCCTCCGAAGCATGTGCGCTGGCTGGGCATTGGGGTCTCGATCATTTGATTTTCATCTACGATTCAAACGCCGTCACGCTCGACGCCGCGGCGAAAGAGACGCAGAGCGAAGACACCGGGAAACGTATGGAGGCATACGGCTTCGATGTTCAGGAGATTGACGGTCACGATATGCGACAGTTTCTCGACGCTTTTGACGTAGCGAAGCGGCGCGATAACGGCAAACCGCAGTTCATCATCGCGCACACGCTCATTGGCAAAGGCGTTCCGGAAGTTGAAGGCACATACAAGGCGCATGGAGAGGCCGGCGCAAAATTTGTCGACGCTGCCCGAAAAGCGCTCGGCCTGCCAGAGGAACATTATTTCGTATCGCGGGACGTGTACAACTATTTTGCCGAGCACAAAAAGAAGCTGCTCGCCGACTACGATCGCTGGGAAGGAACTTACAGCGCGTGGCGCAATAAAAATGCCGACAAAGCGCAGCTGCTCGATGACGGCATCGCGCGAAAAGTTCCTGCCGATCTCTTAGCCAGGATTCCCGAGTTTCCCATGGATGCGAAGTTGGCTACGCGGAAAGCCGGTGGCGAAGCGTTGCAGCCGATCGCTCAGGCATGTGCGCGATCCTGAATGGCATCTCGTATCACGGACTATTCCGCGCATCGGGCGCGACATTCATGGTGTTTACCGATTACTGCCGCGCTTCCATTCGGCTGGCCGCGCTGGCGAAGCTTCCTAATACCTACATTTTCACCCACGACTCAATCGGCGTCGGCGAGGATGGTCCGACCCATCAACCTGTGGAGACGGTTAGTTCTGTTCGTTTGATGCCGAACATAGACGTGATCCGGCCGGCCGATCCCGAAGAGACCGCAGGCGCATTTGTCGCGGCCATGCAGCGCACGGACGGGCCGACGTTTCTCGCGCTCACGCGTCAGACCGTTCCGATGCTAAATGATATTGATCCAAATCTGCGTCGCGAAGGAGTGTTGCGTGGTGGTTACGTCGCAAAGAAAGAGCAAGGAAAACTCGATCTGATCATCCTATCGTGCGGGAGCGAACTGCAGCACGCACTGGCCGCGGCGAGAGAACTCGGCGATGGCGTGCGCGTGGTTTCGATACCCTGCTTCGAAAGGTTCAACCGCCAATCAGAAAAATATCGCGAAGAAATCTTGCCTAAGGAATGCCGAAAACGGGTCGCCATCGAAGCCGGCGTGACTGAGATCTGGTACCAATACGTCGGTCTCGACGGCAAAGTAATTGGACTGCACGAGTTCGGCTTGAGCGCACCGGGCGCCGAAGTGATGAAGGAGCGCGGCATCGACGCACAGCATGTAATCGAAGCGGCGAAGTCGCTGAGGTAGGGGCGATTGGCCTCAATCGCCCGATTCGGGTGCGATCACACGCGACAGGCGGTTCAGGTGAACCGCCCTTACCTAAAACGCCTCTTCTGGTTCGCTCACATTGCGCGCCCGAGTCTCGAAGCGGGTGAATTCTTTGAGGAACGTGAGCGGAATCTCGCCTACCGGACCGTTACGCTGCTTCGCGATGATCAATTCGGCCTCGCCAGCTTTTTCCACACGCGTCTCTTCGTCTTCTTCATAGAATTCTGGCCGGACGAGCAAGGCGACCAGATCAGCGTCCTGTTCAATCGAACCCGATTCGCGGAGATCGCTCAACCGCGGTTTGCCACCCGAGCGCTGCTCCGGTTGCCGATTCAATTGCGCCACCACAATGATCGGAATTTTCAATTCCTTGGCCAAGCCTTTGAGCCCCGCGGAAATCTCGGAGATCTCCAATTGCCGGTTGTCTTGGGCGCGGCGTGAGGTCGATCGCAGCAGCTGCAAATAATCGACGATCATCAGTTTCACATCCTGCTGCGCTTTAAGCCGGCGCGCTTTCGCTCTCAGTTCGAGAATGCTGAGACTGGCGCTGTCGTCGATGAAGATTTTCGCTTCGGCCAGTTTCGATGCTGCGGCAGTCAGGTTTGGGAAATCGCGTTCGCCCAGAAATCCGTCGCGCACTTTTTGCAGGTTCACGCGCGCGCGCGCGCAGAGCAGACGTTGTACAAGCTGTTGGCTGCTCATCTCCAGGCTGAACACGCCGACCGCGAGTTTTTCATTGATAGCGACGTGTTCGGCAATGTTCATGGCAAGTGCCGTTTTGCCCATGCTGGGCCGGGCGGCGATCACGATCATTTCTGAGCCATGGAGACCGCTGGTCATTCGGTCGAACTCAACAAACCCGGTGGAGATTCCGGTGATGCGGCCTTTACCCTCGTACAGCTTCTCAATCGACTCGATGGCGTCCATCACCTGGTCTTTCATCGAGAGCACTTGGCCTTTGAAGCGGTCTTCGCCCACGGCGAAAATGCGCTGTTCCACTTCGTCGAGCAGATTGTTTACCTCGTCCTGTTCCTCGTAAGCACGGCGCACGCTCTCGGTGGCGGCAGAAATGATCTCCCGCAGAATGTATTTGTCGCGAACAATGTCGAGGTAGTACCCGACATTTGCGGCGGTCGGGACAAAGGTGAAAAGGCTGGTGACAAATGCGGCGCCGCCGACGCTGTCGAGTAAATTTCGGTCGCGCAGTACCTGTGTGAACGTAATCAGGTCGATCGCCTGCCCCGCGTTCCAAAGATCGACAAGAACATCATAAATCGTCCGGTGCGCGGGAACGTAAAAGTATCCCTCGTTAATTTTCTCGACGCATTCCGCGATGGTTTCTCGCGGCGAGATCAGCATCGACCCCAGAACGCCTTGCTCCGCGTCAACGCTATGCGGCGGGGTGCGGTGAATATCCTGCGCAGAACCTGTGGGCGAAATGGGAACAACTTTTTCGCCGCTTCGCGCTGCCGAACCTCGGCCAGCGCCATTTCCCGCTTTACGAGGCTTCTCTCCTGTCCAGGCGGACGATTGAGTCGCCATTTATTCGGTTTCTTTTTTCGCTTCTGTCTTTCTTCGGAAAAATGAACGGCGTTTTCTCTCAGGCTCTGCGGTTGGAGCCTCCTCCGCAGTTTTCGCCTCTTCCGCCGCCGACTTCACGTTAAACTTAAACTGCGCACTGACATCGTGATGCAATTTAATCTGCACCTCGTGGTCGCCGGTATCTTTTATTGGCCGTTCGAGCACGATTTTGTGCCGGTCAATCTCGACTCCAATCTCGTCCTTGAGCCGGTTGACGATGTCTTGTGCGGTAATTGAACCAAAAGCTTTTCCGGTCTCGCCGGTTGCGAGTATGAAGGTCACTCTTAACTTTTCAATACGCCGGCTGAATTCTTCCGCCTCGTTTGATTCGCGTGCTTCGCGTTCGGCACGCTTTTGTTTGAGAGCATCGACCTGGCGCAAAGCTGCCGGTGTCACCTCGTAAGCCTTGCCGCGTGGCAGGAGGTAATTGCGCGCATAGCCGCGACGTACTTTGACCACGTCCGCTTCTGCGCCGAGTCCCGGAACGTTTTCGGTCAAAATAAGTTCAGTTAAAGGCATATTGATCTCTAAAACGCGCTCAGGATTTTTCAAACTGAGGGGCTTCAGAGGTGTCGAGTGTAAAATTCACACGCGTATTGTCAATGCGAGAATAAAAAATTCACAAAAAATTTTCGCAATGACGCAATCGAGCATGCCTTCGGCCTGCGACCACTGCAAAACGAGAGCGGAGCACGCTCGCGCTGCCTCAGATCATGCCGAGCTTCATCCGGCCCGCTTCGCTGATCATGTTTTGGTTCCAGGGCGGGTCCCAAACGAGCTGGACATCCGCTTCATCCACGCCGTCGATGGACAAGATTTTGCCCTGTGCATCGTGAGCGATGGCCGGGCCCATGCCGCAACCCGGCGCAGTCAACGTCATTTTCACTTCGACTCGCGTGCCGCCCTCCTCTTTTTTGATCAGACGGCAATCGTAAACCAGGCCCAAATCAACGATGTTGACCGGGATCTCTGGATCGTAGCATTGCCGCAACTGGTTCCATACATCTTCTTCCGAGACCTCACCATCTGTGGGTGCAGTTTTTGGGGCTTCCTGTGCCTGCGGTTTTTGCAGACCAAGCGCATCGAGGTCTTTCTCAGCAACGCGCGCCAGGCCCTGGTAAGTTGCAACGGTATAGCTTCCTCCGAGGCTTTGCGTGATCACCCCCTGCTTCGCAATCGCGGCTCAATGTGAATTCAGTGTTCTCGTACATGGCTTCCTTCTATGTCATTCCGAGCGAAGTCGAGGAATCTCTCGATCATCTGGAAGGAACGCGCTCCTCGTCGCTCGGAACGGTTCCAGCCCTATTATGCCACAGGTGCGGAAAATGACGAAATCCGAAAATCCGAATGACGAAACAATGCCGAATGAGGAATGACGAATCGGATCGCTGTGTGCTTTCCTCATTCCTTCGTCATTCGACATTTGTGCTTCGTTATTTTCTAATACACATCCCTCTTGTAACGCTTGTCGCTCTTGAGTTTCTCAACGTATTCATTGGCTTGCTCAACGCTCTTGCCGCCGTGCTCTTGAACGATTTTGCGCAGCGTTGCATCGACGTCTTTGGCCATCCGGCGTGCATCGCCACACACGAAAAAGTGGGCGCGGTCGGCGTCGATCCATTTCCAAATCTCAGCGGCATTTTCGGTCATCCGATGTTGGACATAGATCTTCTGCGTTTGATCGCGTGACCAGGCGCAATCGAGCCGTGTGAGAATTCCCTCTTTCATAAACGCCTTGAATTCGTCTCCGTACGCAAAATCGCATCTCTCGTGCTGCGATCCGAAGAAGAGCCAGTTTTTTCCCTTTGCCCTGGTTGCCTTTCGCTCCTGCAGGTACGCGCGGAATGGCGCGACTCCGGTCCCGGGACCGACCATAATGATTGGAGTGTCAGAATTTTCCGGCAAATGAAAGTGTTTTGCCACGCTCGGGAAGACGGGCACTGGCACGTCATCGGCGCGTTCTGCAAGAAAGGATGAGCAAACCCCTTTGCGGAGCCGGCCATTGCTTTCATAACGGACAACGTCCACGATGAAGTGCACTTGGTCGGGGTACGCCCTTAAGCTCGAGGCCACTGAATAAAGTCGCGGCTGTAATTTCGTCAGTAAGCCGACAAACTCTTCCGGCGCGAAATGGACAGAGGGATGTTCCGAGAGGAAATCGATTATCTCCATTCCCCAGAGGTAAGTCTCGAGGTCCTGTTTGCGGTGCTGCGTGATGCTGTAATCGCGCAGCAGCGCTTCGCGGAATGTCGTCGGTTCGCCTTTCGGCCGCTGGACTTGTTCATCGCCGGTCGCGCCGAGCGTACGGATCATTTCATCGACCAATTCTGGATCGTTCGTTGCGTAAACAGCTAAAGAATCGCCCACTTCAAAGGCCAAACCCCATCCCGTCAAATCGAGCTCAAAATGCCGCGTGTCCTTTGCTGATTCCGGACCGCTGAGGCGGCGATTCACGACCATGCGGGCGGGAAACGGATTTGCCCGTGTGTATCGTGGGGAAACAGCGGCAGGAGCGGCAGCGGTAGCAGTAGCTTCAGTCATGGCAACTCTTGTAGCGGCGATTCGTCAGCGTCGCAAATTTCATCCATCATTTCCGATTGCGAGAGTAGGGCAAACGTCCATGGCGCGCTGCGCAGCCTCGATCTCTCCGGGCGTTTCCGGCTGTTTGAAAAAATGAACAGCAGTTTCGTCGCGGTTGTACGTGATGAGATTCGGCGCTTCCTCGAGGCACATCCGGCACAGCGCACAGCTCATGTCCACATACCACGGTCCCGGCGCGTTCTCGGGCTGTTTGCTCAGTCTATCAGCCATGTCTTAAGCCAACGCAGGACGGAGGTGAAAAAATCACTTCCGACGTGGGGTCCTTCGCGCTTCCGAAGCGAGCGCAATTGCGAAATCCACCTGCCGTTTGAAGGCGTCGACTCGGGCGACGAAGACGGATACCTCGTCGCCGATATTAAAGCGTTTGCGCGAGCGTCTGCCAATGAGCTGCCGTCGAGCGGGTTCAAACAGATAGAAGTCGTTCGTCAGCGAGGAGACATGGACAAGGCCCGTGATAAGAGCGTCTGGCAATTCCACCATCAGCCCGTAATTGCGGACATCGACAATCGCGGCCCGAAAAATCTGCGGATTGCGTTCGTCGAGTTGCCGTTGAAAAAATTCGAGCTTCTTCATTTGCGCGGCGTCGATCTCCGCATCGGCTGCGGTTCGTTCGGTCATTGAAAGGTGCTCTGCGATGGAAGCGATTTCGCCCATGTCAGGCTGGTAGTGCGAGCGCGCTGCGTCGCGCCGTCGGCGTGACGCGCCGTCCAGACCCAACGCGCGATGTACCACCAGATCGGCATAACGCCGGATCGGACTGGTGAAGTGTAAGTAATTCGCCTTGGCCAAGCCGTAATGGCCGAGCGGCTGCGGCGAATAGCGGGCGCGTTTCAGACTTTTGAGCAGAGCGACCTTGAGAGCTTGTTCTTCAGGCTTTCCGCGGATTGAGGCGAGCAACCGCTGCAACTCAGCGCGGTGAGTCAGATCGCCGACCCTGTAATTAAAACTGAGCACGAATTCGCGATACTCTGCGAGTTTCTCCGGGTCTGGATTTTCGTGAACGCGGTAGACGGTGGGAATCGCGTGTTTCTTAAGCTCCCGGGCGACAGCTTCGTTTGCCGCCAGCATGAACTCTTCTATCAGCTGGTGCGATTCGTCGTTCTCGACGCGCTCTAATCTTACTGGATGGCCCTGTTTATCGACCCACACTTTTACCTCTGGAAAGTCGAGATCCAGCGAGCCATGCTCGAACCGCTTCTGCCGCAACAAGGCAGCGAGTTCCCAGGCAAGATGGAGCCGTTCGCCCAATTGATCACGAGGTGGGGACGTCAAGATAGCGTAGGCTTGTTTGTAGGTAAGCCGGTGCGCGCTGCGAATCACACTGTGTGCAAAGCGCGCGCTTTTCGCTACACCGTTCTTATCGAAATTGATAAAGACTGAATGCGTGAGCCGATCGACTCCTGGGTTGAGACTGCAAACGCCGTTGCTTAATCGTTCCGGCAACATTGGGATCACGCGGTCCGGCAGATAAACGCTGTTTCCGCGCCGGCGCGCTTCGCGATCGAGAGCGCTCCCGGGCTCTACGTAGGCGGCAACATCGGCAATGTGCACGCCAAGCTGCCAGCCGTTCTTGGTCTTCTCAACGTGGATCGCGTCATCGAAATCGCGCGCGTCATCAGGATCGATTGTGACGATGAATTCTTTACGCAAATCTTCGCGCCCCTCGAGCTGCCGTGCCCCGATTTGTTCGGAAATGCGCTCAGCCTGATCCAAAACATCCTTGGGAAATTCTGCGGGCAGATGATATTTGCGGATGATCGAGAGCACGTCGATGCCAGGCGCGGTTGCCGGCCCGAGCACTTCGATGATTTCCCCTTCGGGATTGACGTGGCGCGACTCCCACGCATCCAGGCGAACCACGACTTTATCGCCAACTGTAGCGGCGGTCTGCGACCGCCGATCCTCTTTTGGTGCCCCTCGTCCCCGGCGATCATAGACCGCCGCTACAGGGCGAACGTAAACATCATGCACAAACCGCGGATCATCTGGCACGACATAGTAAAAATTCGGCGACCGCTGGAGTGTCCCGACGATCGTATCGTGAGCGCGCTCGAGGATTCGAATCACACGTCCTTCGCGACGTCCCTTGATGCGGTCATCAGGGCTATCGCGCGATATACGCGCAACCACGCGGTCGCCGTGCATGGCTGTCCCGATATTTTCCGCCGCGATGAAAATGTCCGGCTGGCCCGGCGTTTCAGGAATAAGAAATCCGTAGCCGGCCTGATGAATCGACAATTTGCCGGCTACAAGGTCCGCCTCAGCCGGCAGAACATACCGGTTCTTGCGGATGCGCGCGATTGCGCCCGCGCGCTCTAGCTCACGTAAAGTTTTCCGCAACGCATTGCGTTGCGTGCCGGTCAAGCCAAGTTCGCGAGCGATGTCAATCTTGTTAAGTGGCCGGTAATCTTTCCGGGCCAAAAGCGCCAGAACTTGTTCTCGAATCTTACGTCCGTTTGCAGTCATTTGGGCGAAACAATATGGTCAGGTTTGTCGACTTAACGCGATTTCAATCGGAGATCTAACCATGCGAAAGGCGATTATTGCGGGTGCATTGGCGATTTTACTAG
>WNGL01009877.1_pt1 | contig 11032 bp, 12 predicted proteins | sample 5400591 | NCBI WGS metagenome assembly WNGL01 (sample SAMN13153377, study PRJNA577476) | soil metagenome | isolation source: 80 cm soil or saprolite under Garry oak tree replicate 1 | place: USA:California | collected 2016-06-15
CATCGTAGAGAACGCATGACCAAACACCTCCTCGCGGGCGAGAACATAGCTCTATGTACGAATCGGCAGGTGAACGGCGACTTCCGTCATGTCTTCTGCACGAAGCTCATTGCGACGGATTCTACGGTGTCGACCGCAACCAAGGAGCGAACGTATTTGTTTCCGCTCTATCAATACACGAACGGTGAACTCCCGGGTCTGCATGACAACGTGCGGAACTCCAGTCTGTCCGACAAGTGTGTTGCCGATTTCGCAGCCCGTCTCAAAATGAAGTTCATTTCGGATGGTGGGGGCGACCGCAGGAAGACATTCGGACCCGAGGACGTGTTTGCGTACCTCTACGCGATGCTCCATTCGCAAGCTTACCGGGAACGGTTCTCGGAGTTTCTGAGGTCAGACTTCCCGCGCATACCGCTCACGTCAAATGCCTCCCTCTTTAGGTCGCTCTGCGACCTCGGCGAGCAGCTCATCGCTCAGCACACCCTTGAGGGAGCGGGCCCACCGACCACGGAATTTCCAGTTAAGGGTGATGACAGGATCGAGGTGGTTCGCTATTCGATGCCTGGAGAGGACGGAGTTAAGAAGGGCCGGACGTGGATCAATGAAGCGCAGTTCTTTGAAGGTGTCCGGCCGGAGATCTGGGACACTCATGTCGGCGGTTTTCAAGTCTGCGAGAAATGGCTGAAGGACCGTAAGGGCTTGAAGCTGTCTTGGGATGATGTGCAATACTACGAAGGCATCATTTCCGCGCTCGAGCAGACGAGGCAACTCGTTCCAAAGATCGATGCCGCAATCGAGGGATCCGGGGGATGGCCGCTGCGCTAGCCAGATTAACGTCGAAGCCTGAGAAGGAAATGTCCGGGGCGTAGGCGAGCGCTGGAAGGGCTGAAAGTCCCGTGCAAGTAGATCCCGTCCGCAGACGCGAACGAGCGTATCGATGCGCGCACGCATCCCGGTTTGGCCGTGCGAATCCGCCGCCGCCGCTATGATCGGTCGTCCGTCGCGTTAGAACTGCAAGGACTTCACCTCGAGGAATTCCTCCAGGCCGAACTTGCCCAGCTCGCGGCCGCGGCCGGACTGCTTGAAGCCGCCGAAGGGGGCCAGGGGATTGAAGCGGCCGCCGTTGATGTCCACCTGGCCGGTGCGGAGGCGGCGGGCGATGCGTTCGGCGCGGGAGGGGTCGCCAGACCAGACGCCGCCGGCCAGGCCGTACATGGAGTCGTTCGCGATGCGGACCGCGTCGTCGTCGTCCTCGTACGGGAGGACGGAGAGCACGGGGCCGAAGATCTCCTCGCGGGCGATGGTCATCTCCGGCTTCACGCCGGCGAAGATGGTCGGTTGGACGTAGTAGCCCTTCGGCAGGCCGGGCGGCGCGTCGGGGCCGCCGAGGGCGAGCTGGGCGCCTTCCTCGATGCCGATGCGGATGTACTTGCGGACGCGCTCGCGCTGCTGCGCCGAGGCGAGCGGACCCAGCCGGGTTTCCGGAGAGCGCGGGTCGCCTGGCTTGAACTTCGCGGCCGACCGCTTGGCGATCTCCAATACCTGCTCCTGCCGCTTGCGCGGAACGAGCATCCGCGTCCACGCCGAGCACGTCTGGCCGGCGTTGAGGAACGCGTTGGACACCGAGACGCCCACCGCCTTGTCGAAATCCGCGTCGTCGAGGATGACCACCGCCGACTTGCCGCCCAGCTCCAACGCGACCCGCTTCACCGAGGCCGCGGCCAGCTCCGCGACGCGACGCCCGGCGGCCGTGGATCCGGTGAGCGAGATCATGTCCACCCGCGGATGGCGGACAAGCATCTCGCCGAACGGCGGCCCGAGGCCCGTCACTAGATTGAACACCCCGGGCGGCAGCCCCACCTCGTGCACGACGTCCGCGAGGATGAAGGCGCTGAGCGGCGCGACCTCGCTCGGCTTGAGCACCACGGTGCAGCCCGCGGCCAGCGCCGGCGCCACCTTTCCCATCGCCTGGTGCAGCGGGTAGTTCCAGGGAGTGATCGCCGCGACCACTCCGACCGGCTCGCGCACGATGAGCGAGTTGCCGATCCGCTCCTCGAAGGGGAACTCACGGACGAGGGCGGGATAGCTTCCGGTCACGGACACCGGAAGCCCTGCCTGTACCGTCTTCGCCACGGTGATCGGCGTTCCGACTTCCGCGGAGATGGTGGTCGCGATCTCCTCGGCGCGCGCAGCGAGGCCTTCCTTCAGCCGCTCCAGCCAGCGCGCGCGCTCCGCCACGGGCGTCGCCGCCCAGCCCTCGAACGCGCGGGCGGCCGCCTGGACGGCGCGGTCCACGTCCTCCTCGTTCCCGCTGGGGATGCGCCCTACGATCTCCTCGGTCGAGGCATCGATCACGTCGATGCTGCCTCGTCCGGACGGAGCCACCCACCTGCCGTCGATGTAGAGCTGCTCGCGAGCGCGCATCGGAACCTCCGCGAACGACGATCCTGCAGGCCTCTGATAACATGCCCGGTGGCGATGAAAGCGGCGATCTGCTACGAGCGCAACCAGCCCGCGCGCGTCGAGGAAGTCTCGCTCGACCCGCCTCGCCGCGACGAGGTCCGCGTCCGCCTCGCGGCCACCGGCGTGTGCCATTCCGATCTGTCCCTCGTCACCGGCATCCTCCCCGGCCGGCTGCCGTGCGTGCTCGGCCACGAAGGCGCCGGCGTGGTCGAGGAGGTCGGCGAAGGCGTCGCGCACCTCGCGCGCGGCGACAAGGTGGTGCTGTCCTGGGTCACCCCGTGTGGCCGCTGCTTCTACTGCCGGCTGGCCAAGCCGCACCTCTGCGAGGTGGGCGAGCGCATCAACAAGACCAACCGCATGCCGGACGGCAGCACGCGGGTCCACAAGGACGGCCAGGACCTCAACGTCTTCTCCGCAATCGGCACCATGGCGGAATTCGCGGTGGCGCCCGCGAACGCGGCGGTGAAGCTCCCGCCCGATGCGCCGCTGGACAAGTGCGCTCTCCTCGGCTGCGCGGTGACCACGGGCGTGGGCGCGGTCTTCAATACCGCGCAGGTGGCGCCCGGCAGTAGCGTGGCGGTGTTCGGCGCCGGAGGCGTGGGGCTCAACGTCATCCAAGGCGCGGCCATCGCCGGCGCGGAGCGGATCGTCGCCGTCGACGCGCAGCCGGCGAAGCTCGAGCTGGCGCGAAAGTTCGGCGCCACGGACCTGGTCGATGCGATCAAGGCCGACCCCGTCGAGGCCATCCGCGCGCTGACGGCAGGCCGCGGCGCCGATTTCGCGTTCGAGGCGATCGGCAACAAGCGGACGGTGGAGCAGGCGTACGAAGCGACCCGCAAAGCAGGGACCTGCGTGGTGATCGGCCTCGGCAGCATCAAGGAATCGGTCTCGCTGAATCTCTTCGTGCTCCCCCTGCTGGAGAAGCGGCTGCTGGGCTGCTGGTACGGCAGCGCCGACGTGCACCGCGACATCCCGCGGCTCCTCTCCCTCTACCGGGCCGGCAAGCTGAAGCTGGACGCGCTGGTGACCCGCACCTACGCGCTCGCCCAGGTCAACGAGGCGTTCGCGGACATGACCTCCGGCGCGAACGCGCGCGGCGTGATCGTCTTCTGACGGAGCGCGAGGAGCGACGTGCACGCCCCCCTGCCGATCGATGCGCCGGACGAGGTGCGGGAGGAGGAGCGCTTCGACGCCGAGCGGCTGCGCGGGTTCCTCGAGGCCGCGCTCCCGGGCGCATCCGGGCCGATCGAGGTGCTCCAGTTCCGCAAGGGCTACTCGAATCTGACCTACCTGGTCCGCATCGGAGACAGCGAGGCCGTGCTGCGGCGCGCTCCCTTCGGCGTACAGGTGAAGAGCGCGCACGACATGCGGCGGGAGTTCACCATCCTCTCCGCGCTCCAGGGCGTCTACGCGAAAGCTCCCCGGCCCATCGCGTTCTGCGAAGACGAGTCGCTGATCGGCGCCCGCTTCTACTTGATGGACCGCGTCCGCGGCGTCGTCGTCCGGGCCGCCGAACCGCCGCCGGGGGTCGTTCTCACGCCGGAGCTGCTGCGCGCCATCTCGACCGCGCTGGTCGACAATCTCGCCGGGCTGCACGCCGTAGACGTGACTCGCGCCGGATTCGGATCCATCGGCCATCCCGAGGGGTACGTCGCCCGCCAGGTCGCCGGCTGGACCGAGCGCTATGCGAAGGCGCGGACCCACGACGTACCGCAGGTCGATGCCGCCGCCGAGTGGCTCGCGCGCAACCTCCCCAAAGAGAGCGGTGCCGCCGTCATCCACAACGACTACAAATACGACAACGTGGTGCTGGATCCGGACGACCTGTCCCGCATCGTCGCGGTGCTCGACTGGGAGATGGCCACGATCGGCGACCCGCTGATGGACCTCGGCACGCTGCTCGCCTACTGGCCCGATCCGGACGACCCGGCCGAGATGCGCGCGCGCTCATACGGGCCCACCTTCCTGCCGGGCAGCCTCTCGCGGACGGACGTCGTGCAGCGTTACCAGGAGCGGAGCGGCCGCGCGCCCTTTGCCGCGCTCTTCTATTACGTCTTCGCGCTCTTCAAGAACGCGGTCGTCGTCCAGCAGATCTACAAGCGGTACGTGCAGGGCCACACGCGCGATCCGCGCTTCGCGACGCTGGGCGATTGGGTGCGCGTGGTCTCCGTGCAAGCGGAGCGGGCGCTGACGCGAGGCCGGATCGACCGGCTCGGGAGGCCTTCGTGAGCGAAGCGAACGTGGTCCCCGAGGGGTTCCGTCCCATCCAGCGCGGCGGCCCGTTCCTCTCCGCGCTCGGTCCGCTCTACGTGAAGACGGGCGGCGCGACGCCCGTGATCGGCCTTCGGGTCGAGGAGAAGCACCTCAATACTCGCGGCATCGCGCACGGCGGGATGCTGGTGACGCTCGCGGACAGCGCGCTCGGGATCGCGCTCGCCACCTCGCGCGCTCCGCCGCAGCCGATGGTCACGGTCAATCTCTCCACCGACTTCGCCGACGCCGCTCACGCCGGCGATTGGATCGAGGCCCACGTGGACATCCAGAAGATCGGAGCCCGGCTGGCGTTCGCGAACTGCTACCTGGTGGTGGGCAAGAAGCGCATCCTGCGGGCGAGTGGAGTGTTCGCGGTCGTCTCGCCGGCCAAACCGAAGGAATCCTTCGAAGGGTGAGCCGGATGAAGAAGTTTCGCTACTACTGGGAGGACTTCCCCGTCGGCACCGTGTGCGAGTTCGGCGGGCTCACGCTGACCAAGGAGGAGATCGTCCGCTTCGCGAAGCAGTACGACCCGCAGCCGTTCCACGTCGACGAGGAGGCCGCGAAGCGCACCGTCTTTGGCGGCCTCATCGCGAGCGGATGGCAGACCTGCGCAGCAGCGATGCGGATGATGTGCGACGCGTACCTGCTCGACGCTGCCAGCGCCGGCTCACCGGGCGTGGAGAACATCCGCTGGATCGCGCCGGTGCGCCCGGGTGACACGCTGCGCGTCCGGCTCACCGTGCTCGAAGCGCGCGTGCTGCAGAGCAAGCCGCACATCGGCCTGGTCCTCAACAAGTGGGAGCTCTTCAACCAGAAGGACGAGCAGGTCATGCACATGGAGGGGTACGGCATGTTCCTGCGGCGGGACCCTCCCGGATGAGCAAGGTCCACGTGCTCCTCAAGAAGGAGGAGCTGGATGCCCAGCGCCTGCCCGACAAGGTCGTGGTGGTGCTGGACGTCCTCTTCGCCACCACCAGCATCGTCACCGCGCTGGCGCATGGCGCGGCGGAGGTGGTCCCCACGCTCGACCGCGACGCCGCGTTGATGGAGGCGGCCCGCCGGGCCCCGGGCTCGTACGTCCTCGCCGGGGAGCTGAACGCGGTCACGCTGACCGGATTCGCGCACCCGACGCCGATGGCGCTGCTGGAGCAGGACGTCGCCGGCAAGGCGGTGATCTACTCGACGACCAACGGGACGGTCGCGCTGAGCAAGTCGCGCGAGGCGGCGCACGTCTTCGCCGCGTCGCTGCTCAACGCCGAGGCGGTCGTCGACCGCATCGAGCGGACCTTCCCGGACGAGACGGTGCTCCTGGTGTGCTCGGGCTCGGCGGACAATTTCAACCTCGAGGACTTCTACGGCGCCGGCTATCTCGTCTCGCTGTTCGCCCGGTACGGCGGCGCGCGCGAGCTGAGCGACGCGGCGCTGGCCGCCCGGATGCTGCACGACGGCGCGGACGCGTTCGAGTGCCTCGCCTCGAGCCGCGTGGGTCGGATGATGCTGGCGCGGGGTCTGGAGCGCGAGGTCCGGTTCGCTGCCCGCAAGAGCTGCTTCGAGGTGGTGGCCGAGTTGCTCGAGGGGTGCGTGCGCCGGGCCACCTGACCGTGATACGGATCCGCTCCCATGGGTGTCAGGAAGCTCTTCAACATCGAAGGCAAGGTCGCGTTGATCACCGGCGGCTCCCGCGGCCTCGGCTTGCAGATGGCCGAGGCGCTGGGCGAGATGGGAGCGAAGCTGGCCATCACCGCCCGCAAGCAGGGCGAGCTGGACGAGGCGGCCGCCCACCTCGGCAAGCAGGGCTACGAGGTGCTCACGGTCGCCGGCGACCTCTCCAAGTTCGACACCATTCCGGGCATGGCCGATCGCGTGCTCGCGAAGTTCGGCACCGTCGACATCCTGGTGAACAACGCCGGCGCCACCTGGGGCGCGCCCGCCGAGGAGTACCCCGCGGACGGCTGGAACAAGGTGATGGACCTCAACGTGAACGCGGTCTTCTTCCTCACCCAGGACGTCGGCCGCCGCTGCATGATCCCGAAGCGATCGGGGAAGATCGTCAACATCTCCTCGGTGGCCGGACTGTACGGCGGCGGCTCGGGCATGACGACCATCGCGTACAACACCAGCAAGGCGGCCCTGCTCAACTTCACCCGCGCGCTCGCCTCGGAGTGGGGCAAGTACGGCATCAACGTGAACGCCATCTGCCCGGGCTTCTTCCCCTCCAAGATGTCGCGCGGCCTGCTGGAGAAGATCGAGAAGTCGGTGATCGCCGCGACGCCCCTCGGGCGGCTCGGCGGCGACGAGGACCTGAAGGGCACCGTCGCCTTCCTCGCCTCGGACGCTTCCCGGCACATCACCGGGCAGTACATCGCGGTGGACGGAGGCGCCTGCATCGCGTGACCCAGTCCGTGGGCAGCGCCTTCTTCGGCGTCAGGATTCCCTTCCTCGATCTGCTCGGCGCCCGGCCCGGGCACCGCGAGAAGGGCCGGGCGGTGATCTCACTGGAGCTGCGCGAGAAGCTGACCAACAGCTGGGGCTTCGCGCACGGCGGCGTGGTGATGACCTTGCTCGACGTGGCGATGGGCTCGGCGGTCCGCTCCACCGTTCCTGCGGGACTCGGCGTGGTCACGGTCAACCTCGGCGTGACCTTCCTCCACTCCGCGGCTGGCTCGCTCACCGCGGAAGGCCGCGTGCTGCGCGGCGGCCGCACCCTGGTGTTCTGCGAGGGCGAGGCGCGCGACGCCGCCGGGCACCTGGTCGCGAAGGGCGTGGGGACGTTCCGGCTGAAGCGGCGGAAGCCGCAGCCCGGCGCGCACCAGAAATGATCGCTTTCATCAGCGTGAATCGACCCGCCAGTCGGCCGGGACCTCGACGTAAGACGGCCCCAGCTCCGCGATCGAGGCGCAACCCAGCAGCTTGAGCGTTCGTGCCAGGTCGGAGCGCAGGATCTCGATGGCGCGCGCCACGCCAGCTCCGCCGCCGGCGCCCAGGCCATAGGCGTAGGCCCGCCCCACCAGGACGGCCCGCGCGCCCAGGCAAAGCGCCTTGACGATGTCGCTCCCGCGCCGGATGCCTCCATCCATCAGGACCTCGGCCCGTCCTCGCACCGCCGACACCACTTCCGGCAATGCCCGCAGGGTGGCAGCCACGCCGTCCAGCTGGCGCCCGCCGTGATTCGACACCACAACAGCTTCCACGCCTTCGTCGACGGCGCGCCGCGCATCTTCTGCCGTGAGCACGCCCTTGACGACGACCGGGCCGTTCCAGGCCTCGCGGATCCACTTGAGGTCGGGCCACGACACCACCGACTGTTCGAGCGCAGCGCCCACGTCCGCGTAAGCCATCGGGCCGTCGGGGCGCACGACGTTCGGAAAGCGCATCATCCCCCCGTCGGACAGGAAGCCGGCCAGCCATCGGGGCCGGGCCAGGAATTGCCAGACGAAGGGCAGCATGGTCCACGGCCGGCGGCTGACGAGCTCCTTGGTGCCATTGCGCACGTCGCGCTCGCGGAGCCCGGCCACGGGGGTGTCGATGGTGACCACCAGCGCCGAAAACCCCGCGGCTCGTGCCCGCTCGATGGCCGCGCGGGTGACCTCGCGGCCACCCACCAGGTAGACCTGATACCAGCAGGGGCCAGCGGTGGCGGCCTTGACCTCCTCGAGCTTGCATCCCGAGAGCGTCGAGAGGACGTAAGCGGTGCCGGCCTCGCCGCCGGCCTGCGCGGCCACTGCTTCGCCGCGCGGGTAGAACATTCGCGTGCTCCCCACCGGCGCGAGCAGGAACGGCAGCGCGAGCGTGGTGCCGAGAACGGTCGTCTGCAAGTCCGTCTTCGGCGCGGCCACCGCCCCGCGAGGACGGAAGGTCACCTGGTCGAACGCCCGGCAGTTCTCGCGGAGGGTGACTTCGCTCTCCGCCCCACCGTCGATGTAGTCGAACACGACCCTGGGCAGTCGACGCTTCGCCAGCCGACGCAGGTCGGCGATGTTGACCACGCGAGGCGCTGCCAGGGTCCGAGCCACGTGCGGTCCCGGGGATACCAGAGAGGCGGTCTCGCTGCCACTGCGCGGGTCCGGCAACCTTGAGCAGGCGGCTGGGTCGTTCTCGCGGCTCGGCGGACTTACGCCTCCACATCGCCGCCCAGGTAGGCGGCCTTCAGCCGCTCGTCCCGGGCCAGCTCGCGGGCCGGACCGTCCAGCACGATCTCCCCGCGCTCCAGGACGTAAGCGTGCTCGGACACCGCGAGCGCCGCGCGCGCGTTCTGCTCGACCAGCAGCAGCGCGATCCCGTCTCGCTGGATGCCCGCGAGGATCTCGAAGACCTGCCGCACCAGCACCGGCGAAAGGCCCATCGACGGCTCGTCCAGGAGCAACAGGCGCGGGCGCTGCAGGAGGGCCCGCGCGATGGCCAGCATCTGCTGCTCTCCGCCCGAGAGCTGGCCCGCGGGCAGCGCCCGGCGCCGCTCGAGCGAAGGGAACCGCCGGAGCTGCGCCTCGACGCGCTCGCGCAGGTCGCGCCCGGGGTGCATCTCGGCGGCGACCTTCAGGTTCTCCTCGACAGTCATGCGCTGCAGGATCCCGCGCCCCTCGGGGACCAGCACGGCGCCCGTGCGCGCCACCTGGTGCGCGCGCAGGCCGGTCAACGGCTGGCCGTCGAGCAGCGCTTCGCCGGCGTCGGGTCGGAGCAGGCCGGCGATGGCGTTCAGGGTGCTGCTCTTCCCGGCGCCGTTGGGCCCGATGAGAGTCGCGATCTGGCCGCGCCGCACGGCCAGCGAGACGCCGCGCACCGCGTGCACGTGGCCGTAGAGCACGTGCAGCCCGCGGACCTCGAGGAGCGGCGCCTCACCGGCGAGGTCGCCGCATGAAGAGCTGGACACAGGATGTCTCACGCGTCGCTCCCCAGGTAGGCCGCGATCACCTCGGGATGGCTGGCGACGTGCTGCGGCTCGCCGTGCGCGATCACCTTGCCGAAGTTCAGCACCGTGATCCGGTCGCAAACCTGCATGACGAGCTGCACGTTGTGCTCGACCAGCACCACCGACTGGCCCTGCTTCGCGACCTCGCGGATCACCGCTGCGACCGCCTGCACCTCGGCCGCGTTCATCCCGGCGGTCGGCTCGTCGAGCAGCACCAGCCGCGGCGACGAGGCGAGAGCGCGGGCGATCTCGACGCGCCGCTGGTCGCCGTAGGAGAGGCCGGACACGCGGTGGTGCGCGCGATCGCTCAGCCCGACACGGGCGAGGAGCTGCAGCGCGGTCTCGCGCGCCCGGGCCTCGTCGGCGCGCGCCGAGGGCAGGAAGAGCATGCGGCGCAGCGTGTCCCCGCGCCGGACGAGGTGCGCGCCGACCATCACGTTCTCCAGGGCGGACAGCCCGGAGAACAGGCGGATGTTCTGGTACGTGCGGGTGATGCCCAGGGCCGCGATGCGGTGGGACGGCAGCCCGTCGATGCGCTCGCCGCCCAGCACGATGCGCCCGCGCGTGGGGCGGAAGAGCCCGGAGATGACGTTGAGCAGCGTGGTCTTTCCCGCTCCGTTGGGCCCGATGAGCCCGTGCACCTCGCCGGGGGCCACCTGGACCGCGGCGCCGTCGAGCGCTCGCACCCCGCCGAAGCTCCGCTCCAGCTCCTCAACCGAGAGCAGCACGCGAGGCCTTCCGCATCCGCCGCTCGCGCAGCGTGCGCGGCAAGGAGACGATGCCGTTCGGGAGGAAGAGGATCACCGCCAGCAGGATGGCGCCGTTGAGGAACAGCCGGAGAGGGCCCGGCGAGAGGCCCAGCGCGCGGCCGGCGCCGCGCAGCCCCTCGGGGAGCACGGTGAGGAACGCCGCTCCGGCGACGGGGCCGTAGAACACCGCGTCGCCGCCCACCACGGCGTAGACGAGCATGTCCACCGCGCGCGAGAAGCCATAGCCGTTCGGCGCCACCATGTACGTCAAGTGCGCCTCCAGCACGCCAGCGAATCCGGCGATCGCCGCCCCCAGCACGAACATGGACAGCTTGTAGTGCGTGCTGGCGATCCCCATGGTCCGCGCCGCGGCCTCGTCCTCGCGGATCGCCTCCAGCGCGTAACCCGCGCGCGAGCCGCGCAGCCGGGCGAGCGCGAACATGACGGCGGCGAGCGCCACCCAGATCATCCACAGCCGGGTCTTCTGCGGGATGGCGACCAGGCCCAGCGCACCGTTGGTATAGCTCCAGTTGACGAAGGCGAGCCGCACGACCTCGCCGAACCCGATGGTCGCGATGGCGAGGAACACGCCGCGCAGCCGCAGCACGGGCAGCCCCAGGGGCACGGCGATCATCGCCGGGAGGACCGCGCCGGCGAG
>WNGL01017210.1_pt1 | contig 11029 bp, 12 predicted proteins | sample 5400591 | NCBI WGS metagenome assembly WNGL01 (sample SAMN13153377, study PRJNA577476) | soil metagenome | isolation source: 80 cm soil or saprolite under Garry oak tree replicate 1 | place: USA:California | collected 2016-06-15
GCCTTCGTCGCTTGCGCCGTGCCGTGACGCAAGGCCACGTGACTAAGCTCATGGGCCATCACGCCGGCCATTTCACCTTCGGTACGCGCGGCTTCAATCATGCCGCGATTGACGTACATCGGCCCACCCGGCAGAGCGAAAGCGTTGATGTCACGCGCATTGAGCACCTTGAAGTAATAACGAAACTCCGGATGCTGGAATTCCGGTGGAATTGCAGCTACCAGGCGCTGCCCGACACTTTCAACGTAAGCGGTGACTTCAGCGTCGCGCAGCAATGGAAACTGTCGTTCGGCTTCGGCCGCTGCCTGCCGGCCAACGCGAACATCGTCACTCGGTTTGTATTTGTTGGGATGATAACTGATTTTCGTCTGAGCAAAAGCGGTTAGCGACGATGTTACGACAGCGATTGCCGCGAGGCACGACAGCCAACCCGCCTTGCGTCCGAATCTAAAACTTCTCATTCTTACTACTCCTCTCAAACCCTTTTTACCTGATAAGCGTTTAGGTTTGTCTTTGATGATTGCAAACTTAATGCGTTTGCCTCGGTATCCGCTATCAAGCGGAGTGCCACTCGATCGATGCATTGCATCCCAGCACTCCTATCGGCGCCTCTCTCCGCTCTGACTTCAAGATACAAACGAGGTGGAAGGCCTTCGACAACACGGATTCTCCGCGCGTGATGCTTCGATTTCGTTCACTCAAGCGCCGATTTCGTTCAGGCAGGCCCGATTTCTCCGCCAGTTCAGTTGCGCGGCTTGATCTTTTCATCCAGCCACTTTCTGGGTTCGTCCAGCAGAGGAATGTGATGAGAGTTTCCCTTCCAAACGCGAATCATCGAGATGATGAGAAACACACTCGTCGCCGCCGAGAACAAGCCCGTGCCGGTCCATCTGCCTGATAAGACTCCGCCCACGGTGAGCAACGTGCTCACCGCGGTAATTCCAATTTGCAGCGTCAACGCCTGCGCCGCATGAAAACGGACGCGGGTTTCGGTGCGTGGTACAAGTAACAGTTCGACAATGGCGACGACCATCGCGAGGTAAAACGGGAGATAGGGAAGAATGACCGCCCACTTCTCAGGAATTCCCAGACCGATTACCTTGTTCGATCCGGGTTTGTAGATCATCGGCACCGGTGGAGGCTGGTAAACGTTCGGAGGCGGCGCTGGTGGCGGCTGGTAGATATTCGAGACGGGAACGCGCGGTGGTTGATAAGTCACCGAGGGTCGCGAAGTCGGCGGTACGAATATCGATGGATAAGAAGTCCCGAGGCTGTCGTCGATGCGGCGTGTCGGTGCTTCGCTCTCAGAGTAACCTTGCACCGTGTCGTCGTCGCGGCGAATGTTCCGAGTCGCGCCGCCAACCATATTTTTCGTCGGCGAGCCGCTAGTTTCCGAACTCGTTTGGCCCCACGATCTATGCGCGCGGTCCGCGACCTTCTCGTCGAGCGGGTTCGTGTCGTACTTGCTGCGCTTCGGCTCCATAAGAAGAGTTTTACGAGAGCCTTGACGGTTTGGTTCACTGATCGGAATCAGCGACGATTTCGAATTCAGCGGCCTCCCAGCTTCCTGCGCGTTCCGAAATGCGAAACGCCCGCAGGCAAGGCTCTTCACCTCCAAGTCCAACAATAAGGTAAACCGCCGATGGATAGTAGGCAAGCCGCACATCCGTCGCGGAAGGTTGCGGGTCTTTTGACCGCGGATGCGAGTGATAAATCGCGACTAGCTCCTCACCGCGTGCGCGCATCGCGCGCTGGGCGGCAAAGAGATCTTCAGGTGCGGCTTCGTACGTCACCAGTGGAGTTGCGGCAACGTTTCGCGTTCGATAAACACTCGTCGCTGTTTCCTCGGCATCGCCGCCAATCAGGCCGCAACATTCCTGAGGAGCCTGCTTGCGAGCATGCACGAGGATTTCGTTGACGTGAGTGTTCTTGAGCTTGAGCATTACTCCCTTACTTCCTATACTTGAACCGGCGGCAAGAAAACCGATGACTCCCCCAATCTTTGAATGGGATGACGAAAACGTTGAGCATATCGCCCGTCATAACGTCGAGATTGACGAAGCGGAAGCAGTCTTCGACAATAGACCGATGAGCGCACGAGTTCAAGAGGGAAAGTACCTCGCGATTGGCCAAACCAACGAAGGCCGTTACCTTGTAGTCGTGTTTGTTCGCAAGCCCGGGCGAACTAGAGTGATTACTGCCAGAAACTTGAGCGAAAGTGAAAAGAAGCGTTTGAAGCGAAGAATGAAATGAAACGCGAATTACCAGAATTCTCATCGGACGAGGAGTTAGCTGAGTGGATCGAAACCCACGATCTCAGCGATTATCTGGACAGTCTTGAGGTGGTCACTGAGGAGATTAAGGTTCAGCGCACACCTCGCGAGAAGCAATGGGTCGGCTTGAACTTAAATCCAAAATATCTCGACGCGATCAAGCGCGTGGCTAAAACCCGCGGGATTCCGTATAAGACCCTCATCCAAAACTGGCTAATAGAAAAGCTAGGCCAAGAGGCGCCGGACTCGTTACCCAAGCGATAGGCTTTAGTCTTCCGCGACCTTCAAATGCAATTCTTCCAACTGCTTTGGATCGACTTCACCGGGCGCGTCGATCATCAAGTCCTGCGCGGAAGCAGTCTTTGGAAAGGCCATCACGTCGCGGATATTTTCCGTGGGCACGAGCACCATCATTGTTCGTTCGATTCCTGAAGCGATGCCACCATGTGGCGGAGTGCCGTAGGCCAGGGCATCGAGAAAGAAACCGAAACGTGCTCGTGCGGTCTCTTCAGTCATGCCGAGCGCTTTGAAAACCAGCGACTGCACGTCGCGACGATGAATTCTGATCGAGCCACCGGCTACCTCGACCCCATTGATAACTGCGTCATAAGCTTTGGCCCGTAGTTGACCGAACAGTTCTGCCGCACCCTCGACGGCTCGCTGCAATAACGGCACGTCTTCATCCAGCGGCGAGGTGAAAGGATGATGCATCGAGTAATAACGGCGGTCGTCTTCGTGAAACTCGAACATCGGAAACTCAGTCACCCACAAGGGCGCGAATACATTTTCCGGAATTAGTTTTTCGCGCCGGGCGATCTCGTTGCGCAGGGCGCCGAGACGATCAGGACTGCATCACCTTTCTGAGCACCGGCAACGCCGGCAAGATCGATAACCTTGTCGTTGCCAAGCGCCTTCAGCAACGACGATGAAAGTTCATCGCCAAGTTTGATCCAAGCCAACGCGCCCGCGCCGTAACGCTTCGCGAACTCCTGTAATTCATCGAGAGACTTGCGCGACATCGCGGCCCCGCCAGAAATGACGAGCCCCTTCACTTCGCCCCTGGAAGCTAGCACGGACGCGTAAGGCGCGAACGTGTTTTCGGCGAGCGCAGACGACAGATCCCGCAACTCCATTCTTTCAATGCGCAGGTCGGGTTTGTCCGAGCCGAAGCGCCGCATCACTTCGGCAAAGGTGAAACGCGGAAATGGTGTTTGCAATTCGGCCTCGATCAATCGAAAGACACGCGCGAACAGCCCTTCGATCAGACCGTAAATCTGTTCGGTTGTCGCAAAGCTCATCTCGACGTCGAGCTGTGAAAATTCCGGCTGGCGATCGGCGCGCAGGTCTTCGTCACGAAAACAGCGCGCAATCTGGTAATACTTATCCAAGCCGGCAATCATGCAAATCTGTTTGAAGATCTGCGGACTTTGCGGCAGGGCAAAGAACTTTCCCGGCTGCACTCGCGAAGGCACGATGTAATCTCGCGCGCCTTCCGGCGTCGACTTGATCAGGTTCGGTGTTTCAATCTGCGTGAAGCCCTGCTCGTCCATGTAGCGATTGATTTCGAGCACGACTCGATGGCGCAAACGTAAGTTCGCCTGCAACTGCGGACGGCGGAGATCGAGGTATCGATATTTCAGGCGCAGGTCTTCGGCGGCGAGCGCTTCGGGGGTCGCAGTGTCGAGTTGAAATGGCAGGGTGCGCGAGTCATTGAGAATCACGATCTCGCTGGCTTGAACTTCTACGTCGCCGGTTGACAGTTTGGGATTGCGCGCGCTTTCGTCGCGCAGAACGACGTCACCGATGACCGCGAGCACATATTCGGTGCGCGCATCTTTGGCTTTCGCATGCGCGTCCGGTGCTTTCTCTTGATTGACGACAATCTGAGTAAGGCCGTCGCGATCTCGCAAATCGATGAATGTCAACGGTCCGAAGTCCCGCCGCCGCGCGCACCAACCCATTAAGGTCGCGCGCTGACCTGCGTGTTCTCTGCGCAAAGCGCCGCACGAGTGCGTGCGTTCACGATTGTCGAGATTTTCGATCATATCTGCCGTCAGAACCGCCTGCGGTAGCGGGCGGTTGATCTCATCCATCAGCAACTTGTCGAACCAGAGATCAACCGCCCGCTACCGCAGGCGGTTCTGACTCCCTACTCCATATCAAAACAACACCGTCCCCCCATCAACATTAATCGCCTGTCCGTTGATGCCCCGCCCTTCTTCTGAAGCCAGCAATAACGCTAGTTCGGCAACTTCTTCAGATGTAATCAAGCGATTTTGCGGGCTGGACTTCTTGATTGCTTTCAAAGCCTTGTTAGCAGATTTGCCCGTCTTCCTCACAATATTCTCGATTCCACGCGCAGTCATTTCCGTATCCACGTAACCTGGACAGATAGCATTGACGGTGATTCCCTTCGTCGCAACTTCCAGCGCCAGCGAGCGGGTTAATCCCAACACCCCATGCTTCGAAGCCGCGTAAGCCGAAATGTAAGGCGCACCAACTTTACCTGCGATCGATGCAATATTGATGACGCGTCCCCAACTGCGCTCGATCATTTCGGGCAGCGCCGCACGGGTGCAACGAAATGTGCCTCCGAGATTTATGTTCAGGTGACGTTCCCACATCGCTTCGTCGCTTCTAACGAACAGCTCGCTTTCAGCGATGCCGGCATTATTCACCAGGATGTCAGGTCCGCGACTGAAATGCCCTCGAAAGCGATCGAACGCCTTTGTTACGCTTCGTGTGTTCGCGACGTCGCATTTAAGGGCGAGGGTCGCCACGCCAAACTCATCGTCCAGTTCATTTGCTACTTTCTTAACTTGCTCGGCAGTGCGTGCCGCTACCGCCACGGAACCGCCTTCGCGAGCGAAGACTCTGGCGATGCTGCGACCAATACCGCGACCTCCGCCGGTGATCAGTGCGAGTCGGTTTTCTAATCGCATAAAAAGTTTCGAGTTTAAGATTTCAGGTTTCAAGTTCAAATGCAAACTCGCACTAAACCTGAAACCTGAGACTTGAAACTTGAAACTAAATCTTATCTTCCCGTAAATCGCGGTTGCCGCTTCTCCAGAAACGCGCGCACACCCTCGCGGCCATCTTCAGATTCGAAACATCGGAGCTGCGCTTCGACCTCATATTGCAGCATCTGTTCAAGTGAATCGTGCCCGGCCGCGTAGACGGCATGCTTGGCGGCAGCGATTGAAACTGCGGGTGCGTCGCGCAAGCGTTCGGCCAATTTTCGCGTTTCACTTTCCAGTTCTTCGGGAGCCACGACGCGATTGACCAGGCCTAACCGCAAGGCTTGCTCGGCGTTAACGGCGTCGCCAAGAAAGAACAATTCACAGGCGATATTTGACGGCAGCAAGCGCGGAAGGAAATATGTTCCACCCCAATCAGGATGAAAACCAAGTTTGACGAACGATTGGCTGAAGGTGGCCGTCGATGAGGCAATGCGCAAATCGCAGGCCAGCGCAAGATTAAATCCTGCTCCCACGCACGCTCCTTCAATCGACGCGATCACCGGCTTGGTCATTTGTCGAATCGCCAATATCACTCTTCGTGCGGCGCCGAGAAGACGAGCAAATTCTTCCGCATCGCCGCGCTCAACCAACTCGGCCATGAAGTGCACGTCGCCGCCCGCACAAAATGCTCGCCCCGCGCCCGTCATCAAGACGACGCGAACCTCAGGATCACTGCCGGCTTCTTCCAAAGCCTCGGCGAGATCGCGACGCATGTGCCCGACGAGAGCGTTCAGGCGTTCAGGCCGGTTAAGCGTTATCGTGACAATGCCGTTGTCCTCGGCGATTTTGATTAGTTCGTCTGTCACGATTAGTAAATGGTAAATGGTAAATGGTAAGTGGTAAATGGAAGAAGGTGCGTCGATCGCAGGAGTCGCGATTTACCATTCACCATTCACCATTCACCATTTACCTCCCTTTAAACTGCGGCTTGCGTTTATTGACGTAGGCGTCCAGGCCTTCCTTCGCGTCTTCTGAAAGAAATAGTTGCTGCTGCAATTCGCGTTCGAGCGCCAGTGCCGATTCAAAGGGAATCTCAGCGCCTGTCTGCACCGCGCGCTTGATTCGCCCCACGGCGCGCGCGGCTTTGTTTGGCGTCGTAAACTGGTGCGCGTAATCCATCGCCCGCTGTATAAATTGCTCACCGGTTTCAGCATCAAAGATCTGATTGACGAGCCCAAGGTCGCGGCCCTTCTCGAAATCAAACAACTCGCCAGTTGCCATTAACTCGATCGCTCGTGATTTTCCGACCAGGCGCGACAAGCGCTGCGTTCCGCCCGTTCCTGGCAGCACGCCCAAGCCAACCTCGGGCAAGCCCATCTTCCCGGCATTGCGACGCGCGATGCGAAGATCCGCCGCCATCGCGACTTCCAAACCGCCGCCGACGCAATGACCATTAACTGCGGCAATGACCAGCTTGGGTGTTTGCTCGAGCCGCGACAAGGTTTCGTTCGCGTGCAAACAGAAATAATACTTGAATTCGGTAGTCACACTGCTGAGCATTTGAATGTTGGCGCCGGCGCAAAAGAATTTTCCCCCGCTGCCGGTGATGACAATGACCTGAACGCTTTCATCCATCCGCGCTTCGAGAATGCGCGCATCGAGCTGCTGCATCATCTCATACGAATAAGTATTCGCCGGTGGATCGTTCAGAGTGACGATCGCTACGCAACTCTCGATTCTGTATTCAACCAGAGATCGTTCTGTCATCAGCATTCTTGTTTAAGCGAGCACGTTACAGAACCGCGAGCGGTAGCGACCGGCCTCTTCGGTAGCGATCACTACAATTAACGAACGGGCCGGTCGCTACCGCTCGCGGTTCTGTAACGTGTCGATGTTAGGCGCTGCGCCAGATGCTCAGTCGCTCAGCCTTGGCGGGCTCGCTGAGTGAGAACTCAGCATCCGCCGCTGAAAGAAAACCCACCAGAAACAACCGAGTAATGTTATCCACGAGTTGGTTTACCGACAACTTGCCGCGCGGATCGTACCAGTTGTAAATCCAATTCATCATACCGAACAATGCATAGGTCGCGACAGTCAAGTCGATTCCTACATTCGTTCGCTCCTGTTCCGCAATCTCACGCAGAATCTTGCGAGCGACTCGCGCGTATCTCTCCTTCTTCGTCGCCACGAGCTTATGCAAATCGCCCGCGAGCGATTGGGCTTCGTGCGAAAGAACTTTCATCTCGGCCATGTTCGCAGCGAAGAATGACAGGTGATTGTCTATGAAGATTCGCAGCTTTTCGAACGGATCGTTAATTCCCCTGGTGCGCTGCTCCAAACGTTCGAGCACGCGACCAAAACAATGATCCTGGATCAGAAACAATAGCTCTTCTTTCGATTTGCAGTAATGATAGAGTCCGGCGAGGCTGACCCCAGTCGCCCGCGAGATGTCGCGCATCGAGGTCGAGTGATAGCTCTTCTCGGCAAAAATGCGCGCCGCGGTGCGGAGGATCAATTCCAGCTTTTGATCGTAACGCGACACCTCTGATTGAACATTTATCGGCATAGAAAAGGCTGGCGTTCTCTGCGGTGGCTTATACCTAGCCCCGTAGGGCCGAATATTTATAGCTCCCGACCAAATCAAGAATTCAATCAGCTCCTTTAGGAGCGCAACGTAAATCCTTTTTTCAGTCGCTGACATTTCGCTCCTAAAGGAGCTTAGGCTCAATTCGCGTCCGGGATTCTATAAACATCTCGCTCCTAACGGAGCGAAAGCAGAAGAGACCTTCCGCACATCAAGCGGCGGCCGCAAACTCACGTTCACAATCGCACATATTCAAACTCGAATGGCTTGCCTTTGATTCCCGTCGCCGGCGGCGCGATCCAGTTGGCGATTTTGCCGGGTTCGGTTACTGCTTTCATCAGACTGCGCACGTATTCACGATCTTCGACTGTTGGCAGCCAGACGGTCTTTCGTCGCTCGAATTCTTCCTTCGCGATCAAGTTTCCTGCAAGATCAAAATGGCGTCCCGCATATTCACCAACGTGACGATGAAAACGGACGTTCGGAAGATACAGTCTTTGATTGACTCCTTCATCAGCCAGGGCTTTGTTCCATCGCGCCAGGCCTTTCTCACAATCCTTAACGTATTCGCCGCGCAGAATTTCATTCAACGCATTTCGGAGGGGAACTTCGCGAGGGACCAACTTACCGTCTTCGACTACCATCAACGTGTACGAGCCTTCGGCGGCGACGTGATCTTTGTATTGGTCCTGCTCTTTGAATCTTCCCTTCAAGCCTGCGGCAAAGAAGTCGGCCGAGTTCGAACTGATCTCTCCGCCGAAAAGGTCGAGCGAATAGCTGAACCAAAAGTTGATGTACTTCTGAATGATTTCGAGTGGAATACCGCCCAACGCTCGCACGTCTTCGTCTGGGTTCTGTTTCATCAACTGCGCGGTCCGTTTGACGACGCGGCTCAATCCCGTATCTCCGACGAACATGTGATGCGCTTCCTCAGTCAACATGAACTTGCACGTGCGCGCCAAGGGCTCGAATCCCGATTCAGCCAAAGCCGAAAGCTGATACTTGCCATCGCGATCCGTAAACATCGTGAACGCGTAAAAATTTAGCCAGTCATCGCACGGTTGATTGAAGGCTTCCAGAATGCGCGGCTTGTCGGGATTGCCGCTGCGACGTTCGAGCAAAGCATCGGCTTCGTCGCGGCCATCGCGGCCAAAGTATCCGTGCAGCAAGTAAACCATCGCCCAAAGATGCCGGCCCTCTTCAACGTTCACCTGAAACAGATTGCGCAGGTCGTAGAGCGACGGACAGGTGTGGCCGAGTAGCCGTTGTTGTTCGACCGAAGCCGGCTCAGTATCGCCCTGCGTGACGATTATCCGGCGCAGCGCGTTGCGAAACTCGCCGGGCACTTCTTGATAAGCTGGCTGACCGTAATTGTCGCCGAAGCCAACTTTCGCGTCAGGTTGTGCGGGTTCGAGAAAAATACCCCATCGATACTCAGGCATCTTCACATAATCGAAATGCGCCCAGCCTTCGGACCCGACATCGGTAGCCGTGCGCAGCCACACGTCTTTTTCCTGAAAGCCTTCGGGCCCCATGTCGTGCCACCAACTAAGAAAGTTCGGCAGCCATTTTTCCAAAGCGCGCTGCAGACGCTTGTCTTCGGAAAGATTCACGTTGTTAGGAATGCGATCGTATAAATTCATAAGTTTCAATTTTATACGAGCTGGTTACGCTTTCGCATTGAGCGACTTAATTCAGGTCCCAACTGATCGGCTTTGGTTTGTAACCGAGACTCGCAGCGCCCAACTCTTCATTCATAATTAGAAAAGCGCCAAGCCCTTGGAAGTCGTTAACATTGCGCTTGCGCGCGAAATAAGACCCAAGGTCGCCGACAGTTGTTGATTCGGAAACGTCAGAAAGGTTCGTCAATCCGCCCACGTCAATCGAAAGCTTCGTCAACACGCCGCGATAACCTCTCTGCGCAACAGCTTCATAACGTTTTGTCAAATAGCCACGCTTCACGCCTACCCATATCGTGTAGCTGTACATGCATGAGCTGGAGGTTTCCAGCCAGTTGCCTTCGACGTCGCCTTTGTCGACGACCTGATACCACAGCCCCGTCATCGGGTCTTGATATTTCTCGTAAGCCTTTGCCAGTTGCTGCACGATTTCGATCAAATCATTTCGGTGCGGATGGTTCTTCGGCAGAATCTCCAGTAACTCAATCAGCGCCATACCATACCAGCCGATCGCTCGCCCCCAGTGAAAGCCTGATTGATGCGTGACCGGATTAGCCCATGGCTGCGCTCCGCTTTCATCGTACGCATGCCACAACAAACCCGTCGCTGGATCGTTGAGATGGCTGTAGTAGATCAACATCTGTTTGGTCACTTCATCGTCTGCATTCTTCCGGTCACCAAATAACTCTGCGTAGCGAATCAGAAATGGGAACGCCATAAACACGCCGTCCGCCCACAACTGCCACGGCCGTTCCTGGTTGTACCAGAACGCGCCGTCTTTCGTACGAGGCCAAGTATCGAATGCTTTGCGCACGTTGTCGGCCGCGAGCTTGTACTTCTCCCTGCTTAGTTTCCTGGTAAAGGATCAGAAGGAGATTTGCGGGCAGCACGAAAACTTCCGCATTGATGGGACGGTTGATTGCGCCCTTGTCGTCGACGTGCAGATCGACCCACGATCTGATGTAATCGAGATAGCGCTTCTCGTGTGTCCGGAGATAGACGAGATAGACGCCGTAGAGGTAAAGCGACTTCTGGTAACCCCAACCTTTCAGCGAATCCGCAGTAGGGAAACGCTTCATCGTAGATTCGACGACGGCGACTGACCAATCTCTTCTTGTTTCTGCAAATAATGCGGATGTTCCCGCCGGTTGATTGCTGGCGAATGAGAATGGCGCGCAACGCAACAAGAGCGTCGCCGTAAGCAACAGCGCAACGGCAAGCGAGAAACCTGAGCTAGAACCTACGTTCTTGAAGGAACGTGACCGCATACCTAAGACTATGTCCTCTTGTAATCAAACTGCGCCTGCGTCGGCTTACCATAATTCGTTAATGCGCCGTGCTCACCGACCGCGTTCGGCCGTTGAAAGATCCAGTTTTGCCAGGCCGTCAGGCGGCCATAGATTTTTGTATCCATCGTTTCCGGGCCGGCGAAGCGCAGTGATGCTTCCATACCCGTTAACGCATCGGGCGATAGCGAAGTGCGTTCCTCAATCGCCAGACGAATCTCATCTTCCCAATCGAGATCATCTGGCG
>WNGL01009881.1_pt1 | contig 11028 bp, 10 predicted proteins | sample 5400591 | NCBI WGS metagenome assembly WNGL01 (sample SAMN13153377, study PRJNA577476) | soil metagenome | isolation source: 80 cm soil or saprolite under Garry oak tree replicate 1 | place: USA:California | collected 2016-06-15
CACTGCTCGGGGGTGGGCTTGATCGGCTGATCAGCGGTGTACAGCTCGTCGACCAGGCGCTGGAGCAGGTCCTCCACGTCGTGGTCGCCGGCCTGAAGGTAGACGCACGAGCCGGCGATATCATCGGTGGTGGCGTTCGCGGCGACCTGGCGCAGCAGCGATGACTTGCCAGACCCGCAGGGCGCGGTGAACTCGATTGGATGCTGGTCCCGGATGGCGTGGCGCACCTGGTCGAGCTGCTCGGCTCGCCCGAGCAGCAAGGCCGGGGCCTTGACCCTCGACAGGGCCTGCCGAAGGCCGAGCCTGGGTGGAGGCAGCCGTAGGGTTGTGCGCTCGACCCGGGCACCGACGTCGTGGAGGATGTCGATGCGGAGATTGCCGTAGAGAATGCCGCTCATACGCTCCCTCCGCGCTGGGAGGGTCGGCTTCGCCAGTCCTCGCTCTTTCGTCCAGACCTGCCAGTAAAGCCACAACCCAGGGTGGGTAGCAGTGCCGAACGACACACATAGACGGTGATGTTGAACACAGTGGAAGCAAGAGAAATGCCGTGCCGTGTCGCGACCGTGGTCGCGGCCCTCGTGCTCAGTCGGCAGCCCGACCCGGACAGCTTCACCATCCGCATCGTGATCGCGACGGCGGTTCAGTTCGGGTTCGTGGCGGCTGTGGCGGCACGTCTCAGGCGAGGGCTTCCGGAGGCGACCACCACGTCCGGCGCGCAGTGGCGAGGTCGACGCGCTGAGACCTCCGGGCAAGGTGTGCAGCGATCAGCATCACACGGAACCCGGAGGTCCTCGATGTCTTTCGCGGGGCCGGAGTCCCAACGGTGGCGTGGCATGGCCCACCGAGCACGCTCTCGGCTATAAGTGCCGATCCGTCTTCGCCACAGGCGACCTCGACACGGCGGTTGAGCGGCTGCGCGATAGGTTCGATCTCGGTGAGCCCTACCGATCCAGAGAATTGGACTCGCGGACCATCAACGATCTCGCCGGTACTTCGGGGGCAGCGCGACCTTCGTCGCCAGACGGACAAAGTGGTCTGTTGTATCTCTGGTGTGGCGCGTGCCGCCGGAGCACTGTCAAGACCGTTCTCGTGTCGACGCTCACAGCTCGACAACGACCTTGCCGGTCGCCCCGTCCTCTACTGCCCGGTGGGCTTCGGCGGTGCGGAGGGTGAGGTTCCGCCTCATCAGCCGCCGGATCGGGATCGCCGGATCGGGACCGGTCTGGGCGTAGGTGACCACCGTCCCGTTTTGGGCGAGTACGCGGAGGTCGAGCTCCAGATTGGCGCCAAGGGCGACCTCGACGATGCGGTCCACCCCGTCGGGAGCCGCCGCTCGCACCGCCGACGCGGCGTCCTCAGCCCGGTAGTCCACCACGGCGTCCGCACCGGCGGCGCGCGCCAGCTCGGCCGAACCCAGCCTGTCGTACACGGCTGCCCGCATGGTCCCTCCTTCGAGCCCACAGCGCCAAGGGGGGCCGTGCTGGAACGCAGAGCGCGAAGCTCGTCAAGCGAAGAACGTTTCCCCGATGGTCGCGAAGTACTGCGCTGACTTCTCCGGCTCGATGGTGAGCAGCGGCGGCACGAGCAGCATGGAGTCGGCGAACTCCCACACCGGCTGGAGCTTCCTCCTGACCTCGTCGGGGGTCCCGGTCACCACGAAGGTGCTCGCCATGTCGTCGGGGACGAGGTGGGCGACGCTGCGATAGTCGCCGCGCTTGACACCCTCTTGGAGCTGTCTTGCCTCGGCGCCGAAGCCGTGGGCGGCGAAGTAGCTCTCGTACTGCTCGACCCCACCGTAGAAGGCCACGCAGGCGCGGGCGTCGTTCAGGGATTCCTTGACGTCCGTGTTCGGTGTCACCCAGAACCAGGTGCAGACGTGCACGTCCGAGCGCTGCTTGCCGGCACGTGCAAGTCCGGTCTGGAGGTGCTCCGGGACGGTGGTGGTCGCCCATTTGACCGACCAGATGGGATGGCCGATGAGGCCGTCGGAGATCTCGGCTGCGAGCTCCACCAGCGGCCCGCGGACCGCCGCCAGCCAGATGGGCAGCTCCGTGCGGAGCGGAGGAGGCGCACCCTGGAACTCGCTCCAGTCGAAGTTGTAGTAGCTGCCCTTGAAGTGCTCGAGCTCGCCGGTGTGGCTCTTGGCGATGACGAGCCGGATCACCTCGACCGCCTCTCGAAGGTGTGCGAGCGGCCTTCCGTAGCCCGGCACGCCATAGGCGCCCTCGCTCCAGCTTCGCACCGTGGGGCCAAGGCCGAGAACGAACCGCCCCCCGCTGATCCGATCGAGGTCCATCGCCGTCATGGCGGTCTCGAAGGGGCTGCGGACAAAAGCCTGTGCGATGCCCGACGCGAGTTGCAGGCGGGTCGTGGTGGTTGCAGCCGCCGCCAAGGCGGTCCAGGGAGGCCCGTACACTTGAGCCGCGAAGGTGCCCAGCAGCCCCGTTTCCTCTTGTTGCTTCGCCGCCTCGGCGATCATGCCGGCCGGCATCAGGGGTGCGACGATGCCCCAGTACCGCTCGTTGCCCGTGGTCGTCATGGCTGCCTCCTGACGCCACTCGCCCATCGCGGTGTCATGCTACGGACCCCGTCAGGGTAACGAAAGGGGGCGCAAGTGATCGCCGTGCTGTGCGGAGGGTTCGGTGCTGCCCGGTTCCTTCCCGGGCTGCGCCAGGTGGCGGCCGACCTGTGCTGTGTTGTCAACACCGGCGACGACCTCGACTACCTTGGCCTGCACGTGGCCCCCGACGTCGATAGCGTGCTGTACGCGCTGGCAGGATGCTTCGACGAGGAGCGTGGCTGGGGGGTGCGTGGTGACACGTTTCGCTGCAACGCGGCGCTGGCGCTCTATGCCGATGACTGGTTTCACGTCGGGGACGAGGACCTCGCCCTCCATCTGAAGCGCACGGCGTTGCTGCGGTCAGGCAGGCCGCTGTCGGAAGTCACAGCCGTCCTGGCGCGCTGGTGGGGCTTCAACGCCCGAGTCCTGCCGATGAGCGACGACCCTGTCCGTACCATGATCGTCTCCGAGGAGGGGCGACTGTCGCTCCAGGAGTACGTGGTCGCCCGGCAGGCCGCGCCGAGGGTGACCGCCGTGGAGTACGAGGGCGCGTCGCGGGCGCGTCCCGCGCCTGGCGTCCTCGACGCGCTCGAGACGGCCGACGTCGTGGTGGTCGCGCCCAGCAACCCGGTGAGCAGCATCGGACCGATCCTCGCGCTGCCTGGTGTGCAGGAGGCGTTGCGGCGGCGTCGGAGACCCACCGTGGCGGTGACGCCGGTCGTCCTCCGGCAGCAGCCAGTGACCGCGGCCGAGCGGGGGAGGGCCAGAGTGCGAGCCGCGCTCATGGGTGCGCGCGGGCTGGCGCACACCCCCAGCGCCGTCGCCTGCTCGTACCGCGGGCTGATCGACGGGTTCGTGCTCGACCGGCGGGATGCGAGCGAACGTGACCAGATCACCAGCATCGGCATCGAGGTGCTCCTCGCCGACACGCTCGCGGCGGGCGAGGGTCGCGCAGAGCTGGCCGCTCAACTCTCCCGGTTCGCGGCGACCCTTGACAGGCCGCGAAGCCGCGGCTCAGAGTGACCAGACACCCTCTGAGCATAGGTTGCGTAGTCGTGTTTGCGCGATCGGGCCGAGCAACGCTCTGTGTCGGCCCGTGAACCCGCACGAGGGAGGTCTGCAAGATGACCACCGTCGCCACCCCCACGCCGACCGCCGAGCAGTATCGCCAACTCAAGCACTACTTCGAGGGGACCCGGACGCTGCCGCAGCTCCTCGCCACGCTGCGCAGCCGCCGGGTCGGGCTGGGCTACTCGATCGAGAGCGGGCAGGCGGAGACCCGCGGAGCGACAGGGCGGACGCTGCAACAACAGCGCGGCCCGCTCGCGTTCGTCTCGGAGCACCCGACGCTGCCGCTGTCCGAGGTCGAAGAGGCGATCCTCGCCTGGTCGGCCTGCGGGCCGAACGGCCTGGCGCACTGGGACATCGCTGTGCACGGCGGGTTCCACGAGCTCGTCCACATCGCCGGCCGGACCGCCGCCAGCCCCGGCAACTCCTTCGCCACCGACCTGCTCGTCATCAAGGACCAGGGCGCATTTCTGTACAACCCCGGCACCGAACGGGAACGGATGGTCGAAATCCAGGGCGAGGACGACTACCACAAGGTGCTCGACTGGTACCGGCGCGGGATGCACCAGATCCTGGACCACCGCCCTGACGTCGACTGGGGCCTCCGCGCCCCCGGCGCACCGAACGCCTCCCTGTTCGGGCCCTACCAGTTCAACGTGAACCGCGAGGGCACCACCTGGTTCATCCCCATCACCGACATCGGCTGGCTGTACTTCAGCGTGATGCTCAACCTGTTCGACGCCTGGCACCTGTACTTCACCGACGACCAGACCGGGGAGCCGGCTGGCGTCGGCGAATGGGTCGGAGAAGGCAAGCTCGAGTTCCCCATCACGATCGGTCAGATCGAGCAGTTCATCTTCCAGGTCGAGACCTACCCGCCAGGTTCGATCGTGCAGAACATGCGGCTGGCGGCGGAGGCGATGGGCCTTGGAAACTGGATCTTCTGTGGCTTCTTCGACGATATCCTCATGGGAGCGTTCCCCGACCTCGCCAGGGGGCTCGAGTTTCGCGCCGAGCCGCTGAACGAGCGGGCGCCGCTGGCATCCGGAGCCCTGAAGATCTTCGGGATGGAGGGCGTCAAGGAGGCGACCTACGTCCCGTCACCGCGGTACCGCGACGGGCGGGCCGTGATGCGGGCGATGATGGAGGAGAAGTACGGGCAGGGCCGGACGATGTCCAAGGGCGAGGACAACTGGATGCTCACCCACAACGGCCCGTTCAAGGCGGACACGGTCCGGGAGATCGTCAACCACCCGGTCGTCCAGGTCTCCGACTGGGCCGTGGAGGCGGCGGCCGCCTACGTGGACTACTGCGTGGAGCGCTACGGGCAGTGCCCGGTGACCTTCAACCCGATGCAGTGCAACTTCGGCGCGGTGATCCACCACGTCGACCCGGCATTCTACGAGCGCTACTACGACGGCTCGTCGGTCACGCCGACGATCAGGCAGCACATGGAAGCTTGGCACTGAGCGACGAACGGGGAGGGCAGATGCCGCCCGCCCCGGTCACCTGCCCAGGGTGGCCGGGATGGGCAAGCGTAACCAGGGAGGGGTCACGATCTCCACGCGCGCGCAAGGGATGATCGAGCAGGTCATGCGCAGGCGGGTCGCGGATCACCCCGGCGAGACCTGGCTCAAGTGGAAGGACGAGGAGTATCCCTGGCGGGAGGTCCTGTCCAACGTCCAGCGGGTCGCCAACGGCCTGCTGGAGCTCGGAGTCCGTCCCAGCGACCGGGTCGCGATCCTGATGGGCAACCGCCCCGAGTTCCTCTGGACGCACTTCGCGATCCTCTTCATCGGCGCGCTGTCGGTGCCGGTCAACATCTCCCAGCGGGGGCCGACCCTCCGGCACATTCTCCGCGACTCGAGTGCCCAGGCGGTGGTGGTCGCCGACGAGCTTCGGGAGGCGCTGCTGGCCGTCAAGGACGGCCTGCCGGGCCTGCGGCACACCGTGGTGGTGGACGGCAAGCCGGGAGACGGCATCGACTGGGACTTCGCCCGTCTCATGGACGCACCCGACCGCGAGCCCGAGGTGGCGCTCGAGGAGCCCACCGGAGGCGTCGGGATGATGTACACCTCGGGCACCACGGGCCCGCCCAAGGGCGTCGTGGCCACCAGGTACGACCTCGCCCCGCTCCAGGTGCTCCTGCAGGCCTCGGGGGTGCGGCCGGGCGAGACCATGTACACGCCGCTCCCGCTGTTCCACGGCAACGCCCTGCTGGTCTCGGCGCTCGGCTCGGTCGCGCTGGACGCGAAGCTCGCCCTCGGGGAGCGCTTCTCCGCCTCCCGCTTCTGGGACGAGGTCCGCAGGTACGAGGCGGTCGAGTTCAACTCGCTCGGCGGCATGCTCTCGATCTTGCTCAAGCAGCCGAGACGCCCCGACGACGCCGACAACCCGGTACGCGTCGTGTTGTCGGCCGGCTGCCCGCCCGACCGGTGGCAGGAGTTCCAGGACCGCTTCGCGGTCCGGATCATCGAGTGGTTCGGCATGGTGGACGCCCCGGGGATCCTGCTGAACACCGAGGGCCGGGTCGGCGCGATGGGCAAGGCTGTGGCCGGGGTCGAGTTCGGCGTGGTCGATGCCCAGGACCGTCCGGTCCCCCCCGGGACCGTCGGGGAGCTGGTGTTCCGGCACCCGAAGGGCCAGCTGACCTACTACGAGAACCAGCCGGATGCCACCGCGGAGGCGTACCGCGGGGGCTGGTTCCACTCCGGGGACCTGGCCGAGTGCGACGAGGACGGCTTCTTCCACTACCGGGGGCGGAAGACGGAGTCGATGCGGCGCCTCGGCGAGAACATCTCCGCCTGGGAGATCGAGACGGTCGCCAACCAGCACCCCGCGGTGCTGGAGAGCGCGGCCCATGCGGTGTGGTCCGAGCTGGGCGAGGACGAGGTGAAGCTGGTCGTCGTGCCCCGGCCCGGCGAGCGCCCGACCCCCGAGGAGATCCTGGACTTCTGCAGGGGCAGGACGGCCCGTTACGCCATCCCTCGGTACGTCGAGTTCGTCGAGGAGCTGCCAAAGGGCGAGACGCAGCGCATCCAGTACGGGGTGCTCAAACAGCGGGGCGTCACTCCCGGGACCTGGGATCGAGAGGCCGCCGGCTACAGGGTGGAACGCGCGTGAGCGCGGGAAGGGGACGTGATGGGTGACGTCCAGGTGATCGGAGCGGCGATGACCCGCTTCGGCAAGTTCATGGACCGCAGCGTTCGGTCGCTGGCCGAGGAGGCCGTCCGGGATGCGCTGGACGACGCCTCGGTCCCCCCTGGTGAGGTGGACATCGCGTTCTTCTCCAACGCGGTCGCGGGCGTCCTGACCGGCCAGGAGATGATCCGCGGCCAGGTGGCGCTGCGGCACACCGGCCTGCTCGGCATCCCCATCGTCAACGTCGAGAACGCCTGCGCGTCGGCGTCCACCGCCTTCTATCTGGCGTGGATGGCGGTGGCGTCGGGCACCGCCGAGGTGGCGCTGGCCGTTGGCGCCGAGAAGCTGACCCACCCGGACAAGGCCCGGTCGTTCGCTGCCATCGGCACCGCCGTCGACCTCGAGCAGCTCGGCGACCTGGAGCGACAGATGGCCCACCGGGCAGGTGGCGGGTCGCCGGGCGAGGCGGGCGGAGGCCGCTCCTTCTTCATGGACGTCTACGCGAGCACGACCCAGGCGTACATGGAGCGCGGCGGCGCCACGGCCGAGGACTTCGCCCAGGTCTCGGTCAAGAACCACCACCACGGTGCGCTCAACCCGAAGGCGCAGTACCGCGAGGAGGTCACCCTCGAGCAGGTGCTCGGCGGCCGGCGCATCGCCGGGCCGCTCACCCTGCTCATGTGCTCGCCGATCGGCGATGGCGCCGCAGCGCTCGTGCTCTGCTCCGAGGAGCGCGCGCGGCGCCTGGACGCCGAGCCCGTCCGGGTCCGGTCGACCGTCCTGGTCTCCGGGCGGGACCGGGAGTCCGAGGACCCGCCCGCGGTCGAGCGGGCGGCGGCGCTGGCGTACGAGCGGGCGGGGACGGGACCCCAAGACCTCGACGTCCTGGAGGTCCACGACGCCGCCGCCCCGGCCGAGCTGATCCTCTACGAGGAGCTCGGACTGTGCGCGGCCGGCGACGGTCCGAAGCTGCTGGCCAGCGGCGATACCGCCCTGGGAGGGCGGATGCCGGTGAACCCCAGCGGAGGCCTGCTGTCGAAGGGGCATCCGATCGGCGCGACCGGATGCGGCCAGCTCGTCGAGCTCGTCGACCAGCTCCGCGGCCGGTGCGGCGACCGGCAGGTGGCGGGGGCCCGGACCGCCCTCGCCGAGAACGGCGGCGGGTTCCTCGGCAACGACCCCGCCGCCACGGTCGTGACGATCGTATCCAGGTAGCCACCGGAGTCGCGGGCCGGCGGACGGTCCGCGCGGACGAGCGGAGGGCGCGATGGAGTTCAAGCGAGTCGTCGGCACGCGACGCACCATCCGGTTCTTCAAGCCGTGGAAGCCGGTGGAGCGAGCGAAGATCCAGGTGATGCTCGAGGCGGCCAACCGGTCCTCACGCTCGATCAACGCCGACTACCCCAAGGCGGTCGTGGTCAACCGGGACGACCTCCCGATGGAGATTCGGGACGCCCTTCGCAACCCGACCACCACCGCCGACCTCGACCTCGCACCCACCTACATCTTCTGGTACACGGACCTGAACTACGGGGACCGAGCCCAGGACAGCCTCAAGGAACTGGTCCGCCAGGGTGCGCTGACGGCGAGCCACGGCTGGTCGGAGGCCTACGTCGACGACGTCGTCTATGCCCAGGTGCTGAAGCCGCTGCTTGCCGACGACGCCGCGAAAGGCTGGATGGGCGCGATCGAGACCGGCATCGCGATCTGCAACGCCCTGAACGCCGCGGTTGACGAGGGTCTTGGCGTTGCCCTGCACGCCTTCACCTCCCAGGAGGTCATCAAGGAGTACTGCAAGGTTCCCGATACCTGGCAGCCGACCTGGCTGATGCTGGTCGGCTACCCTGCCGAGGACCCCGAGGCGGGCGGCCAGCGGCCCCGCCGGCCCCTGTCCGCGCACTTCTTCGAGGGAAGCTGCGACAACCCGTGGCAGGAGGACCCAGAGGTGACCGAGTACCTCAAACGCGAGGGAATGATCCAGCGGCCCGGACCGCTGCCCTGGCGCCAGCAGGAGGTGCGGATGCTCTCGCGGATGTTCGGGCTGCCGGAATGAGCAACGGCTCCGGCACGGAGCTGATGCGCTCGGCCGCGGTGCAGCGCTGGCTGTCTCGCACCGGGTACGAGACGGAGGCGGGGCGCCGGCGCTGCCTGGAGCTGCTGGGTGCCTTCTGCGAAGAAACGGGGCAGGCGCCCGAGGAGCTGGTGGCGAGCTGCTTCCGCACCACCAAGGATGGTGACAGGAAGATCAGCATCAAGGGCCGTCGGGCCATGCAGGAGGCCATCGAGTCGTTCATCGCGCAACGGGGCGAGACCGGCCATGCCGCGGTCGCGGCCGGCAACATGCTCCGCTCGTTCCTGATCCACAACGGGGTCTTCATGCAGGGCCGCGCATCGATCGACTGAGCGGGTACAGGAGTGGCCGCTCCGCCAGCTCCGGAGGCCAGACGACGCGGCGGCTCCCGCCCTGCCACTGCACCGTGAGCACCTGGTGGCCGACCTGCAGGCCGGTCACGGGGTCGAGGCGGAAGCCGCCGTACAGCGTCCGGCATGACAGCCCCGCGGCCGCCGCGAGCTGCGCGGCGTCGTCGGTGGTCCCCGCGTCTCGCAGGCACCGCGCGCTCAGCACGCCGGCGGCGAACGCCTGCACCGCCGGGTACCCGGGCTCCTCGCCCGCCGCTCGGCGGAATGCGTCCACGAACCACGCGGCATCCGGGCCCTCGTCAGGCTCGGGGGCGGTCGCGGCAACCCACTGCGCGGGGCCGAGCAGACCATCGCGCCCGGGTCCGAGCGGGGCGAGCACCTCTTCTACCCCTGCGGCCACGAACGCCGCCGCCCGCCAACCGCGTCCGAGCAGCACCCTCGCCGCGGCGATCTCGTCCTCGAAGCCCCCCACCACCAGCAAGACCTCCGCGTCGGGCAGCTGGGCCGCCGCGTCCGCCGCTTGTCCTGGGGGGAATCCGACGGCGCGCACCTCGAACGCAAGCGCGGCGGCCGCCGCCCGCGCACCGCCGGCGACGTCGCGGGCGAACCCGGTCTCGCCGTGCAGGAGCGCGACCGTGCGCGCGTCGGGATCGGCCGCCCGCACGGCCTGCAACGACCCGCGGAAGTAGGTTGACGCTGGGGAGGGGACGTTGACCACGCGCGGGAAGCGCGGGCGGGCGAGCTGGGAGGTTGCGCCGCCGTGGTTCCACACCAGCCGGTCCGTCGCGGCGGCGGCAGCCACTGCCGGGCTGCTGCCGTACGGTCCGAAGACGACGTCGGGGTGCGATGCCGTCGAGGCGGACATTGCCTGGGCCGGGTTGGGATGGGCGTCGTGGACCTCGAGCTTCACGCCACGCCAACCGGCTGGTAGCCGTGCCGCTTGCCGCGCCCACACGTCCAGAGCCGTCGACCCAGCGCGTCCAAAGCGCGCCAGCGGTCCGGTCAGCGGGGTGACGAGCGCGACCCGCAAGATGGCCATGGCCCCTCGTGGCGTTTCCCCTTATTGGAACTTGACGTCGAAGACGTGGACCTGGCCCCCGCTGACAGTGGCGGGCAGGGTGATGCTGGTCACGGTCTTGCCCGTGGTCAGAGGGGCGTTGAGGGCGAACACGTAGGTTTTCACGTTGTCGTGCACGCCGCACACGCAGTTGCGGTATGCCGTGGTGACGGCGGTCGTGTTGCCGAACGCGGGCCCGAACGCTCCCGCGCCCAGTGTCCAGTCGCTGAAGCCTACGGGCGCGGGGTATCGACCAACAGCGGATCCGGCGTCCTGTGGGAGACGACCTGGCACGGCCGGGCTGCCGCCGCGAGGGAACTGGCGGCACCCCGGCCGGTCGTGGTGCCGTTTCGCAGGTCGAGAGTGTGGCAACTGCTATCTGCTCAGCAGCTCGACTTGTAGAGGTACTTGGAAACGGCGGGGTCGTTGATGTTCTGCTGGGTCGCGACGATGAAGCCGGTCTCGATCTGCTTCTGCACGGGCTCGCCCTTGAGGGCGTGAACGGCCTGCTCGACCCCGAACTTGCCGATGTCGAAGGGCTTTTGCGACACCAGCGCGTTGATGGTCCCGGCCTTGAGGTCCTCGACCTCCTTGGGGCTCGCGTCGAAGGCGATGATCTTGACGGCCGTGGCACCCGCGTTCTTCACGCCTGTGGCCGAGCCCTCCGCCGAGAACAGGTTGGCCGCGAAGATTCCGACGAGGTCCTTGTGGGCGGCGTAGGTCGCCTTCACGATCTGGGCGGCCTTTGCCGGGTCGTCGTCATCGTATTGCACCCCAAGGT
>WNGL01011295.1_pt1 | contig 11028 bp, 9 predicted proteins | sample 5400591 | NCBI WGS metagenome assembly WNGL01 (sample SAMN13153377, study PRJNA577476) | soil metagenome | isolation source: 80 cm soil or saprolite under Garry oak tree replicate 1 | place: USA:California | collected 2016-06-15
TGTGCAGGAATTGTTGTTGGTCTCAGCGGTGGAATAGACAGTGCGCTGACAGCTACTCTCTGCGTTAAGGCCCTTGGACCCGAGAAGGTGACAGGGGTCTTCATGTTCGAAGAGAGAATGCGAGACGGAGTCGATGCGCGGCACGCTCGGGAGATCGCGAACAACCTCCGGATTCGTACTGTGGACTTGACTCTGGATCCTCTCATCAAGCGTTTCTCTGAGACCTTTCCCGTCAAAATCGAGCATCAGGTAGCGAGAGGCAATCTGAAAGCAAGAATGCGGATGATGAGCCTCTACTATCTTGCGAACGCGAAAAACCTCCTCGTCGCTGGTACAGGTGATAGGAGTGAGGACCTCATCGGTTATTTCACAAAGTACGGGGATGGAGGCGTGGACTTTCTTCCAATCGCGCACCTCTACAAATCACAGGTGAGATTCCTGGCGAAGCACGCGGGCATCTCGCCGGAACTAGTCGAGAAGCCGTCGTCTCCGAACCTCTGGGAAGGCCATAGGGCGACAGACGAGATCCCGCTTGACTATGCAGAAATGGATAGGGCACTGGTCTGCCTCTTCGACCTGAAAGCGAGCCCGGAATATACAGCGAAGAACCTGGGAATCGACGAACGAAAGGTCCGTGACATTCTGTCGAGATTTCAGAATTCGGCGCACAAGAGATCGTATCCGCCTATGATCGGGAGCTGGTAGCTTTGAACCTCCAGAAGAGACTCCGTAGTCACAAGGCCAAGATCGCCGTCTGGGGAACAGGATACATCGGCCTCTCAACTATGGCCTACTACGCCAAAAATGGGATCAGGTGCGTCGGGTACGACATTGTCCCAGAAACGATCCGGAGCATCAACGCGGGTGAAATTTCGCTCGCGGGCCTTGGCCAATGGCTGGGCTTCTCCACAGAACCACTCGTCAAAAATGGCCTCATGCACGCGACAAGCAAGGTGAAAGACATCATCGACGACGCATCGATCAAAGTTCACTTCATCTCGATTCCCACAGAACGGAAGGGCAAACCGTGGGACGGTGCGCTGCAAGATGTCTCCAAGAAATTAGCGGCGAAGAAGGTCGAAACCGGGCCGGATCTGGTGATCGTCGAGTCGACGCTCTCACCCGGACAATGTGACAAAGTCCTCGTCTCTACGCTGCGCAGGGCAGGACGGGACGTTCCAGAGGAGTTCCAGATAGCCGTGGCTCCAAGGCGTGATTGGTTCGACAACCCTGGGCTCAACGTTCACACTATCCCAAGAGTTGTGGGAGGCGTGGACGAAGAATCGAGAGGGTCCGCCATGGACGTGTTAGGAATCATCTGTTCCAAACTAGTCCCAGTTTCCGACCACAGAATCGCAGAACTGGTCAAGTCAACGGAAAACTCGTTCAGAGCCCTCAACATCGCCTTCGCCAACACTCTATCTCGCGCCTTTCCAGACATCGACACAATAGAACTGATCAACGCGGCCGCGACGAAATGGAACTATGTTGCTCACTATCCAGGAATGGGCACTGGAGGATACTGTATCCCGCTCGCTCCTGAGTATCTGATTGCAGGGTCAAGGAGCAAAGGGGAACACACGGACCTGCTGTTACAGATCAACGAAGTCAACAGGTCCCAGACCAGATTCGTGGGAGAACTCATTGCAAAGAGCCTCTCCGGAAGCTCAGTTGGAATACTCGGCCTTAGCTACAAGCGCAATCTGAAAGTCCATGTTCTTTCGCCCACCATAACGCTCGCCGAGGTTCTGAAGAAAGCGGGAAAGCACGTTGTAATCCAGGACCCATTCTACTCCTCCAAGGAGATAGAGGAGATCGCGGGAGTTGGCACCTTCAGTTACCCAGAGGATCTGAAGAAATTCGACTCGGTGGTCGTGTCGGTTCCGCATCTTGAATATACCGAGACTCCCGTTCCAATACTATTGAAATCCATCAGGCCAGGTACATTCGTGCTGGACGCAGAGGGTGCATGGCAGGGTTACAGAGACTTCTTCCGGCGGAAGCGAATCGACTACAGAAAAGTTGGCGATGCTGGTTGGGCATTCCCGAGAAAGACGAAATGAACGGACCTGCCCCGCGCGTCTCAGTCATAGTTCCGTGCTATAACGAACGGGATAACGTCGAAAGCTGTGTAGACCAGATAGGGGAGGCACTCGTCACGGCTCGAATTCCGTTCGAGATTCTCGTGGTGAACGATGGGAGCACCGACGACACTCTAGAACGAGCTCATTCCCTATCAACGTCTCGCTCCTTTGTGCGGGTGGTTGACCTCGGAAGAAATTGTGGGAAGGCTGTGGCACTGAGAGAAGGCATTCGTCGGGCGAGCGGAGACGTTGTGGCTTTCTTTGATGCTGACCTGCAATACAGCCCCGCAGATCTCGTCACCATGATCAGGAAATTGGACCACAGTATCGATTTCGTAAACGGCAACAGAGACTACAATGGATATGGGGCCTCAAGAACTGCCTTCTCGAAACTCTACAATCGAATAGTTCGATTGTTCTTTCGCACGCCGATCAGAGATTCAAACTGTGGGGTAAAGGTCCTCACAAAGAGAGCTGCTGACCCGAGTTTCCTCTTCGATTATGGGCTTCCCCTGATCGTTCCCTTGCTGAGAGTGCGAGGTTTCAGGTCACTCGAGCTTGATGTCATGCTACGAGAGCGGAGGAATGGGGAGTCAAAGTATTTTGAAAAGGGACGGTTTCTAGGTGGTCCTAAGAATATCCGAGACATCGCATACCATTCGATAATGCTCCTAAATCTGCTTGCTCATGTTCCATTGGAATCGAGCAAGGGAAAACGAGTCTGGGGGAAGACGTAAGCTCATAACTCTGGGCCTCTGAGAAGCAAAGGCCAAAAATGATCAGAATCACTGTCCTCAGCAGGCGTAGCATAGGGCACCCCCTAAGCGGAGGTGCCGGAAGGTATGTTCACGAAATTTTCCGTCGCCTTGCATCTCGTTACTCGGTCACCATTCTATGCTCAGGTTGGGCGGACAGCAGTCCAGAGCAAGAATTGGATGGGATAACTTACCGCCGTTTTCCTGGTTCCTTTCATAGAGTCTTTCTGCCTGCCAGGTATCTGGTGAAGTTTGCAGGCAAGACTGACCTGCTAGTGGACAATGCAGATGTTGGGATACCGTGGTTCTCTCCATTGTATTCGCGAACCCCTCGTATCACCATAATTCATCAGCTAGTACGGGAAATATTCTATGATCAGCTTCGAAGACCCTTATCTGATCTCGGATATGCCCTAGAGCCGCTTCTGTACCGGCTTTATTCCACATCTAGAATCGTAGCTGCTTCTCAAAGCACTGCAGGCGACCTAATCTGCTGTGGGATTCCGGCAAAAAATATCAAGGTAGTCACGCCCGGTTGCGCCAACGCCGGCGTTCACCCAACGCCTTTGACCGATCGTTTCCCAAGATCAGTCGGGTGTGTGAGTAGACTGATGAAATACAAGGGGTTGCAGTTGGCTCTCAAAGCATTTTCGACTGTCGTCAATAAGACACCGGACGCGAAATTGTTAGTCGCAGGTTCAGGGCCGTATCAGTCGGAGCTAGCCAAGATAACGATTGAACTAGGGATCTCGAAGAACGTAAGATTCCTAGGGAGAGTTTCTGAAAATAGCAAGTTCAAACTTTATGGTGAAAACAGGCTTGCGATATCCCCCTCACACAGAGAAGGATTTGGAATATCGGTAATAGAAGCAAATTCCGTTGGGACTCCAGTAGTTGGCTGGGATGTTCCGGGATCGAGAGATTCGATTATTGATGGGACAACCGGGCTGCTTGCACCTTTCCCCGACGAAATGGCGTTTGCTGATCGGATATCAACACTCTTGACCGATGATAAGACTTGGAACAACCTCTCCGAGAACGCTTGGAAATGGGCCCTAGATCACTCTTGGGATAAATCGGCAAAGGATTTTGAAAGAGTAGTTGAAAGCACTATCGCAGGCTTGTAGAAACGGACGCGGAATTGTGTCTTGTCAATTAGTGTGGTAATCCCGACCTGCAATTCGATGAAGACATTTCGACGCTGTCTAGAATCAGCTATGCGTCAATCCTCTACATGCAAGGAGATAATCGTTGTTGACAGGTTCAGTGGAGACGGCCTCCCAGGGTTCGCGAAAGCGAACGGTGCAACAGTGATTAACTCAGGTGCCAACAGAAGCGGCGCAAGAAACATGGGCTTGCATAATACATCTTCAAAAGGGGTCTTATTCATCGACGCGGATATGATCCTTCCTCCAACGTTAATCGAGGAATGCGAGAATGGATTGGACGAATACGATGCTTTGATCATACCAGAGAAGTCAATAGGTGTGGGATTCTGGGCAGAATGCAAGGCTACTGAAAGAGCGATGCATATCGGAGACGAAAAGATGGAGGCTGCTAGATGCTTTCGGCGGGAATGCCTAGTTTCGCTAGGAGGATACCGGGACTTTCTTGAATCTGGCGAAGATTGGGACTTACACAATCGCGCATCAGCTTCCTCGCTTAACATAGGAAGAACGAATTCATTCATTTTGCACGATGAGGGGCGTCTTTCACTATCACTTCTTCTGAGGAAGGAATATCATTATGGTAAGTCATTTGGTAGATATCTCCGAGCGAATCCGGGCGTTGCATTCACTCAGGTCAATCCTCTGCGAAGGATACTCAGGCCGAGCTTGAAGGCATTTTTCTACGCACCGAAGTACGGTATTGGAATATTGACTATGACATCCCTAGAATTCGCGGCCGCGGGACTTGGTCATATTGCAGGCGACCGAGGTTTCGGCGCCCCTGAGTGAGGACCATACCGGCCTCGTCTGAAATCAGCGGGCGTGGTTATTGCTCAGAAGAATACTATGGTTCTTGCAATCCCATGAAAGAGTCGACGTAATACTCTTCTTCCTAATCGGATTGGTTGTAGTCGTTTGGTTCAGACAGGGATACTTCGTTTACGCTTGGGACACGACGTACCCCGTCAATGCAGCAGCGTATCTGGCGAACTTTGCTAACGTTTGGCGTTCTATCAACTCTACGGGTTTTTCCGACGCAAATGGGCTTCCCTTTCTGCCGTACTTCGCCGTCGTCTACTTTCTTCAAGACGTAGTTGCCTTGCCCCTGGTAATCGCTGAGGCTGTTCTCTTCTATCTTCTTTTTGTAATCAGCGGGATAAGTATGTACATCTTCGCCCACGAGTTCTTGCAGGGTGTGATTGAGTCCAAGCAACTGAGGGTGATCAGCTTGCTGTCGGGAGCATTCTACATGATCAATCTTTACACACTTTACTACATCTGGAGAATTTTCACCGTCGAAGCGTTTCTTCTCGCGTTTTTCCCTCTTGTAGCATTCGAAACTTGGAAGGGCCTTGCAAAGGCTAGAACTCTTGGCAAGATAGACATTCCGGGCATAGGCCGAATTGTGCTTCTGAGTTTTCTCATTCTTCCCGCCTTCACTAATCCTGCTTTCCTGCTGACTGGTGCCGCATTTCTCTCACTGTTGATCGTCTACGGGCTTTGGCAAAGGCCCCTCACCAGAAAGTCTCTCTTTCGCCAAGCAGGGTTCGCTACTCTAGCTCTAACCTTCTGGGCGCTATCCAATCTTTGGTGGATCCTACCCCAACTTGCAAACACAGGGGTGGTTCTTTCGCGCCTGGGACCTGACTGGGCGGACCTTCAGTCAAACTCTATTCATTCTCCTTTGCAGAACGTTCTTAGGCTACAAGGACTACCACCTTTGTATCAGCAAGTACCCGGGGCAATTGTCTACTGGTTCAACAGCCTCTACCGAAACGCTCCACTCTTTATCGCAATTTCTATCCTCATCCCGATTGTGAGTTTCGCCTCACTGACAAGAGTCTCTCCGGCGGGTCGCAGGGCAATGTTCATCGCGATTGTTTCTGCCACCTTCATGTTCGCGGCGGAAGGGTTGAACCCCCCATTTGGATCAATCTTCGGTTGGCTCTACGGTCATTTCTCATTCATGGTTGCGTTTCGCGATCCCTACCAGAAGATAGGATGGATTATTCCCCTTACGTATTCGCTTCTTTTCTCGCTTGGCGTTTTGAGAATATACGATCTCATCAAAGTATCCAAGGTTAGGAACCACGCGAGGATAATTAGGTCCGTTCGTTTGTTTGTCCCGGTTGTTTTGGTAGTGTTGGTTATGGGCGTTTACTGTTGGCCATTCTTTACAGGAGACATAATTCTGCCAGGAGCAAACGTGGCTATTCCAACTTATTACTACTCAGCGGACACCTTCCTCGCGTCGAAGCCTGGAGCGTTCAGAATACTTTCTCTTCCACTGGACCGAGTTCTTCAGGGAAGCATTTGGGATCATGGCTACGTAGGAAACGATCTTCTCCGAGCAACGTCCGGAGAAGAAGTAATCTCCACTCTCACTCCGGATCAGAATGTTACAGATTTGCTCAATAATGCAATGACGCTGCTGGAACAGAACAACACCTTCGTAGCTAACCTTCTCGGAGTGCTCAACGTCAAATATGTGGTGATTCGGAATGACGCTAATCTCAATTATTCTCTACTCGGAACCTCTCCCTCAACGTTCACATCCGAAATTGAAAACCAAGTTGGCCTGTCGTATTCTGCCACCTTTGGAAAACTTGACTTCTATCAGAACAACCAATTTGGCCCTAGGATCTACGCTGTTACGAACCTTACGTCTGCAGGGTCGCTGACCAATCCGAGGGGCGTGGGTTGGGCATTGACTAACTACACGGGTTCCTGGCACACGAATGATGCCAATGCAACTCTTTCGTCTTCCTCGGCTGGTCTTGCGTTCTCATTTACTCCCGACACAACAAACTCGTATGCATACTTCTACAACGTTGACCCCTTGAACGTTTCCATTGGAACCTACCCAAACTTGCTACTGACCTTTCGGACTTCTGATCAAGCTATGCTTAGTGTGAACGTTGTTAGTCGGCTTGGAGCCTCGTACTTTCTCTACGCCTCAAATCCACCGGCGGTGAGTTTAGGAACGGCATACTCTTCACCTCAGTCCTATACTTTGCTCTTTTCTCTAGGAAAATATTTCAAACCATCGGATGCAATATCGGAGATCTATGTGAACGTAACTCCGATGTCGCCCTCACATTCTGAGATGCTTAGCGCGAACTTAAGCGACTTGGAGTTGACTAGTTACGTCGGCACAAACTTGGACACAGCCCGATTAATCGCGTCTTCATCTTTCAACTGGACCAACGGAGCGATCGCCGAAACGTCCCCGCAAGAGAGTTTGAGTGGGTCTCCGCCGGGAATCGGATTTCAGGAGTTAGGACCTTCTGAGTATCGAGTGAGCGTCACCAATGCAACATCACCTTTCCTACTAGTTTTCGATGAAACCTTTGACTATAACTGGCAGGTTTTTCCAGGATCGTCGCACTATGGTGCACCCATCGCCGCTAACCATCTTAGGGTTAATGGCTATGCAAACGGGTGGGTCATCAAAGTGCCTGGGACGTATTCGGTAACCATTTTCTACGGGTTACAAAATTACGTTGATTTTGGGTCCTACGTTTCCATTGCCACGATTCTGATGCTTGTCTCGATGACATTGATCACAGCGCTCAAGAAAAGCCGAATCCAACAACCGCCGCCTCAAGAAGTTGGCTTCGATCAAACACCACGAAAACACGCAGACAATGATGGACCCTCTCAATCTTCATTGATCCATTGAGATTAGGAGGGGGCTCTTGTAATTGGTTACTCATGGAGAGATGCCAAGACTGTTGTTCATTTTGCCACAGAAAAGGCCGCCGTACGAGATTGAGATGATCAGAGGGTTTCGTAGGTTATACCCCTCATTCTTGTGGGCGGCTCGAAACGGATTGAAGGTCTTGGGTCGCTCCTTCCCTTGGCGCACTATCCTCTCGATGGAGACCCTTGAACATCTGTGCGTTGAGAGAACTGGAGGGCGTATCGGAGATGCGGACCTCATCGTAACCTTGGAATTACATTCACCTGAAAGTTATTTAGTTTCGAAGCGATATCCTGAATTACAACACGTGGTGCTCGTTTGGGAAACCCTGAAGGACCATCCATATTATTGGGTTCCCCCAATGGGTCTTCGCTCTAGATACGTTGGCAAGAGGGCCGATCAATTCATTGCATTCACTCATAGGGCAGCCGCGCACCTTTTGTCCCTTGGAGTAGATCGTTCCAAGATTTCGGTAGTATACCCTGGGATTGACTTGGCCAAGTTCAGACCCGCTTACGATCGAACTGGCTCTGGAAAAGTACGGTTTCTCTATGCCGGAATGCTTGAGCGGCACAAAGGGTTGGACAGCCTGTTGCGAGCCTTCAGAAGGACGACCGATCCGAACTTTGAGCTGTCAATTGCAGGGAGAGGTAGCCTGGAGTCGATGGTTAGATTAAGCGCTTCTGAAGATGACCGGATACGGTTCTTAGGCTGGCTGCGGGAACAAGACAGATACTATGTCTTCCAAGAGAGCGATGTGTTTGTCTGTCCGAGCGTTGACACAAGGATGTTTCTCTGGAAATATTGGGAGGAGCAATTTGGATTTGGTCTCGTCGAAGCTATGGGCTCCGGATTGCCAATAGTGTCAACGAACTGTGGGGCCATATCAGAGGTCGTAGGCTCTCGAAATCTGATTGTGCCTCAGGGCTCGATCACAGCGATGGTTCGTGCATTAGACACGATCGGAAGAGACGAGAAACTCAGATTTCGTTTGGGTGGCGAAAATCGAACCCGAGCTGAGAACTTGTTCGATGTGGATAAGCAGTCGCATCTATTAGAAGACAGAATGATTGCATTTTCTGCGCACTAGCGGGGTGATGGGACAGAGTGGAGATGACACCCAACACTGTAGCTGTGTACCTCACTAGTTGATACACAACGTATCCCCCAATTATGACCGGGTCTCGAAAGGACCTTCGGTTTCGGGGCCGTACAGCTCTCATTGGATCCAGTTTTATCGAGGCCGAAAGAGGATTCTTTCGTATATACCTCACTATGGACTTGCCATAATAGTAGTGCTTGACTGCCACCTCTGCGAGCGATCTTGGTTCGTTCAGATGCAGTTCATGAGACGTGGTGAGACCGAATGTGTGACCGCAATTTCTGAACCGTTCATGGAAATCATAATCTTCTCCGGCGATGAGGTTTTCGTCGAGGCCTCCCAGGTCCGACCAGATTTCTCGTTTCACGAACCTGACTGCTACGTTTGACTCGCTCTCCTGATGCATATCTCGTTCAAATTTGCGCACGCGCGCCCAGAAACTAACACGTGGATCAGACACATTGCGGACAACCATCCCGTCCAGATGATTTCCTTCACACGCTTCAACGCATTCTCTAATCACGTCGGGACCGACCAAAAAATCCGAGTCGACTCTGTAGACGTATTTTCCTGACGCACTCTTTACTCCGAGATTGACTTGTGCCGATCTCTCGGGTCCGGCAACCAATAGCTTGACTTTGAATTGGCTAACAGACTCTCTGGTGTCGTCTTTACTGTTGTTGTCGATCACAATTATTTCGATGTTCTTGTAAGTTTGATTCAAGATTGAATCGATGCAAGTGCTAATCGTTTCCTGAGAGTTGAAGGTGGGCACTACGACTGAAACCAAGGGCGGAAACTTGCCGTTCATTGCTCAGGGGTAGATTTCAGCTGTATGTTAGCGTTGTCGGTCCTGACGCGACTTCCCTCGTGGAGGGGACAAGCTCTGACAGAGAGTCGCCGCAGAATCCGTACCCGACAGAAATCCTCAGCGTGAAGATCCCCTTGGATGACCTAACTACAACGGAATCGGACCTGAAGAAAGAGAGTACATCGCTGATTCCATTATCAACTTCTTGAAGGTGGCCTCGAACAAAAATGGGCGGTAGAGAATCGCCCTAGCTTCTTGAATGTCCGAGCCTCTATCGTCAGTCACGTCATCTTGAAGAGGGGCCGGGTGGCCCCAACGACCATTCCTAGGCAGAATCTATGACTCGGATATGGTGGCTGATCGTTTTCGGGGCCGCGTGCTACGGTTTCGGAGCGCTCTCAGTCACCGCAGACGAGCTCTTCGGTATCGCCCAGTTCTATGGACCCAGCGGTCTCTACTTCTTCCCAATCATAGGCCCGAGAGGACTCTGGGACTCATGGGTCTACGTATTCACAGGTCTAGCAGTCTGCCTCTTCCTCTCACTAGTCTCAATTCTAAAACTCCAGCGATCATAGCGCTCCAGCTAAGTCAATTGAGCAGATCAGAGCAAGCCTTTAACCCGATTACACAGTAAATCCTAAAGAGTTCAATCTAGTTTTTTAATCCACCTCCTTGCAACCCAGCCCACGGAATAACACGACACTGGTGCTGAGCGCCGCGTTCTTCATCTCAGCAGCAATTGACTTCACGGTTTCAGGCCCGAACGCGACCATCACCCTGATCATAGAAGCTGGTGCGGGGATAATCTCACTCGCATACTGGGGGATTGCGGGACCCCGAGAGCCGACGAGCACTAGACCCATTGGCATAACAATACTCGCGGCCGAGAATCTGATCGGCGGACTCATCCTCGGACTGGGAGGAATACTGCTATTGTTTCTCCCGGTACTCGGAATAATCGGAGCGGGCGCAGTCGCAGCTGGCGTCGGGCTAGTCTATCTAGGCAGGGGACTCTGGAACGGGAGAGAGTGGGCCTTGACAGTTGAAACCGTTGTCACAGTCATAGCGATCATCTCGGGATTCGCAGCGGTAGCATTCCACCAAGGAAACCCCACACTCGCGATCTTTCAGCTCTGGTATCTCAGAAGACCATACGTAGAGGAATTCTTCCAAGACACCACCACAACGTGGAGCAGCGGTTTGAAGCAACCTGTATCGCGTACTGAGAATACATGTCTGGTTTGCGGAGCACGGAGCCAACGTGCGACTGCGAGCTGTTCGAATTGTGGGATCCGCATCTTTTCCAGCTCAGAGGGTATTCCCTTTGCGGGAGCAACGGAAACCGAGAACATTGTACGTCTCAAACTCGAACGAGTACAAGAAGAGCTTCAGAAAATGGACAGG
>WNGL01013053.1_pt1 | contig 11028 bp, 10 predicted proteins | sample 5400591 | NCBI WGS metagenome assembly WNGL01 (sample SAMN13153377, study PRJNA577476) | soil metagenome | isolation source: 80 cm soil or saprolite under Garry oak tree replicate 1 | place: USA:California | collected 2016-06-15
TGCCTGCCCATGACGCGGAACGGTCTCTGCTGACTGGTTTGACAGCAGCCGAGTGGATAGCCGAGTTGGGCGCACGTATCCCCGGCAGCGCTCCAATGGAGAGCCACAGGCCAGGAGGCGCCGACTGGCTCATGTCGCTCATCAAAGACGTTGACCGGCGGACGGCGCTGCGGGCTGCCCTGCTGGCACGCCCCCACGACGAAGTCCGTCTTGACGTCACGCACCTGTGGGCGATGGGCGCGCTGGAAACTGTCGATAAATTGTGCTCACGCGGGCTTGCGGAGATGCGCGCCGCGGCGTCGGCCCACGCCCCGATCGTGGTGCTCGCCGAAGGTAAAACAGACATCGAGTTTCTTGAGCCGGCGTTGCAGTTGCTGTATCCGCATCTGGTTGACCTCATACGATTCATGGACTTCGGCCAGCGGCCGCAGGGCAGCGCCAGCGCTTTGGTGACGACGGTCAAGGCGTTCGCCGCCGCCGGCGTCGCCAACCGTGTGGTCGCCTTGTTCGATAACGACACAGCTGCGGCCGATGCACTGCGGTCTTGGGATCGCTCCATGCTCCCGGCAAGCATTCGCGTGTGCCAGTACCCGCCCCTCGACCTTGCGGCGGACTACCCAACCCTGGGGCCGCCACCGGCACTCTCCCGGGCCGCAAACGCAGACGTCAACGGGCTTGCCGGTTCCATCGAGCTGTACCTCGGGCGGGATGTCCTCACCAGTGCCGCAGGCAGACTCCGGCCGGTTCACTGGCGCGCCTACATCGAGGGCATGCGGCAGTACCAGGGCGAGGTCGTGGAGAAGGATGCCATCCATCACGCGTACCGCGCGAAAATACGCGCAGCCAACGCCGATCGCTCGCGAATCGCCGACCAGGACTGGTCCGGCATCCAGGCAATCCTGGATTTGGTGATACGCACCTTCAGCTGACACCCGCGACAGCCAGTGCGGACAATCCGCGTCACCCTGAGCATGTGAATCCGGGCCGCCCGCAGAGAAAGGTCCGGACAGGACCGCCACTCGCGGCGTGTGAGGAGTTTGCTCGCGTGGATCTGGTTCTGGCTAGCCGGTCGTCTAAGGCGGAGTCCCGCCGGGCCTGACGCGCATTCGTTCGATCATCGTGGCCGCGAGGAAGACCAACAGGGCTGGGCGTCTCGGTCAACCCTGAGCCGCCGGAGACGAGGTGCGGTCTGCGGCTCGGCCGCCGGGCCGGTGCCCTGGTGTTTTTGACCGGCTATCCGGGCCCGCGGCGGGCGCCGTCCGGTGTAACTGCTTTGCTGTCGGCGGCCAGGTGTGAGGGGCCTCGCTCGCCGGGCATGCCGAGGAGATGAACCAGGGGCAGGCGCTGGTGGTTGTCGCCGCTGAGCTGAGGCTGTTCCTGCGGCCAGGTCGCCGCGGTGGCCCCGTGCGGGTGGCCGTGGACGGGACCTCGTCGCTGGGTCACGTGGTGCAGTCGCTGGGGGTGCCGCTGACCGAGATCGGCCGCCTGCTGGTCAACGGCGTGCCGGCCCTGCCCGGATACCGGCCCGGCAGCGGAGATGTGGTGACCGTCGATCCCGTGCGGCGGCCGCAGCACCTGGAGCCGGCGCGATTTGTGCTCGATGTGCACCTGGGAACGCTGGACTGGCCGGCGTGGACACCGCCTACGCCAACGACGCCGACGATAATGCCCTGATCGAGCAGGCCAACGCGAGCCGGCGGGTGCTGCTCACCCAAGACCGCGGCCTGCTGAGCCGCCGGAAGCTGTGGCTGGGCGCCTATGTGCAGGGCGCCCGCCCTGATGACCAGTTCCGGGACGTGCTGGACCGGTTCGCGCCGCCGCTAGCGCCCTGGACCCGGTGCCCAGCGTGCAACGGGCACCTGTCCCCGGCCGCGAAGGGATCAGTTGACCCGCTGCTACGGCCCGGTACCCGGCGCACCTACCAGGCGTTCTCCCGCTGCCAGAGCTGCGGCCAGGTGTACTGGCGCGGCGCCCACAGCAAGCGGCTTGACGAGATCATCGACTCCGCAATCCGCGCCGTCAGCCGTGCCACCGGCCAATAGGAGCCCCCAGCGGCATGAGAGTGAAATGGTTTCGCTGTTTCGGGAGCGCAGTGGTCCTCGTGGCGAATCGCTTATTCCCGGTCAAGTCGGTGCAAATCACATGCGACTCATAGTGTCGGCCGAGGAATGTCCCTGTGTAAATGAGGGTGGCGCCCGGCTCGAAGGGACCTTCGCTTGTCCTGCGCCCCTCGGGCAGGCCGGGCGTCCGGATTGGAGTCCTGCCTATGTCCTGGATGACAGCGTCCGCAGTGGCAAGTGCCGCACGGCGCCCGTCAGCGAACGGCGTTCACCGAACGGCGGCACTACGGTTACCTACTTGTCGGGTCACACTCGGCTAGTGTCGCAGCCCAAGGCCACCGCTTAAATCGTGAAAGATTCGAGACCTTGGCTGGTGAGCGGTAAGGTGTCTGCGGCCCTGAGCGATGAGGCATGTATACAATGACACTGTTCGCGAGCACATCGTAGAGACATAATTGCAAGGGCCTGTATCTCTGCAAGATGCCTGGATACGGCACTGGCCGAGGCTGACACAGCGGTGTATCCTCTCTCTGAGCTCAGGACGCATCCTGGCTGAGACAAATGAGGATGATGGCCGTGGCCATAGCATATGAGTGGGATGTGGCAATCTCCTTCGCGGGCGCAGATCGAGAAATAGCTCGCGCGATCGTGGCCTCACTTAAGGAGCATGGCCTCCGAGTCTTTTTTGACGAGCACGCTTACCAACAGACTGTAGGCCGGAACCTTCTCAAAAATCTGCGCCACATCTACCGGTCCACTTCTCGGCTTTGCATAATACTAATCTCTCGGCACTACTCAACTGGGCGCTGGACTCGTTGGGAATTGACTTCAGCACTGGAACGCCTCCTCGATGAGGAAGGGTATCTGATCCCAATTAGGATCGATGACACACCGATAGACGATCTACCCGAGAGTCTGGGCTGGCTGCCAAATACTAGTCCGTCCGTGATAGCAGATCTTGTCGCGGAGCGTCTTTCTGCAATGCCCTTGTACTCACAGGAAAAGGATCATCTAAACGTACGTTCTGGGGTTGAGAATAGTATCAACATGCCGGTTGATCAACGCTTGCCCGAGGATCGGGCTGCTGATGTCGCAGACGCCCTCGAGAGAGGATTCCGACGCGTCGAACATCATAGAATTACCGAAATTACAGATCCGGACTTGGTTCAGCGCTGTCGATCGCTTGAAGTTGGAACGGATTTGTGGACGACTGTAAGATTGGCGCAGGATCTCGCGCGGTACATGTCTTGGAGACATAAGGCATATCTAGGGCCGATCTATCGCTGCTGGCGTGATATGGACCTACTATTCCTCGCTACTCTGCCAGGCGTAATATCTCCGGGACAAAAGACATTGGAGTTTGAATTGCGCGAACGAGGGCCTGTACTAACGGCCGAGTGGACAAATAATGCTGATAAGTGGGCACCGATCGGCTATGAGGAATTCCACGCAGGCGTCGAAGGTCTCATGGCTGATCGGTCTGGCTGCTCGCTAGGCCGAGAAGCAGTTATATTGGCCTTGAAGAAACGGGGCGCGGAATTTTCATTCCCGATCGGACCAGGTCCAAGCGCCACGGCTGAAGAACTGTGCGGATGGCGCAAGGAGCAACCGAGGTTGTCTGCCTTCGACTGGGATCGCAATCCACATCTTACAGATCCGTCAATCGGAGTTTGGGTCGAGGCTCACCACGTTCCAACCGGAGCCGTTGTGCTAGTCTTCGTTTTCCAAGGCGGTTGGCCCAATGCCGCCCTTTATGACTTCCGTGATGCGCTGAGCACGCTTTTGCCCGAGAGAACCGACATCTACATTCTTCGAGCTGGGGCGGTGCGGGTATCAGTGTACCTCTGCAGTTCAGATCCTCTTGGCTGGGCGAGCCAGGAAGCACTTCATGTAGCCGATCTTTCAGCAAGCTTTACCTACGCAGCAATCGCGCGAGCAGTCGCCGCCAGACGGAATCTCCCGATTCCCCCGGTGGCTCCTAATAGTGGCCTGCCCGAACTAACGGGGAATGAGCGGCGTGCCTTCGCAGTGGCGCTTTCCACTCTCGCGGATGCAGAGTATCCAGAAGCCACTGATGATACTCAACGCGACTATGATAAGGATGTGTGGCTTAAGCCGCGTCAATCTCTAGGTGCTCAATCAAACTTGACTTCTGGCATTAACTTTGGAGAAATAGTTTCTAACGCTGACTTGGTGGCATACATCGGGGATTGCGAAAACAGAATTCACTAATGCTGTATAACTGGCTTTCCATAATAGACGGCAAGATGGGCCATAAGGGGGGAATCCGTTGCGCGGTGGGCAAAATAATGGTATGCTGTTGATCTTTGAAATCGCGAGGGTGGCAGCCGCTGAGAGCGATGGCGGTCCGTTACGCAGCTGGGGCTTGCTCAAAAATTCCAGAACCTTGCATTTGTCGCCTTCATATCAGAATAGCGTGACAGTACGCGTCTTTTGCACATCCGCTCATCGGCATGAGCGGTAAACCGGCGCCAGCAGGCAAGCGAACTCGAGCAGGCACACCGGGCTAGCTGCGCGCGACAAAATGATCTTTATGGGCTTGGCTCGCCGCAGGCCGGGCATCGCCGAGTGCCCGCCGGATAGCAGTCCCCCCGGAACCGCTGCCCGGTATGCGAAGCACATTCCCAGGGCGCATGCGCCTTGGCCGATGACTGTCTCCGCCCTGGAGTCGACAGGGAAGACGCGCAGTCCGCACTCGGGTGACACCGCGCGGATAGCGTGGACGCGCGGGCATTAGCCCGCTAGTCTGACCTCATGATTTCCCCGATCCGGGGAAATATCCCGCGGCTGTGGGTTCAAGTCCCTCGGACACGTTAAATCCCTATAACCGGCTGTTTCCGGGCATGCGGATCGTCACCCGGGCCCGGCTTTCAGGCGCGACGGGTGTTCTGGTTTGTAGCCCGGTCTCCTTTCTCCTGGTGGGGTCGTTCCGGTGCCGTCAGTGACCCTGGCTGGTGGTGACGGCGATCATGCCGCTGTCGCCGCTGCGGAGGGTGTGCGTGTCGGGGTGGTAGGTGAGGACGGCGTCTGCGGCTCGCAGCTGATCGATCAGGTCCGCGACCTCGCCGGGTGCGGTGACCTGCATCGTGCCAACGTCGTCTAGCGTGCTGCCCACGGCCAGCAGGATGGCCAGGGCGGCTAGGTGCGACAGGATCTGGTCCTCGCGGATGTAGGTGTTTGCTGGCCGGCCGGGTTGCGGGCCGGTGGCGCTGGTATACCCGTGACGGCACCGGTAGGCGGGCTTGCCGTTGGACCAGGCTGATTCCAGCCGCCGCCCGCACCGCCCGCACGCCAGCAGACCGGCCAGCAGGTACCGCCGCACGGCAGGCCCGGCCGGGCCGCGGGGTGCGGCCGTGTCCTGGGCAGCGATGAAATCGGCCTCGCTGACCAGCGCCGGATGCGCCGGATGCTTCGAGATCACCCAGCCTTCGGGCAGGTTCCACCGCTGCACCTGCTTATGCCCCAGCCCGGTATTAGCCGGGTCGACCAGGTCGACGTCGGTGCGCTGCCGGTTCCACACCTGCCGGCCGGTGTACCGGGGATTAGCCAGGATCGCCGCCACCGTCCGCAGCGTCCACGCCGTCCCGGTCCGGTGCGGGTTCCGCCCAGGGTCGGGCGGCCGACGGGCACGGGACACCGGCGTCGTTCAGCGCGCGGGTGATCCTGGCGGCGCTGTGCCCGGCCAGCCGCTGCGCGAACATCCACTTGACGACCGGCGCGGTCACCGGGTCGGGTTCCAGCCGGTGCGCCCGCCGTCCCCACACCGGATGCGCCTTATTGGGATGCGGCCCGGCGTCGGCGAGCCGATACCCGTACGGCGGGCGGCCGCCCAGATATCGGCCCTGCTCCCGGGTCCGGGTGGCCATGGCAGTCCGGACCCGGATCCGGGTCCGGGTGATCTCCCGCTTGGACGACAGGCCCAGCGCGAGCATGGTCTGCTCGTGGTCCTCGGCGTGCCAGTCGACCCGCCCGCCAACCTCCGGCATCCACAAGCCGACGCCGTAGTGCTCGAACAGCGGCGCCATCGACGCGTACTGGCTGGCATAGAACGCCCGCTCGTACTCTCCGATCACGACCGCGTCCCACCCACGCTCTGGATCCGCCAACGCAGCCACCAGGGCGGCAGCCTGCGGGCGCCGCGCCCACGCCAGCGTCCGGCTCTCCCCCACATCGAAGAACTCGGCCACGATCGTGCCGTGCTCTGCTACGAGCATCGTCGCCTGCGCGAGCTGCCGCGCTCGCGACGTCACCGGATCCTGCCAGTCCTCGGTTGACACCCGCCCGTAAAACGCGAACCGCACACACCCCCGGCCACGCCTCCCCACCCGGCCGCCCAGGCCCTCCGCCCACGCGGCCAGCACATCGGCGCCCGCACTCGCACCAGAATGGCCACCTGGACGGGATGCCGTCACCCCAGCAGATCTCTTCTGCAGCCCTGGGGTGGGAGTCGCCGTTTTCACGCACCCCAGCTACCGCATACAACCCAGAGAAAACACCCGCCCGCAGTAAGGCCCGCGCCTCTGACCCACCGAAGGGCAAAACGGACAGCCGGGACAGCAGATCGTAGAACGAGGCGCGGCGGCATGTCACACTAGCCGCGTGAGCGTCACCATCCTCGAACGCGAGATGTACACCGAGGCTGCCGCCGCGCGCCTGCTGCGGATCGCCCCGTCGACGCTGCACTGGTGGCTGGAAGGGCGGCCGCCGCGCTACCGTCCCGTGATCCGCGTCGAGCCCACGGGGTCGCGCAATGTCACGTGGGCCGAATTCGTCGAGGCCGGTCTCCTAAGGTCCTACCGGCGCGAGCACGATGTGCCGCTGAAGGAGCTGCGGGACTTCATCGACCGGCTCCGCGACGAGTTCCAGGTACCCTACCCGCTCGCTGACCGGCGTCCCTACGTCGGACCTGGCCGTCGGCTGCTGATCGATCTGCAGGGCCGCAGTCACCTTGACCCTGAGTTCTGCCTGGTCGCGATCGCGAATGGGCAGATCGTCCTGACCGCACCAGGAGAAGAGTTCTACGCGCGGGTGGACTGGTCTGGTGATGAGCCGGCGCGCTGGCGTCCTCACGAAGACCCTGTATCGCCGATCCGGGTCAACCCGCTGGTGCGTTTCGGGATGCCTGCGATCGGCGGTATCTCGACCGAGGCCATCGCCGGCGAGCTCGACGGCGGGGCATCCCTCGAGGAGGTCGCCGACGACTTCGGCCTCGACATTGACGCCGTGCGGTGGGCACAGAGCTATGAGCTGTCGCAGCGCGCAGCAGCATGAACCCGCGTGCGGCTCAGGTCCGCATCTACGTCGACGCTGACGTCCTGGGGCTCGGCAAGATCCTCGCCGGGCTCCGCAACGACGTGACCTATCCCGGCGACCCTGGAGCCGTCATCCACAAGCGGCAGCGGGCACCGTGCCCAATCACGAACCCTGACGTGCTCGACGCGGACTGGATACCGCAGGCCGCCGCTCGAGGCTGGCTGATCATCACGCGCGACAGCATGATCATCCAGAACCGGAACGAGATCGCCGCCGTCCAGGAGAACAAGGCGAAGATGGTGGCCCTCAACCAGCGGGACGCGCAGACGAAATGGGGCCAGCTTGAAGTATTCATGAGCCAGTGGCGCCGCATCGAGGCGCTGATCTCCCAGCCCGGCCCGTTCGGCGTGTGTCGCGCACCGCGATGACCTCGATTGCGCTCGATTAGCCTGCGCTCGCAATCGCTCGCCGCGCGTATCTAACCAGCGACGCTGCTGGTGCGGTATGACTCTGCGTGAGTATCAGACCCAGTCGTCGGCTTCCTATCGCCGATTACGAGCGGACCTCAGTGCGGCTAAGAATGCGTTGGCTTACGCGCCGGATTTCCAGATCTGGGCGCGCCGCAGGTCCACGCGGGACTGGCGACCGAGTGCTGCGAGCGGTGCAAGCGCTGGTGGCTCTTGTGCTGCCTGCGGGATGCGCCTGTCTTCGACCTTGCTGCCGCTATCGCAGGCGGCCGGGCGGCTGCTACTTATCGAGCCGGGCAAGTGCGTCACATACTGCGGCGGCGGAAGTCTGGATGTCGAGGCGCTCGTATGTGGTGAGCGCGGTCTGCAAGTACTCGGCGGCTTGCTCGCGGTTCCCGCTCGCCTGAGCGGTCAGCCCCAGCGCTTGCCATGTTTCGGCTAGTCCTATTTGGTTTCCGATTCGTTTTGAAAGGGTGAGGGCTTGATCGTAGTGTGACCGGGCGCTTGGGTAGTCACCGATGTCATAGTCGAGATGCCCTAGGCCGAGGTGCGCTTCAGTTACCCCGAGGTGATCGCCGATGCGGGTGAATGTGGCCAGGGCCAGCTCGTAGTGCGAGCGGGCGGTTGAAGGGTCGTGGGCGTCACGCGAGATGTGGCCGAGCCCGAGGTGCGCCTGCGCTTGGCCTTTGTGATTGCCGGTGCGTGTCGAGATGGCCAGAACCTCGTCAAAGCGGGTTTTGGCTGTCGGCTTATCGCTTTCCAGGGCTATATAGCCCAGGCCGATAAGAGTGTCCACCCGGCCGGTCTGGTCACCGAGGTGGGTGAATATTGCCAGGGCTTGTTCATACCGGATGCGAGCGGCGGGGTCGCGGAGGTCAAGGGCGATGTCGCCGAGGCCGCGTAGGGCCTCAGCTTGGCCGGCTTGGTCACCAGCGGCCGTGTACATGGCGTACGCGTGGTCGAGCAGGGTGCGAGCGGCGTGGTATTCACCGAGGAGCTGCAAGTTATCCCCGCTGATGCGGCAGACCCGGGCGCCGGCTGGGCCACTGGTGAGGGGGGCGAGGCTGAGAAGGTTGTCTCGCTCGGCGATGACCCAGTCGCGCTCTTGGTCCTGTGCGGCCGGGTCCCCCTCGCTGACGGGGTCAGCCGATTCCATTGGGCGGAGCAAATGTTCGGCGTGTTGTAGTGTCCGGTCGTAGTGGTCGGCGAGCCGGTCAAGTTTGGCTTTGCGGTCCCCGGCATCAAGTTCCTGTTCGGCCAGCTCCCTTCCGTAGACGCGGACGAGGTTGTTCAACGTGTACCGGGGCGGCGATTTCGCTGTCGTGTCCGGCTCGACGAGGTGATGCTCTGCCAGCCGGCGGAGACGGTTACGCGCATCGGCTTGCTCGATGCCGGCGATCGCCGCGATCGCGTCCGGGCCGATTGAGGGTCCTGGGTGCAGTCCAACGTCGCGGAAGGCGTTCTCCAGATCGGGGGGCAGGCGCAGCACGGAGACCTGCAGAGCAGCCCGTATCCCTGCATCTTCTGGGCTCAGCTCGTTGAGCTGGGCACGTTCGTCGGTCAGGTCGGCGAGAAGCGTGGCTACGGTGGCTGCGGGGTCGTGACGCAGGCGTCCGGCCGCGATCCTGACCGCCAACGGAAGCCACCCGCAGGCCCGGACCACCGCGCTGACATGGCTCTGGTCTGGGCAGCGTTGCGTGCCGGCAATCCGGGTGAAGAGACTGACGGCTTCATGCGGCGTTAGGACGCCCAGGGTCAACGGGTCGGCCTCGGGCAGCCCTGTCAGCCGCCGCCTGCTAGTGATCAGCACAAGACAGCCGGCGGCATTGGGGAGCAGAGGACCAACCTGGTCGCTATCGACCGCGTTGTCCAACACGATCAGCGCCTGTCGGCCGGCCATGAGGGAGCGCCAGCGCGCCTGACGAGGACCCAAGCCGAGCGGGATAGCCGATGCATCCATGCCGAGGTCCCGCAGCAGCTGACCTAGTGCCTCCTCCGGCGGCACCGGCGCCAAGCCGGGCGTGTATCCGTGCAGGTCGATAAAGAAGGCCCCGTCTGGGTAGCGGTGAGCATGGTTGTGCGCTAGGTGGACCGCCAGGGCGGTTTTTCCTACGCCGCCCATGCCGTCGATGGCGTGGACGGCGACCGTGACTCCCGCTGGGTCGTGCCCGGCGATCCGCCCGCCCAGGTGGGCGATGATCTCCTCGCGCCCGGTGAAGTCGGCGGCCTCCCCGGGAAGCCCGCGGAGCGGCCCCGCCGTGCCCGACGCCATCGTGGCGATCCGACGCCCGGCTTGCTGCTGTAGCTCTGTCAGCGCCTGGTACAGCAGCATCTCCAGCCGGTCGGGCGACTTCACCCGCTGCGCGGTCGCCCCGGCATCCATAACCCGCGCACGGAATGCGCCCTGCCGCTCCTCGTGCTGAGGATCAGACAGATAGCTTCGCGGCAGCGGCAGGACCGCATTTTCATCCAGCAGGAATACCAGGCGCGGCAGGCGCTGCTCGGTCGCCGCCTGAAACTCCAGCTCGGTGTACGACAATTCCGGCTCATCGCTGACTCGTGAGCCGTAGCGGAACCCGATAATGCCGACATACACATCGGCGCGCCCCACCTGGTGGCGGCAGTAATCGGCAGGCTTGTCCTCCCGGGCGGTGAAATAGGCCATGTCCAGCACCGTGTCCTCGGCCCGGATCACCGCCCTCTCCGCAGCAGCCACAAACGACCCGCCTTGCGGGTATTGCCGCAGCTCAGACGTGTGGCTCAAGAACACCCTCAGCGCCACAGGCTCCATACCGGTCACGCTACCGCTCTGGAGCGCCAAGACAAGCCGATGATGACGTCTCGGTGGCACACCCGCCAGAACTCCCGGTTCGGTGCGGCCCGCCGCGGTGATACCGGTCGGCGAGGCTGGCACTCAGATCGGCTCTTTGCGCGGGCCCGCGAAGACTCTGGTTGCTCTCCGTGACGTACTTCCCCGTCAGCCTCCGTCCTCGCCTGGCAGAGTTCGCGGCCGCCGACTGACCATGCGGGCATGGCCAAGGTCTCGCGCCGTGCCCGTGGAGCTCGACCCGGTCCGCGGCAGATGCGAGCGTTCTCAGTGCGGTCTCTGGTGCATAAACATGCAGTCTCATTCGGAAGGCCCGGATCTGATCCACTGCCGAATCCGGCCCTATATGAGTCAAGGCGGCGCCGCAGACAGGCCGGAGACAGGGACCAGGACCAGGGCG
>WNGL01013266.1_pt1 | contig 11028 bp, 10 predicted proteins | sample 5400591 | NCBI WGS metagenome assembly WNGL01 (sample SAMN13153377, study PRJNA577476) | soil metagenome | isolation source: 80 cm soil or saprolite under Garry oak tree replicate 1 | place: USA:California | collected 2016-06-15
ACGGTCCCCGGTGTTATTCCACACGTACCAGGAACGGCGCCAGTAGCGGTCCGTCTGCGTGTTAGTGCCCTTACCGGTGTGAATCTTGACGTACCCGTAGCCCTTGAGGCTGTAAGTCCCAAACCTGTACACATGGCCCGCTGTGTCCCGCACCGTCCATCCAGTCAGGCTCACCCGGTACCCGACCCGGTTGTGCAATTGCACCCATTCGGCGTTCAGACTCGAATTCGACCCGGTGTCGGACCCAGGCGAGTTGTAGTAGATCTCGTGGATTACGATCCGAGAAGATGCCTGAGCAGGCGTGCCAAACGTCATGACAATCCCAAGAACCAGCGTTACTAATGCAATGATCCTTCGCATAAATCTCCCTAGTATGGCTCCGTGCCCGTCCGGGCGGGAAGTAATCTGACGCCCCAGAGTATGCCTGGTAATCCAAATCGGAGAAGGGTCTTAGGTCCTACCCTCCACTTGGGCGAGCCTAAGTTGCGCCGCCAGTCGGTCGCTCCCGCACCGCCCGGTGCTGCGGTGTCAGGACAATGCCCGTGGCCAGGACAGAGTGTCAGACATGGGCAGATCCGCCAGCAACAACATCAGTCGCGGCCGGTGCCGACTCATGGGCCACGGCCCGGAAGCAGTCAGCCGAGCGCAGCGAGGCCGAGCCCGAGAAGTAGACTCCCCGCTCCCAGCGTTCCTAAGCACTGGCTCACGGGATGGCCGCCCCGCACCCCGTCCCCGGCGTCGGCCGAGGAGGAAGCCGAGCCAGCACGCCTACTCCGGCTTGATCACGAAATGACCACGGCCCATCGCGGACCGGATCACCCCTTCCTGCCGCAGAATGCCGAGGGCGCGCTCGGCGGTGCCGACGGCGACCACGTAGGACTGCGCCAGGGTTTTGGCCGACGGCACACGGCCGGTCACCTCGCCGCGCTCGATCTGCCCGCGCAGGATCGCAGCGAGTTGAGTAAAAACAGAGCGGACCCGCCCGGCGGTGAAGCGCCAGACGGGCCTAGGGCACCTTTCCTGGCAAGGAGGACTAGCGCTATGGCCACATCATCCCAATCCCCCGACCTGGCCGCCAGGGTCACCGCAGCCCGCTCCGCCGTGGCCGACTACCGGCGCGAATGTGCGCAAGACGGCCCCCTGGTCGACTGGCTGGCCTGGGCGCGTCGGCTGGCAACGGAGTTGTCCGGCGTGCTCGGCGCGCTCGATGCCGAGGCCAAGCCGTCTCCCCTGAAGCCCGGGCCTGGCATGATCCAGCCAGGCGGCGGGTGGATCAGCGGCCCGGGCGTAGGCGCCCCGAAGTGACCCCCGCCCAGGTCCAGGCGTTAGCCCGCGACGCGCTCGCGGGCTACACCGCCGCGCCGCGCCTGCTTGAGCGGCCGAGGATCATCGCGATAACGCCCGTCGGTGAAACGCGGCTGGCGGTCACCTTCGGCGACGGGACGCGCGCCGAACTCAAAATCACCCGTGCACAAAGCGCAGCGCCCTTGAGCGTTCACCACCATGCCCTGACCAGGACAGAGGCGGCGGGGAGCGTCACTGGGCAGCGAACGGGAGCCCCGGGACCTATGAAGGGACGGGGGCTCCTGGCTGTCTGGGCAGCGCCCTGACCGGGGGAAACGACCCGCGATCTGGCACATCAGTGGCACGACCAGGCGAGGGACTGGGTAAAAGGTGGTTCTAACTGGGAAAACTCTGGCTCCCGCGATAGGACTCGAACCTATAACCTGCCGGTTAACAGCCGGACGCTCTGCCAATTGAGCTACGCGGGACCGCCAACGCAGGAGGAACAGGACCGGATGGTTCCGGTATTCCTGACCCCGCTGGGTGCGCGGGGGACACCCGCCGCCACCAACGCCAGCCGCCGTCACCAACGCCAGCCGTCGCCACCAACCCAGCGGCCGCCACCAACCCAGCCGCCATCACCAGGAGTAGGAAAGGTTCCGGCGGGGAAGTCAACCCCGAAGGCTCACCCAGGAACGGTGCTCATTCACGACTGCCGAGCGGTCAGGTTACTTCAGCAGCGCAGGGGCAGATGTTCACAAGGGAGCACACACAGCGGAGAGAGGTGCCAGATGCGGTACCGATTCGTATTCATCGTCGGCCTCGCGGTCGGCTTCGTGCTCGGTGCACGGGCCGGGCGGGAGCGGTATGAGCAGATTCGTAAGCTCGCCCGCAAGGCAGCAGACAGCCCTGCCGTGCAGCAGGCGGCGGGCGCCCTCCAGGCTCAGGCAATCAACCTCGCCAAGACGGGTAAGGACAAGCTGGCAGACCGGGCTGGCACGGCACGAGCTAAGGTCGGCGAGGCGCTGCATGAGCACGTGCCTGGAATGCGTGCCCGCGACGCCAGCGACCATTCCAGCGGGAACGGGCGCGGTCGTTATGCGTCAACACCGGGCAGCCCGCCGTCCCAGCCCTAACTAACCCGCGCTACCCGAGATAGCCGCGCAGGAGTTGCGCGCGGCTCGGGTGACGTAGCTTGGCCAGGGACTTGGATTCAATCTGGCGGATCCGCTCCCGCGTCACGCCGAACTCCCGGCCCACTTCCTCGAGCGTGCGGGGATGGCCGTCGGTCAGGCCGAAGCGCAACTGGATGATCCGCTGTTCACGCCCGGAGAGGCTCTCGAGGATTTCCTCGAGCTGATCTTGAAGCATGATGAACGCAGCAGCCTCTATGGGCACGACGGCGTCGGTGTCCTCGATGAAATCGCCGAGGTCGGAGTCTTCCTCACCGATCGGTGCCTGCAATGACACGGGCTCCTGTGCGATGCGCTGAACCTCGGTCACGCGCTCGACAGGGAGCCCCATTTCCTCAGCGACTTCGCCCGGCGTCGCCTCCCGGCCAAGCGCCTGGTGCAGCTGGCGCTGTATGCGCGCCATCTTGTTGATCGTCTCGACCATGTGCACCGGAATCCGGATGGTCCGTGCCTGGTCGGCGATGGCGCGCGTGATGGCCTGCCGGATCCACCAGGTTGCGTAGGTGGAGAACTTGTAGCCCTTGGTGTAATCGAACTTCTCCACCGCCCGGATCAGCCCGAGGTTTCCCTCCTGAATCAGGTCAAGGAAACTCAGCCCGCGGCCGATGTAGCGCTTGGCGATGGAGACCACCAGCCGCAGGTTCGCCTCGATCAGCCGCTGCTTCGCCCGCAGGCCTTCGCCCGCGAGAACGGCGAGGTCACCTCTCCCGACGCCGGGCCAGGAGAAACCGCGATGCAGTTTCTCCTCGGCAAACAGCCCGGCCTCGATGGCCTTGGCCAGCTCGACCTCGTCCTCTGCGGTGAGAAGCGGAACCCGGCCGATCTCGCGCAGGTAGATGCGCACGAGGTCGCCGGTGACCATGCGCCTGGTCTCCTCGCGGCGGCCACCTGCCGGTGGGGAGTCCGCATCCTCGTGCGCCGCGTCGACGACGTCGACTCCCTCGTCCACGAGCATGCGCACGACGCCGTCAAGCTCATGAGCGGGGAGGTCGCTGGCGTCGAGGGCGACGGCGATGTCCCCCACCGCAACTGCCCCCTGCTCCCTGGCCCGGGCGATAAGGTCTGTCATCTGTTCGCCGGCCTGCTGTGGGGTGGGCAGCAACGAAAGAGTCACGAAGACCAGTGTGCGTCAGGAAACCCTGATTACGAGCGACTTAATTTTGTCACCTTCAGTTACGTAACACCGACGGCCCGGGGCAAGATAAAGCTCTTTGGGGCTCCACGGCCGCGGCACGACGGCGGCGCCAGCAGCCCTGCTCCTCGGCCCGCGGGTTAGAGCGCCCCGGCGGCCCTTTCCAGCAGCGACTTCCGGCGCTGCTCCATTGCCACCAAATCTCCGAACGTCCGGTTGTACGCCGCGGATTCCACCGGGTTAAGCCGTTGCAGCCGCGACTTGATCTCGGAGATTCGCCGGCTCACCGCGATCTCTTCCAGGCGGGCGAGCACTGCGTCGGCGTACCGGGCGTCCGGTTCGCCGTCCGCCCGGGGAACGCGCAAAGGTTCCACCGCAAGCCGGGTCACGTAACCGCGGGTCTGGTCGTCGGGGGCCGTGTCCCGCAACCGTGACACCCACTTTCGGGCGTCGGTGACTGCACCTGTCCCCCCGCAGGTATCGATCAGCGCGCGCACAGCAGCATGCGGCGCGGCGGTGAAGGAATCCGGATCGATCGCATCGAAAGCCGGGCCGCACAACGCTGGCCGTTGCACAGCCAGTTTGAGTGCCTCCCGTTCCACCTGGATTACCGGATCACCGAGGTCGTACGGAGCCTGCGTGCCTGTCCCGGTGGGGCCATGTGCACCAGCCATCCTGGCTTCGCGCCGGCCGGCCCTGCCTGGCCTCCCTACCGGACCGCTGCCCGGCCGATTTGACACGGGTGACGCGAGCGCGCGCACCCGGCCGAGCACGAACTCTTCGTTCAGCATGCCAAGCCAGCGGTCCAAGCTGACGGCGTATCGGTCGCGCAGCCCACGGTCCTTGATGCGGGCGATAATCCGCGCCGCGGCGTCCAGCCCGGCGAGCTGGCCTTCATTGGTATCGAGGTTGTGCTTGGCCAGTTCGCTGCGGATCGCGAACTCGAACACGGGGACCCGGCGCGCCACCAGATCCCGCACCGCCGCGTCACCGTGCTTGCGGCGCAGGTCGCACGGGTCGAGCCCATCATCCTGGACGGCCACGAACGTCTGCGTGACGAACCTTTCTTCGAGGTCGAATGCCCGCAGGACCGCGCGCTGGCCAGCCGCGTCCCCGTCGAAGGTGAAGATGACCTCGCCGAGAAACTGATCGGCATCCATCAGCAGGCGCCGGAGCACCTTGACATGGCCCTCGCCGAAAGAGGTGCCGGAGGTGGCCACCGCGGTAGGCACACCGGCGAGGTGACAGGCCATGACATCGGTGTAGCCCTCAACGATCACCGCCTGCCGCCGGTGCGCGATCTCCCGCTTGGCCAGGTCCGCCCCGTACAGTACGGAACTCTTTTTGAACAGCGGCGTTTCCGGCGTGTTCAGGTACTTCGGCCCGTCGTCGTCGGCGGCCAGCTTACGGGCACCAAACGCGATCACGTCGCCGGTCAGGTCCCTGATGGGCCAGATGAGCCGGCCGCGGAACCGGTCCACTGGGCCTCGCCTGCCCTGGCTGGCCAGCCCGGACAGCAGCAACTCGGCGTCGGTGAAACTCCGGCCACGCAGGTGACGGGTCAGTGCTTCCCATTCAGCGGGGGCATAGCCGACGCCGAAACGCTCCGTGTCCACGAGCTCAAATCCCCGCTCAGAAAGGAAGGCCCGCGCTGGTACGGCAGCTGGGGAATGCAAGCGTTCGGCGTAGAAATCGGCAGCCGCCTGGTGCGCTGCCAACAGCCTGCGGCGCTGACTTTGCTCCTGGCCGGGCACGTGGCCACCCTGCTCATAGGTGAGCTCGATGCCGGCCCGGGTCGCGAGCCGCTCGATCGCCTCCCGGAAGGAGAGGCTGTCGATCTTCTCAACGAACTTGATTACGTCGCCGCCATCGGCACAGGAGAAGCAGTACCAGAGGCCGCGGGCGGGGGTGACGTTGAAGGAGGGCGTTTTTTCGTCGTGGAACGGGCAAAGGCCCTTGAGCGACCCCCCGCCTGCGTTGCGGAGCTGAAGATACTCACCGACCACCTCGTCGATGGGCGAGCGCTCGCGGACCAGCGCGATGTCTTCGTCGCGGATCCGGCTTGCCACTCGCACCCTCCGCCTTACTGCGCTTCCGTCGCGGCGAGTCTAGTCCCCCGCACCGACGCTCCGCCCGCTCTCGGCGCGCCTGCTCTCGGCCCGCCTGCCGGCGCCCAACCCCGGAGGCGCAGACCGCGCAGTCCCCCACAGAACCACAGCCCAGCCCCGGGTGCACGCAACCGGCTTCCCGAATTGGGCTGCTATCGTCGCGGCGTGCGCAACCTGCTGGTGCTCTGGGACGTTGATTACACGCTGATCAACGCCGGCGGAGTCGGCAAGCACCTCTATGAGCTTGTCTTCCGTGACATGTTTGCGCGCGACATGCCAGGTTTCGCGCCTGTCGATGGTCGCACCGAGCGGGCAATCATTGCAGACACGCTGGCCGGGGCTGATATCGCCGAGCCCCAACGGCACGTGGACGATTTCCTCGGGCGGATGGCAGCCCGTGCACCAGCTCTTGCCGACCTGGCCAGGGCCCGCGTTCGTGTCCTGCCTGGTGCAGCAGCGGCCCTGGCCGCATTGGCAGCTCCAGGCGGGGCATTCGCAGAGGCGCCGGCTGAGACGGTCGCGGGTAGCGCGGCCCAAGCGCCCGCTGGTTCCCTTGACCGGGGCCTGCACCGGCCATCTGAGCAACTCCGCGATCGGCTGGACCCAGCGGTGCTGGTGGTGCAATCCGTACTCACGGGCAACATGCGCAGCCTGGCCGAGGTAAAGCTCACGGCGCCGGGGCTTGCCGCCTATCTCGATCTGGACGTGGGGGCATTCGGCGACCAGCACGAGGTGCGTTCCGAACTGGTTCACGTTGCCAGGCGCAACGCCGCCCACCGCTACGGCCACGCCTTCCCCGGACAGGAAACGGTGCTTGTGGGCGACACCCCGCTGGATGTGGCAGCAGCGCTTGCGACCGGTGCCCGGGCTGTCGGCGTCGCCACTGGCCGCTCGACCACCCACGACCTCGCTGCGGCTGGCGCCCATGCAGTGCTCCCGGACCTCACCGACACCACTGCGGCCGTCTCCGCGATCCGTGGCCTCTCCGAATGACGAACCCTCATCGTCCGGCAAGCGAAACACAGTTCGGGGAGGGTGGGGTGGGGCGGGGGTCAGAGGTTGGGGAGGGGGACGGTGGGGTCGGACAGGCGGGCTGTGTCTACCGCGCGCTTGGAGCGGATCAGGGCCTGGATGTCGTCGTTCACGTCCCACACGTTGACGTTCATGCCCGCCACAACCAAACCGCCGGACAGCCAGAACGCGATGAACTCCCGGTTGTCCTTGTCACCCCGGTAGATGATCTGGTCGTACGAGCCCGGCTCGGGCAGCCCGGCCGTTTCCATGCCCAGGTCGTACTGGTCGGTGTAGAAGTAGGGCACCTGGTCGTAGCTGACCTCCTGGCCGAGCATGGACCTCGCCGCGGCGGGCCCCTCGTTCAGGGCATTCGCCCAGTGCTCGACCCTGACGTGGCGGCCAAACAGCGGGTGGTACGCGTTCGCCACATCGCCAGCGGCGTAGGTGTTCGGGTCCGAGCTGCGCAGTGCCGCGTCCACCACGACCCCGTTCCGCACCTCGAGTCCCGCGTCAGATGCCAGCCCGGTGTTGGGAACCGCCCCGATCCCCACCACGACCAGATCGGCGGGCAGCGCCACACCCGTGGACGTGACCACTTCGTCCACCTCGGTGCCCCCGGCCGAGGCACGCAACTCGGTGACGGACTCGCCGAACCGGAACTCCACGCCATGGTCGATGTGCAGTCCGGTGAATATCCCGCCCAGTTCTGGACCGATGGATCGGTGCAGCGCAACTGGCTCCGGCTCCACCACGGTTACCTCGCAGCCCGCCTCCCTGGCCGCCGCGGCAACCTCCAGCCCGATCCAGCCAGCCCCCACAATGACCACCCGGCCACCGCCCTGCAGCGCGGTCGCCAGCCGCTCGCTGTCGGCCACCCGGCGCAGGTACAGCACGCCGCTGAGGTCGGATCCGGGCGTACGGAGCCGCCGCGGCGATGAGCCGGTGGTCAGCAGCAGCTTGCCGTAGCCAACCGTCCCGCCGTCGGCGAGCGTGACCCGCCGCGCAGCGGGGTCGATCGCCGTCGCCCAGACACCCAGCCGCAGGTCCACGTCGTGCTCGGCGTACCAGCCTTCCTCATGCACGTAGATCGAGGACTTCTCCTCCTTGCCGAGCAGGTAGCCCTTGGACAGCGGCGGGCGCTCATAGGGACGTTCCATCTCGTCGCTGAGAAGGATCACGCTGCCGCCGAACCCCTCAGCTCGCAGGGTCTCGGCAGCCTTCGCCCCAGCCAGGCTGGCACCGATAATTACGTAAGCAGGTTCACCAGCCATCGGGTGATCCTCCCCTGATCATTTCAGTGGGTGCGGTCTCTCGCGCAGCCGGTCCGGCATGAGCCCCGTCCGCGCCAGGCACGGCAGCGGGCGTCTCGGCAGCAGCCGACACAGCAGCGGGACTGCTTGGCGCCGCCCCACACAGGCGACGGTGCCAGGCAATAGCCGAAGTATCGGTGAGCGACGCGATCTGGTCGACGACGACACGCAAACGAGCGGCATCTGGTTCGGCGGCAAGATACGCCGGGCGCAAAACGGGGTCCAGTGTGGCCGGGGCATCAGCGGCCACCGCCGCGGCAAGCTCGCCAATAAGCTCTCGCTGCCGCGAATGCAACGCCGCCGCCCCCTCCCGCATCACCACGAAGCGCCAGGTCAGGCCCTTGAGCAAAGCGCACTCCAGCCGCTGCTGCCGGGGCACCACGAGGTCGGCGGCATAACGGGTGAGCGGCCCCGCCCCGTACGCCTCCCGGGTCGCCGTAACCGGCGCGCCGCTGAAGCGGCCGATCAGCTCACTGGTGAGGTGTTTCAGGGCGGCCAGGGCGGCCAGCCCACCGTCGAACTCCGTTGGCCAGCACGGCAGTGCGAGCAGGCGGCTGAAAACCTCCTCCAGTTCCGCCAGCGTCACGGACCCGGCGGGGCAGTACAGGGCGGCGGTGAGTTCCGCCACCGCCAGGCGTTCGGCGTGATCATGAAGGGCACCGACGGTGATGTGACCTGCCTGCAGCCCATCTTCGAGGTCGTGTACGGAGTAGGCCACATCATCAGCCCAGTCCATGACCTGCGCCTCCAGGCACGCGCGCCCCGCCGGAGCGCCGTCCCTGACCCAGCCGAACGCTTCGGCGTCGTCGCCGTAGTACCCGAACTTCGGCGTCCCAGGCCGGGCGGCCCACGGGTACTTCAGGGTCGCGTCCAGGGTCGCCCGGGTGAGGTTGAGGCCCGCCCCCGGCACCTTGGCCTCCAGCCGCGTGAGCAGGCGAAGACTTTGGGCATTCCCCTCGAACCCGCCGTTGCCAGCGGCCAGGTCCGCGAGCGCTTCCTCGCCATTATGGCCAAACGGCGGGTGCCCCAAATCATGTGCCAGGCAGCCGGCGTCGACCAGGTCTGGATCACATCCAAACGCCGCGCCGAGCTCACGCCCAATCTGTGCGCACTCCAGCGAATGGGTGAGCCGCGTACGGGGGAAGTCACCAGCGCCCACCTCAACCACCTGCGTCTTCGCGGCCAGCCGGCGCAGCGCGGCGGAATGAAGCACCCGCGCCCGGTCCCGCACGAACGGGCCCCGCTCGGCGCCAGCACTCGCCGGCCACGCGGGCTTGTGCGGCTCGCCCACCCAGCGGGCGCTCGCGTGCGCGTCGTAGCCGGTGGCTTCCGTCACTCGCCCGTCCCTCCGTCCGGCGTTTGCAGCTGAGGCGCTCTCGGCAGTCCCGCTCTGCGCCCATTCTCCCCCCCGGCCGCCCGGGCCGCCCAGGCGGCTGCCGCTCCAAGCAGCCCACGCGGTGAGATCCAGCTGGAGCGGTGCGGGGTGAGCCGGGACGGCGCGGGGTGAGCCGGGACGGCGCGGGGTGAGCCGGGACGGCGCGGGGTGAGCCGGGACGGCGCGGGGTGAGCCGGGACGGCGCGGTGAGATCCAGCCGGGGTCGCCGTCGTGAGATCCGGCGCGGGCGGCGCGATGCCTCATATCGTGTGTCGCATGCCCCGTGGAAAGGTCCTGGTTACCGGCAGCGCCGGGCACCTCGGTGAAGCCCTGGTGCGGGTGCTGCGCGACACCGGAAGCGAGGTCGCTGGCCTCGACGTGCTCGGCTCCCCGTACACGACGCTGACCGGCTCGGTCGCCAACCGCGACACCGTCCGCTCAGCCCTCGCAGGCGTCAGCGCCGTCTTTCATGTCGCCACGCTCCACAAGCCGCACGTCGGCTCACATGAGCGGCAGGCTTTCGTGGACACCAACGTCACCGGGACGCTGATCCTGCTGGAGGAGGCGGTCGCCGCAGGCGTGGAGAGTTTCGTGTTCACCAGCACCACCAGCACCTTCGGGCGGGCACTACGCCCCCCGCCGGGTGAACCCGCGGCGTGGATCACCGAGTCCGTCGTGCCGGCTCCCAAGAACATCTACGGCGTCACGAAGACCGCTGCGGAGGACCTCTGCGAGATCATCCACCGTGACTGCGGCCTGCCCATCGTGGTCTTGCGGGTGTCGCGCTTTTTCCCTGAGCCAGATGACCGGGATGGGATCCGCGCCGCCTACCCCGACGCGAACGTCAAGGCGAATGAGTACCTGTACCGAAGGGTCGACATCGCCGACGTGATGGACGCCCATCTGCTCGCTGCCGACCAAGCCCCGGCGATTGGTTTCGCGAAGTACATCGTCACCTCGACGACCCCGTTTGGCGTGGACGACCTGGCTGAGCTGCGTACGGACGCGCCCAGCGTGGTGCGGCGGCTGTTCCCGGATGCCGGCGCTGAGTACGCGCGGCGGAACTGGCGGATGTTCCCCCAGATCGAGCGGGTGTACGTCAACGCCCGTGCGCGCGCGGAACTCGGCTGGACGCCCCGCTACGACTTCCGTCACGTTCTGGACCTGCTCAAGGCCGGTGAGGACCCGCGCAGCCCGCTCGCACGCGCCGTCGGCGTCAAGGGCTACCACGCGGTCAGCACCGGCGTGTACACCGCTCGCTGACCCCCAACGCGAACGCCTCACGGGACCGAACCTGCCCGGAAGATACGCTGGCGCGGTGAACCCGCTGTGGAGTGCGTTCTCTTCGCTCAGCAAGGATCCTTTCCTGGCTACCTTTGTGTTCTTCAACGTGGTGGCGGAAGCGGTGTGAGCCCCTCCGTACCGGCGCCAAGCGCCACTATGTGCGGCTGCCGCCGGAAGCGGCGGTCAGCGTGAGCCGGTGAAGATGTCTTCCGGGAGGAATGCGGAGACGAGCATGTTGGGCGCGTCGACGAGCTGGCTGATCTTGAGGTCGACGGCGACGCTGCAGATGGCGTACGCCTGCTGGCGGGTCCAGCCTCGCTCGGTGAGG
>WNGL01015637.1_pt1 | contig 11026 bp, 8 predicted proteins | sample 5400591 | NCBI WGS metagenome assembly WNGL01 (sample SAMN13153377, study PRJNA577476) | soil metagenome | isolation source: 80 cm soil or saprolite under Garry oak tree replicate 1 | place: USA:California | collected 2016-06-15
GCCGACTGGCCCGCAATCTGTTGGCAAATCAGGCTGCCTGCTCCAATGATGCCTTTGACGATTTCTCCAAAGGTCTTGTGGGTTCGCTGGTCGCCGATCAACCTCTCAAAGTGCTTCACATAGCTCGTCAAGGGATCTTCCCATGTGGTATTCCACTCCATCTGTCTTTCCTCCTCCTCAGACTCGGGGTCTTCCCTTTCATTGTACCACTTCTTCCAGTTCTGAGTGGATGTCAGAGCACATTCCTACCGCCACGAGTACTACGACGCTGACGCTGACTGTGCGCGAAGACGATCCCACCAAACTCATCATCGAGCCCTGGCCATTTCGCCGCCAACAGGTCACCCTCGTATACGAAGGGCGGTACCTGGCCGAAACGTTCTCGGATGAAGCGATGATGCGTGAGGCTCTCAAGCATGCTCCATGAGTCACCTTACAGACCGTCCTCTTCCCTGGCGAGACAGAGTGATACCTATGAAAGGGAGAGGAAAGTACACAAACACTCAGCAAAGAGCCTGTTTTCAGAGGCAAGTATTATACGTGAACAATACACGGAGCGCAAGGGAAGATGGCAGGCCTTTTTCGAATGACTCTTTACCGCTAGAATTGTGGCTTATTGTTCGCTCCTCTTCGCGGGTTTTGCTGTCTTTTGGATCTCACCAGTAGTTCTAACGATGGTGGTCAATAAACAGAGCCAAAGAGATTTACCGATCTTCTTCAGTAACAGCTAAAAGTAAAGTCATCACTTCTCAATGACTTCCGAATCACCAAAGTTACAAGGAACTATGCAAGGGGGATTGAAAACAGTCCTGAACTTGTCACAAGCGACTTCGTGCTGCACATTCCTGGGGTTGGAATACTGTTTCGCACAGTATTCTCCAGATGAGTTACATTGTAGGGAAATCATTCAACTCATCAGGCTTGTTCTGTACATCTACCACTTCATCAAACTCAGTGAAACTCTTTCAACCTCGTGATTTTCTCTAGTTTCTACAATGCCCACACCTTTGCATTACTAAAGACGACCTCCGTTAGATCTGTGTCAAATACGGCCGCAAAACCGATTTGACCATAGCTGTAGGCATTGTTTTTTACTCGAGTAATCCTCTGATTATTCACAAACAGGTCGAGGGTGCCATAGCGTGCTACAACTGTAAGGAGATTGGAGTGACTCAAGCCGGTGTGAATGGTTGGTGTGATCCCACCCGCCAGTCTTGTGGCATGAGCACCCACCGTGTCAACGTAGAGGAAGAGATCGTACGAGCTATCTTGTCCAATTCGAAAGAAGTAGAACTTGCCGTTGAGACCATCGGAACGGAAGATGATCCCCCCTTCATCCCCTTTGATAATCGTCATACGTACCTCGTAGACGAAGTTGTCAAATCCGGAATTTCCTGCGATACAGTACTGGATGGATCTCGCTCGAGTGATTACGACGTGATAGGCTCCTTGTCTGAATTGACAGGTGCCACCATCAGAATTGACTTCGTCCTCTGGCCAGTTATAGCCTTTGGTATTGTCACGCAAATCATCTTCGATTGCCAGTGAGCCAACAAGAGTGAGGTAGGGAATCGGCGCACTGGTGGGTCGCAAGTGTACGAAAAGGCCAATTCCAGCACTCGCGAGAATGATAAGCGCCAGGAGTGGGACAATTACCAGGAATACTGCTTTCCGTCTCGCAGGTCCATTTACATTCGTGGTGTGTATCTTCCCCCAGAGAGATACCCCGAAATTCTTCTGCTTCTTGAGGCCAGGAGCTGATGAGCCCGCCTTGGTCTGGGAAACGGCGATAGTGAGGTATAGCACGTCAGTAGTATTACGCACCCTTTGGTACGGAGACGGTGATACGCCGGCCAGATGGTATGTTGATGGTACGCAGAGTCCCCTTTTTTGCCTCCGTCTCACTAATGACAAGTGTTGCACGCAGAATGTCGCCAGAAAGCGTCTCTGATGCACTTACAAACAGCGAAGCAGGACGTTGGATCGCTTGCTCAAGAGCGCGGGCGAAGGCAGAGACAGAAGGAAAGCGGTCTTCGGGGCGTTTTGCAAGAGCGCTTAGTACGACTCCATCGATAGCTAGAGGAACGCGTTGATTTAGAGTACTTGGGGCTGCTGGTAGGACATTGATCTGTAAATCCATCACTTGTTTCGGTGTTCCTTGAAATGGAGGCTGTCCAGTAAGTAGCTCATAGGTCATGACCGTGAGCGCATATTGATCGGTGGCAGGTACAGCTACGCCGTTCCATTGCTCAGGAGCTGTGTACATAAGCTGGCTATTCACAGTAATGTTTTTGTCAGAGCGTGCGGATGATGACAGGTCAATGTGTTCGTCTTTCCCTCCATCTATGGAGATGAGGATGGTGGATGGATTGATATCCCCGTGAATGCTCTGCTGGTTATGGAGTTGCTGAAGAGCCTCAGAAGTCTTCTGCACAATGATGGTGACCTCCTGAAATGAGAGCAAGCCTGATCGTTTTTCCAGCCAAAGCGCCAAAGGACCGTTGAAGGACATCTTTTCCCCTCCTTCTCTAATGTTCTAAAATGTAGATGTTCGCCCAATCGCTTGGTGGCGTTCTTCCAATTCCGTTGTACCTGAGTCCTTCCACATACGGCTTCTGCACAATGCTACTCGTTGCCTGCCAGAGCGGTATCCAGGCAACCTGTTCGACTAACTGCTGCTCTGCCATTTGATAGAGGCGGAGACGAACTGCGGAATTCGCTTCTGCATCGGCTTGCTCAAGATGTTGCTGCACCTTCTGCTCTAGCAGAGCATCAGCAGAGTCGTTTTGACCATAGTTCATATAATTTCCGATGGCATCTTTATCGAATTGCAGCGTCGTCCAGTCCTCTGGATCAGGATAATCGGCAACCCAACTAAAGAACCACATCTGTAAACCCTGGGGATTGCCCCTCGTTGCGTTTTCTTCGTTCAGAAAAGTTGCGTTATCGACAACAGGATCGGGAATGACGTTTACTCCCAGTGCATGCTGCCACATTTGTATAGCAAGCGCCATGAGAGTGTCATATTTTGTACTTCTTACATACGTGATCTTGACAGGAGCCATTTGTGAGACATCAGTCAACCCCTCCTCTTGTAAGCCCATCTGGAGCAATTGCCCGGCAAGCGTGCTATCTCCATTGAGAGCCTGAACGTTTGCAGGCCCAACCAGATTGGGGTTGTAGCCAGGCATGCCCATTGGGATGATATGGTAGGTAGGATACTCTCTGTTTCCAAGGGTTTCGTTGAATGTATTTCGGTTGAGAGAGAGCGCAAACGCCTGGCGAATATGCAGGTTGTCGAATGGCTTGGCCAGAAAGTTCATAGCGATATACACTGTGTACAGGTTGGGGATCACCTGGTACTTATTGGGATGCGTTAGGGCTTCTTGAACTTTATCCGGGGGAACGCTTGAAAAATCGATCTCGCCATTCTGATAGGCTTGGTATTTATCAGTTGGTGACTTCAAACTGAAGTTGAGGAAGACAACTTTCTTCAAGAGAGGCGTCTTACCGTGATAGTCGTAATAGTGTAGATTGGGTGTGAAGTCGATCTCTTGCTTTTGGTTGTACTGTGATATGATAAAAGGGCCAGCCCCTCCTCCTTCTGAGAGATGTTCAGTGAACTTGTCATTGCCGTACTTGTCTATTAAGCTCTGCTCGACCACGTAGGAACATGGATAGGTTAGGGTGTACAGAAAGTAAGCAGCCTTTTTGACGAGTTTGAGAATCACCGTATCTGCATCAGGTATCAAGATACTGTCGCCGATGATGGTATTGATCTGACCATTACGCAGCTTGGCGGCATCTTGGAGCAGATTTAAATAGGGGAGACAGTACTGAGACTTGGTGGCTGGCTGGAGCGCACGGTCGATACTGTAAGCCACGTCTTTGGAAGTAAGAGGAGTGCCGTCACTAAACGTGAGATTAGAATGTAGATGGAAGGTCCATAACAAGCCATCGGAGGACTGCTCCCAGGACTGAGCCAGTTCTGGTAGGACATTGAGGGCATCATCAAATTGAGCTAGACCAGTAAAAACCATATCAATAGCCTGGATAGAAGTAGGATCTCCAGCAAGAGCTGGATCGAGCGTTGTGATGTCTTGTCCTATAAAGGAGCGGTAGATCTGCTGATCATAGAGAGCCTTTGGCGTACCGGTGATTAAGATCGACGCAGATTTACTGATGCCTGGACTACCATCGCAAGCAGCGAGCAGCAGTGCCACCAGACACATGAAGATCCGGAGAGTTTTGGTAGTGCCTTTTCTCGTGATTTGCATCTCAGTTTCTCTCTATGAACAGCTGATTGCTTCAGTAAGATAACAACCTACGAGCTCCATACTTCCGCATTACTAAACACTACCTCGCTGTTCACATCAGCAACAACACCGATTTGACCACGAACAGCTTTGTTGTCAATTTTTTCATTGACGTTCACATTATTAATATACAGCTTGATATGATCGGCTATTGCTACAACTGCAATAAGGTTGAGTTGATTCGGCTTAGTATTAATGTACGATGAAAAGGCATTGACCAAGGGTGACGTGCAGGAGGCTTCCGCCCCTGCGCATGCGAATAGAGCATAATATCCATTACGGCTGATACGGAAGTAATAGCCTGCTGAGTCCATAAAGCGAAAGAGTATTCCTCCGCTACCTTTGAGAATGTTCATCCGCACCTGGAAAATCAAGTCACTGAAGTAAGTAGTGCGAGCAATGCATACCTGTAGTGTTAGTGCCTGTGTCAGATCTGTAACATGGTAGCCTTGTGAGGTGAAAGAGCATTTTCCACTTGTTTCATCCCATCCAGAATCACTGTTTTTGTTCAGCTTATCGTTAAGGAATAGAGTCTTCAGAGTATGATCATCGTAAGGATTTGTGAAAGAGGCGGTAACAGTGAGTTGGGCGCTGACCGTTGCTTGAGTACCCACTTCCGCAGTGCCGGTAGATTGAGAGGCCAGCATGGTGCTCCAACTTGCGGTGGCAGTAGCATGAGTAGCACTTAGAGTAGTCTGATATGGCCCCAAAGCGAAGAAGCCCACTACACTGGCTATGAGCACAACCAGAGCCACTCCGGCGCTTAGTAGTGTTCTCTTAGTGACGCGAGTTTTCCACTTGATGCGAAGAGGAGCAGGGACCATTTCAGTTTCCGGCAGCGTTGGTGTCGGAGGTGAGAGCGTCCCCGATACAAAAACCGTGTGTTGTGAGGAAGGGGACTGGTTTTGAGCAATGGCATCGGTAGATAGCGTTGATTCTGGTCCTGCATTGCTGGGGTGGTGCTGCTGAGTTTGCATGTATGGTGGATCCGCCCTTGCTTGTGAGGGTTGTCTCCGGATGATTGGCTGCGGCATCTCGACAACAGGTGATGTCTCGAAGTTCGCAGGAGTTCTTGTTGCTCGCGCAGCAAGATTCGGGAAAAAGGGGAGTTGTGCGATGTCCCCTTCACTTTGATCGGGGGAGTGGATTTCGGGTCGAGGAGCATCCCCTGATGCCAAAGTGCGAAGAACATCCTCAGCTAAACTGGCAACATCCTGAAGCGATAAAGGACCCTGCTGGTAAGGATTGCCGGTGACAAGGGCCTCTAACAATGCTTGGGAGAACATCGTAGAGCTGCCATCCGGCAATAGCAGGGAGGGCCGATTATGACGCGAAGAACACAGCAGAGATGTGCCTCTTCCGGGAATACCTTCTCCTTTTCCAGGGACCCTGAATGCCTCCAACGTTTGCGTAATAGCGGCTTGTGCGGGAGCTGCTTGAAAAGCGCGGAAAGCGGCTCCCGCAAAGCAACAGTCCAGGATCACGATGCGTCGAAGGTAACGGGCTTGTTCTTTGAGGGTATGTGCTAGAGACACAATCCGTATGCCGGAAGCAGTTGGATTCGCCGCCCTTGTGCGGCGAATCGCCAGGTAATACTCTGCGTCACCACCAGCGAACCCGCCGTGACCGACAAAGTAGACCACGAGGTCTCTTGCCGCAAAGCCGACCTCCTTCATACGTGAGAGACGTTGCTCGAGGAACTGTTCGATCTCCTGATCAATATCGTCAGCACTGTGGTCCGAATCGAAGAGATCGAGCAGGTTCTCTCGTGGGAGACCGAACGTCTGCTGATCGACGAAGTAGTCTTCGAGCCTGCGTGCTGCGTTCGTAAACGCGTGTGACTGCGGAAATTCGGGCGAGTACGGCCACTCGCTGGCCCCAAGCAGCACAAGGAGGGTCGTTTGTGGAGATGGAACGGCTGTAGGCATCTCGGTACCTTCCTCACTCTTGAGAAAGCAGTCGCTCGGCTAGCTGCGCCGCGTTCTTGCTCGTGATGTTTTGTACCACAATGCGCTTCTCCGGGGTCTCGATGGTCAGAGAGGCACTTGCTCGCAGTTTCAGCCAGTCTCCTATCGCCTTGACCATGGTCACGACCGCAGGAGTTCCCAGAAGAATTATCAGGGTTGCCCCAAAATCCTGTGCGCGTGGATCCTCCCGCCTGCGCTGTACGATGATATCGGCAGAAGCGTCAAGTAATGCGTTTCTGAGTTCCTCTGCATAACGATTGGCATCCGCTAATGAGTCGCCATCGAATGTAATGATGTAAGTGTGCTGATCCATGGTATGTCCCCCAGTTTCTCAAGAATCCAGAATGGAGGTGAAAAACGATCATCCTTGAGCATTTCTGCTCAAATCCAGTTGAAACGATGCGTTCTTGGTGAGAGCATCACACCTCTTTTGATAGCGCCTCATTGTGCGGGGTTCTTCTACTTTGCGGCGCCTTGAACTAGAGTCAAATCGGCACCACCCTCGAAGGTCGCATAGAGAAACTGATCTGCATCCTATTCGAGGATATGCTGAACCCAATAGATTTTGCACGTGCTTTCATGATCCGCTCAATTTGTTTTCAAGTAAGTGGCTTATCTTGTGGATAATCCTCTTTGGAATGGTCACACAATAAGTGTATCAGAAATTATCGCGCAAACGGCTCTTATCTAAGACACCCCCTTTACGGAAGCTGACAAAAGCGGGATCTCTAGTCCCATCTGAGTGTCTCCTCCAGCTTCTAAGAAATAATAACTTACTTTACCTCAACAGGAAGTTTGGCGAGTCCGTGTTCGTTCCCTTTGCCGTGTCGAGTGACGATAACATGATTACTTTGTTCTATTGTCAAATCGCTTAGAGTGAGAGCCACTCCCTTTAGGAACGATAAAGACCTGTTTGTTAGAGCAACATGATAAGAGCATAATCACATTTGCTAAGGCCTGAGCTCCGATCAATGGCATTGAGTAACGCTCTCGCTTCCTTTCATTTTAAGTCTTGATTCAGTTTATCATCACGGCCCTGGAACCGCACATGCCTTTGGTAGGATAATTTGCTAGTACCTTGCATTGCACGACCTTATCGAGCGATCGCAGTGCTACTGCCCACAAAAGGGAGATGACCACTTTGGTGTAGGTTTCACTCTGACCAGCACAATAGACAATGAGGTCAGCACGTAAGAGGAATTGGAGGGACAGATCATTATTAGCCGTAAAGCGAGTAAAATGGTTGACGTAGGTATAGGCTTCGCACGAGGTCGGAGCGAGCTGCTTAGCAACGTTGTGAATGATAGCATGATGATTTGGATCATATGCCACCTGAAAAAGCTTGATAGTTTGCTTTGTTTGCATCAGAACGCTCGCGTTTTCTGATCGCTGACCTATAAAATGTTTAGGAATAGAGCGCTTAAGGAGGCCAAAAAAAGGCCAATTTGAGGTAAACATCTTCACGCAAAAGATGCTTCATGTCTTCTATCATACGTACTATCTTGAAGAAAATTAAGAGGACAAAAAATACAAATGTACCATCAAAATTACGAAACGTTATTGATAACAATATTAATCTATAGATGAGACAATGTCAAGTGAATGAAGAATGCGGTAGCGTATCTCTTTCTAAGGGTAGAGAAAAGGGGGGGAAAAGCGGCAGAGCAAAGGAGCTGAAGCCCTCTGCGTGGTAGAGTAAAGAAAAACACCAAGCTCAACCACGAGGGGGGATCAGCACTATGACTATACACTTTCGACAAGGGAAACTGGAAGCACCTGAGCGGCAAGCCATCTTGGAAGAAGTCTACCAACAAGCCAAAGGGGCAGCCACAGCGGCGGTCAAAGCCGTGATCGAAGCGCTGCTGGAAGCCGAGGTGAGCGCCAAGTTGGGACGCGAGAAGGGAGCAGGACGCCACATCAGCGGGCAGGGGCGGGAAGTCGACTGGGTGTGTGGACACTGTGGCTGCGCGGATGCGCAGCACTTCACACGCGATGGCCATTATCGGCGTAGCCTGCAAACGGGTTGGGGCAGCATCCAGGGGCTGCGGGTGCCGATGCTGGAATGTCAGCAATGTAGTCATGACGTGATCTGCCACTTCACGATCTTGGAGAAATATGAGCGCTTCTGGCTGGATCTGGATCAAGATGTCGTCTTGGGCAGCGGGTTGGGTGAAAGTTTGCGGCACTTAGGTGAGCGCTGGGGCGAGGCGGTAGGGAGTAGTATTGGACTGCGCACGCTCAATGAGCGCATCAACCAGCTTGCGCCCTTGCTCTCGCAAGCTCACCAAGGTCGCATTACGCAGGTGCCGGCGGTGATCCAATTCGATGGCATTTGGCTGCGACTGCAGGTGCCGACGGGCACCCTGAAAACGGACCGTCGCGGGCGGCGGCGACAGCAACGCAAGGGCAAGCGCATGGTGCTATTAGTAGCCTTGGGATTGTGGACCGATGGCAGTGGCAGGCGCGAAATTCTCGATTGGGAGCTAGCGGAGGGGGAAACCCAACCCGATTGGCAACGCTTGCTGGATCGGCTCTGGGAACGGGGCGTGCGCCCAGAAGCCGGGCTGCAGGCCATCATTCGGGATGGCAAAGGTGAATTGGGGGCCGCCGTGGCTCAGGTGTACGGCACCCGGGTGATCGAGCAACGCTGTGTCTTTCATAAACTGCGCAATGTGGCTGACAAAGCGCGTGAAGACCTCAGTGGAGAGCAACACCGCGAGTTACGTGAGCAGTTGCTGGAACAAGCCGGCAGCATTTATCAAGCCGAGACGGCGGCCCAGGCACGCGAGCGCCTGAGTAGCTTTGTGAGCACCTGGGGAGAGCAGGCACCAAAAGCGGTGGCGACCTTACAGCGCAATTTTGAGCAGACGATTGCGATCTCAGCTCTTGGGGGTATCGTTCGCGAACTCGTACGCACCACGTCGCTGCTGGAACGCACCAATCGCGAATTGCGCCGCAAGTTCCGACAAGCCTGCTGTTTTAGTAGTCGCCGGGGGGCGGAAGTGGCCATCTATCTGCAGGTGCAACGGCTGCATGCCCGCTGGACCAAGTCGACTTGGCCACAAACGGCTCGCTCGCTCTCCCTGGCTTTTTATTAATCTCTACCCTTAGCAAAGGATACGCTACCAAGAATGCGTTACTAGTTTTCAATGATTTTGTTATGGTATAGGTGTCCGATTTGTAGTATATCTCTTGGCTCGATAAGGCGGATTATGTCCGCAGTTCCTTCTCTAACCCATCTTAACTACGCTCAAACTTCAAAAAATAAGTTCTCTTAACGGCCAAATAACTCACCATATAATCTCGCTCACCTTTTTCTGACAAGTATCATTTTACCAGATAGGGAACACATATCCGACGGCTTCTTATCGTGAAAAAATACAGGAGGACTCATTCTGCTGTCAAGAAAATCCTCACAGAAATAAGGCTTCATATGTATGAGTAAGATTGGTACCTCCTCAAAGAGGGACTATTTGGGGGGATAGGTAGATTCCTTCAATTTTGAACAGGCAGAAAATCCCGCAGTGCTTATACACGCATTTTTGTATACGCCATTGTTCATCATTGTTCATCACTGCCCGCCAGTGTAGCTGTCATATCTGCTGTCAACCAGGCGCAAGATGATAGCTGTCGATGCGTCTACTGTGCAGATGTATGTGAAGAGTTCGGGTGCACAATCTCGTCATCATCGCGTAGTGAGCTATCTCTTCAGCAACCTTCAAGAATGTAATCTTAGATCAAGGAGTCACGATAAAAGAACAAACAGCGCATCTGACCTGCAACATGCTCCCCCTCTCTGTTTGCAACGGAAACACTGTCACATTATTCGTGTGTGCCGTGGAAAAGATGCTAGGATTTCCTGTTAAAATGAGATATCGACGGGCAAACCGCTAAACATGCTGCCTACGACGTTATCCAACTTGCCTGGGTCATCGACTTTGAGAAGAAGCCATAGAATTTGTCAAGTCCCCCGTGGGAAGAGGGTGTGTTTCATTATTTTGCACACAGCAAGGAGGTGGTAAACGAGAGGAAAATGTTCAGCTAGCTAAGCAGAGACCTGCCTTCGAGTGACTGCTTCCCGTCCACTGGGGCTCTATGGGTCTATGAGGCTTGTTGCAACAGCCAGCGGTTCGCAGACACAAGCCGCCAGGCTAGATTGCCCATCCGGAATACCTTGTCGCGCAAGTATAGCAGCCGTGCTGGAGAAGATATCTCGAGCGCTGCCCCGACCCCCCTCGCATGAGTTCAGGATCACCAGACACAGGGAACGGTGATCAGCGAGCAGCCACCCTAGCTTCGTAGCGCTCAAGAAGTGTGCTTTTTCTGCTTCGTCCTCTAGAGCAATAAGCCCCTCTTCTGCGTAGGAGTCAAAACCCCCATGTCCAATGAAGTGGAAGATGTGCCAAGGACCTCCACACATTGCCCGCTGCAAGTCGTGCCAAGTCCGACCTTCTAGCCAGGTTAAATCACATAAACCATTTGCTCGTAAGTCCTCAGTGGCTTTTTCTATTCGCAGCTTTTCGTTGTTAACATAGAGACCGGCCACGTTTTTGGGGCTGGCGATCATTCCCAGAATACGCAGTGGCAGAGTTATAGCAAATGGTTGAGGAGGCTGAGGTAACTCAAGGTAACGCACAATTGGTGTGTTGCTGGAGAGGCTGACATATGTAGCCCTATCCGGATAGTACAAGAACTCCCATGGCAGCGCAGCTAACTCTGATGATTGAATACACAGCTTCAACC
>WNGL01029685.1_pt1 | contig 11026 bp, 11 predicted proteins | sample 5400591 | NCBI WGS metagenome assembly WNGL01 (sample SAMN13153377, study PRJNA577476) | soil metagenome | isolation source: 80 cm soil or saprolite under Garry oak tree replicate 1 | place: USA:California | collected 2016-06-15
GCGTTCGGCAGGGCGACACGCTTTCCTTTCGCCCCGCCCGCGAGGATGACCGCCCCCATCGACATGGCGATCCCGACGCAGGTCGTCTGGATGTCGGGCTTGATGTACTGCATCGTGTCGTAGATGGCGAGGCCGGAATAGACCTGGCCGCCCGGTGAGTTGATGTAGATCTGGATGTCCTTCTCGGGGTCCTCGGACTCGAGATGGATCAGTTGCGCGACGATCAGGTTCGCGATCTGGTCGTCGATCGGCGTGCCGAGGAAGATGATCCGCTCGTTGAGCAGACGGGAGTAGATGTCGAACGACCGCTCCCCGCGGGAGGTCTGCTCGATCACCATCGGGATCAAAGGACTCATGTCAGGCTGGCTCCTTAGGCGTCGCTTGCGATGCCGACCATCGAGGCCGGGCCGGCCTCGCCGGCTCGGCCGTTTTCAGCTACCGGGGGTCCACAGTTTCGTCTCGGTCTTGGGTTTTTCCTTGTCCGGGGTCCAGATTTGCTCGCGCGCCTCAGCCTGCTCCGGCGGAATGCGCTCCACCTCGGCGGCAATGCGGTCCAGCGCGCGGGCGAGGCGCATCGCCTCGCGCTCGGATTCGTACGCGCCGGCCTCCTTCGCCTGCTCGATGACCGTCTCGGGATCCTCGAAGCGATCCCTGAACGCTGCATCCACCTCTTCGTCGGAGACCTGGATCCCGAGCTGGTCGGCGGCAGCCTCGAGCAGCAGCTCGCCGGCAACGGACGCGACGGCCTGTTCGCGCAGCCGCGTGATGAGTGTCTCAGCCGACTCGCCCGACAACTGCAGGTATGAGTCGAGCGAGCCGCCGCTCCTCCGCATCACGTTGTCGAGCTCGCGCAGCAGCGTACGCGTGCGCGTGTCGACGAGCGGTCCGGAGACACGCACGTTCGAGGCTTCGACGAGCTGGTCGAGCGTCGCACGGCGAAAGGCCTCGTCGGCCTCGGCATCCAGCTGGTCGCGCAGACGCTGTTCGACGTCGGCGCGGAGCTCGTCGAGCGTGTCGAACTCGGAGGCGGAGCGCGCCAGGTCGTCGTCGAGCGGCGGCAGCACCTTCTCCTTGATCTCCTTCATCGCGGCCGACATCCCCGCGAGCTGTTCCTCGAGCTCCGGCAGCAGCCGGCCGGAACCGAGCTCGACGACGTAGTCGCGCTGGCCGCCGTCGCCGGCGACGAGATCGATCACCACCGTGTCTCCCTGCTGCGCCGGGCGATCCTCGACGGGAGAGAGCTCGGCGATCGTCGCACGCAGGACGTTCAGCTCGTGCTCGACGTAATCCTCGGGAACCTCCGGCTCGGCGTACGGCACCTGCAGCTGCTGCCAGTCGGCGACCGACGGCGTCGGCAGCACGGCGACGGTCGCGGTAAAGCGCCAGTCCTCGTCTTCCGACGCGGGCAGCTCGTAGTCGAGCTCAGGTTGTTCCGCCGGACGGATGCGCGTGCGCGCGACGGCGTTGCCGTACCACCCTGCGATGTGCGTCTCGATCGCCTCCGTGAAGAGACGTTCCTTGCCGATGCGCGAGACGAGGACCGGCATCGGCACCTTGCCCTTGCGGAAGCCGGGAATCTTGACGCTCGCGGCGAGATCCGAGGCTGCGTGCTCGACGGCGTGATGGACGTCCGCGCTGGGGACGTCGACCGTGAGCCGGACCTTGTTGTCCGGCAGCTCCTCGACCAGGGCGCTCATCAGGCCATTAGACCAAAGGAGCTCTAGTGTGGGTCTTGTGCAGCTCTACGTGATCGCGCGGCACGGCGAGTCCACGCTGAACTTCGAAAATCGCGTCAACGGTGATCCGAGCGTGCCTGTGCACCTGACCGAGAAGGGCCGTGACGAGGCGCGGCTGCTCGGGCAGCAGCTCGCCCACTTCCCGCTGCAGCTCTGCGTGCACACCGAGTTCTCGCGCACGCGTGAGACCGCTGAGATCGCGCTCGCCGGTCGCGACGTCCCGCTCGAGGAAGACCCGGAGCTCGGAGACATTCGCATCGGCGAACTGGAAGGGAAGACCCTCGAGGACTATCGCTCGTGGAAACACACGCATTCGCGAAGCGATGCTTTCCCGGACGGCGAGTCGCTCGACGATGCAGCACGCCGCTATGCCAATGCGTTCGAGCGCCTGCTCGAGCGTGCGGAGACGTCGGTCCTGGTGGTCACGCACGAGATTCCGCTGCGGTACGCGATCAATGCCGCCTATGGCTCCGACGACCTCGACGGCCCAACGCATCAGCTCGCCAACGCGACGCCCTACCTGTTTGACGGTGATGCACTCACCCGCGCGATGGCGCACATCCGGCGGCTGAGCTGACGCCGCGAGCGCCGGCTCTGCCGGCGCTCGCCCATCAACGACCGCCGATCCGGAGAAGCCGCGGAAAATCATCATGGCCCGCCGCAGGCGGGCCGGATTTTCCGCGGCGAATGCGGGCGACAGGACTCGAACCTGTAAGGGACGTACGCCCCACTGGGACCTAAACCCAGCGCGTTTGCCAATTCCGCCACGCCCGCGCAGCGCCAGAGTAGACCTTGCGGGCGCGGAAGCATACGATCTCGGCCGCCAGGAAATTTGACATATGAAGCGCGCCGGAGTCATCGCCCTGATTTGTCTCGCGGCTGGGGCGGCTGCCGCCACTGCCGCAGGACGCCATTCGGCTGCTCCGAGCGCGAACCGATGTGGCGGGGAGCTCTGGCGGCTGAAGACGTTCAGCGACCCAGAGCGGGGAAAGGTTGACCTAACCGCGCAGCCGACGACAATCGGCGCGATCCGCGACCGCCGCGGGCCTGGGCGCATACCGAGACGCCGCACGACCGACTTCCAGCGGCATGTGTGGGAGGTGCCCGCGCAGGTGACGAGGTTGAAGCTCGATCCCACCGGAGCGGTGAGGCTTCAGCTCTACGACGACGAGGCGTACATCGATGCGGTGATCCCGGCGCCGAGCTGCCTCTCCCGGAGGACACGCGACCGCGCCGAGATCACGGCAGCCTGGCACTTCTTCGTGGCCAAATGCGGAAAGGCCACACCCAGCTGGCAGTCGCTCGGCGCCATCCTGTTCGTGCGCGGCGTCGGCTTCTGGAGCGGAAACCATCCGTTGCGGGGCGCCTCGCCGAACGGCGCCGAGCTACACCCCGTAACGGGCCTCCGGGTCGTCGCGGGCTGCTAGCGAGCGGTCGCCGGCGGCCGCCGGCAGCTGCAGCCAGAACGTCGAGCCTTCGTCCTCCTCGCTTTCGAAGCCGATGTGACCGCGGTGCGCTTCGACGATCTGCCGGGCCAGGACGAGGCCGAGGCCCGTGCCGCTGATGCCTCGTTCCCGCCCGACGTCGCCGCGGAAGAACTTCGTGAAGATCTGTTCCTGGTGATCGAGCGGGATGCCGAGACCCTCGTCCCGCACCCAGATCCACGCCTCGTCGCCGACGAGTGATGCGTTGACGGTCACATCGCCGCCGTCGGGTGAGTACTTGATCGCGTTCGAGAGGAGATTTCCGATCACCTGGGCGAGGCGGTCGCGGTCGCCGTAGACGACGAGCGGCTCGTCCGCGGGGTCGAGCTGGAGCGCGTGCGACTCGCTCTGCGCGGAGTAGAGCGTGATCTGAGCCGCGAGCAGGTCGTTGAGGTCGACGGCGTCGAGCCGGAGCTCGAGCGTTCCCTGCTCGATCCGCTGCAGGTCGAGCAGGTCGTTCAGCAGCTCGGCGAGTCGGCGCGCCTCGGTGCGAATCACCTCGAGATACCGGCGCATCTCGTCTGGCGGCAGGTTCCGGTCGAGCATCAGCGCCGAGAAGCCGAGCACGCTCGCGAGCGGCGTGCGCAGCTCATGGGACACATTGCTCACGAGCTCGCTCTTGGCCCGTTCGCTCTCGACGAGCGTGCGGTTGCGTTCCTCGAGGTCCGCAAGCGTCCGCTCGAGCGAAGCCGCCATCGTGTTGAACGTGAGCTCGAGTCGGCCGACCTCGCCGGGCCCGTCAGTGCGGAGCCGATCCGAGAAGTCACCGCCCGCGATGCGCCCCGCCGCGTCGGCGGCAAGGCGTACGGGACGCGCGACAGCGCCGTTCACATATAGAGCGCCGAGCAGGATCAAGAACAGCGCAGCACCGAGACCGGCTCCGCCGACGACAAGTGCGTGCTGCGCTGTGGTATGTGCCGCTTCGTCGCGCGCGTTACCGAGGGCCGTCTCGCTCGTAATGAATTGCGCGAACTCCTTGCGGAGGGCCTCGATCTGACCACGCCCGAGCCCATAGGCGCCGACGACGATCGACCGCGCAAGCCCCGGGTTCCGGCGCATGAAGTCGACCAGGGGACGCGAGTACGAGCTGAGATACATGTTGATCGCGTGCTTGATCGCCACAGCGCGCTTGTGCTGCACCGAGTCGTCCTTCGTGAGCGTCAAGAGCTTCTCGATGGCGCCTGGGTACCGCTGTTGGGCGACGACCCAGGGCTTGAGATAGCTCTCGTCGCGAGTGAGCACGAAACCGCGCACGCCCGTCTCCAAATCGACGACAAGCGTCTGCAGCTCGTTCGCTGTCGCAATCACTTGCTGTGAATGACGCGCCTCCAACGAACGGTGTCGAAGGCCCGTGATCGCCAGGAACATGACGAGGAACACGATCGCAAGGCCGATCGCGACGGCGAATGCAGACAGCGCGATCCGAACCGCCAGGCCGGACCTTGTCCACCAGCTTCCCTTCGGATCGTTTTGCCCGCTCGTGCTCGCGTCGAGCGGTGCGCCCGTGGCGCTGCCGGGCCCGCTCATCTCCTGTCCGCGAGTACCTCCTCTACCGCAGCCGTGATCTCTTCGGGCTCGAAGGGCTTGACCATCACCACGTCGGCGCCCTCACGCAGAGCATCTTCGCGCGCGGCCGGCTGCGCCGTCAGGACGATGATGCGCATGTCGGACAGTTCCTCCTCCCCGCGTAGCGAGGTCAGGACCTCGAGTCCACTTCGTCTGGGCATCATCATGTCGAGAATGACGACATCGGGTCGCTCGCGGCGGGCAAGCTCGAGCGATTCCTCGCCGTCGTCGGCCTCCACGAACCGGTACGGACCGTCCAAGCTGATGCGGATCAGCTCACGAAGTGACGGCTCGTCGTCGCAGATGAGCACGGTCGCTAGGAAACCGGCCATCGCCTCATGGAAGCAGATCCCGGCCGAAACTCATAGAAATATTGGCCAGCCGCTCAAGAAAGACGGCCCGACGGCCGATTTCCTGCTCGTGGCGGCCCACGATCTTCCGAACTTCGATCCGCGCGTGATCGAGCGCTTCGCCGAGAGCGCATATCGCAGGGCGAACGCGATCTTCACCGGCTGCGTCGCCGGCGGGGTGACGCTCGGCGCGATCTTCGGCGCCACGCCGTTGACCCCGCTCGGTGCGGGCTGGCCGATCCCGCAGGCATTCGGCTTCGCGACCATGCTGCTCGGCGCCGTCGTCGGCGGGGTGTTCGGGTACGTCGGCGGCGACACCCGATCCGCGCTCTGCCGGCTGCAGGGCCAGACCGCGCTCGCGGAGGTCGAGGGCGCCAAGCATGCCCGCGCGATGGCGGATGCGATGCGGGAGATCCACGAGATCCACGAGCAGCTCCGTGGCCTCGCGGCCGCGCCCGCAGCACCTGCCGCCCACGAGCCGGAGCCAGTGCCCGAACCGTCGCCGTTCAACCTGCCCTCGCTCCCCGCGCTGCGCGTGGCGACCGGCGGGTCGCAGGTCAAGCCGCCCCCGCTGTCGCCGCCGTCGTAGCGCGCCTAGGATGGGCCGCGTGCCCAACGAGCCCGAAGCAGAGGTCGCACCGGAACCAAAGGAATGCCCGCGCGGCCACGGCCCGATGCGCCTGCGGACCCGCTGGGCAGATGCCCGCGCTCATCCCGGGCGCAAGGGCTCGCACGCGCAGCCCGTGACGGAGTGGTTCTGTCCCCGCTGCGGCCGCACCGCCCCCCTCGACTAGGTGGGCCCGGGAGTTCCGCTACCGATCGACACCGAACGGCTGATCATCCGGCCGTTCGACACGGAGGCGGACGTCGAGGCGGCCACGTCGGTCTACTGCGATCCCGAGGTGATGCGCTACGTCGCCGGCGGTCCGCTCGCGGACGGAGGAGCCGTCCGCAAGATGCTCGAGAGTTACGTGCAGGCGCACCAGGACCACGGGTTCAGTTCCTGGGCCGTCGTCGAGCGGGAAACCGAGCGTGTGGCTGGAGACGCCGGTTTCGGCATCTTCGAGCCGACACAGGAGATCGAGTTGGGCTACACGCTCGCGCGCGCGTTCTGGGGGCGTGGCTACGCGGTCGAAGCGGCCGCCGCGTGCCTCCGTGCAGGACTCGCCTATCTCGCCGCGCCGCGGATCATCGCCGTCGTGGACGCTGCAAACGACGCATCGCAGCGCGTCGCCGAGCGGATCGGGATGGTGCGGGTGGAGACGATCGACTTGCACCGCCGACCACACGTGCTGTTCGCTGCTGACGCCACAAGCAGCGCGTAATACCACGCTGGTCAGGTCTCGCAAATCCACCATCCGCCGCCGGTGCCGGCTTGCCGGCGTCGGCCGGTTAGGCCTGGATCGAAACGAGAGGCCGATTAAAGGCATCATGGCTCCGCGCAGCGGAGCCGGACTTCGATCGGCGATGGCCCCGGGAGGAGTCGAACCTCCGCACACGGATTCGAAGTTTCCGAGCGTCCCCGATGCACCGAGACCGCGCTAGACGAATCCGCTCCGCTACGCGGTCTCGACGCTACTGAGAGTCCTGCGGTCTCGGCCTATCTCGGGGGGTCGTGTTTGCACCGCGTTTACACCCCTTCCGACTCGGACCAACCCGATGGCGGCCACTCCGGCAGCGTCGGCAGTCGCTTCTCGCCTGCGGAGTAGTCCGCGTCGATGACGAATGACGCCCTCTCGCGACCCCAAGCAATCGCTTCCTCGGCGGTCTCTCAACCGGGCCCCTCCTCTGCGATGTGCGGCTTGGGCTCGTTGAGCTCCCAATGACCCGAGTACTCCGGATCCTGCGGGCTGCGCGTCCAATGACCGCGCGGCTTTGCAGCTGAGATCCAAGCGGCGCCCCGCTTCTTCATCGTCACTGCATCGCACGATGGAGGCGGATCGCAGTCTCGTCAACGTCGTCGTTAAGGACCGAGGTCGCCCTCTGCTCGAGGAAGTCGAGCAGCTCCTGCTGCCGGGTCGTCGGAGCTTTGACCGCGTAAGCGAACATATGTTCCCCACGTTAGAGCCGGGAGCGGAGGCATCCCGAGTGCGCCTCCGGGGCTAAACGCGGGGGGTGAGGGTTGCCCTCGTTGATCGCCATGAACCACGGGCCTGCGCCGTTGTCGGTGATGGCGCGTTCGATCTCGTTCCAGCGCCGCACGCGGTGAAATGTCCGCAGAGTGTCCGCAGAGGAGCCCAGGCCCCCGCCCGTTGTAAATCCATACGCATGCCTTAGGTCCCTGCCAGGTCGCGCCGATCTGATCTCCACATGTTGATCCGGAAGACCAGAACCCTCGTCGTCTCCTTCGTCGCGCTCGCCGCGATCGGCAGCGGTGCGGCTATCGCAGCGACGCGCGAGAGCGCATCCCCAATCGGCACGGGCGTCGTCGTCATCAACACGAACCTTCGCCTCGAGGACACATGGGCCGCGGGCACGGGAATGGTGCTGACGTCGTCCGGCCGGATCCTGACGAACAACCACGTCATCGCGGGCGCAACGACGATTCGGGTCGTCGTCCCGAACACGACACACCGGTACGCGGCGCGCGTTGTCGGCTACGACATCGCCGACGACGTCGCGGTTCTTCAACTGCGGAGCGCGACCAATCTCAGCACGGTGACGATCGGGAGCTCCGCGACGCTCAGGGTGGGCGCGAGCGTCACGGCAGTCGGAAACTCCGGCGGGATCGGGCGCCTCATCTCGGTACGCGGCAGGGTCATCCGGCTGAGGAGGTCGATCACCGTCGAGAGCGACAGCGGGGAGCGCCACCGGCTGACCGGGGTGATCGAGACGGATGCGCCGGTCCGGCCCGGCGACTCGGGAGGCCCGCTACTCGACAGCGCCGGCAGGGTCGTCGGCATGGACACGGCAGCGGCGTTCGGCGGCCACGCCTACGCGATCCCGATCGCCACAGCCGCGAGGGTTACCAAGCAGATCGTGGCCGGGAAGGCGTCGACCCGCGTGCATGTCGGCGCGACGGCGTTCCTCGGAATCCAGGTTCAGGGCACGACGGTCGCCGACGTCGTACCCGGTAGCCCGGCGCAAGCGGCAGGGCTGAAGCCGGGCGACGTCATCATTTCGATCGGCGGAAAGCGTGTCACCGGCGCCGCCGGCATCACTTTGGCTCTGCTCGCGCACAAGCCAGGGCAGGTCGTGACGGTCGTCTACACCGACGAGACGGGTACGAGTCGGGCGGCGAGGGTCAGGCTCGCGACCGGTCCGCCGCAGTAGCGGCTATGAACCTGCCGCCCGGTCAGGACCGGAGCTTCGACGAGTGGGTTCCGAGCTTGCACGACAGCGTGCTCGCTTGGCGAGGCGAGTCCTCGGCCGAAAATCCCGATCCGTACAGCGCTGTCGGGCTCACGAACTTCTCCTGGCACTGGCATGGCGAGGAGAGAGCGGCGAGCGCTTCCTCGTCCTACCGTCCTTTCCTGAGGTTGCGCTGCCGGGACCCGAGACCGAGCGCATGTGGGAATCGGTCACCCAGTACGGCCTCTTGCCTTCGGGCTGAGACTCATCGCGACGTCGCTGTTTGCACTTTCGTTTACACCCAGCGCCCAGGAGTCGTCACGCCGACACGCGCGTGAGGAGCAGGGACTTTGAAGGTGGCCCCGGGAGGAGTCGAACCTCCGCACACGGATTCGAAGTCCGTCGCTCTATCCGCTGAGCTACGGGGCCCGGCTCACAAGAGAGGGTGGCGGATGGGACTCGAACCCACGACCACCTGGACCACAACCAGGGGCTCTACCGACTGAGCTACCGCCACCGTGGACAGCTCAGGATAGCGGTGCCTAGTCCAAGCGGCCCTTCACTGAGTTGTCCAGAATCGCGTTCCCGCCCAAGCCTCGGGCTAACGCCGCGAGTGCCGGCTTTGCCGGCGCTCGCCGGAGACGCTCTCCGATGGGGCGTGGATTACGCTCTTCTGCGGGCGCCTGTAGCTCAGTGGACAGAGCGGCGGCCTTCTAAGCTGCGGGTCGGAGGTTCGAATCCTCCCAGGCGCACTCGCACCAGAAGTACCGCGCAAAATCATCAGGCGCGCGCAGCGCGCCGGATTTTGCGCGGTCTTAGTGGCGGACGCCGAAGTCGGTGGTCACGATCGTGACCTCCCGACCGCCGTACGTGCCCGGGGCGGCCATCACGTGCACGGCCGACAGGCCGATCTCGCGCCAGCGTGCGGTGAGCATGTTCTTTCTGTGCTCGGGACTGTTCCACCACATCGTCAGGGCGCCGCCCGCATCGACGTCGGGGGACGACCAGAGCAGGTTCTCGCCGACCGACCAATAGCGGCTGCTGCCCATCGGGTAATAGCGCGCGATGCGCCGGTCGAAGGACGAGCCGTTCGCCGAGGCGTGACTGAAGTAGCCGCGGGCGGCCATCTCGGACGAGTGCTGGCGCGCGGCGGCGGTGAGGCGCGACGAGAGCCGCAGGGGAGCGAGACCGTGCTGCGCGCGCAAGGAGTTGATGTCCGCCAGGACGCCCTGTTCGAGAGTCGACATCGCCGTGGCCGGACGGTCTGCGGTCGCACCGGCAGGCGAGGCCACGATCCACAGGCTGAACGCCGTGATAGCGAGCGCAACGAGGCGGAAGGTGCGACTCCCCATGCACCCTGAATCGGCGCGTCTCGCACCGACGACATCCCTCGAACGGGTTACCCGGTTTCAGGCACCGGCCCGGCGCGCCGGTGGCGCAGCCAGTCCAGGAAGATCACCTGCAAGGTGCCCGCGACCGGGATCGCTGCAAGGGCACCCAGGACGCCAGCAAGCTCGGCCCCGATCAGCACCGAGATCAGCACGGCGAGCGGCGAGAGCTGCACGGTCCGGCCGTAGACGACCGGCTGCAGGATGTGGTTCTCGACCTGCTGGTAGACGATGAAGAAGACGACGACGACGATCCCGGCCGGCACCGAGTGCAGGAATGCGACCGCCCCGACGATGATCGCCGCGATCGTCGCCCCGGCGAGCGGGATCAGATCGAGAATCCCGACGATCAGACCGAGAGCGATCGCGTATGGAACGTTCATGATCGCCAGCACGATCGCGGTGAGCGTGCCCGCGATCAGGCTGATCAGCAGGTTCCCGGTGACGTAGCCGCCCACCGTGCGGTAGATGTCGTGGCCGACGGCCCGCCAACGCGTTCTCGACGCCGGCTTCAGCAGGGAGAAGAAGCGTTCGATCCAGCTCGGGCCCTCGAGCAGCATGAAGAACGTCATGAAGACGATCGTCACCGTCGCGAGCACGGCCGTCACGACGCCCTTCGCGACCGCGAGCGCTGTCCCCGAGATGCCGAACAGCTTCGAAGCCCCGCCCTCACGCAGCGCCTTCCGCGCCTTGTCGACGAGGTGGTACTTGGTCTGGAGGAACCCGAGCCTGCCCCTCCCCGTCGTAAGGTCGTGGAGATAGTCCGGCACCTTGTTCGCGAAGTTGTTCACCTGGTCGACGAGCGTCGGGATGAACACGGCACCGATTCCGGCGATCGCGGCCAGCGCCGCGATGAAGACGATGCCGGTCGCCAGCCCGCGGCGCTTCAGGCGCCGCTCGAGCGCGTCCACGGCCGGGTTGAGGGCCAGTGCAAGGAAGAGCGCGATGAAGACCCAGGCGAGAACGTGTCGCGAGATCCAGAGCAGCTTGAGCGTGACGCCCGTTCCGACCAGGATCCCGATGACGATGAATACCGTCCGCGCCCGAAAGTGGACCAGCCGCTCGCGCTCTGCCTCCACCTCTGCAGCATCGCGGGAGCGCCGGACGGTAGGTTGCGCACCGATGAGCCTGCACGGCCGCACCATCGAGGAGATCGCGACCCTCCCCGACGGACGTCAGGTCGTCGTGCACGTGGGTATCCCCGAGGATCC
>WNGL01009884.1_pt1 | contig 11025 bp, 7 predicted proteins | sample 5400591 | NCBI WGS metagenome assembly WNGL01 (sample SAMN13153377, study PRJNA577476) | soil metagenome | isolation source: 80 cm soil or saprolite under Garry oak tree replicate 1 | place: USA:California | collected 2016-06-15
GCGCACCCATTCTCCTGCTCAGCGCCTTAATTCATCGCTTCGAGAAAGTTTCGGTTCCTATTGTCGGGGGAGATCAGATAGGGGCGAGGTTGGTTGACTTTCACCTGGCAGCTATCCGACAGTTTGGGGGAGTTGTCGAAGAAACAAACGATGGTTTCGTGGCTCACCGGGTAAAACCCCTAAAAGGCGCTCACATTCAGTTGCCTTACCCGAGTGTAGGAGCCACAGAGACATGCCTCTACCTTAGTGTCTTAGCAGAAGGGCGTACGGTGATCTCCAATGCAGCGATAGAGCCGGAAATTTTTGAACTCATCACCATGTTGCGCTCTATGGGAGCGATCATTTTCACCTCCTCGGGCCGTGAGATCCGCATTGAGGGGGTGAAACAGCTCACAGGGACGCAGATGGAGGTTTTAGGGGATCGTATCGAAGCTGCTTCATGGGCCTCTTTAGCCTGCGCGTCAAATGGTGATGTTACCGTTCGCGGGATTCGTCCAGAGACCCTGGGCAATTTTCTCTCCTATTTCCAACAAGTAGGAGGAGGAGTTGAGTTGACCGGCGCTGACAGTATGAGATTCTTTCGCAAAGGAGCCCTGCGACCAGCTATCATCGAGACAGACGTCTACCCGGGTTTCTCAACTGATTGGCAGCAGCCTTTCGCCATTCTGCTGACTCAAGCTGATGGTATCTCAATCATTCATGAGACCGTACACGAAAATCGCTTTGGCTATCTTCGGGCATTGGATAAGTTAGGGGCGAGGACACAGTTGACAACGCACTGTCTCGGAGGTACATCCTGTCGATACCGCGACAGGAATTTTGAACATAGCGCCATCATTATTGGACCGACGCCCCTCGCAGCAGCCGATTACATCACGATCCCAGACCTGCGGGCAGGCCTCGCTTACGTTATAGCAGCCGCTATCGCTCGTGGCACATCTATTATCACAGGCATTCACCTCCTGGAACGCGGGTATGGCAATATCGTTTCCAGGCTTGCGGCGATGAACCTCAAAATCGAGCGCATCACCATATAATACATAACTTTAGCTTTGCACTTTTCCGAAGGGAACAGGGTCTCATGCCAACAAAGAAAGGGCTATCCAGGCGCTCTGTCCCACGCACGAGTTGGGACCCGGTGGCGAATTGGTATAACGGATGGGTAGGTGAAGAGGGGAGCAAGCACCATCGCGAACTTGCAATTCCCACGGTGCTTGAATTGCTGGATCCTCAACCTGGAGAAAAAATCTTAGATATAGGCGCTGGTCAAGGCGTGCTGGCACCGTTCATTGCTAAGGCACAGGCTGCCTATACAGGCCTGGACGCAAGTGAGAAGTTGCTACAATTTGCCCGCAGGCATCATGGGAAGCTGGGAAAATTTATCATAGGTGATGCCCGCCGACTTCCTGAATTGCCTGAACTGCATCAGGGAGAGTTCGATGCAGTAGTTTTTCTACTGAGTATACAGGACATGGATCCACTTCACGCTGTCCTGGCATCTACCCAATGGGCACTTAGATCTGGGGGCCGCGCCGTCCTTCTCATGACGCATCCCTGCTTCCGTGTGCCCAGACAAAGCGGCTGGGGTTGGGACGAAGGACGCAAATTGCAGTACAGGCGTGTGGATCGCTATTTGACACCACTGCCCGTACCCATGAAGGCTTATCCAGGAGCAAAGGGCGGCGTAACATTAAGTTTCCACCGCCCTTTGGAAGAGTATATTAACGGCCTGGCAGACTCTGGTCTACTGATCGATCGAATCAGAGAGGTACCGACCTACAAAGTCAGTACCTCTGGACCACGTGCCAAAGCGGAAAACCTGGCGAACCAGGAGATACCGCTTTTCCTGGGCTTGCGTGCCCAGAAAATGTAGCAACTACGTGCCCTGCTTCACTGATGTTGCTGTCTGTTTCGTGGTCTCGGCAACATCCTGCCCCGTTTGTTTCACCTTTGTGGCAGCCTGCTGCGCCAGGTCACCCAAAGTACCGCCGGTCTCCTTTACCTTCGATGCGGCCTGTTGGGCATAGTCCTTCAAATCGCTGGCTGTCTGTGCGACCCGACCAGAAACTTGCTGCGTATACTGACTAAGCTGTTCGTTCTCAGGCAGATAGCCACGTAGTTCCTGGAAACGTTCGCGCAACAAACGGCGCATCTCGTCACCTCTCATCGGCGCTACCAGCATGCCGATACCGACTCCGATGAGTAGGCCTCTTATAAAACGGTTCATCCTCAACTTCCTTTCCTCGGTTAATTAGTGTGGCGTCACACATCTCTATTATAATACATGTCTTCTCACTTAAGAGAATGAGTGCGCTCAACTTTTGTCGCACCTACATGTAGGTACTCCCTTAACGACACGTATAACCCAAACTATTGGTTTCAGTATATATATTATCACAGTAGGGCAACCAACATTTCCATATACCCTGCAAAGGCTGCATACGGGCCAACAAATGGAATCTCCTTCGCCATTTCCTGCAATCGCGGAGAGGAAAATCCCCGTTGCGCCAATCTCGCAAGCCAGTTTCGCGCCTTCTGCACGCGCAGCTTATCTTCCTCGCCGAGTGGCTGATCCAACTGCCCACGTCCGTAGTTGTAGCGGCGCAGCAGGTCAGGATCACGTAGATAAGCGCGCATGAGAGGAATCATTACCACTGACACAGCCACCTCACCAACGCTCTGGCGAAGATATGCTGCCAGCATCGCTTCATCGATAGTCGTGGCAATACTCATTGTATGCAAGAGGCGCGTGCGTACCTCCAATGCTAAGCGTGCAGGATGGATAAGTGTACCTTGTTCTCCAAAGGACACATCGGGCAATTGGCCTACAAGTGTGGCACCATAGCCCAAACGTCCAACCCATCCTTCAAGAGATAACGTCCATCTTGCCCCACGTTGTAATTCTCGTACAGTATCATGCGAAATTGGCCAGCGTAACCACACACGCGCAGGGGTGACCAGGGGATCAAGAAACAGCACCTCATGCGCTGTGGTAACGATAGCTTCGAGGAATGCTTCCTGTTTCTCGCGTCGGTTGTTGCCAATAATCCAGATATCGATGATGCCCGCCTTACGATAGGCCCCATGGCGATGCTGCCACTCTTCCAGGTCGAGCGGAGCGCACTGGAACTCAATCGCCCAACGCTGTCCATCAGTATGCGTCACAAAGATATCTGCGATGCGGTTGGGTTCAGGTAAGCGCTCCTCGAGCGTGATCACCGCTTGAGGAAATTGCGCACGAAGCCAGTGGGCAAGCACCACTTTCCCCCGTGCGTGCCGTACCGACTCAGCTTCCGTGCTCCACGCGCACTCGCCCTGCTGGTGAGCAAAATGGAGTTGAGTACGCTTCGCTGGACCACCACGCACATGGACAATGCCGCGACAATTGGGACAATACAGAGCGCGTTCGTGCGACCAGCGTTGTAACTGCTCTAGTGGTGTCTCCTCAGCAACGACGGTTTGACCGTCAGGGCCATAAGCGACGAGCATAGTACTATCCTTGTCTGCAACAGGAACATCTGTACAAAGTATAGCATGACCATATGAAAGTTTTCTAGCTTCCGTTCTTTTGTGTAAATAGTGTATAATTAGTGGGCATTGATTTACATATTCTGTTTGAAGGGATGCTATATGGTAGAGATTTCCGAACACGACCTCAATCCGTTGATAAACACGTTTAATGAAGGGGTGTGCTATCTTAATGCGCAGGGTGAATTGCTCTACTACAACAAGATGGCGCAGGCACATTGGGGAGGGGACCTGCTCCCTACCAACAAACTCACCTCACAACCACCGGTAGAACGGGCCTTGGCCGGCGAACAAGCTTATCACGAATTGGTGCGTTTGGATGAACAGCGTACCCTGCTGGTCAGCGCCATGCCCTTGCATGCAGGAGCAAATGCCGTCACAGGCGTAGTGATTATTTCCCAAAATGTTAGTGAACATGTGCTATTGGAACAACAGGCACATGTAGCATTAAATATGCTGTTACAAGCAGTAATTGACACGAACGGCATTGAGGATATTGATGAAGCCCTACGGCGCGTTGCCGCACTTATTCCCCAACTGGACCCCGTCGATAATAGCATCGCCTTTCGCTTGGATGACACTACAGGACGCCTTATACCCGTAGCCCACTTTGGCTCAAGTTCACAGAGTTACGAAGAATGGCATAGCGAACTCGCGCAGCTGGAACTGAGCGCTGAGAGTGTCCTCAAGAGTTCATCACCAGCATATATGCAAGCTCTGCGCCTGGCACGCCCACTCGTGTTTGATTTTTCCTCGGCAACCTCACATAGCAATCCGCGCAGCCTTCGCGCTGCCATCTATGCACCTGTCTTACTGCATGGGCGCGTTATAGGCATGCTGGGAGCAGAACGGCAACGCCCACTTGAAGATACTGCTATCTATTTCCCACAGTGGAGCATTGACCTGCTGGCGGCATTGGCGCGACTTGCCAGTATGTCGATTGAAAAAGCCGCACTACTCACCTCTGTAGAGCACTTGCAAGACCAGGTAGCTACAGCACATACCCTGCTTAACCAGAAGGAGGAGTTTCTCTTACTCACCGCCCACGAACTTAAAAATCCTCTCACTGCCATTCGTGGTCAGGCACAAGTCTTGCGCCGCCGTATCAGTCAATTCATGCATTCGCAGGCAGACATTTCTCAGAATGCACACGATCTGCTGAAAGGCTTGGAGAGCATCGACCACCAGACCCGTAGAATCGAACGCTTGATAAACACATTATTGGAGGTCAGTCGAGTAGAGTTAGACCGCTTGGAACTTGACCTGCAAGAAGTCGATCTGACCCAAATGGCCAGGAGCATATTTCAAGGGTATCTCCCCCTGGCTCCCAACCACGAACTACATCTTTTTGTCAATGGAGAGGCAGTCCTTGAGGACACCCCAATAAACGCTTCCATCAGAGTGCAAGGAGACGAGCAACGACTGGAACAGGTGTTAATGAATCTGATCAGCAATGCTATTAAGTACAGTCCTGAAGGCGGCTCCATTACTGTGTCGCTCCGATACACGGATGATCGATATGTCGAACTTACTGTAGAAGATCGAGGTATCGGCATCCCTGTTCAAGAGCAGGCGCGGCTGACAGAACGCTTTTACCGCGCTGCCAATGCCCAGGGTAGTAGCACACAGGGGCTAGGCGTGGGACTTTATCTCGTCAATGCATTGCTAGCCAAGCACGGTGGCTCTCTCTCAATAAAAAGCGAAGGTATTCCCGGAAAGGGCAGCATATTTAGCATAAAGCTGCCATCCTCTCCAGTCTCTCCAACTGAGCCAACTTAGCTACCTCCATTTACCGCTTCGTGCGCCACGGCACTAACAGAAGAATAAGTACAGGTGCCAGCCCCAACAGGCCTACACCCGCCAGCACACCGAAGCGTCCTGCAACCAATCCCACGATACCTGGGAGGGCCACCTCAAATGGCCTACCAAGGTCAGTCACTGCTCGCACCATGCCAGAGCGTCCCGGTAGCCTGGCATAGGCCTCTGCCTTGGCGATGGGATACCAGCCAGCAACTCCCAGGCCAATGACGAAGAGCGCAAGCGCTGCAAGCCAGGTCGAGCGGATAGTCAGAAGGCCAATCATCCCAACCAGAGCCAGCAACGCCAACCAGCGCAGCAGCCGCTGAGGAGCGACAGTCCTTCTTTTGATGAGCAGATCAAGAGCGAAGAGACCCAACAAAACGCCCATCATCTGGAGAGCAAGTATCAGACCTATCATCGCCTGGCTCACATGCAACACATCGCGTAGATAGAGGGCCGCGAAGCCGAGGAACACCTCATCGACCATCGCTGGTATAGTTGTGAGCGCGGCCCAGCGCAGCAAGACGGGATCGCGCAGGGCCTCACGAAGACTCGTCCATATACTGGGTGCCGGAGCACTGTCAGTAGCGCCTGCCGCGACGGCCGGATGCGGAAAGCGTTGAAACCAAAGAATTAATGCAGTCCCCAGCCAGAGGGCTACCGCCAGCCAGCAGAGCACAGACCAGCCAAAGTGCAGCGCCGCCATAGCAGCAACGGTGAGAGGCGAAAGTAGATCACCTACACTGCTCACCAATGTCCAGCGCGTCATAGTTCGCGTGCCCTCCTGTGGAGCAGCATCGATGAGAGTCGCCTCCGATAAACCTACTGCCGCGCCACCGGCGGGAGCGTACAGCGCGAATGCCAGGAGCAAAAAACCGAAGTTGCGTACGCTGCCCATCAGCGCAAAGGCGAACGCCATGCCCATCAAGCCTCCTATCACCCACCAGCGCTTCGATTTGCGATCGCTTAGGAGGTTGATGATTGGATAGAGGATCATCGCAGAGAGCGCTTCTACCGTGAAGAGCAACCCTACTTGCTCATAGCTGAGCCCTAAGTAATCACGCAGCAGCGGAAGACCCACCACTGGAAATCCGGTGACTAATTCGTCCAACAAAACGGTGCTCAGTAACGTCGGGCGCAAAAGTGCTGCCCGCCGAGGACGCGAGAAAATGAAACGACGTGCCATGGAGTATACCTTCCTCTCTGGAATGAGCAGGGTTCTTAGGGACGGCAGCCCGTAGGGGTATCCCTTGCGGATACCCGCGTGGGGTGTCCCCACTTTCCCTTTTCCCTTTAGGGATGGAGACCCAGATTTCAGAGAGGTTGAGGGGGCGCACGGGCACAACGAACTGTGCCAGGAAGTCCTGAGCAGAGGAGGAGAGGCTCATTTGGAAAGGAGAGCCTTAGATGTTGTAGAAGGTTAAGAAGTTAACAGGGACTACGCTCGGACATGATAATTCTCCTCTCAGGCCACGCATCAAACTTTGATGCTTCCTCTATAAAGATGAGTTTTCTACCTGCTTGCTGCGTAGATACTCAGCACAGGAGCGGTAGATTTCCTCCGAGATGAGGCCCCTGGACATATAGTGGTTGAGCATGACGTCCAGTTTCAAAATACTCATCAGGTTGTAGCCGCGACGTTGCAATCGCTTGGCGGCCCCATGTTCACGATCGATGAGTACGATGACATCCTTCACCTTCAATCCAACCTCTTCGAGCAATGCTGCCGTTTCCAGAATGTTACTGCCTCTAGTAATGAGATCATCAATGATGAGTGCGGTGTCGCCAGCAGTGAAATGGCCCTCGATGCCGCGTTTGCCTGTACCCTCCGGTCGAATGCGTGCATAAATAAGGGGAATGTTGGTCTCCAGCGAATAGGCTGATGCCAGCAGTAAGCCGCCTACGGGTACTCCGGCGACCACTCCAAAGGGATGAACTCGCGCACGGCGCAATGATTGGGCAAGGTTGATTTCCTGTTGCATCAGTTTACTTGCCACACGTAATGCGGTTGGGTTGCTGATAAGCACCTTGGGATTCACAAAAACGGGTGAGCTAACTGCAGACTCGCTCACCGTGAAGTTTCCGAACTGTACTGCCCCAAGGTCGAACAGTGTTTGCGCCAACCAGAGATTGTCTAGAGACTGCTCTTTCGCCACTATATCTCTCCTAATATAACCTGATGGCCTTTCTTGCGAAAAGCTCTGGCTGAGGCTGCTCAGCGTGAGGCTTGCTCATAACAAACCGCCAGCTTGCGCCGTGGGGTTGCTGACCTCAACTTTGCAAAGAAGATTTTGTGTTATTAGTATACCATAACTTGTACTGCCAGCCAACTAGAATCGACTCTTGATTCTCCATCCTTGGAGGGGAAAAGGGAGGTGGGGACACCCCACACCCTGCATAGGGGCTGCGCCCCTAAGAACCCTGCTTGAGTCTCCATCCTGAAAGGAGAAAAAGGGGAGGTGGGGACACCCCACACCCCGCATAGAGGCTGCCGCCCCTATGAACCCTGCTTTCTATCGACTTTCGAAAAGTTCTGGCTCTTCAGTAAGAGAAACCTCTACAAAATTTTTATGACGCCTGAAAGAACTGTCATCTTCTACATTCCCGAATTTGACATAAAATGAGCGATATATGAAAATACTCTCATAAAATGTATGAGATGTTCATGCAACGTTTAGTACTTTCCCGTATACTATGCAATGTAGGTAGTGAACTGATGGGGGTGGATAGGTAGCAAGTGTGGTGGAGTTCATAGGGATACGTGGTAGGGTTGTGTTGGATTGATGGGATAAGTGGCGGCATGTGTATGTATGGATGAGGGGTAATCTAAGTAAGTGGATACGTGGTGTGGTGAAGTTGAGATAGGGAGAGGTGGTTGGTAGGGAATGAACAGAGGTAGGGTCAGGTAGTAAGGGAATAGTGCGGGCGACGGTACGCCCATATTTGCCAGATAGCTCTTCCGATATAGCTGATGAGGCTGTATCGGGAGAGCTATCTCTGTTGTATCTATCTTGCGCCAAATGCACTGGTATGATACCCTAAATCGCACATATAATTGGGTTATATCAAATCCTGTGAAAAGAGTGGAGTTTTCGGGGGACACCCCCGTGCCCCTGCACAGGGGGCTGCAAGGGAACCGGGCCCCCTGTGAACCCCCGCAAACGCTTCTTCTTCTGGCGGATTTGGTATTACACACGAACACTGGGTGAACACCTATGCCGATAGTCAATGTCATACAGATAGCTAAAGCGTTTGGGGCGGAACGCATCTTTGCGGGAGTGAGCTTTCAAATCAATGAATCTGACCGCATTGGGCTGGTTGGCCCTAATGGCGCGGGTAAATCGACTCTACTCAATATTCTGGCTGGCCGTGAAGAAGCCGATGAGGGTACGGTTGCCGTGGCTCGCAACACGCGCATCGGTTATCTTACACAGGTGGTAGATTTTCAGCCGCAGAACACACTCCGAGAGGAGATGCACACGGTATTTGCAGAGGTGCGAGGGTGGGAGGATGAACTGAACGAACTTGCTCTCGAACTGGCGACTCCAGCGGCCCAGGCCGATAGTATGCTGCATGAGCAGCTCTTACAGCGTTACGATAACCTACAGACCCGCTTTGAACATGCTGGTGGGTATACCTATGAGAATCGCGTGGCTCAGGTGCTTGATGGTTTAGGCTTTGCACGCGAGCAACAAGAGTCGCCCATCATGCAACTGAGCGGTGGACAACAGACCAGGGCCGCCTTGGGCAAACTGCTCCTGCAAGAGCCTGATCTCTTGCTGCTCGACGAGCCAACCAATCACCTGGACCTGGCGGCGCTGGAGTGGTTGGAGACATATTTGGGGAGCTGGAAGGGTGCTATGGTTGTGGTTGCTCATGACCGCTACTTCCTCGACAAGCTTGTGTCGCGTACTATTGAATTGGCCTTTAGTCGTCTTGAAGTGTACCCTGGCAACTATACGAAGTACCTGCGTCTGCGCGAGGAGCGCCTGGAACGTCGTTTGCGCGAATATGAGGCGCAGCAGGCACATATCACCCATACTGAGGAGTTTATTCGCCGCTATAAGGCAGGTCAGCGCAGCCGTGAGGCACGAGGTCGCCAGAAGTTACTGGATCGACTGGAACGCGTCGAGCGTCCACAGGATTTTCCAGAGATGCGTTTCAAGTTCAAGTCGGTGGTTGATAGTGGACTGGTGGTGCTTTCAACGCAAAAGCTCGCAGTTGGCTATGCAGGCGAAGCCGCTAATGAGGTGCAACAGCGTGCTGAGCCACTCGTGTTGCTAAGGGTAGCAGACCTGGAACTGTTGCGCGGGGATCGTGTTGGCTTGCTCGGACCGAATGGCTCAGGCAAAACAACCTTGCTGCGCACGATTATTGGTGAACTAGCGCCCATCAGTGGGCAGATCCAGCTTGGGCATAATGTACGCATCGGTTACTATTCGCAGACGCATGCTGGATTAAATTCCGAGCGAACCATCATCGAAGAAATTCGCCAGGTAAGTACACTGAGCGAAGAGGGCGCACGCACTTTTCTGGGTCGTTTCCTCTTTTCGGGCGATGATGTTTTCAAGCCTATTGGTACGCTGAGCGGCGGCGAGCGCAGTCGCGTGGCACTGGCGAAGCTGACGCTGCAAGGCTCCAACTTTCTGATATTGGATGAGCCGACGAACCATCTTGATCTGCAATCGCGCCAATTTCTTGAAGACGTGTTGGGTGAATTTGAAGGGACACTGCTCTTTGTCTCACATGATCGCTACTTCATCGATAGCCTGGCGACCAAGGTCTGGGTTATCGAAGATGGCGTGCTGATTTCCTATATGGGGAACTATACCGAGTATCGCACGCGCAAACGCCCCATAGTGCTGGATGTCCCCACGCCTGTCAATGATAAGAGGCTAGCGAAACCTACTTCATCTCCTCCTGCCAAGGCCAGTAGCAAAAAGGGGGCGAAGGTCAAAGTACGTACCTTAGAAGATGTAGAGCAGGAGATTGAGCGGGCCGAGGAGCGTGTGAAAGCTGTGGAAGAGGCCTTAGCCGAGGCTGCTCTTAAGGCGGATGCTGCTCGACTGACGCAACTCTCAGCCGACTATGAGCAGGCCAGGGCGCAAGTCGATGAACTGCTAGCAGAGTGGGATCACCTGGCGGGAGCAGCAAGCTGAGAGTGGGCGAGTCGGCCTCAATTGCTTCTGAATTTGCCAACGATGAGCCGCACAATAAATCCAATAAATCCACCGATTGCCAAAACCAGGGGTACCGTTGCTGCCGCGGCTAGCCAAACAGCCAGAAAGAGTATGGGCACTAACAGCGATGGATGGTCTTTCGCGGCTTGAATGAGGCGGGTATACTCGAACTTGTATAATCCGCCAAGTACCGCTGCTGGTATCACACACATAAAAAGGGTAAGTAGGAGACGCGCAACGCCATACAGATAGGACCCTCGTGCGGCATTAACGCACAATATTGCCAGTCCCAGGCTTTCCAACACAAATGAGGCAACGATTGGCGAACCGGGCTGTAGGATGGGTAGTGCAGCGCCAGCACCACCAATGAGCAGGGCAAAGAGTTGGATGGCTGTGCCGATGAAAAAGGATACAGGGCCACCACGGTTTTTGGCAGAAAACTGCTGGTTATTCTCGAGGCCTTGCGATGTAGCGATATGAACCTGGATGCTTGTTTTTATTGCATACGTTTCGGGAT
>WNGL01035536.1_pt1 | contig 11025 bp, 8 predicted proteins | sample 5400591 | NCBI WGS metagenome assembly WNGL01 (sample SAMN13153377, study PRJNA577476) | soil metagenome | isolation source: 80 cm soil or saprolite under Garry oak tree replicate 1 | place: USA:California | collected 2016-06-15
TGCAAGAGCATGTTCTGCAGGCCCTGCGTTTCTTCAAAGAAGCATTGCTCCGGTCACACAAGTCGGGCCATCGCTTCCGGCTCGCGATGGAGTTGATCACGATGGGTTGTGCCCTGGGGGTGGCAGGTGAACCCTGCTACGCTGCACAGGTGTGCAGTGCGGCAGAAGCCCTTCTGGAACGTCTCGGGACAGGAGTGCCCCTCGTCTATCGACCGCTGATGACTACCATGCTGCTGCGTATCCAAGCGCAAGCTGACAAGGCAACGTGGCAGGCATGGTGGACACAAGGGCGCTCGCTTCCAATAGAGCAGGCGGTGGCGCTTGCCCTGAGTGGTTGTCAGAAGGTACTTACCTAATTTGGGCAAAAATTAGGTAAGTAGAGAGCCCTTGTACTGGCTACCTGAGACATCCGTTCCTCGAGCGGAAGAAAATGGGAGTGAATGAGGAGCAGAGAAGAGAATTCTCATGTATACGAGGATGCTTTTCGAGCTTGTTCCCATTGGCAGCCTCAGCTGAGCAAGAAGCGCGATCTTCCTACCCAGCATGTTCCCCTGTGAGTGTGTGCCACCAGCCCTCTTCACTGAGAGCAAGGGAAGAGGAAAAAGACATGCCCAAGACTCCTCTCGGGTCTTGGGCATGATCGCGGAACCGACCGGAACCGACGGGCATCGAGTACGCTGTCGCCAATTTTATACCTCTTCCTTGCTCCCGCTGGAAAACTGTATCAACGGCTCCAATACCTTCTCGCTGAAGATGAAAAAGCTCAGAGAAGTACTCCTCCTATTATACAACATCGGAGGCCTGGGCCAAGAACCCCAGCTTATGGTATACCTGCTTCCCAATGGCCGACAATGCTGCATCGTGTTCTTGAAAAGAAGGAGTCACTCCGTGAAATTGCAGATGAGTATGGTGTCTCGTATGAAACAATACGTCGCCTGATACGCTCTTCCCAAAAGAAAGGCGCAAGCTAGACATTATAAACGTGATCGCTGTGTTGTATTCGTTTGATCAAAGATGTCATGGAGCAGTTTTCCGCGTTTCTAATACCTTTCTCTTCTGTTTTTTCCTATGCTCCTGTTGTTTATGATGGGTACCAATCATGGAACACGATCGTGTTCAACAACAGTGGACAGTGATCGAGCTATCGGTAACGATTATAGCATGAGATCCGAATGCAGCAGGATGCGCTCAAGCGTATGACGTCGGAGGTGACAAATTTCTTGCGCATCGCTGAACTCTTGTGGAGTGTAGCGGAGAATCTCTTTGGGACACAAGTTACAATGAAAGAGCAAGTAGGCCACCCGCCGCTCACGAACATCAGGGAACAGACGTTGTATGAGCTCCCACAATTGGCAATTATCTGTTTGGTCTTCTCCTGGTCTTTCTCCCGTGTTAACAGGCCTTTGCAAAGCTATTCCTCTTGGTCGTGCATGGGCGCGGAGTGAATCCAGAAGAACGCTATTCAGACTGGCCTGCAAGTATCTGAGAGCGGTAGAAAGCGAAGCGAAATCTCGCAACTGACCATCGGCAATAACCTGCCAGAAACGTTCAAAGGCTTGGGTGAGATAATGGTCTTCACTCTCCCAGCAGCAAACCGCCCCTTTGCTAAGGTGACCGTACAGCCACTGGCGCACGGTCTCGCCCAGACACTGCTCTACCCCTGCCCGGGCATCCTGGTCGCCTTCGAGCGCCTGGCGCAACAGTGCCTCTATCGCGAAGTTGCTTGGCACATCGTGTGCAGAAGCTAGTCTTAAAGGGACAAGAGATGACCGCGCAGATGGAAGATCCTGTTGTGCAGCCTGTGCTTCTTCCTGGTTGCTAGCAACCGCTTTGCTTCCATCACGCTTCATGATGATGCTCCTTCAGATCTGAAAAAAGGGGAAAGAGAGAAAAGGTCATATCAAAGGGTGTAACGTGTTGGACATCACACCCTTTGACAGCTCACATTTTCACCAGAGGCAATCCCTACTAACAGCAGTTCTCGGTAAGGGTTCTATTGACGTTGCTACTGTTCATGTATTCTCCGACTGCCCAGACATCGTTGGCGGAGACCATTGCTAACCCTTGTAGAACGTTGCTCCGTATGCCGACATTCGGGCTCGGGACAATGCGCCACTTCGACCCGCTCCAGTGCTGAATGAGTGTCAGCGACACGTTGCTGTCATTGATGGATTGTCCTACAGTCCAAATGTTGTTTGCAGAGACAGCTACCACCTCATACAGAGCATTGAGATGCGATCCGACATTTGGGCTTGGGACAATGCTCCACCGCGTGCCGTTCCAGTGCTCGATCAGAGTGCGTTGTATGTTGCTGTTGTTAGTGGAGGTACCCACGGTCCAAACGTCACCCGTCGAGACAGTTGTCACGCTGTTAAGGAAGTTGTCATGCGATCCGACATTTGGGCTTGGGACAATGCTCCATCGTGTGCCGTTCCAGTGCTCGATCAGCGTCTGGAACACACCATTGTTACCCACGGAGGCTCCCACCGTCCAGATATCATTCGCGGAGACTGAGAATTGAAGTTCGACCCGGGGTTGGGGCTTGGAACTACACTCCACTGTGTGCCGTTCCAGTGTTCAATCAATGTAGAGCCAACGGAACTGCTAATACTTAATCCCGCGGCCCAAACATTGCTCGTAGAGATGGCTACTACCCCCAAGAGAAAGTTAGCTTGCGTTCCAGTGTTCGGGCTAGGGACAATGGTCCATTGTGAGCCATCCCAGTGCTCGATCAGGGTCTTCTGACCAGCTCCGCCTTTATTGGAGGTAAATCCTACGGCCCAGACATTGTTCGTCGAGACAGCCGATACCGCTTTCAGAAAATACGATCTTGTCCCGGGATTGGGGCTAGGGACAATGCTCCACCGGGAGCCGTTCCAATGCTCGATGAGCGCATTAGAAATTTGAGTGCCTTTAATATTGAAGTTGCCCATCGCCCAAACGTCATTGGCGGAGACAGCCGAAAGTCCGCTAAGGTTGTTGTTATCCGATCCCATGTTCGGGCTGCTGACAATCCTCCAGCTTTCACTCCACGTGGAGTCGGCAGAGGCCACTTCTGCTGTCACGAGCAGGACGGACATCAAGGTAACGAGTACGCACGTAAGCATGCTCACAAGAAAGCGTTTCATATGTTCCTCCAGACTTTCATGTACTTCGGTAAAGGTTTTTATGATGGCCTATGGGACTTGATACTCCTGTCACTAGAAGCGTGCGAATATCGAACGCTATCAGCAAAACAACCCCTCTTTAGTCTGCCAGAAGAAGCTCCCTCTTTACCATGACTTTTTTTGACTTCTTGCTAGACTTTTTTTGATCTTTACATGGAAACGTGTCAAGTCAAATGAAAATGTTACTGAACGATGACGCTTCAGTCAAATGAAAATGTTACTGAGCGGCGAGGGGGTCAAGGCGACTCGGCTCGCGAGCCGAGTCGCCTTGACCCCCTCGCCGCTCGCCACTTTTCCGGCTGCCGCCAACTCCTTTCTGTGTTTAAGCTGCCGTCCCCGTTTGGACGAGTGCTCCCTCCCAGAGAACGGCTAAACCCATATAGATCTCTTCTCGTAACAGCAGCGGATTGGTCTGTTCATAGAGGGCCTGCAACCGCTCCTGCTGCTCTTGACTCAGCGCTCCGGTGACCAGCAGACGCTGATAGGGTGTTTGAGCCTCATCCCATTTACGCCGCACTTTGTCGCCCTCGACGATTTTTTCGCTGAGATGCATCACCGGCTGGAAGAGGTTGTAATAGAGCCACATCCGCTCATAAAGCACGTTGCCTGCTGCCATCTGCTCAGCAGTATCCAAGCGTAACTCGCCAAAATAGTGCCGCACGAGCGTGTCGTTTTTCTGTTCCACATGGCGGTTATCATTCTTCTGATAGGGTCGGCTGCGCGAGAGGGTGACCCCGCTCACACGCTCTTTCCAAAACCGCACCAAGTGATAATTAAAGAACTCGGTCCCATTATCAGGATGCAGCTCTTTGACCGCAAAGGGCAGCCGCTCAAGCACCTTGCTGAAGGCTCGTTCCATCGCCAGTTGCCCTCGTCCCAAGAGCATCACGCGCTCACTCCAGCCCGTAGCCACATCGATCAACTGCAAGGTATACCCATACTCTCCTGATGCGCTCTCTCCTCCATGATGCACCAAATCGGTCTCGAAATGGCCTGGATCGGGCGTATTCCAGGGAATGCGCCCCATCGGCACTCCCTTGGTCACCTGATTGGCTCGGTGTGGACCTGGGCGCGGTAACCGCGCTTTGCGCGCGCGGTTCTTGCGTAACATCCGTTCCACCGTCGCACAACTGATCGTCGCCAGCTGGCTCTCCACTTCTGCTGTCAAGACTACTGAGCCAAAGCCAGCCAGATGCTGGGCCATGTGCACTAAACTGGGCGTCAATCGCTCAGCACAGATGTAGTCCAGGCTCTCCCACACGCGCAGGACGACTCGCTCGACTTCCAGCCCATAGCTGCGACTTCGTGGCGTGCTGCGTTTCTTGCGATCCAAGCTCTCCCCGTTGAGCAACCGGATCAAATGCTTGCGATGGAGTTTGCTCACCTGCTCCATTTCGCTCAACAACTGGCTCCGTTCTTTTCGTTTCGCCTTGCGATAGCGTGGTTCCATCAGCTTCACATACTTGCGTCTTTCATCAATGGTCATCTCGTCTTGTGTTGGCATCGCTTCCCTCGTTCGGTCACATTTTCATTTGATGGAAGTGTACCAGCTTAGTAACATTTTACCTGACGGAATACGGGAAATAGCCAAATTCCATCTTTTCTGCTATACTTGAGTATGGAAAAACTCATTGCAAATGTATGACGGTCATGGGTGGACGAGCTGCGGAGTGGAAGCGTTCCGCTTCATGTTCGGACAGTACCTGGCCACTGGCTCTCTCCTGTTCATTTCCCGTTCCTACCAGGTTTCTGGGGTAAGACTGAAGACGGTCAACACAGAGGGAGTGCTGATCGAGTGGGGGTCAATCGATGACGAGTTCAGAAGAGTTCGTTCCCAATGAACGTTTGCGGCGCGCGCGAAGCCTCAAAGGCTGGTCCCAGGCTGATTTGGCCGAGCAAATCGGCACCAGCTTCGAAATAGTGAGCCGCTGGGAGCGCGGCGTCACGGTTCCCAGCCCCTACTACCGCGAGCGCTTATGCGCCGCCCTGGGCCAGAGCGCCGAGGAACTCGGTTTGCTACGCAGTCACACGGGCGCTTTCACTCCGCTTCCCTCGCAACTCGTATTTCTCGTTTCGTCCCACATAGATGCGGAGAAGCCGATCGTCTCTCACCTCAAGACCGCTCTGCAAGAGCGGGGCATCACACTCTTGAGCAGCCGTCAGCTTAGCAGACAGAGAAACGGGAATGCAAGAACGTCCTTGCGCGAGTTCGTCCAGGCCGCCCAGGTTATCCTGGTGATTATCTCTCCTGAGGCAGGTTCCTCCCGCCACATTCGAGAAGCAATAGAATTGGCCAGCGGGTATCAGCGCCCGGTGTGTGGCGTATGGATCGAGGGCGAGCACTGGCAGGAGTACCTTCCCAAGAATAGTGGCAAATTGGCTGCTCTGATCGATGCTCGCACGAGCGATAGTCCCGTTCTGATTGGGGAGATTGCCACAGCGCTCGAACGCGTGGGATTGACTGCTCCCGATAGCGGCCTGCCTACCTCTGTCGATGCTGAGGGATATGAACGAGAGAGTGAGCTTTCCACTTCGTCTCAAGAGCCTCAGGCCGTTGCCTCTACGTCGGATCGCTTCCTGGAGCCACGCGCAGCCGCCACGCAATTGCCTGCTGATGTGCCACTCCTCCCACCGCCACCGAGGAAACGCCAGCGGAGCGACCTTTCTCGCCCCACCGCTGGGCTACTCATCGGACTGGCTGTGCTGGTCATCGCAGGAGGACTCCTGGGTAGCCTCAGCCTGCTCGCTCGCTTTGGTGTGATAGGCACACGCAGCGCTGCTACCACTTCTGTGGTGCGGGGAGGTACTTGGACTGCCGACCTCATTGCTGACCCGGGTCCGCTCATCCCCAATATGGGGGCACCTCAGCTCGACGAAGCGCTCTACCTACCGCTCTTCTACGGAGATGGACAAGGCGTCATTCATCCTGGCGCTGCAACAGAGATACCCACCGTGCAGAATGGTGGCATCAGTGCCGACATCAGAACCTGGACCTTCCATCTGCGACCGCAACTGGTCTGGACGGATGGAGCGCCCTATGATGCCCGCGACGTGGACTACACCTGGAGGCTCTGGCTCAATCCCGAGTTTGGCGGTTATTGGTCCTTGCCCCCCAAGATCATCAGATCAGCAGACGTCTCGACGGACCACCTCTCGATCACTTTCCACCTCTCGCAAGCATACGCTCCTTTCCTCAGTTACTGGGTGGATGGCTTCTTTGCGCCCTTACCCGTGCACCATTTCAGCAGTATACGGCCAGATAAGATTGTCACGTCGAACCCCAGAGTCACGAGTGGCCCCTTTATGATAGCAGAGAGCGTGCCAGGGGATCACTACACATTGGTGCGCAACCCCACGTATTACCTTGCCCGCGCAGGGCTGCCTTACCTGGACAAGGTGGTGTTCCGCGTTGCCACTCAGGACGCGATTCTCAAGGACCTGCGGGCGGGGACCATCGATTCGGTCAGATTCATTGATTTCAACAAGCTGCCCCTGTACCAGCGCCTCAACAATTATATGATCGTTGCTGCTCCCACCAGTACCACCTTCGAGGCGATGTACTTCGACTTTCACAACAAGGTGCTGGCCAGCCACCCGGAAGTGCGCCAGGCGATGGCGTTGGCTATCAATCACCAGGCCTTGATTGAGGCGTTACCTGGGCCGATCGCCATTCCACTGTGCACCGACCATGGCTCGGCCTACCATCCAGGTTATGATCCGAATGCGCCCTGTCCAGTGTTTGATCCGGCGGCAGCCAATAGGCTGCTGGAGGACAACGGTTGGGTGAAAGGCACCGATGGGGTGCGCGCAAGGGATGGGCAACGCCTGGAGTTCGAGTACTCGACGGCAGTCACGTATCTACCATGGCGCATGGATACTGAGCCGATCATCCAGCGCAGCTTGCGGGCGATCGGCATCAAGCTCGACATCCAGAACTATGCTACAGACATATTCTGGGGCTCCGTGGTTCCCGCGGGAAAGGCATCGCCGCCCTCGGGAGCTGTAGCGGGAAGGTATGACATCGCTGAGGGAGCGGACGGTTTTGGCTACGACTCTGACGATTCCACCTTGCTCTCGTGCGACCAGTTCACGCCCAAGGGACGAAACTATGGCTTCTACTGTAATCCTGCCCTGGATGCCCTCTACCGGCAGGAGCAGATGACAGTAGATGCGGGCGCGCGGCAGCAGATCTTTCGACAGATCCATGAGTTCTACCTGACGCAGTTCCCTTTCATCACGCTCTACGGCTTGTTGGGAAGCCTCGCGATGGTGCGCAAGGGGACGCACAACTACCAAATAAGCCCGTTTTTCGATGAGTTCAACAATATCTGGCAGTGGTGGTGCGACAACGGGAAGTGTTAGGCGAGTATGCCAAGTTTGCCACAAAACATTTTCGTTGCTAAAGTAAGAGTAGAACAGAATGTATAAATTATATTCTATTCTACTAATAGTCGCGGCGGAACCGACGGGCATCGAACCATCGGTCGCCCCTGGCACGTATCCCACTTGACATACTCTGCTCTGGCAGAGGCGATCTGCTTGTCTACCAGGAACACGCTGCCACTTCCTCACCCCAAGATGATCCGTTCAGCTCTGCGCGTGACTACGGCGTGTCCTATGAGGCGGTCCGGCGAGTGTTGCGTGCTGCGCGTCGCCGCTGAGTGAGACGAGTGGGCACAGATCACCCACCTAGCCAGTATTTTACACAGCCTCTGCATGCTTCACCAAAGGACGCAGCGGATCCATCTTGTGCTCCCGGTTCCAGTGGCACAACAGCAATGTACCACAGGAGGATGGAGCACACACGGGAAGCACCTGGACCGCGGACGGAAAAAGGCAGTAGGATAAGGGAATCAAGCAGCAACACGACAACTGCACTTAGCACATGAAAGGGCTTCAATGGCCGTTTGATATCGGATCAGATGTGACGAGTCTTGAGTCTCGCAACCCAGTTCAGGATGATGCGAGGGGATACATGCGGCTATCGTACGAAAAGGCTTGGGTCACTTTGCCAGTGTACACTACCATCCCTGCCATATCTTGATATGGTTCTCAGCGTCTGGCTCCTTCGTCTTCACGAACCCCTTGAACAGACTGTCTTGCAGCGAGTGGAGCGGGTATGGAACTACGAGCATAGAGGAGTATGCCGTCGCGAGCTAGATTCTCAAGGAACAGGGAGTCCCAAATCTGCATCGTCCGGTCGGAGAGCAGCACATTGACCTCACGTGGTGCATCGAGGTGAAGGGCGCACGCATCGATGATGGTGGCGAAGATGGCTTCCCGATAGGACCTGACAAGACTATCAGTCGTGCCAAAGAAGGCGAGCAAGTCCACATCACTTGGCTAGGTGTCGGAAGGCGGGTCGCTCTTCTTGCCGGGCAACCGAACAGAAGCGAATCACTGCTAGCAAGATGTCAGCATGACGCGAGATCTCGCAGGTTCATGGTTTCTTCGACCAGAGAAGACGTCGCTTCGTCGAAAAGGTTTAAGCAACACGGTTTAGTGCATCTTCCACTTTCAATCCTCGCCACTCATCCCATATTGCAGCAAAGGCCTCCTCTCCCAACCGCTCACGTGCGACTTTCGCCGCTTGTTCAACTGCAGGACGCTCAACTGCTGGCATAGGGGCATGTATAGCTTCACGTAGGGTCTCCGCGGCAGCCCGAAGTTGAACTGCCCTCTCGTCTTCACCCAGTGCTGTTAGCACGCGGGACAAACCTTCCAGTCCGGAAGCAATAATCAGCTTGTCGCCCGCTTTCCGAGCTTCGGTTAAGGCCTCCTCATAGAGGGCACGGGCTACCGCGTTGTCGCCTTGAGCAGCGATCACCGTGGCCATGGCAGAGGTTGACAAGGCCATGCCATGTGCCTGCCTCCTCTCTTTGAAGAGAGCTACACTTTGCTCTACGAGCGAACGCGCCGTAGTAACGTCTCCCTGTTCGAGGGTCAACAACCCCTGGAGGCAGAGACAGTAGCCGATACTCTCCTTATCACTGAACTGGCGGAAGAGTGAGAGACTCTCTTCAAGCAAAACGCACGCCGCTCCCAGCTCTCTTCCAGACAAAAAGTTTGCCCGTGCCAGGTTGAAAAGTGAATCGGCGATAACCCTCTTATCCCCCAGTTCTCTATTGATCACCAGGCTCTCTGCGAGCAGATCGCGTGCTCTGACATACTCGCCTTGATCTGCCGCCAATGCTCCCAAGTGCAGCAGTAAACTTGCGATTGCTCCCCTGTCGCCCAGTTCTCTGAAGACGGCGAGCGACTCCTGTGCCAGCGAACGTGCCATGTCCAGGATGCCTCTCCTCCAAGCTATATCTGCCTGCAGGTGCAGAGCATAGGCTATACGTGCCGGGTTTCAAAGAGGGCAGCTGCCCGCATAGGCTCCTCCACTTCATCGCTTCCCACTAGCGCCCGCTCCAGGAAGTCCAACCCCTCACTGAGGTAACCGCGAATATACCAGAAAGATCGCAGTGCTCCTCCCAGGCGCAAGGCGATCTCTTTTCGCCTCTCCATATCCTCTAATGACCAATGCATGGCCGCTCGCACATTATCGTGCTCCTCTTCCAGCCGATCCAACCACTCAGGAGAATCCGACGCAGCAGGTTCCAGGTCTGCTCTTTCTGACAGCTCCATGAAGTACACTGCATGGGCCTTGCGCACGGCCTCCATCTCTCCACTGGCGATCATGAGCTCTAATCCATACTCGCGGATTGTTTCCAACATTGCGAATCGGGGTTCTTCTCCTTTTCCCGGCTCCCTTCGCTGCAACAAGCTTTTATCGATGAGTGAGGCGACACTATCCAGGATCAATCCTGTTGCGTTACCAGGTGCACCAAAGACCGCCTCTATCGCCTCCAGCGTACAGCCGCCAACGAAGGCCGAAAGTCGGCGAAAGAGTTCTTGTTCCTGCGCAGCCAAGAGATTATAGCTCCACGCGATGGTATTGCGAAGTGTCTGCTGGCGTGCCGCGACATCGCGTGCTCCGCTCGTCAGCACCTGCAGCGGCTGATTCAAGCGCGCAAGTAATGCTTCCGGCGAGAGCAGTTTCATACGCGCAGCTGCCAGTTCAATAGCCAGCGGCAGTCCATCCAGACGCCTGACAATCTCCACAACGGCTGGGGCATTCATATCTGTCAACCGGAATTCGGGTGCAACCGCCTGAGTCCTTTGCACGAACAGCGCTATCGATTCGTATTGCATAAGTGCCTCGAGACCCGGCATCTGCACTGCATCCGGGAGCGTGAGCGTGGGTACGGCGAACTCCCGCTCAGCACGCACTCGCAACACTGCTCGGCTCGTCACCAGTATCTTGAGTTGTGGGCATGCCACGAGCAGGTCTGACACATGCACTGCCGCATCTAGCACCTGTTCAAAGTTATCTAGCAGCAAAAGCACCCGGTTCTGGTCTATTTCCTCCGTGAGACACTCCAGAGGAGATCGACCACGCTCTTCACGCAAGCCGAGTGTCGAGGCAATGGACGGAATGACCTGTGCGGCGTCGCTCACAGGGGCCAGATCCACGAAATAGATACCACGCCATCCAAGGTCGCTCAATTCCGCAGCCACCTGTAAGGCCAGGCGAGTCTTACCCGTGCCTCCAGGACCCGTCAAGGTCACCAATCGTACCTCTACGCGGCGTAAGAGTTGTCCGAGGGACGCTACTTCCCTCTCCCGTCCAATCAGTGGCGTCGGTTGGATCGGAAGGTTGTTGGGATAGGCATCGAGGGTCTTCAGAGACGGAAAGTCGGCAGGTAAGCCTGCGATAACTAATTGGAAGAGATGAATGGGGCGTTGTAAGTCCTTTAAGCGGTGCTCACCCATATCTCGCAGGCTTACTCCAGTTGGCAGTTGATGTGCTACG